>SXGU01190306.1_pt1 | contig 16886 bp, 14 predicted proteins | sample 3174531 | NCBI WGS metagenome assembly SXGU01 (sample SAMN11356863, study PRJNA531348) | freshwater metagenome | isolation source: freshwater sample F1-140 | place: China: Fuxian Lake, Yuxi | collected 2017-12-25 | reverse complement strand
CAGGCCCAGGTTGCGGCAATACAAGACCGCTTCGTCGTAGGCATCAAAGTTCGGGGCAGAGCCGTTGATGACCGCTGTCACCACGGTCTTGACCCGCTCTTCCCGCAGTTTGTCGACCAGTGAATCCAGATGGGTGTCGCGCCGCAGAATCAGGGCTTCTTTGGCCTGCCAGACCAGAGCTTCGGTCACAGGGAGGCTGGTATCCTCGTCGAGGATTTCAGCAACAATCTCATTGGCCAGGGCGTTCACCAGCCAGGCCTGCCCCTGCGACAGGTGCGCGATCAGCCGAATGGCCGCCGGTTCAAATACCTGCCCGGTGGCTTCGGTGTGCTGTTGCAGGAGGTGGGTAATGTCATCGGCATCCAGACGGTCGACAAACAGGGATTTGGCCTTGATGTTGAATGGACTCGCCGTGCCCAGGCTTTCGCTGTCGGGACGCAGGCGGATTTTGTAATCACGCACATCACGCAGACCGATCAGCCCCATGGCATGGGGAAAGGCCTGCTGCGTCCGCGCCACAAAGCCGCTGCGTAACTGGTAAAGCAAAGCCAGAAAATTGTCGTCGCGCAGGGCATCGACTTCATCCAGCAGTAACACAATCGGTTTAGGATTAGCCAGGCTCCATTGCTGCAAATAGCCCAGCAGACCGTCTTCCGCCAGCGGCCTGTCCGGCTCCAGCCGGGGCGGTCGTTCGGCTTCGGGCAGATACAGTCGGGCATCGTTGGCGATGCAGCGGGCGGCGATACGCATGGCCTCAGCCGGATTCTGGCCTAAGGCCGCCGGCTGAATGGAACTGAGCAGGGCGGTATAACGCCCGCCTTGATTCAAGTGCTGCATCAGGGCAAAGGCATAGGTGGTCTTGCCGCTTTGCCGGGGCGCGTGGATGACAAAATACTGCCCCTGGGCAATCAACCGCTCAACCCCGTGCAGGCGTTGCAGCGGCGGCACCAGGTAATGCCGCTCAGGAAAACAGGGTCCGGTGGTATTGAAAAAACGCGGGGCCAGTGGGTTCATGATGGGGTGTGGGGTAGGGGAGGTGAAAGGGGAGGCGGGATTGTAGCAGAGCTTCTGTTCGGGGATGCGCGGAGTACGGAGTACATGCTTCGCAGCCAATGCCCTCTGCCCTCCGCCCTCTGCCCCTTACCCGACATTCCGCCCCCAGTCGCAAGGGGTGGCCGCATCGAAAACAAACCTGGGTTTCCAGTGGTCATGTGCCCTTCTGCCAAGGCTCGGCTGGCTGCCGTTTCAGGCCATCCGATGAAGGTGGCTTACTGGAATTACGGCTGTTTCTGCCAAACGCTGCTCCAGACCGTCCAACAGGTCAACAGAGTCGCAACGAGTGCAGCCATCGGCGTGGCTCATCTGACTCAGTTCGGCGGGTGTTGGACGGGGTGGTTTGATCATGCGGAGAGTGTATCAGAGAGGGGAGGGTGAGTAGTTACGACGGGCCATTGTTTGGGGGGCGGTTGCCTTGACCCGCATCAACCCGGTAACCAATCTGAAACATTTTGGCAACATACTAGGCTCCTCGTTCGGAGCAATGCCGGGTTCTTCCCTGTTGGCCGTTGCGGCCTTGATCGGGGTTCGTGCCCTCCTCAAAATTTGCTTATCTCCCAAAAAAGAAACCTTAAGACATGAAATTATCCCGATATCTACTGCTGTTTTTTCTGGTCGCTCCCGGGTTGGCTTGCGCCTGGTGGAATGATGACTGGTCTTCACGTAAACAAATGACGCTGGATGGCGGTATAACCGGTGCCGACCTCAAGGGCGGGGTGGCCGATTTCCCGCTGCTGTTGCGTTTGCATACCGGCAATTTCAGTTACTTTTCGGAGGTACACGAGGGCGGCAAGGACATTCGCATGATGGCGGATGACAAAACCCCGCTTAAATATCATATCGAAAAATTTGATCCGGTTAACGAGATGGCTCTCATCTGGGTCAAGGCTCCCAGGGTCAGGAGTGGTGTCGACAGTGATACCCTCTGGATGTACTACGGTAACGAGGAGGCTCAGGATGCCGCTGACAGCAAGGGCACCTATGACGTCAACCAGGCTCTGGTATTTCATTTTGACGAGCAAAATCCGCAAGCCCGGGATGCGACGGCTTACGGTAACAACGCCGTTCAATCGACGGCGGTTGCGGATGCTGCGGGCTGGATTGGTGCGGCGGCCCGGTTTGCCGGTTCGAGCCTGATCGAAGTACCGGCGTCTCCGTCCCTGCAGATTGATCCGGGCAAGGGGTTCAGTTTCTCGGCCTGGCTCAAACTGGATCAGGCCGCAGCCGAGGCTTATGTATTCCGGGCTGTGGATGGTAGCAAGTCCATCGAACTGGTGGCCCGCGACTCCAGTCTGGTGGCCCGTTACGTCGGCGACAAAAGCGCGGAGACGGCTGCCTTCAGCCTTCCTGCGTTGGGCCAGTGGCATAACGTCAGCGTGGTGCTGGGTTCCGGCAAACTGGATTTATATGTCGACGGTAATCCGGTGGGCAGTGTTGCGGTGAGTGCCGCCAGCATGAATCCCCGTCTGGTACTGGGAGGCGATGAATCCAGGGGCGGGTATCTGACCGGTTTACTGGACGAGGTGCAGGTTTCCAACGCGGCCCGTGATCCGGACTGGTACAAATTGATTGCCCGCAGTCAGAGTCCTGACTTTAACGTCATCAACGTCGGTGCGGATGAAGGCAAGCAGGGAGAAGGCGGTCCCAATTCGTTTGTTGTCATCATCCAGAACGTAACCGTTGACGGGTGGGTCGTCATTGGCCTGACCGGTGTCATGTTTATCGTGGCGGTACTGGTCATGGTTACCAAGTCGATGGTCATCAACCGGATCAAAAAGGATAACAAGGCGTTTATGGAGCAGTACGATGCCATGGGGCCGGATACCGATCCGACCGCTCTGGATCAGGAAGAAACCGATGAAGAAAAGGAATTGGCGGGATCCGAGTTCCTGACGGCCATGATGGGTAAACACGATCATTTTCAGAGTTCGCCGCTTTACCGGGTTTACCATGCCGGAATCCGCGAAGTCAAAAAACGAATGGGGCGTGGTAGCGGCGGCAGACCCATGTCGGCTGAGGCACTGGATGTCATTCGGGTCAAACTGGATTCAGTAGTGGTACGCGAGAGTCAACGCCTCAACAGCAACATGGTATTGCTCACCATCGCCATTGCCGGTGGCCCGTTCCTCGGATTGCTGGGGACTGTCGTCGGGGTAATGATTACCTTTGCCGTGATTGCCGCAACCGGCGATGTCAACATCAACTCCATTGCACCCGGTATTGCCGCTGCCTTGCTGGCGACGGTGGCAGGTCTGGCGGTCGCCATCCCGGCACTGTTTGCCTATAACTACCTCCTGACCCAAATCAAGGATATTGTGGCTGACATGCGGGTATTCACCGATGAATTCATGGCGATGATTACCGAGAAAATCGCTGATCGCCAGCGGGAGATGTAAGTCATGAAAGTCGAATCGGAAGAGAAGGTTTACGATGACATCAACATCACCCCCATGCTGGATGTAGCCTATGTATTGCTGCTGATATTCATCATCATGACCACGGCAACCGTGCAGGGACTTACGGTTAATCTGCCCAAGGCAAGTTCAACGCCCTCCCTGTCCAAGCCCAAAACCAAAGCCATATCCATTACCCAGGACGGTACCATTTATCTGGATACTTATCCGGTTTCCATCCAGGAACTGGAAACCCGACTGGCGCAATACAAGGCGGCTACGCCCGATCTTCCGGTAGTCCTGAAGGCAGACGCAGCCATACAGTATGAAAGGGTTATTGAGGTATTGGATGTGGTGACCCGTCTGGAAATCAGCCAACTGGGTTTGGTGACACAAAAGCTGGTCAAGTAATCATGTCCTATAAACGCTACATGCGGTACCTGCCCGTCGCCATCGGTGTGGGTCTTATTCTGGTGGTTATGCTGGTTGTTTACGTGTTTCGGGACGCATTCCAGAAACCGGTTTCCACCAAGAAGCAGGTGCAGCAGATTACTGTCCTTCAACCCCCGCCGCCGCCTCCACCGCCGCCGCCGGAACAAAAACCGCCGGAACCGGAAATAAAGGAAGAAAAAATCGAGCAACCTGAAGAGCCTGAACCGGAACCGGAGCAGGCAGAAGAGCCGCCGCCCGGTGACAATCTGGGGGTTGATGCCGAAGGCGGGGCCGGGTCAGATTCATTTGGCCTGGTCGGCAAAAAGGGCGGGCACGGCCTGATTGGCGGCGGGGGTAATGCCATTGTTTATTACGGCCAGCAAATTCAGCGTCAGTTGGCGGACGCCTTGCAGCGGAGCCTGAACGATAAAGTGAAAAGCCAGAAATTTTCTGCCATCGCCAGCGTGTGGATTGCTGCGGATGGCAGGGTTACCCGGGCCGAGTTAGCCGGTAGCAGTGGCCAGGCCGATGTGGATGATGCCTTGAAAAGTGCCCTGGCCGGTATGCGGCTAACCTTGAAGGCACCGCCCGAAAACATGCCGCAGCCGCTCAAAATCCGGATACGTTCGTGAAAACTGAACACCCCTTTGACTGATATTTACCCAAACCTGAGTGTTCGGAGTACACAATGAATTTGTCTCGAAAAAATCTGACGATGCTGTTCGCCTGCGGATTGAGTTTGTCCGCACAGGCCGGAGAGCGGGAAGAATTACTTAAACTGAAAAATACCACGGTCAACCTGATTGACGTATTGGTCAAGCAAGGCATCATCGACAAGGACAAGGCTGAGGCCATGGTGCGTGACGCCGAAGCCAGGGCAGGAGAGGAGGCGCGGCGTCAGGTTGAGGCGGAAAAGCTACAGGTTGAGAGTACGGTTAAGGGTCAGGCCAAGGGTAAATTCGGCCATGACCCGGTGCGGGTTACTTACGTGCCTGATTTTGTCAAGGATGAAATTCGCCAGGAGGTCAAAAAGGAGTTACGGGATGAGGTCGTGCAGGATGTAAAGGCACACGCCAAACAGGAAAAATGGGGCATCCCGGCGGCTTTGCCGGATTGGGTGAACCGGATTCGCTGGACAGGAGACCTGCGACTGCGGTTTGAAGATCAGTTTTTTGGCGCGGACAATCAGGCCGAGAGCTATTATGATTGGCCTCGCATCAACCGGACTGGAGGAATCGCTGCACCAGGCCTGGATCCCTTCCGTAACTCTACCATCGACCGCATCCGTTACCGGATGCGACTACGTCTGGGTATGGATGCAAACATTGGTGACGGGCTGAAGGCCGGATTACGGTTAGCCACCAGCAATGACCGCAGCCCCATCTCCATCAACCAGACCCTGGGCCAGAACGGCCAGCAGTATGAACTGGCTCTTGATCGGGCTTTTCTGCAGTACGATTATGTCGACGGCAAGGGCCATGACTGGCTGACCCTGTTGGGCGGACGTTATGCCAATCCCTTCCTGAGCAGCGATAACCTGTACGATCAGGATATGAGTTTTGAAGGGTTTTCCGGTACGGCCCACCTGCCCCTGCCATTGGGTAGTAGCGGTACCCACAAGACACCACCACCGGCCGGTCGCCAGCAGATCAACATGGGCCTTTCCAATCCTAATGAAGTCTACATGACCCTGGGTTTCTTCCCTCTGCAGGAGGTGGAGTTGTCTTCGCGCGATAAATGGATGTGGGGTGGCCAGACCGGGGTCGACTGGGTATTCATGGATGATGCCCGCATCAGAACCGGTATCGCCTACTACGATTATGACAACATACAGGCATTGCCCAATTCACTGGGTAGTCGCCGCAATGACTGGTCGGCTCCGCTGTTTTTCACCAAAGGCAATAGTTTGGCCCGGATCAGTAATGACGGTGATGTCAATGCCGAGCCCCGTCTGGTTGGCCTGGCCTCCGATTTCAACATTGTTGATGCCATGGTCAATCTGGATTACCGCGCCATCGGCACTACTCACGTCATGCTGACCGGTAATTATTCCCGCAACCTGGGGTTTGATCAGGCACAGATTCTGCGTCGTACCGGTGAGAACATCAGCCCCCGAATTGATGCCTGGCAGGTTCGGATTGATGTGGGTCATCCCGAGATGCGCAAGTTTGCCGACTGGAACGTCTGGCTGGCCTACAAATACATTGAGCGCGATGCCGTGCTGGATGCCTACACTGACTCCAACTTCCATTTGTCGGGAACTGATGCCAGAGGCTGGTTCCTGAGTGGCAGCTATGGTCTGGCTACGAATACCTGGCTCAACGTCCGCTGGCTCTCGACCAAAGCCATTGATGGGCCGGTGTTTGATACGGATGTAGTGCTGGTTGACCTGAACTCACGATTCTAAGCGGGAAGGTGTCTGGATATGCGTACCAAAATCGGGCTGAAACTTTTGACCGTGTCCCTGTTGCTGACCGCACCAGTGGTACTGGCCGAAGCCAAAAAGGAAGATGCAGCGATGCTGCAAACCCTGCGTAAGGCACAAGGCATGTTGCGGCAGATCAGCCAGGAGAAAGCGGAACTGGAAACACGCAACGCCCAGTTGCAGGATCAGGTCAAGTCACTGGAGAGCCGGGTTAAGGATCTGGCTCCGCTGGAAGCCCAGGTGCGTGAAGCCCGGGCCAGCCTGGATCAGATGCACAGCCAGAATGAGGGTTTGCAGCACCGTATCAGCGAAGGGGCTGACCGCTACCGCAGTTTGGCTGAAAAGGAGCGTGGCGTGGCCGCAGAACTCAGTCAGTTCAAACGTGACAACCAGACACTGGTGGATGCCGTCAGGGAACGAAGCGGTTGGGTGGATTCATGCACCCAAAAAAATGCCGATTTGCTCAATATCAATCGTGAACTGGTTGGCAAATACCAAAGCAAGGGGTTCTGGACCAAGGTCAGGGAAATTGAACCGTTCATACAGACCGGTCAGGTGGATAAGGAAAACGAGGCCCAGGGTTATCGTTACCGGCTTGAGGATTTGCAGGTTACGCCCTGGCAGGAGAGTACAGTGTCGCAGGAGAGTGAGGGCAATCCGTCTACACGGTAAACTCCGCTAACATGATATGATGATGCCGTCCCTGCCCGGTAGTGGTGGGGTGACTTGGCAACCCCCGTAAAAATGGGTAGCCTGAACCGGGTGAGTGGGGTATCGTCCTGATGTCATTGAACCGTCACGCCTCATTCACCCGTCTGTCAAGCGGTTGCCCTAACCTGTTGAACCCTGGCCGTCAAACTTTGCTGGTCGGCTTGGTTCTGTCAACGACCCCGCCCTGTAACTGCGGAACGTGTTGTAGAGCCAGGTTCGGTTGACCCGCCCAGGCCGGTCTCATTCCGGCTTTTGCAGTCAGGGTCTGATGGCCCGGCAGGTGTAAAACCTGCGCTCATTCCGGTGGCTGTGATGTTGCAGCCGCTATCACTCCCCGCCCTCAAGGGTGCGGTTTCTCACGGAGTAACTGACCGATGAAACTGATAACGACCATACATCAGTACGATGTTTCCATGTTTACCTGGTGCATGAACCGGAAGCACCTGAACCTGTTCGCTGAAATCAGCCGCAGGATATCCCAGACCGGTGACGGGTACCTGTATGCCTTGCTGGGGGTGTATCTGCTTTGTTCATCCCTTGCGCTCGACCGGATGTTCCTGATAGTCGCCCTGCTTGCCTTTGGTATTGAACGTCCGCTTTACTTTGTGCTGAAAAATGGCTTGAGACGCAACCGCCCGCAGGAGGCCATCGGCATACAAAGTTTCATCATCCCGTCTGACCGCTTCAGTTTTCCGTCGGGTCATACCTCAGGAGCCTTCCTGATGGCAACCCTTATTACGTATTTCCATCCTGCTCTCGGGATTCCGGTGTATATCTGGTCGAGTTTGGTCGGTCTGTCCCGTATCTTCCTGGGTGTGCATTTTCCGACCGATATTCTGGTCGGCATGTTGATGGGTATCAGCATGGCTTGCCTGTCATTGTCTCTTGTCCTCCACTGATCTGTTATGGTGAGTGTATACAGCGAACCGGCCAGTAGAGCTGGTTCGCGCACTCAGACACCTTCCTCGTACCGAATCAATCCCCGACCTGCGCCTTCCTGCCAAAATTCACTTCAGATTTATTACAATTGCATCAATTGACACTAGCCAACAGGAGCCTGAATAATTTATAGTTACGCTAACAATTATTTATGGCAGTATCCATGTCAGCTTCAGAAATGCCCCCCTCTTCCCGTGGACGCGGACGACCGCGTGCCGAGCATCCGTTATCCAACGCCGAGCGTCAGCGACGCTACAGGGAGCGCCAGAAAAACGCCGAAAAACAGGAAAATCCACAGACCCTGCAACGTGTAACCCAGTTGCAGGAGCGTATTGATCGTCTGGAAAATCGACAACTGGAACAATTTTCCCGGATGGAAAAGCGGCAAAGCGAACTGGAACATCGCCTCAAGAGCATGCAAACCCTGCTGACCCGACTCGTGCAGCGACTGGACATTGCACCGCCCGGTACCCACTCAGGTTCATCGCCCCGCATGTCCGGTGGCAAGGCGGGATCACGTCGCAAGGTGGATCCGATGGCGGCCTTTGCCGAAGAAAGCCGACAACTATCCGCAGCGGTTTTTTCAGCACCCGATGATGCCCTGTCGGACAGCGGGCCACAGCCTCCCGAACCCGCAGCATTATCACCGGTATTACCTGAAAATGAGTCGGAGACCGGGGCCATTCCCTATTACATCGACGCCGGTCGACGCTGCCAGATCGCAACCGGCAGGGATGCAGGACAGTGCAGTGGCGCGATGTCCCACACCATAACCCTGACTTTACCGGATGGTTCGCAGGGAACGTTTGCGGTTTGCCAGATTCATTTTCGCCAGGCCCTGCAACAGCGGACACTCACACCCTGTTTGCCTGAAAAACCCGAAAGCTGACGTTATCCCCCGGTGTTCCTCATCCAGGCCGGGTTGATTTGGGCGGGGTATTCCCCTCCTTTGGAGGGGTGCCCGAAGGGCGGGGTATTCCCCTCCTCTGGAGGGGTGCCCGAAGGGCGGGGTATTCCCCTCCTTTGGAGGGGTGCCCGAAGGGCGGGGTGGTCGTTGGGGGGAGTATAGCGGTTATTTTTATTATGCCAATTCCGGGTGAGGAGAGCGGAATGGCGGATTGACCCGATGATGCCGCAGGATCTCAATCAACGCACAGTGTCCATCGGCCTGGCGGACTGTCGGTTGACAGCACCACCCCGTCAGGCTTCGCCTGCCACCCCTCCGAAGGAGGGGAATTTTAGGCGGGGTATTCCCCTCCTCTGGAGGGGTGCCCGAAGGGCGGGGTGGTCGTTGGAGTATAGCGGTTATTTTTATTATGCCAATTCCAGGTAAGGGGAGCGGAATGGCGACTACACCAAGCCGAAATCCCCTGCCTGCAACCCCGGTTGGCCCGTCAGTATGAGTTGAAGACTGGCCGCACCGGCTCCGTTGCCGTCGGCATCGAAATAGAGCTTGCCGCTGGCGGTGTCATACACGAAGCGGTCATCGGCATCGCCACCTGTGCTGGCACCGGGGGCGGTGTAGAAGCGGGTTGCATCCAGCGCGGCCAGTTTACTGTTGCCGACCAGGCCAAATGCCTCCGCACGTAATACCAGGCGGTCAACCCCCGGTTCAAAGCCTGCTATTTCCGGTACGCTGACGACCTGGGGCGATTCCAGCAAATACAGGTTACGGTCATCGAAGGCCAGTTTTTCCACCGTCTGCGCCAGGTCGCTGCCCAGAGAGCTGGCTCCGCTCTGGCTATCTTCAACCGAAAAGGCCCGGTTGTCGTTGTCGTAGCCCAGTTTGAACCGGCTCAGATTGGCCTTGAATACCGCCGTATCCCAGCCGTCGCCCCCCGCCACGGTGTCGTTGCCGATACCCCCCTCCAGGGTATCGTTACCCAGATCCCCCACCAGTTCATCCTGTCCTTCCTTGCCGACCAACAAATTGGGCAGGGTGTTGCCGGTCAGTACATTGTCCAGACGGTTGCCATAGCCGTTGCTGCTGGCGTAACCGGTCAGGAACAGGTATTCCAGATGATCGCCCAGTACATAGCTGATGCTGGACTGCACCGTATCGGCATCGCCGCCCCTGGCCGTTTCGATAATGGTGTCGTCGTTACTGTTGATGAGATAGGTGTCAGAGCCATTGCCGCCTTCCAGCCGGTCGGCACTGCCGCCGCCGTCGAGCGTGTCGTCGCCTTCCCCGCCCTTGAGCGTATCCTGACCCGCACCGCCATCCAGCCGGTTGTTGCCGGGATTGCCGCTGATGAGGTTGTTGCGGTCATTGCCGGTGGCCTTGAGGTCTTCCAGGCCGGTCAGGGTCAGGTTTTCCAGATTTTCCAGATCGGCACCGGCCAGGGAAAAGTCAATGCTGCTTTCCACCGTGTCGCTGCCACCACCGGCCTGACCGGTCTCAATGATGCGATCACCGCGTTGCCCGACTTCGTAAAAATCATCGCCATTGCCACCGGCCAGGGTGTCGGCACCGGGACCGCCCAGCAGACGATCCGCGCCATCGCCGCCTTGCAATAGATCATCGCCATCGCCGCCTTCCAGGGTGTCATCCCCGGCACCGCCCAGCAGGGTATCGTTTTCATCCCCGCCCAGGAGCCGGTCATTACCGTCGCCGCCATCCAGCGAATCATTGCCGGTACCACCCTCCAGCGTATCGGCTCCCGCCAGACCGGTGAGGGTGTCATCCCCACCCAGTCCGCTCACAACATCGGACGACCCGGTGCCACCCAATACGTCGTTGGCCGCTGTGCCGTTGACCTTGTTGATGAGGCCGGTTCCGCCGCCGTTTTTGTTGTCGTCGTCATCGAGGGTGATGACCGCTGTGGCCGTACTCAGGCTGGCGTTTTTGGCCGCCGACAGGGTGATCTGGAAGCTTTCCGTGGACTCAGGCTTTTTGTCGCCCTTGAGGGTGAAGGCAATGGTTTTTTGCAGTTCGCCCGGTTTGAAACTCAGGGTTCCGGCCTTGAGTATGAAATCGCTACCGGCTTTGGCGGTATCGGGTTGGGCGGCATAGCGCACGCTGACGGTTTGGGCAGCCGCCGCCGACAGGCTGAGGCTGACGCTGACTTTCTGGTCACGGTTGGATTCAGTGAAGCGGGCGGGGGCTATCGACAGCACCGGTGTGACCGGCACCGGCTGGGCGTCTGCCAGATTGAAGGACTGACTGGCCACCAGTTCGCCGCCACGTCCGTCACTCACCACATAATCCAGCGTCACCGGGCCTGCATAGCCGCCATCCGGCGTAAACGTCCAGTCGCCGGTTCCGGTTTCACTCAGGCGACCGTGATCGGCAAACAGGGCGGTGATGCTCAGACCATCACCGTCCGGGTCGCTGAACCCTTGCAGTAACAAACGGCTGTCGAGGCGGTAGTCCACATCCGGTTTGCCATCCGGCAGCCGGGCCGAGGCCGCGCCCACCGGGGCGGTATTGGGGGCGTTGGTGGCCACCGGATTGAGGGTCAGGCTGGCCGCCAGTTCGCCGCCGCGTCCGTCACTCACCACATAATCCAGTGCCACCGGGCCTGCGTAGCCGCCATCCGGGGTGAACGTCCAGTCACTGCCGCCTGCGTTGAGACCGCCATGATCGGCAAACAGGGCGGCGATGCCCAAACCATCACCGTCCGGGTCGGTGAACCCTTGCAGCAGACGGGCTGACGTGAGGGCAACCGGCGTATCCACGTTGTATGTCAGCGGTGCCGTGTCCGCCGAGCCTGCGGGTGGGCGATTGGCTCCCTGGATCGTCAGGGTCTGGCTGGCGGCGATGTCGCCGCCCCAGGCGTCACTCACCACATAATCCAGCGTCACCGGGCCTGCGTAATTGGTTTTGGGCGTCAGCGTCCACAGACCGGCTGCGGTTGCGCTGAGGCTGGCTGGCCCGACGTGAAGGGCGGTTACGCTCAGTGCCTCGTTGTCAGGATCGGTAAACCCCTGCAGCAGGGTACTGGCGGCCAGCAGGTAAGGCGTGTTGATGGAACCCGGCGGCAGGCTGGCGGTCGCGGTTCCGGTCGGGGCGCGGTTGTTCGAGAGGGGCATGGGGAATCTCCGGGGCAGTGAGGGAACAGGCAGAACAATCAGAGGGCATGAGTGAATTTGGCTACAAGGCCCACGATTAACCCGGTTTGTGCGATACCAAAACCTACCATCCATTTGACCATTTCTACCCGGGTTTCAGCTAACCTGGCTTCCAGCCTGAGTTCAGCTTCCCGGATATCCCGTTTTAATTCAAGGCGGGTTTGGTCAATTTCATGCTTAAATTCATTACGGGATTGCTTGATGTCCCGTTTTAATTCAAGGCGGGTTTGGTTAATTTCGTGCTTAAATTCATTACGGGATTGCTCGATGTCACGTTTTAATTCGTTGCGGCTTTGCTCGATGTCACGGGTCAGATTGCTGCGTGTTTGTTCGATGTCCCGCTTCAGTTCGGCATTGATTGTTGCGAGGTCACGCTGCAGGGCGTGGTCGCGTTCGCTCAGTTCAACCTGGGTTACCAGTTGTTTGACGACCAATTCAGCGATTGCCCGGGTATGGGCTTCGGCCAGTTGATCGCTGCATCCGGCGGCCCGGAGTTTTGCCGCATAATCGTACGTATCCATGATAACGGTCGTCATGACAGAACCTCAGAAGATGTCATCAGTTAATGCCCGTCACACTGCGGGCGATGTTGTCAGCCGGTTGGCTGTCGGGCGTGTCGCTGCGGAACCCGGCAATCAGGATATTGGCATCCAGGTAGGTCTTAATCATGAGAAGTCTCGCCGCGATCCTGACGTATTTCGTCGAGAATATCGTCCGGCGTTTGCAGTTTCATGCCCTTGGCGATGGCTCGTTGCCGAATCTCCCGGAGGGTTTTTCCCGGTTCGCTATTCCCGCTGACAGGATTAAGGGGTTCCACCGTCACCCGTAATCGGCAACCCACCGGCAGATTGGCAGGTAAATGCAGTTGATGATCGGCGGCGACTACTGTTTCAAAGGTCATTACGGTCATGGTGATTATCCCGGTATTGAATTTTGCCTGGTGCAGACCAATGGCATGACCGCACCCCGTCGCAGCCTGCAGGGTGCATCATGACAGACACTTGGGGTTTGCTTCAGTTAATGCCCGTCACACTGCGGGCGATGTTGTCAGTCGGCTGGCTGTCGGGCGTATCGCTGCGTACCTGGGCCGAGACACTCAGGCCGCCCGGTTTTTTCACCTTTACCACGATGGCACGGCTCAACTGGGCATTGGCGGCTACAGTCCCCAGTTTGCAAACGACACGCACCTTTTGATACTGGCAATCGGCGGGTGCCGACACGAAGCTGACGGCATTGCTCGGCAGGTACAGGGTCAGCAGGGCATTGGCCGCCGCACCGCTGCCGCTGTTACCCACGCTGGCAGTATAGGTGAGACTGGCACCGGCCTTGACCGGATCGGGGCTGTCGCTGAGGCTGACCGCCAGGTTGCTGCTGCCTGGAGTTGGTATCTCACTGGTGTCGCTACCGGTAGTTCTGACCAGGCGGGTGTAATACTGGGCGGTGTTGCTTGTCAAATCGACATAACCATCACTAAAGCGGACAAACCATTTGAACAATGTAGTCGATGAAGCGGGAGTTGAACTCCAGAATTCGGCTTGGGGTATCGATGAAAATATCTCGTAGTTGGTAGCAGGCGTCTGAATAGTCCAATCCACCAGACTCATCAATTCGCCAACCGTTGGCAAACGCCAGTCACTGTACCCGGCGAAATCTGCCGCCGTGATCGCCTTCCATGCCGCCCTACTGGCTTGCCCTTCACAACCTGAACCCAAAAAAACCTGACCTTCGGCGCAGCGTTTCCACATTAGTCCTGTCTTTTTATGGGTAGCTGTGCTGTCGTTGTTATCAATAAAGTCAGTGGTTGATAAAGAACTCAGCCACGGAGTGCCGCGAACCAATCGTACCGCAAGGCCACCGCTGCGAACGACATTATTATTAACAACACCCGAACTGAAATTGACATACCAAGCGGTGTTCGGATTACCCATCTTTGGTGACGACGACCAGAAACGCTCGCTGGGTGGGGTTCCGGGAAACAAACTGCGATTGGTGGCCGGATTGGCGGTTGCCCGTTCCACCAGGGTATTGAGTTCAACGATGCCGGGCACCCGCCAGTCGGTATGCCCGGCAAAATCGGTGGAACTGGCCGCAGTCTGGGCATCCTCGAACGTGTACGTCTTGTGATCCCCCCGACAATCGCCCTGCCAGGTTTGCCCCAGGGCGCAGCGCATCCAGGTCAGGCCGGTGCGTTGGTCAGTCACGGTGCCGTCGCCGTTGTTGACAAAGGCATCGGTGGGGACATCCACTGCCCGCACCGACCCCGCTCCCAGGGCCACACAGCCCACCATGACCGCAAACATGCCGTGACGCAACATAATCGAACCTCATGTCATCAATGATTAAAACGATGCCTGCCGGGTGCCATCGCCTACAGCCCCCCGGCCCGGCAGCCAGTGCCCGGATTGTAGCAACCCTGCCTGCCCACTGCCCACTGCCCACTGCCCAGCCCCCCAGGCTTTCAGCGGCATTTAATCAGTTGATTGACCGCATCCAGGGCGTCTTCATTATAGGGAACCCCGAGTTTGTCGAGCTGGCACGTGTTGAGGGTAATTCTGGAACCGGCAGGAACCTGGATGTTCGGTGTGGCGGGCGTGCGTGCCAGAATGGCTCGGGCCAGGTGAGCGGCCTGACGTCCAACGGTGGGATCGTCGGCGGCCACGACGACGCTGGCTCCCAGCGGCACCATGGCCTCACTGTAGGTGTAGACCGGTTTTTGATGGCGCACGGCTGCGGCAAAAATTGTTTCCAGTGCCTGACGATCCACCAATACGCCTGGATCGGCCATCAGCCAGAGCAAATCAATCCGGGGCAGCAGATTCTCCAGTGCTTTGCCCAGGTGGGCGGGTTGCCCTACCGTTTGTTCGACCGACTCCAGCCGGTTTTCCTGTATCAGGCGGCGTGCCTCGGTAATCCGTTCCTGGTTGTAGCGCGGATCGTACACAAAGCCGATGCGTTTTCGCTCCGGCAACAGATAACGCAGGTAGGCCAGTTCCTGTGACAGGGATAATTCATTGGCGATGCCGTAGCGGTTTTTTCCCTGTCCGAACCGTTCCCAGTTGATGACCGAGGAGAACAGCAGGGGTCGCTCACCGGCGGCGGGAATGGCGAGCTGAAGTGCCTTCGAGCCGATGCCGTAAATCAGATCAGGAGCGGCCTGCTCAATCAGGCGGCCAATATCGGCGGGTTCCCGGCCCTCCAGAGCGAGGGTGGTGAGGGTGCGGTTGGGGGCGGCGGCCCCCTGTCGGAAGCCGGATTCGGCCTGGCGGTATTTTTCCACCGAACCGTCAGAATTGATGATGAGGATTTTGTCACCCCCCGGTGAACCGGCCATGGCGGCAACCGGCAGGGCCAGCAGGCCGGTCAGCAGCCACCGGGCGGCAACGCTGTTTCGAGTCATGTTCATCCCTCAGCGTAATGATCTGGACAGGGCCGGCTCCAGGGTCTCTACCCGTTTCCAGCCGTCCAGTCCGAGCATTTTGAGGTTGGTTTCACCCTCGGGCTGCTGATTCATGGATTCAATGATCCTGATTAGTGGCACGTCGTCGGCCCGGGTCTGACGGGGAATGGCGGCTATCAGCAACAGGTTTTTGTCGCTGCTTGCCAGCGTCCTGAGCTGGCTGTGTTGCCGGGCGTTGACCAGGGCCAGTTTGTTCAGGCTGGCTTCCGACGAAATGGCGGCCTGGGCCATGCCAAACCCTACTGCCATCAGTGCGTCGATATCCTTGGGCACGGTCAGCAGTCTCAGGCCACTCACCAGACTGGCGTCTGCCAGCATTTTGCCCAGCAGTGTTCTCAGATAATCCTCGGTGCCTGAACCGGCTACCGTGGCCTCCCGCAGGGCGGCCAGTTCGACGCCCTGCCTGGAGGTAAGGGTCTTGCGCTGGGCAACCTCGCCCCGGGCCATGCCTACCAGTACCGGATTCAGCGGAATTTTCTCGTTCAGCAGGGCGTAGTGCCAGCTTGACACCAGGTACACCCCGGCCGGTTTGTCCTGCAGGGTTTTCTCGAAGGTTGCCCGGTCGCTGAAGGGCTGGAAACTGTAATTGCCCTGACGGCTCAGGAAGGTATCAAACCCGGCCTTGAGGGCGGCGAAATTGTCCACGCTGGTCTCCGGATTGTAGAAGAACACGGTAAGCGGCGTAGCCGTCACGGCCGGGACGGTACACGCCAGAGCCAGCATCAGTCCGGTACGGCAGACTATGGCGCAGGTTCTGGATGCAGGTAGAAGGTACGTCATGGCAAGGGGCAGGTGACCGGTCGGGGTTGGGCGGAAACGGGGGGCATTATCCCATAATTTGACCGTCTGATGCCGTTACCGCAGTCCGGTCAGAATCGTCCGGGACAGGCTTTTTTGCAGTAGTGGAACCACTAATCGGCAGCAGGTCGTTATAAAGGTTCGTCATTTGCTGTATCATCCTCCGCTTCATTTTTCATCAGGACTCGGTAAGCACTGCAATGCTAGGCAAACTGGTTAAAAAAATCGTCGGCAGCCGCAACGATCGCATCATCAGCAGAAAAAGAAAAATCGTCAAAAAAATCAACGCGCTCGAATCACGGTTCCGTGCCCTGTCCGATGCCGAACTCCGGCAGATGACGCAGGAATTCAGGGCCAGACTGGAGCAGGGTGAAAAACTGGATGCACTGATTCCGGAGGCTTTCGCCACGGTGCGGGAGGCATCGAGACGGGTTTTGAACATGCGCCACTTCGATGTACAGCTCATCGGCGGCATGGTTCTGAATGATGGCAAAATTTCCGAAATGAAAACCGGCGAGGGCAAAACCCTGGTAGCCACCCTGGCCGCTTACCTCAATGCCCTGCCGGGCAAAGGGGTTCACGTGGTTACGGTCAACGACTACCT
>SXGU01417347.1_pt1 | contig 16887 bp, 11 predicted proteins | sample 3174531 | NCBI WGS metagenome assembly SXGU01 (sample SAMN11356863, study PRJNA531348) | freshwater metagenome | isolation source: freshwater sample F1-140 | place: China: Fuxian Lake, Yuxi | collected 2017-12-25 | reverse complement strand
GGAGCCGCCGATCTGCAACGAACAGCCGTGGCGCTGATGCAGTTCGACGTAGTCGTTGGCTTGCAACAGCAGGTAACTGAACTCGGTGTAGGAGATGCCCTCGCCATCGAGGCGGCGGCGGATGGTGTCGCGGTCGAGCATGACGTTGACCGAGAAGTGCTTACCGACGTCGCGCAGGAACTCGATCGCGCTGAGGGGTTCGGTCCAGGTCAGGTTGTTCTCGATGATGGCTCCGGTAGCCGACCCGGTAGCAGAAGTGTCGAAGTCGACGAACCGCTCCAGTTGGCCGCGGATGCGCTCCGACCACGCGGCGACGGTGTCAGCGGTGTTCATGCTCCGCTCGCCGGTGTCCCGAGGATCGCCGATCAGGCCGGTCGCGCCGCCGGCCAGGACGATCGGACGGTGACCGGCCCGCTGGAAGCGTTGCAGGGTGAGCAGTGGCACCAGGTTTCCGGCGTGCAGGCTCGGTGCGGTGGGGTCGAATCCGGCGTACACCGTGATCGGTGGTTGCGCTGCCGCCGCCGCGAGCGTGTCGATATCGGTGGATTGTGCGATCAGGCCGCGCCAGCCCAGCTCGTCGAGGATCGTCGTGGCCATGGGTTGATCTTCCCGCATGGCGTGCGCTCAGTCGCTCTCGCCCGGCCGTGGCGCGCGGGAACTTCGGCGGTAGGCCGAGACTTCCGGGTGCCCGGCCAGGAACAATCGCCAGGGCCGATCGGCGGCAACGCTGACCCCGACGCGTGGCCCTCGCAGCACCGAATCGGATTCAACCGGTTGCCGCAGTCGCACCGTCACCGGTGACGCAGCGTCGAACAGGTCGCCGCCGTTGTCCTCCATGCTGATGCCCAGAGCCGCGCACAGGTTGCCCGGCCCGCGTGCCAACGCCCGCGCCGCGACGCCCGATCCGCGCCGGGTCTGCGCGATCTCACCGCCGGTTGAGATCACCGCAGCCCGCAGCAGCACCGCCGCGGCCACGCCGTCGGGACCGCAGGACACGTTGGCGCACAGGTGAATTCCGTGACTGCGGTAAACGTAGAGCCTCCCCGGCGGCCCGAACATGACCGCATTGCGCGCGGTGGGACCGCGATAGGAATGGGAAGCGGTATCGGGCCACGGACCGTCCGGCGGTCCCCCGTAAGCCTCGACCTCGACCACCGCGGCGCTGACGTCGCGGCAGGTCAGCACCGCGCCGAGAAGCAAACGAGCGGCGCTCACCGGGTCGGCGTGCAGCAGTTGCGCCGTCACGTCACAGGAGGTTTGGCCAGGCCCAGATCACCGGATAGCAGTCCCAGGTCACCGGATAGACAGTCGGCGGCGGCCAGACCCGACAGCGCGACCATCGGCAGTCCCCCGCCGGGGTGAGCACGGCCCGAGGCAAGGTAGACACCGGGCAATCCGGGCACCCGGTTAGGTGGGCGCTTGAAGGCGGCAAAGCGATCATTGCTGGCCGCGCCGTAGATGGCTCCCCGGCTACCGGGGAAGGCGGCGGCCAGATCCGCCGGACTGCGCCGCCACATCAGCGCATCCCCCTGCGACCACTGCCCTGCCGCCTGAATCCGTTGCAGCACAGCAGTTTCCAGCTGATCCCACACCTGGGGCGCCCGCGTCCCGCGGGACGGCTCAGCGGGGGCGTTGGCCATCACGAACACCGGCTCGGCATCCGACCAGCCGGCCAGGCCGTGGCAACGCTGCTGGGCACACAGGTAGACGGTGGGCGCGGCCGGGGGGCGGTCCCGGTCGAAGATGTCGGCGAACTCAGCGTCGTAGTCCGCCGGAAACAGCACCTCGTGGGGTAACCGGTCGGCCCGGCGGGCCGACCGCACCACCCCGTTCCAGGCCGACATCGACGGCGCCGGTGGGCCAGGCAGCTGTCGGGCGGCCTGCGGGTCGAGACCGGTACGCAGCCATTCCACATCAGCGTTGACGACCACAGCCCGACCATGTCGCACTCCACCACCGGCCAGCACGACACCGACGGCAACGCCGCCGTCGAGCAGCACGCGATCGACTTTCGCTCCGCACTCGATGACACCGCCTCTCGTCTCGATCGCCGAGACCAGCGCCTCGACCAACGCGAACACTCCACCCGCTATGCCATATCCGCCAAGTGCAAGCTCAACGTGCGCAATGCAATTGAGCGTTGCCGGGGCATGTCGGGGGTCGCTGCCGTTATACGTCGCATAGCGGCGCAGCAGCATACGAAGATGCGGATCACGGACCTGGCGGTCGATTGCGGCGGCCATGCTGCGCAGTGGGTCGACGGCGGCCAGGGCGCGCGGGTGGCGCAGAGCCATGCCCGCCATCGCCGTCCAGGTCGGGGCCGGGCCGAGTACGAAGTGCGGCGCGGCCGCCTCCCAGATCCGGCGGCTGTAGGCCAAAAAGTCCGCCAGTTCGCCGGCCGCCGCGGGCCCGAGGGTCGACCGGACGTTGGCCAGCGTCTGCTCCGCTTCGTGAGCCACGTCGAGCACGCATCCGTCGGCGTAGCGGTAGCGAAAGCCGGGGTCGAGGCGGCGCAGTCCGATCACGTCGGCCAGTCGTAGGCCGGCCCGGGCAAACACGTCGGCGAACACCCCGGGCAGGGTGAGCACGCTGGGGCCGGTCTCCACTCTGATCCCGTCGAGTTCGACGGTTCCGGCCTTTCCGCCCGGTCGTGGACCGGCTTCGAGTACCCGCACCGCCAGCCCCCGGGCGGCCAGGGCGAGCGCAGCGGCCAGCCCACCGACACCGGCGCCGACCACCAGCACCTCGCGCTCAGCCACCGCGCGGCCTGCTGCCGAAACTCCGCGGGAGTGGCCACCGGGCCGGAGCCACCAGTGGGACGAAGCCGGGCAGAGGGTCCTGCGGATGGGTGCGGGCCCGTCGACCGTCGGTGGCGGCCATGACGGCGACGTCGATGGCATCGAGTCCGTCGAGCAGCGCACTCTCCACCGCGGCCAACAGGGCTGACCCGGCTTCCGCTTCCCCGCCGGCTGGGCTCGCGCCGACTGGGCTCGCGTCGGCGATCGGCTCCGAGAACCGAACGACTGCCGCCGGCCGGCTCCGCTCCAGGAACACGTAATCGATGCTCACGACGACGAGATCCACCGGTCTGCGGGCATGCATGATGCCCAGGCCGGTCTTGAGGTCCAGCGGCCGCAGGTGCGCGGGCCGCTGCCGGCCCTGCGGAAAGACCCAGACGCCGCGGCCGGGCCGGTCCAGCAGGTCCGCACAAGACTGCAGGCACTCCCGGCTGCGCTGCGGGCTGCTGCGGTCCAGCGGCAGGGCGCCGACCCAGCCGAGAAAGGGCAGCGAGTGCAGGTTGCGGGAATCCATCACCGCCCAGCCGGTACCGCCGAGTGCGTCGTCGAGTGGCAGCAGCAGTAGCGCATCCCACCAGGCGACGTGGTTGGCCACGAAGATCAGCGGCCGCTGGGCCAGCGCGGCCCGAGCCTCGGCGAGTCCGCTCACCCACAGCCCGTCCAGCCCGCGGGCCACCCGCCGCCGCGCGTAAGGCCGGGCCAGCCGCAGGAAGGCCTCCCGGCGGGTGTTGCCGGCCCGAGCCAGCGCCTGTGCGTCGGGGCGATTCACACCGCCTCCCGTTGTGCCTGCGCGGCGTAGGACCGGCCGCGCCAGCGGATGTCACCGCGGCGGCTGCACCGGAAGCTCTCCACGAGGACGCCCATCATGAGCAGTACCGCCACCGGGTGCAGCAGCACGCTGGACAGACTGTGGTGATAGCGCACCGCCATGATCACCCGCAGGCCCACATTGGCGAGCACCCCGATAGCGGCGGCGGCGGCTAACCCCGGTGCCCCCACTGCCAGCGCGATGGGCAACGCGACATACGGCGCGACGAAGAACAACAGGTGCAACACCGCGACGACGATCAGCGCCGGTGGCCGTCCACCGATGCCCTCGTAGAAGTTCTTGGTGAAACCGCGCCGCAGGGCGGTGCCGTCGGAGTACATCCGGCAGTCGGCCATTTGATCGCCGTCGGCGAAGACGACCCGTCCGCCGTCGGCCTTGACCGCACGGCACAGCGCCATGTCGTCCACCAGTGCCGCACGCACCCGGTTCCAGCCGCCTATCGATTCCAGTGCCGAGCGGCGGACCAGCAGGAGTTGACCGTTGGCCGCGAGCACGCGCGGGTCGCGGGTCCTGGGAATCAACGCCATGGGCAACCAGGCGACGTAAGACAGGTGCAGCAGCGGGATCATCAGCCGTTCGGCGAAGCTGCCGGTGCGCTGCCGGGGACCAGCTGTCACGATCGCCGCGCCGACTGGACCGCCGACTGGACCGCCGACTGGACCGCCGACTGGACCGACCTCGCCGATTGGACCGATCAGCGAGAGCATCCGCAACACGCCGTCGGGGCGCAGGGTGACATCGGCGTCGATGTTGAGCAGCAACTGCCCGCGAGCCGCGGCGCTTAGGCAGTGCAGGGCGTGCGGCTTACCGACCCAGCCGGCGGGCAACTCGCCGCCGCGCACCACCTTCAGGCGCGGCACCTGCGGCCCAAGCCGGGCAAGCACCTCGGCGGTCCCGTCGGTGGAGCCGTCGTCGTAGACGATGATCTCACCGATCGGGCCGCGGGCGCTGTCGGCGGCGCGCACGCAGGCTTCGATGGTGGCGACCTCGTCGCGGGCCGGAATCAGCACGCTGACATCGCCCGGCGCGACCCCGGTGGCGGCCACGGCGCGGCCGCGGGTCCAGAACACGGCGTTGACCGCGACCAGGCTCAGCGGCAGCAGCGCCGGCAGCGCCAGCAGCATCGCCAGGATCTGAGCCCAGCGCGGAGCCGAACCATCGAGCAGGTCAGCCGGCGACAGGTTCCGGCCCGGCCCGGCGACGGTCATACACGCGCTCCCCCGGACCGTTTGAGCAGCCGCGACCACCTGCCATCGACGTCGCCCGAGAACAGCGGCAGCCACATCGAGTTGGCGCCGACGGCGCGGTGCACCCGCATCCGAACCAGTGGCCGCAAAAGGTCGGTGTCCACTCGGTCTGGCATCAGGTTCTCCCCGATTCCGTAACCCTCGTCAGACCCACACCGGCCCCGCAGCAGATACCGCTGATAGAACGGACCGTTGTCGAGTACCGAGTCGACGTCGACCCGCACGATGTGTCCGTCTGGATCGGCGAAGACAGCGCTGTCCGGCCAGCGCAGACCCCAGACGTTGCGGCGCTCGCGCCCCATCTGCAGCGCAGCCTGTTCACGGGCACGGCAGGACCCGTCTTCGGCGATCTCGACGACGAGATCGCGCGGCGCTTTTCCGGGTTCCGACGGAACCAACCGGTAGAAGATCAGATCGCGACCGGGCAGCGCGAGCCGGCCCCACCACCAACTATGGATGCCCAGGGACTGCAGCGGCTGCCCGGCGCTGTTGCGGTCGTGGTAGCCGCGGCCCTCGATCCACAACTCCCCGCCCGGGGTGTCCAGTTCCAGACCACCCCGGCTGGCGGCCATCATCGGCGTCCATAGATGTGTGCAGGTGTCGAGGGATCCGCGGCCGAGTCCCGGCGGGGAGACATCACCGCCCGCCGCGTCGGGCAGGTCGCGCCGCAGCGGACCAGACAGCCACAACTTCCCGGTGGCCCGGCCGCCGGTGGGCAGGGCCAGGTCGAGGGTCGCCTGCAGCGTGCGGATCGAGACGCCGCCGGCCACCGCCGGAGTGTCGGTCCAGGAAAAGGAGCAGTCACCGAGGCGCCACGAGGAGCCGTCCTCGCCCCAGGTGCACTCCTCGGTGGGCAGTTCGGAAAGCAGGTAGAAGCGCTCGCGGCCGCCTTCGTAGACGACCAGGTTGACGCTGGGCCGCTGCAGCGGAAGGCGGGGGCGACCGGTGCGCGCGGACTGCGCGTACCCGGGCAGAAACGGCAGACCCCAGGACCAGATGAGCGTCGCGGCTCGGCCGTGGTCATCGACCAGATCGACGTAGAACCAGGTGAATCCGCCCGGGCTGCGCAGGACGGCGGGGTCTGGCGCACGGTCGGCGGAGCTTAACGTGATCAGAACGCCTCCGGGATCCGGCCCGGGCGCGGCCCCGAACCTGGCTAATCCTAACCAGTCGAACCGCCCCGGAGCGACATCAGGGCCACGTCAGGCGGGGACCCCGACGCGGTCGCCGGCCTTGATCATGTTGGTGGCGGTTCGATGCGCCAGTGCCATCACCGTCAGCATCGGGTTCGCACCCGAGCAGGTGGGCATGCCGCTGGAATCCCCGATCCAGACACCGGGCGTGTCGTGCAGTTCCCCGTTGGGGTCCGCCACCGAGGTGTTCGGGTCGGAGCCCAGACGGGCGCTGGACATCTGGTGCGCGCAGAACACCGGCGTTCCGCCGGGCCCGATCGGGATCTGGTTCACCTTCTCGATGAAGGCCTCCAGATCCTCGCCGCGCTGCCACGGCGGCATCGCCTGCGCGGCGACGAAAATCTGCTGCGCTCCGGCGGCCACGTGCATCCGAATGCACGTCACGATCGCGTGCTTGAAGTTGTCCCGGTCCAACTGGTCGTCGAAGGGATACCAGTGCACGGCCTCGCCGTTGTCGTCGATGGTGACGCTGCCGGTGCCGCGATCCTTGAGCAGGATCAGGAAGTCGGCGCGGTGCCGGTATTGCTGACACAGTTCCTTGTGCTGCGCCCCGGACGTGAACGGCACGACACTGGCGAACAACGCCGGCAGGTGCTGCACACCCTCGATCAGATAGCCGTAGCCCTCGTTGAATTCGGCGAACTCATCCATCGCACCGGCCATCCCCGGGCCGTGCCACTGCTCCTGCGGGTCGTCATAGATCCCCGCGACCAGGGACGCCGGATGCATGTGCAGACCCTTGCCGACCGCCGGTCCACCGATGCCGGACCGCAGCAGCAGGGCCGGTGTCTCCAGGCTGCCCGCGGCCGCCACCACCGTCGGCGCGTTGATGACGACCCGGACGCTCTGGCCGGTGGCGGGATCGGTGAAGGTGCCCTCCACTCCGGCCGCAACGCCGTTATCGGTGCGGATCTTCTCCACCCGGGTGTTCGGCATGATCACCGCACCGGCGTCGCACGCGTCCTGCAGGTAGGTGAGCATGGTGCCCTTTTTCGCGCCGGTCTGGTCACCCATGCCGGTGAAACCGGCCATCGCGGGGTCGTAGCGGGTGGGGTCGACGTTCAGTGGCGTGACCCGGTAGGAGTAGCCGAGTTTCTCGGCGGCCTCGATGATCCTGGAGTGCACCTCGTTCTGGGTCGAGACCTTGTCGTTGCAACTCATCCGTTCCATCACGGCGGCGAGGTGTTCGTCGAAGGCCGGTCCGGCGACGTCGCTCAGGCCTGCCTTCGCCCAGGAGTCGCGAACACGTTTGGGCGTGACGATCGAGTTGGACCAGTTGACGGTGCTGCCGCCGCCGACGGTCGACCCCGCTGCGATGGCCAACATTCCGTCGGCCGAATTGAAGAATCCGCCGCGCAGGAACAGCGTCTGGTACGCGGCAAGCTCAAGTTGGACGAAGTCGGACTCGTTGTAGTAGCCGCCCGCCTCCACGACGATCACCTTCTTGCCGGACTGAGCCAGCTTTCCGGCGATCAGTCCGCCGCCGCAGCCGGAACCGACCACCACGACGTCGGCATCGAACACCTGGCCCTCGGTCGGGACGACGGTGGTTAGCGTTTTCGGGGTCTGCGGCGGTGCCTGCACGGGGCCGGGGTAGCCCATGCCCGCCCAGAAGGGGTTGCGGCCGGTGGCATCGGGAAGCCCGTAACTGAACATGACGGACAACTGCTTGAGTGCGGCGATCGCGCCGTGGCTCTCCGGAGAGATCCGGCCGAGATTGCCGATGATCGCCTCCCGGACCGCCTGCGACTGGTTCTTCAAACCGATGAGCCCGGCGGTGTCGAGCAACTGCTGTAATCCGGCCAACTGTTCGGCGGTGAGCCGGGAGAGCAGGTAGTGCTCGACGGCCACGTGCGCACCGACGTCACTGCCCTTGGTGGCGAAGAATCCGTCGGGATCGTCGTCTCGGGACACCGACGGCACGAAGGTGTCGACGGCGGCCGCGAGGGTCTCCCGCTGACGATTGGTGAATGCGGTGTCCATAGTTGCCTCTTTCACGGAATTGTTTTCTGGGCAGGTGCGTTTCTGGGCAGGTGCGTTTCAGGGCAGTTGCATCGACTTCGTCTCGAGGAACTCCTCGAGACCCCACCTACCGAACTCGCGGCCATTGCCCGATTGTCCGTAGCCGCCAAACGGGGCGCAGATGTTGAATGCGCCGTCGTTGATCTGCACCTGGCCGGCGCGGATCCGGCGGCCGACGGCGATCGCCCGGTCCACATCGGCGGACCGCACGGCGGAGTTCAACCCAAAGATGGTGTCGTTGGCCAGCGCGACGGCTTCGTCCTCGTCGTCGTAGGCCTGGATGACCAGTACCGGTCCGAAGATCTCCTCTTTGACGATCGCCATATCGGGTGTGGTCTGGGAGAACACCGTCGGACGCACGAAGTAGCCGCGGTCCAGTCCGTCGGGTGGCGTGGGTCCGCCGGCGATGAGCTTGGCGCCCTCGGCGATGCCCTGCTCGATGTAGTTGACCACCCGGTCGCGTTGCAGTGCCGATACCAACGGCCCCATCATGGTGGTCGCCTCGAAAGGACTTCCTACGGTGATCGATTCCGTACCGGCCTGGGCAATCGCCTCTACTTCTGCAAGCCGTGAGCGCGGAACGATCATGCGGGACAACGCAATACAGGTCTGGCCCGAGTTCAGGAAACAGCCCGTCAGCCCTGCGCCCACGGCAGCGACCATGTCGGCGTCGTCCAGAATGATCAGCGGCGATTTACCGCCGAGTTCCAGGGACACCCGCTTGATGGTTTGCGCCGCCACCGCACCGATCCGGCGCCCGGCGCCGGTGGAACCGGTGAATGACACCATGTCCACCTCGGGATGAGCCACCAGCGTCTCACCGACCTCCGCACCGGTACCGGTCAGCAGATTGAACACACCGGGCGGCAGCCCGATCGAATCGAACACCTCAGCCAAGATGTAGGCGTTCAGCGGCGCTACCTCGCTCGGCTTGAGCACCACGGTGCACCCGGCGGCCAGCGCCGGAGCAACCTTCGCAGCGATCTGGTGCAGCGGGTAGTTCCACGGCGTGATCGCGACGGCGACGCCGATCGGTTCGCGCAGGACCAGCGAGTTATTGACCCGCTCCTGGAACGGAAAGTTCAGGGCGAGCTCGGCCATCGAGACGAAGGACAACACCGGAAGGCCGGCCTGGATCACGTTGCTGTAGGCGAACGGCATCCCGACCTCGCGGCTGACCAGGACGGCGATGTCGCTCTGACGTGACTGCAACCCCTCGGCCGCGCGCTGCAGGTAATCCGCCCGTTCCGCAGGCGGCAGCGCAGACCATTCCGGAAACGCCGCTCGGGCAGCCGCGACGGCGGCGTCGGCATCGCCGGATGTCGCCGCCGTGACGGTACCGATGATCTCCTCGGTCGTTGAGTCGGTGACCTCGAAGGTCTCAGTGCCGCTCGCGCGCTGCCAGCCGCCTTTGATGTAGTTGCAATCCCGGGTGATCACGTCCGCCCCCCCCACCTTTCGCGCAGTCATGTGGGCTTTCAGTCACGAACTCTGTTCGTGTGGAAGTGACGTTAACCCCTAGAAACGGACGGTACCGACGATTCAGGCAAAGTTCGGACTCACCGGTGCAAAGTCCGGGCCGGTCGCTGCGGGGGGGTCACTGCGGGGGGCGGCCGGTCAGGCGTTCGTGCTCCTCGGGAGAAACCTCCAGCGCCGCCTCAACGAGCAGTACCGGGATGCCGTCGCTGATCGGATAGGCCCGGCGCAGTCGCGAGTTGTAGAGCACCGGGTTGCCGAGTGAATCGTCGACGAGCACCAGCGGTCCCCGGTCGGCGGGGCACACCAGGATGCTCAGCAGCGTCGGATCGAGCCTCAACCGTGCACCTCTCCGAGCAGCAGGACCACCGGGCTACGGGGTTAGGATGGGGACCGCTTGGACGGTCGTCACGGCGGCGCCGGCCTGAGCTCCGCCGGTCGTCGCGCCACCGCCCGTCGTGCCGCCGGTCGTCATGCCAGGGGCGGCCATACTCGGGTTACTGGCGCCCGGCATCTGGGCGGCACCCATGCCCGCGCCATTGGCCCCCTGCTGCGACTGGGCTCCCTGCAGAATTTCGGACTGCGCCTTCACCTTCGCCTGATAGGCGATGGTGTTCTTGAGCGCCTCGATCAGCGGGTTCTGATTCGGCCGGTATCCCGCGGCCTCGGTGACCTGGTCGAGGTAGGCCTGGGAGGGCTTGTACCCCATCGCTCGCAGTTTCAACGTGGTCTTCAGCAGCTTGGACAGTTGTCCGCCCCCGGTGCCGATCGCGTACTGCTCGGCCAGGTCGTCAAGGATGTCGGCATGCGCCGGCACCGCTGACCCGCATATCAACCCGACCGCCAGGGCAACCCCGGCAATGCCGTTACGCACACCCCGCCGCCAACGGCGGCTGCCGCCTGTTCTCGTCATCTGTCCCCTCCGGGCATCTGAACTGCCCATTCTACCGGGCTTAGGGCCTACCGGGCTTTGGGTCTACCGGGCTGGGGCCGTCAAGCTTCGATAGACCGACGCCGTCAGCCTCTTATACGACTGACTATCGCCGTCCAGATACCAGCTGTTACGACCTGCCTTGGGCACACCGGCCGCCCGAAGTGCCGAAGCGACCGGCCGGTAGGAGGCGCTCACCGCCAGTTCCGGCACCACATGCACCACGTCCGGCGGCAATCCGACCGGCATCGACGCCACCGCCTCGCTCAGGTCGGCGACGGTCATGCTCATCCCCGGCCGCAGCGAGACCGCCGTGACGGCCAGGGTCCCGGCCGGGGTGTCCACGCCGTAGGTCACCGCGAGGTCAACCGCGGCGATGGCTCCGATGGCGTCGGTGATGGGCGCGGGGAACACCACCCCGCGCGCCGTGTGCAGGAACCCGGAGCGGTTTCCGAGGAGCCAGAAATCGCCGTCGGCGTCGCGCCAGAACACGTACTCGGTAGAGATCCAGACGTCGCCGGCGGCGAACACCCCGCGTTTGATCGAGGCGGTGGGGTCAATCGGTCCCCACGGCCGGGCCAGCAGAACACCGATCTCTTCGGGGCCGGCGACCTTCACGAAGCCACGCTGATCCTCCAAAATGAGGTCTTCGGTCACGTCGTAGGCGCCCAACTCGACCTCGCCGCCGCCGGGCAGTGGGCGACCCTCGCTGCCGATCTTGGTTCCGGCCACGTTGGCGAGCACGGCCTGCCCGTCGGAGGTGGCGAAAAACTCCACGACCGTCGCGGGCTCGAAGACCTCCAGGAGGCGTCGCCACAATCCGGTCGGCAGGCCCGACCCCATGAAGAGCCGGATCGGGTTGTTGCCGGCCAGCGGATTCTTACCGGCGGCCGCGAAGCCGGGGTCTTCGACGATCTCCCGCAGCATCGACCAGGTGTAGGTCACCACGGTGACGCCGTACTGGCGGATCTCATCGAAGAACCGGTCCGGCCGCAGACCCCGGGACAGTGCGATTCGTGCGCCGGCCACCACCGCACCGCCCAGGCTGACCAGCAGGCCGGACTGATGGTGCAGTGGGGTCAGGCAGTAGACGGTGTCGTTTCGGGTGAGTGCGGCAGCCGAGGCGGTGCCGAAGGCCGATAGCGCCCACCGGTAGTTGGTGATCTGCTTGGGCTCAAGATCCCCGCCGCCTTTGGCGTTGAACACCACGTAGGCCACATCGCGGGCGAAGCCGGGGTTGGGCCGGTACCACCCGGGCAGTTCCACCGCGTCGGGGTCGATCTTCTCCATGTCGATCACGGTGCTGCGGGCGGGCAAATCGAGATCGCGGGTGTCGCCGCCACCGAGTACCAGCGTCTGCACCGGCAATCTGCTCGCGGCGGCCAGGTTCGCCGGGTCGGTGATCAACTCGGTGATACCTCCGAGTCGGGTGGCCTTCGCGAGGTCGCCGTCGGGCGGCATCAGGACGGCGACGCCGCCCAGACGAGACAGTGCGGCGATAGCCACCATCGCGCTAGGGCGGGTGTCCATCAGCACGCCGACGCGAGTGCCCTGACGCACGCCGACCGCGATCAGGCCGCGCACCACATTGTCGATGCGCCGGTTGACGGCGTCGTAGGTGTGCACGCGGCCGTCGAACAATAGGAACTCGCCGTCGGGCACGGACTCGGCCTGTTCGGAGATGATGCGCCCCAACGAGATTCGAGTGTGATCGTTGATCTGGCCCAGCCGAACCAGGCGCGGCAGGGTGCGCACGGTCTCGATGGCCAGCGTCCGCAGCGACTTGTTGACACCGGCGACGGCATCGGCGGCTCCGCGGGCGATCGACACAGCCAACTCGGAGGCCTCAGCGACACCGTGCATGACGCGCGAGCTCATCGCCACGCCGGTCTGGCCGGAACCGGCCGTGGTGTCCGGCATCGGTGCGATGTTGTCCGGGCGGTCAGCGCCGCCGGCGAGCCACTGCACCCACGCCGCGACGGTGGGCCAGGTGATGGTGGCCGCTTTCGACCCCACGACCAGCCCGAAGTGACCGGCCCGGATCATCACCTCGTACGCCTCAGCTTTCGGCGCGGCGCGTTTGATGCCCCGCACCGAGGCGGGTTGGCCGATGTCGTCGACTTCACCGACGAACGCCAGCACCGGACAGGTGATGTCGGCCAGCGTCACCAACTGGCCCTTGATGGCGAACCCGCCGGTCATCATCCGGTTGTGTGACACGAACTGCTTGAGCAGTTCCGAGACCGCCGGTCCGGACCACGCGATCCAGCCGTCGTTGTCGAGGAAACGCCGCTGCTGTTCACGCGGGAGGAGCGCCTCCCGATCGTGTAACTGCAGCAGGAAGTCGACCTTCGACTTGGCCGACTTGACCGGATCGAGCATCTGGAAACCGGTGCGGGCCAACCAGCCCGGGATGTCGATCCGATTGAACACATGGTCGGCGAGGAACTCCGCGCCCACAACGCCCATGTTGGCCGGAATGCCCATCGGCAACGCCGCCAGGGTGTCCACCGGAGAGCCGAAGGCCACCACGCTGGCGACGTCCTTGGATCGGCGGTAGGCGGCTGTCTGATAACTGAACATGCCGCCCTGGGAGTAGCCGACCAGGTGGACGGGCTGACCGGTGGCGGCGACAACGATGTCGATGGCCTCGCTGAGCGCGACGATGTGGTCGGTGAGGGTGCGCTCCATGCCACCCTTGACCTTGTCCGGTGAGCCGTAGTCAATCACCCACGGATCGACGCCGGCGGCGTGCAGGATGCCGACCGCGCCGTCGGCCCGGCTGACGTCCCACATGTTCGCCGACATCATCATCGGGTGGACCATCAGCGCCGGCGGCCCAGCGGCCGGGCGGCCGGGCCGGTTGTCCGGCGGGAAATACCGCCGGAGCTTGTACATGCTGTTGCTCTCGACAATCTGGAAGGTCGACGGCACCGCGCCGGTCTCCAGGCCGCCCCAGCGGGCCACCTCGTAGCCGTTCTGGGCGGTCGCGACCAGCCGCTCCAAAGGTCGTGCGATCGCCGACAAATTCAGATCTACCACCGCTGCTCCCCGCTGAGACCCTCTACTTGTAAACCCTGTACGTGTAACACCCTGTAGTCGTAAAGCCCAGTACTTTCCCCACAGCCTAGGCTCTTGGCGGTGGCACATCTGCTTGGCGGCGAAACGCTGCGCCTGGCATATCCGAACCGGGTGGTCTTCGACGCCGTGACGGTCGGTGTGAACGACGGCGATCGCATCGGGATCGTTGGCCGCAACGGCGACGGTAAGTCGAGTCTGCTCGGCTTGCTGACCGGCCGGATCACTCCCGACTCCGGGCGGGTCACCCGCCGCGGAGGCCTGCGGGTAGCCGCACTCGAGCAGGCAGACACCCTCGATCCGACGCACACCGTGGCCCATGCCCTGGTCGGGGATCGTGCCGAACACCAGTGGGCGGGAGATCCGAAGACCCGCGATGTGGTGGGCGGCCTGGTGGCCGATCTCGACTGGCAGACGCCGATCGCCGCACTCTCCGGCGGCCAGCGCCGCCGGGTGCAGTTGGCCGAGTTGTTGATCGGCGACTGGGACGTAATCGCCCTCGATGAACCCACCAACCACCTCGACATCGAGGGCATCACCTGGCTGGCCGCCCATCTCAGGGCACGCTGGTCGCGCAGCACCGGCGGACTGCTGGTGGTCACCCACGACCGGTGGTTCCTCGATGAGGTAGCCACCACCACGTGGGAAGTGCATGGGGGTGGGCCGGAGGGAAGTGGCCGGGGCAGCGTTGTCGAACCGTTCGACGGTGGTTACGCGGCATATGTGCTGCAGCGTGTGGAGCGCGACCGGGTGGCGGCGGCCACGGAGGCCAAACGGGTAAACCTGATGCGCAAGGAGCTGGCCTGGTTGCGCCGGGGCGCTCCGGCGCGCACCTCCAAGCCCAAGTTCCGCATCGACGCGGCCAATCAGTTGATCGCCGACGTACCGCCGGTGCGCGACACCGTCGAGTTGGCCAAGCTCGCCACCAACCGGCTCGGCAAGGATGTCATCGACCTGCTCGACGTGTCGGTGTCCTACCCGGGAAACGACGGGGCCGAGGTGCCGGTGCTGCGCGACGTCGAATGGCGGATCGCGCCGGGTGAACGCAGCGGCATCGTCGGGGCGAACGGCGCGGGCAAGTCCACGCTGCTGGGGCTGATCGCCGGAACCGTGACACCGGACAGCGGCCGGGTCAAGCGCGGCAAGACGGTGCGGTTGGCGATGCTCGATCAGCAGGCCGGTGAACTTGTCGGGATCGCCGACGATCTGGTGCGCGATATTCTGGGCCGGCTCAAGGCCGGCTACCAGGTCGACGGCAAGGAACTGACACCGGCGCAGTTGCTGGAGCGCTTGGGGTTTGGCCGCGATCAGCTCGCGACCCGGGTGGGTGAGCTGTCCGGCGGTCAGCGACGACGACTGCAGCTCATGTTGACTCTGTTGGCCGAGCCCAATGTCCTCATTCTCGACGAGCCCACCAACGACGTGGACATCGACATGCTCTCGGCTACCGAGGACCTGCTCGACTCCTGGCCGGGCACCCTGATCGTGGTGTCCCACGACCGCTATCTGCTCGAGCGGATCACCGACCAGCAGTACGCGATCTTCAACGGGCATCTGCGCCATCTGCCCGGTGGGGTGGATGAGTACCTGCGGATCACGGCAACCCGTGACGCCGCCCAGGTATCGGCACCGAAGTCCGCCGAGCCGTCCACGCACTCCGGCACGGTGCTCTCGGGGGCGGAATTACGCGGCATTCAGAAGGAGATCGCGGCACTGGATCGCGCGGTGGCCAAGCTGAGCGACCGGGTCAATACCAAGCACGTCGCGCTCGCCGAACACGATCAGTCCGATCACGCGGGCATCACCCGGCTGACGCGGGAATTGCGGGAACTCGAAGCCGAACGCGACGACAAAGAGAACCGCTGGCTGGAGCTTTCCGAATCGCTCGAGTAACCGACAGCCCTAGCGCCGCAGCCGATTTCGCAACTCAGCGACTGATGTCCAGATGGTGTGCAGCTGCCGCGCCACCTGCTCCGGGGCGGTACCGCCGCGGCTATCCCGCGCCGCTACCGAACCGGCTACCGTCAGAACCTCGCGCACCTCGGGTGTCAGCTCGGAACTGATCTGCGTCAGTTCGGCATCGGTGAGATCCGCCAGGCCCACGCCGCGGGCCTCCGCCACGCGCACCGCCGCGCCGGCCGTTTCGTGCGCGGTCCGGAACCCCACCCCGCGGCGCACCAGCCATTCGGCGACATCGGTGGCAAGGGTGTAGCCGGCCGGCGCCAGTGCGGCCATCCGCTCGGCGTCGAAGACGAGGGTGGCGGTCAGTCCGGCCATCGCCGGCAGCACCAGTTCGAGTTGAGCCACCGAGTCGAATACCGGTTCTTTGTCCTCCTGCAGATCCCGGTTGTAGGCCAGCGGTTGCGCTTTGAGCGTGGCCAGCAGACCCGCCAGGTTGCCGATCAGCCGGCCGGCCTTGCCGCGCGCCAACTCGGCGACATCCGGGTTTTTCTTCTGCGGCATGATCGAACTTCCCGTCGACCACGCATCGTGCAGCGTGACGTAACCGAATTCGGTGGTACTCCACAAAATGATGTCCTCGGCGAGGCGGGAGACGTCCACGGCGATCATCGCGAGGATGAATGCGGCCTCGGCAGCGAAGTCCCGGGACGCGGTGGCGTCGATCGAATTGTCTGCTGCGGCAGCGAAACCCAGATCAGCGGCGATAGCGTCGGGATCGAGGCCCAGTGACGAGCCTGCCAATGCACCGGATCCGTATGGGGATATCGCGGCGCGGTCATCGAAGTCGGCGATCCGGTCCACATCGCGCAGCAGTGGGTGCACATGTGCCAGCAGGTGATGCGCCAGCAGCACCGGCTGCGCGGCCTGCAGATGAGTCTTGCCGGGCATGATCGTCGTCGGGTGCGCGGCCGCCTGCGCGGTGAGCGCCTCGATGAGGCCGAACACACCGTCGGCCACCCGGCGCATCGCGTCGCGCAACCACATCCGAAACAGCGTGGCCACCTGATCGTTGCGCGACCGTCCGGCCCGCAACCGGCCGCCGAGATCGGCGCCGACCCGGTCGATGAGTCCACGCTCCAGCGCGCCATGGACGTCCTCGTCGGTGTCGACCGTGGTGAAACTGCCGTCGGCGATGTCGCAGCCCAGGCTGTCCAGTCCGGCCAGCAGGCCGTCGCACTGCTCGTCGGTCAACAGCCCGGCTTTATGCAGTACCGCGGCGTGCGCCCTCGACGCGGTGACGTCATAGGGCGCCAGCACCCAGTCGAAGTGGGTGGATTTGCTCAGCGCCGCCAACTCCGGGGCGGGACCGTCGGCGAATCGGCCGCCCCACAGCGATCCTTCGTTGGTGGTC
>SXGU01157476.1_pt1 | contig 16888 bp, 20 predicted proteins | sample 3174531 | NCBI WGS metagenome assembly SXGU01 (sample SAMN11356863, study PRJNA531348) | freshwater metagenome | isolation source: freshwater sample F1-140 | place: China: Fuxian Lake, Yuxi | collected 2017-12-25 | reverse complement strand
GCGAGTTCGGCAAAGCGATGCGTGAAATCATGGCTTTGGCGGATAAAGCAAACCAGTATATCGACGAGAAAAAGCCCTGGCTGCTGGCGAAGGAAGAAGGCAAAGAGCAGGAATTGCAGGATGTTTGCTCGATGGGTCTTAACCTGTTCCGTTTATTGGCTGTATACCTGAAGCCGGTGATCCCCGCGTTGGCGGAAAATGCCGAGCAGTTTTTAAACAGTGTTCCCGAGGGTTGGGTCAACGGCTTGCAAGCGTTAACCAGCCATACCATTAACGAATTCAAGCCGTTAATGACCCGCGTTGAGGCCGATAAAATCAACGCGATAGTGGAAGCGTCCAAGGAAAACCTGGAAAAAACCGCCGATAAACCGAAGGTCAGGAACTTCGAACCGATAGCGCCCACGATAGAATTCGACGATTTTGCTAAACTGGATTTGCGTATCGGCAAAATCATCAAAGCCGATCACGTTGAAGGCGCCGACAAATTATTGCAACTGACCATTGATATAGGCGATGAAACACGCAACATCTTTGCCGGTATCAAGTCCGCCTATGCACCGGAAGATCTGGAAGGCAAACTGACTCTAGTCATTGCCAATCTGGCGCCCAGAAAAATGCGTTTCGGCATGTCGGAAGGCATGGTCTTGGCGGCAGGTCCGGGCGGCAAGGATATTTGGGTGTTAAGCCCGGATGAAGGTGCGGTGGCTGGGATGCGGGTGAAGTGATTTTAAATTAGTAATGGTACCGAAGCTGGGCAATTAAAACGGCATCGTCGGTCACTTTATAGACCAGGCGATGCTCATCATTGATTCTGCGCGACCAGTAACCCGAAAAGCCATGTTTGAGCGCTTCGGGTTTGCCGATGCCTTTGAAGGGTGAGCGTTTGATGTCCTTAATCAGCGTGTTAATTCGCGCCAGTTGCTTCGGGTCGGTTGCTTGCCAGTGGAGGTATTCTTCCCAGGCGTGGTCTGAAAAAATCAGCTTCATTCAATCAGTTCTCTGAGCAAGCCGCCGCCGGATTCAAGTTGACTGATGGACTCTAACAAACGCTGGGCATTGTGCGGACTTCTTAACAGGTAAGCGGTTTCTTCGAGGGCCTGGTAATCTTCCAGCGAAATCATGACCACGGAATGATCGCGGTTTTTTGTGATAATCACCGGCGTGTGATCGTTGCAGACTTTTTCTATGGTTTTGGCCAGATTGGCTCGGGCGTAGGTGTAAGTGGTCGCGTCCATAAAGAATTTTTAATGTGTACGGTATAATGTACGGTAAGTTTATATGAAAACCTGTGTGGATTCAAACAATGCAAGACTTAGCAAAAGGACTCAATCTTGAAATCAACCCCATGATCGAGCAAATCAACGCCTTGCTGCCGCAAACCCAATGCGGGCAATGCAGTTATAAGGGTTGCCGGCCTTATGCCGAGGCGATTGCCGAGGGCAGGGCGGATATCAATCAATGTCCGCCGGGCGGTGACGAGGGCATTGCCGATCTGGCGCGTTTGTTGGGCGTCGCACCCAAGCCTCTGAACGCTAAATTCGGCGAGCATAAACCCAAAAGTGTCGCTTTTATTATTGAAGAAGACTGCATCGGCTGCGTCAAATGTATAGCGGCCTGTCCGGTTGACGCTATCTTGGGTGCAGCCAAATGCATGCACACGGTGATTGCTTCGGAATGTACCGGTTGTGAGTTGTGTATTGCGCCTTGCCCGGTCGATTGTATTATCATGAAACCGGTCCCTGCTGACATCGGCGGCTTGGACAGGATGCAAAAATCGCGGCTTGCCAAACAGCGTTATGAGGCCCGCTGTTTACGCAAGGAAAATGAAGCCGCCGAGAAGGCCGAACGTGCGAAAAAGCAAAAGGAAGCTTTGCTCAAGATGACCGCGAATCCGTAATTTGAACAGGAGCGAACGACGATGCTGACCTTATACCAATTTCCCAACTCACATTATTGTGAGAAAGTACGCTGGGCTCTCGATTACAAACACCTGGATTACCGGATAAAAAACCTGTTACCCGGTTTGCATGACCGTACAGCCAAAAAACTGGCCGGTTCATCATCGCTGCCGATTCTGGTTCATGACGGCAAAGCGCTGCAAAATTCCAGCGATATTCTCACTTACCTGGATGACGTGTTCCCGCAAAACGCGCTGATGCCGGAACAGGAAAGCTTGCAACAGGAAGTGCTGGCCTGGGAAAAATTTGCCGATGAAGAAATCGGCATTCCGATCAGGCTGGTTTTTTATCATACGTTGCTTGAGCATCCGGCGCTGTTGGTTGCCTTGTTTACCGGCAATGGCCCATGGTATGGCGCTTTTCTTCTCAAGGCCTTTTTCCCCCGGCTGAAAGCGGCTATGCAGAGTAATATGCACATTAATCACAAAACAGCCGGGGCGGCCAATAAGCGGTTAGGGTTGGCTATCGATAAAGTTTATGACCGATTGCGGGACAACCGGTTTCTGGTCGGCGACCGTTTTACTCGCGCCGATCTCTCGGTTGCGGCCTTACTGGCGCCATTGTGCAGGCCGAAAAAATACGGCGTGGACTGGCCGCATCCTTATCCTGAGCCGCTGGAATCACTGATTGCCGGTTATGCGGAAAAAATAGCCTGGGTTGATGACATCTATTCAGGGTATCGATGATGGCCTAAAAGGCCGTTCAGCAATTTCTGCCCGGATCAAAGGCAGTTGTTCACGAAGACCAAAAGCAAGTATCGGCGGCACAAAATAATTCAATGCGATGTGCCGCACAGTTTATTCATCCTTTGGGTAACGCCTTTGTATCGGCCTGTCTGAATGTTTCGTGCTTTTCGTGTTTTTCGTGGACAATACCCACTTTCAGGCTTCAATAATAAAAATCAAACTTGAGCTTTTTATCGATACACGATAGTATTGACTCAATACCACTAGGAGTTCACCATAATGAAAACAACAAAAAAACTTCTGTCCATCGCCGTTACCGCTCTGCTGCTGCCTTTGGCTGCACAGGCAAATACTGACGATGCCCAAAAAATGCACAAGTTGTATGAAGATAATTGCGCCAGTTGCCACGGCTCGGATCATGGCGGATTCCTTGCTCCGGCATTGAATGCCGATACCTTGAAAGGCCGCAGCCCGACCGCTTTGCGCACCATCGTCATGACCGGAAGTTTTGATACCTTAATGCCTCCGTTTTACGGGCGTTTGTCGGATGATGAAATCCGGGGGGTGATCAAGCATCTGCAATCGACGCCTAAACTCGATAATCCGCCCTGGACGATAGAGGATATGAAAGCGTCGTTGAAAGTGTTGGTTAGCGACGAAAGCACCTTGCCCGCCAAGCCCACCTACCAAATCGACAGCATGGACAACGTCATCGGCGTGGCGGCGCGCGGCAAATACGGGCGCGGTTCCGGTTCCAAAGCGGTGTTTATCAACAGCGTCACCCATCAAAAGATCGGTGAAATTGCGACAGGAACCGCGGCGCATATCATTGACTATAATCCGGTTAACCCGCGCTGGGCTTATGTGAAAAACGACACGGCGGAAATTTTCAAGGTTGATTTATATTCCATGCAAGTGGTGCGCAGCATCAAAACCGGCTTCAACGGGCCGGGCCTCGGCGTTTCCCGCGACGGCAAATACATCATGGCCGGTTCTTATGTACCGCACAACGCGGTGATTTTGAATGCCGATACGCTGGAACCGTTAAAAACCTTTGAACTGGAAGGCATCGACCCGGACGGCAAAATGGTTTCTTCCGATTCCGGCATGGTTATCGGTACGCCATTTGATGATATTTTCGCTATCGCGCTGGAAAACGCCGGTCAGGTTTGGGTGGTTGATTTAAAAGACGATTTTCCCGTCACCAAAATAACCGATGTCGGTCGTCATTTGCATGACGCCTTTTTGACGCACGGTGGTCGCAAGTTGATGGTGGCTTCTTATGACGACAGCATCGTCACAGCGATTGACTTGAAGGAACGCAAAATTATAAAAAAGCTCGATGCCGGTTGTGTACCGCACGTTGGCGGCGGCGCGGCGATCGAAGTGGACGGTCGTACCTTGGGATTTGGCACTAATTTCGGGGATTGCGACAAAATGGTCGTCAGCGTCTGGGATCTGGACAAAATGGAAGTGGTTAAACAGGTGCCTGTCTCCGGCGGAACCGAATCACCGGCGGCTCACGCCAACGCGCCTTATGTTGCTGTCGATATTATTTCCAAAGACCGTCGTGCGCGCACTGTTCAGTTAATCGACAAGAAGACGCTGGAAGTCGTAAAGACACTGGATGTCGGTGGTCATGCTTATTTCCCCGAATACAGCGCCGACGGTAAATTCCTCTATGTCAGCGCGGGTTACAGCGGTGATGAAGTGGTCGTCTATGATTCAACAACGATGGAAAAAGTGGCTTCGGTTGCGATGGAAAGCCCGGCAGGCATTTTTTCTCATGGTCGGGTTAAATACATGACACGCGGTTTGTCGCCTGACGAGTTCGAGAACGCGAGCAAAATGCAAGGGGCAAAGTAATGAAACGCATGGCACTTTCAGGCGCATTGATGCTGGGCTTACTGGCCGCTTCCAGTGTCGATGCCGCAAGTATTTTTGGTGGTCAAGGTAGAGCTGCTGCCGTGTGTTCACAATGCCACGGCATCAGGACGCCTTCAGCTGATGCACCCTTTCCGCCCTTGGCAGGACGTGACTTTGAATACCTGCAAACCGCATTGAAACAGTATCGTGATAAAACCCGCAAATCCGATATCATGAATGCCATAGCGGGTTCTTTGACCGATAACGATATTGCCAATGTGGCGGCTTATTATTCCGGGTTGAAACCGTAATCATGAAAAAATCGCTGCTCTTTTTAATCTGTTTTTCTACCGCGCTATATGCGGCTGAACCGACACCTGAGCGGCAAACCACGCTCCGCAATCTGCTGAAAAACGATTGCGGCGCGTGTCACGGTTTGACATTGCAAGGCGGCATGGGACCGGCGTTGTTGCCTGAAAATCTGGCGGGTAAACCGAATGAGTTGTTGGTGGCGACTATTCTGGAAGGACGGAAAGGGACAGCGATGCCGCCTTGGCAACCGTTTATGAGTCGGGATGAGGCGGTTTGGTTGGTTGGGGTTTTGCGTAAAGGAAAGTAGTAAGAGGAGAAGAACAAATAAAACTGTTACGCAAATATGTCAGTTAAGCTGCAAGTCAATAATCGATAACCGTATTGCACGGCATGAGGTTCACAAAATATTCGGGTCTCAAGGACAATGTATGATAACTGAAAAAGAATATAGCAAGGGTTATGGTGACAGGTTTCCGCAACCGTTTACTTCAGGTAGATGTATATGGGAGGCGTGTATAACCTTTCAAGCTAAGAATGACGTACCACCTACTCCTGAATATATAAAAAGCTTAAATCTTAGCTACAAAGGCAAAAAAGGTGAGCAAAAGTTAGTTAAACCTGGCAATGTTGCTATCGAATTAAATTCGTACAAATTATTTTTGAAACGATTTCCAGACGCAAAAGAGCTTGAACCACTGAAAAAAACCTTAGATAACTCCGCTGAGAATAATACATCAGATACTTATGAAAATTATCGAGATATTCAGAAAACAGAAGAGCAGCATCTTTTTCCTGACGAGATTCAAGACACTGATAATTATTACGAAGGAGCAAAGCAAACCGTAACAGTCAATTTATTCGAAAGAAACCCAAAAGCAAGAAGTCAGTGTATAGAGCATTATGGAGCTATATGTTCAGTGTGTGACTTCAACTTTGAGAAAAAATATGGGGAAATAGGCTCTGGGTTTATTCATGTACACCACTTAACTCCTCTTGCAAATATTGGAAAAGAATACGAAGTTGATTCAATTAAAGATTTGCGCCCTGTTTGCCCAAACTGTCATGCAATGCTGCACAAAAGGCAACCTCCGTATTCCATCGAAGAGCTGAAAATTATTTGTAAAAACTAAATAAGACAATGTTTTAAGACATTATGCGGGACGGAGTTTCAACCTCCTACGCGCCAACTTAAAATTGAAGATTGCCGGTCGGGGCATTCGCCCCGACCGAAACGTTTAGAGTCGTTTCAATTAACAGTTACTTCAATAAGTTACATTGAGCTGTTAAGCGTGTGGACGGATTACTTAACCCGTGCAGAAGCATTAAAATAGTCGAAGAAAATTTTATGGGATAGCCATCATGAACACTCAACTCTTACAACAAGCCAGCGTACTCGACATTGAAGATCAAATCGAACTGGTTGAAGCGATCTGGGATAACATTGTCAGTCGTGATGCCGCACCTGCGTTGACAACAGCCCAGAAAATCGAGCTTGACAGCCGCCTCGCAGACTATCTCGAAAATCCGGACGATGTGGTTTCCTGGAGCGAAGTAAAAGCAGCCGCCCTTGCCAGAATTGGGCAATGAGTCTTGCAATCTCCTTCCATCGTGCGGCGACAGCTGAATTTATTGAAGCGAGTGCGTGGTATGAAAACAAACGGCAAGGACTTGCTCTTGACTTTATGGCTGAAATAGAGCGTTGCGTATCGCTTGCTTCTGAACGTCCTTATCAATATGCGATTGTCCACAACGATATTCGGCGCATTGTTGCCAACCGTTTTCCATATAGCGTGTATTTTCGCGTGGAGGAACACCGTATTGTTGTCTTGGCAGTATTTCACAGTAGGAGAAATCCTGCTATATGGCAGGCAAGGATTTAAGCGTGGGATATGTGAGTCCTTCGCATAAACGACTCCTGTGCGGAACGGGGTGGTTTGAACCCCCATCCCTATTATAGAAACTTAAAACGTTATGGAACGGGTTGCAAACCCGTTCCAGCAGTACGCTGGAACTTTCTGTTTTCAGGGTGTTATTTTTAGCCAATCCTAACTTTTTTCAAAATGATAAAAAAGGATCATGAACAAACTACTCCTTACTTTAGCCTTGCTTTTGTCCCTGAACACCCTGGCCGAACTGCGCGCCACCGGCGATTTGGGCGTCGTCATAGAACGCGAAGCCGGCGCCGCGCTGATTATTAACACCACGACGCATAAACAATTAGCCAAAATCGATAAGCTCGGCGATTTGTCGCATGCCTCGGTGGTTTTTTCCCGCGACCAGCGTTATGCCTATATTTTCGGGCGCGACGGCGGTTTGAGTAAAATCGATTTGTTGCAGGACAAGCTGGACAAACGCATTATCCAGGCCGGTAACAGTATCGGTGGGGCGATTTCGCAGGACGGCAAATTAATCGCCGTATCCAATTACACGCCGGGCGGCGTTAAAGTGTTCTCCTCAGATACGCTGGAGTTGGTTGCGGATATTCCCGCCGACTATGGCGACGACAAACGTTCTAAAGTCGTCGGCTTGGTCGATGCGCCCGGACAGCGTTTCGTGTTCAGCTTGTTTGATGCCGGGGAAATCTGGGTGCTGGATATGAAGAACCCGCAAAAACCCGCACTGGAAAAATTTAAAAATATCGGCAAGGAGCCTTACGATGCCTTGATATCGCCGGAGGGTCATTATTATATCGCCGGTTTGTTTGGCGAAGGCGGCTTGGCGTTGCTGGATTTATGGAATACCGAAGCCGGCGTAAAACGCATCCTACCGGATTACGTCAAGCAGGAAGAAAAACTGCCGGTTTATAAAATGCCGCACCTGGAAGGTTGGGCGGTGGCCGGCGATCATATCTTTGTTCCGGCAATCGGCAAGCACGAAGTATTGGTTATCGACAAACAAAATTGGAAACTGCTGAAAGCCATTCCCGTACTTGGGCAGCCTGTTTTTGTCATGGCGAGGCCCGATGCCCGGCAAATCTGGGTGAATTTCGCGATGCCCGATAATAATAATGTACAAATTATCGATGCCAAGGATTTCAGCATCACTAAAACCCTGACACCCGGCAAGGCGTTATTGCACATGGAATTCACCCCGCGCGGCGAACAGGTTTGGCTGGCGCTCAGGGATGACAATCAACTGGTGGTCTATGATACGGAGACCCTACAGGAAGTCACGCGCTTGCCCGCTCAACACCCAAACGGTATTTTTTTCAGCGCGAGGGCGCATAAAACAGGGTTATAAACGGATGCTGACACCTTTGCACAAACAACTGTTAAACGATTTTCAGCGCGACTTCCCGTTATCGCCAACGCCATACCGCGACATCGCCGAGGCGATCGGCGTCAGTGAAGCCGATGTTTTAAGCGCGCTGAGCGATTTGAATGCCAACAATTTTATCAGCCGCATAGGGCCGATTATCCCGCCCAATCATATCGGTGTCAGCACGCTGGTGGCGATGGCGGTGCCCGAAGCGCAATTGCAAGCCGTTGCCGATAAAATCAGCGCCTACCCTGAAATCAATCATAATTATGAGCGCGAGCATCGCTTTAATCTCTGGTTTGTCGCGATTGCCTCCGATGCCGCTCACCTGAATGCGGTTATTACGGCCATCGAACAGGAATGCGGCTACCGCTGTTTGCAATTGCCCTTGCTCGATGATTTTTTCATTGATCTGGGTTTCAAGCTGGATATGAGCCATGCCTGATTCAAGCTTATTTGCCGAAAATTTATTGGATGCGCGCGACCGTCAATTGCTGGAACAGGTACAACTGGGCTTGCCGATTTGCTCCCGGCCTTATTCCGCCATCGGCGACAATATTGATATGCCCGAAGCCGAAGTGATCGAACGCTTGACCCGGCTCAAGCAACAAGGCCTGATTAAACGCATGGGTGTTATCGTCAAGCACCAGCAACTGGGTTATCGCGCCAACGCCATGATCGTCTGGAATGTGCCCGATGACTTGATTAAGCAATTGGGCGGCCATATCAGCCGCTTTTCCTTCGTGACACTCTGCTACCAGCGGCCAAGACAGCCGGAATGGCCCTATAACCTGTACTGCATGATCCACGGCAAAGACAAGGTTACTGTGTTGGCGCAACTGGATCAGCTCAATAACGCCTGCGGCTTGCTCAATTTTGAACGGGAAATTTTATTCAGTCGCCGCTGTTTTAAACAACGCGGCGCCCTTTACCAAAGCAAACCTTGGGCTTTAGCACATGGATGACATAGACCGCTATATCATCAACACCCTGCAAGAGGGTTTCCCGATTTGTGACGCGCCCTATCAACAGGTCGCCCTTCAATTGGGATTGACTGAACAGGAGCTGATCAACCGGCTGCAAGCCTTACTGGATAATGGCACCTTAAGCCGCTTCGGGCCCTTGTATCATGCCGAACGGATGGGCGGCGCTTTAACGCTTGCCGCCGTTAAAGCACCGTTGGATCGTTTTGACGAAATTACCGACATCATCAATGCCTTTCCCGAAGTCGCGCATAATTACGCACGCAACCATGACCTTAACATGTGGTTTGTGATTGCCACGGAAACACCGGAACAAATCATGGACACCATTAATGCAATACAGCAACAAACCGGACTGACGGTTTACGACATGCCGAAAATTAACGAATATTTTGTCGGCTTGAAACTGGAAGCCTGATGGTTACCTTAGATAAAACCGATTTTGCGATCATGCGCGCGACACAGGCCGGTTTGCCGTTAGTTTCGCAACCCTATCAGCACATTGCAGCGCAACTTGGGCTTGATGTCGAACAGGTCATGGCGCGCATGGCCGTCATGCAGTCGCACGGCATTATCCGCCGTATCGGGGCGGTGCCCAATCATTATAAATTAGGCTACCGCTTTAACGGGATGACGGTCTGGAATATCCCGGACGATGTCATTGATGAGCTGGGCGAAAAAGTCGGGCGACTGGACTTCGTCAGCCATTGTTACCACCGCCCCCGGCATTTACCCGAGTGGCCTTATAACCTGTTTGCGATGGTGCATGGTAAAAGCCAACAAGACGTTGATAAACAGATTCAGCAGATTGCCGATGTGCTGGGCGCTTCCAATCAGGGCAGTGATGTCCTGTACAGTACCAAAATCCTGAAAAAGACCGGGTTTCGCAGTTCCTGAGTCAGAACCTATACGTTTCATATGCCTTCCTAAGGCGACCCGCAATCAATATCTCCTATCGCTCCTACCCGATTTCAATGCCGGTTTTCGACTCCACCTATTGAAAATAAGGTTGGAGATTATTTTTGCGAGTTTCCCAATTTCTCCCCCAAGAACTTCCAGCTTCAGTTGGCATGTCATCGCAGCCAAATAAGCGCTGAAACCAAACCATCTGTTCAAAACAACCACTGACCGGTTGTTTTACCCATTCTTTTCGTGCCGGATTTTATCGACACTATCGCAATTTGTTTAAATACGCATTCAAAACATGAGCTTATAAAAAAATCATGCACTTGGCTCAGCATTTGCTTATTACCAAGTTAACATGACTTTTATAAGTGAGGACGAATAGATATGACTACGGAAATCAGGACGGCGGATGTGAATTTATCGATCCCGACTATTACTCGCCCATCCATTGACAGCACAGCGGATGAAACAAAACCGGGATTAATGATGATAACTCATCGAGATTAAATACCATGACGACAATACCTCCAAAAATAACATTAGATGATTATCCTGAACTGCATGCGTTTGATCTGGATACCGCCATCGACCATATTTCCCATTGGCTGCCTACACAGGGGCCGATCAAGGATTTTATCCACCACAATACCCTGCATGCTGTTCAGCATTATCCTTTTCATAAAGGCGTTGCGATAGCGGCTAAAGTGTTCGGCGCTCGCAGTTACCTGCCGTTGGCCGATTACCAGGCCATGCATCGGGAAGGCCGGATCAGGGACTTTGCCATTGACTGGGCTATTAAGCATTCCGGCTGCAACGCGGAAAGCCAAGCGGGTTTACGCGAAAAATTATTCGCTGTAGACGATAAGAGCCATTATCCGCCGGTTTCACTGGCCAATCACGGCATTCGCAATACCTGGCTTACCGCTCTGGAAGTCGATCTGAATTCTTTGGTGCATCCCATCCTGTTTCGCCTGCTGGCCAATTTCCTTGATCAGGGCATCAGTCGCTGGACATTATCCAAAGACGGCGAATCCTTCCGGGATTGTGTCTGGCGACTGGCGCAGAACAGCCTGTTGCCGCTTTATCCTTTTCATAATGCTGATATTCGCGAGCTGTTAAACCGGAGTTCCGATGAGATCATCCTGGCTTGCCTGCAAAAAATTGTCGGTTCCGAGTCTCTTTATGAGCAATATATTCTGGAAATGTTACTGGCGCATCCCGGTTGGTCGGGCATGGTGCGTCTTATCGAACTTGATCCGAAAGCCCTGCTGGAATGCCGTCAGATTTCCCTGAAAGAAGTCATTGCCGTTGAATTGTTGGCGGAGCTGGCGATTCTTCGTAAAAAAAGAGGCGCTGATTTTGCTAGTATTGCGCAGATGCCGCATTCTGATGAAATACCGCTGCTCAGCGACTATGAGGCCGATGCCGTTGTCCCGTTAGTGATGAAGGTATGGCATGAAGCGATGGAGTATTCACTGCATGCAGAGTTATTGGGCGCATTAAAAGCACAGGATAGCCCGCCCCAGCGCAAACAGGCGCCGATAGCGCAAGCCTTTTTTTGTATCGACGATCGTGAATGTTCGGTGCGCCGTTACCTGGAGCAGCTCAATCCCGCTATTGAAACCTTCGGCGCCGCCGGTTTTTTTGGCATTGATTTTCTGTACCAAGGTTTTGATGATGCTTACCCGGTGGCTCAGTGCCCGAATATCTTAAGCCCCAAGCATTTGATCATGGAATCAAATTTACAGCCGGAAGTTGAGAAAAGCGCCGTTACCGAGGGCTTATCGGATTTGCATATCAAACCGCATTCGCTGTTTCGCGGCTGGTTGTTTACGCAAATCCTGGGTATCGGTTATGCGGCGCGCATGGTTTGGGATGTTTTCCGCCCCGGTTCGCAATTGTTGAAAATTAAGAAACTCAGCGAAGTGGACGCACATACCCATTTGCATTTGCTGCGGGAAAGCGATGAGCCGACCGAAGACGGGCGCTTGCTGGGTTTTTCGTTTACCGAAATGGCCGACAAGATTGAAGGCTTGTTGCGCAATATCGGTCTGACCAAAAATTTCGCGCCGCTGGTTGTGGTGGTCGCGCACGGCTCCAGTAGCACCAATAACCCGCATTTTGCCGCTTACGATTGCGGCGCCTGTTCCGGTAAACCGGGTGCGCCCAATGCGCGTGCCTTCGCCTGGATGGCTAACCATGAATCGGTGCGGGAGATCCTGCGTACACGCGGTATTGATATTCCGGCTACCAGTTATTTTGTCGCCGCATTGCACAATACCAGCCGCGATGAAATCACTTATTTCGATAAGCATCTTTTTGATCAATATCCGGCTGACGCTTTGCAGACCTTTCAGGACACCATGCAGGAAGCCTTGCAGAAAAACGCCCTGGAGCGTTGCCGGTGGTTTGAATTGGGTCCGCAGTCGCATTCCAATGATGAAGCTCACGAACATGTTGTTACCCGTGCCTCGTCGATATTTGAGCCGCGTCCGGAGCTTAACCATTCCAACAATCTTTACTGTGTAGTGGGTAGACGTTCATTAACGCGGGATTTATTTCTCGATCGGCGTTCCTTTCTGCATTCTTATGATCCCGGTTCTGATCCCGAAGGCCAGCTTATAGTCAAAATCCTGTCGGCGATTATCCCGGTTTGCGGCGGCATTAATCTTGAGTACCTGTTCTCACGCGTTGATAACTCGGTTTATGGAGCGGGAACCAAACTGCCGCACAATGTTATCGGCTTACTCGGTGTTGCCAACGGTGTCGAAGGCGATTTACGTACCGGCTTACCCTCACAAATGATAGAAGTCCACGAACCGGCGCGTTTGCTGATTGTGATCGAACAAACCACAGAGCTATTAGATATCGCCTTTGAGAAACTGGGGGCGGCATTGAAAGAATGGCTGGATAACGACTGGGTCAGATTGGCCGCTTGTCATCCGGACAGCCGCGACCTGTTTTATTACCACAGTAGCGGTTGGGAACCGGTAGAACTACCGGCAGAGTTCGTGACGCCTGCTGCCGAACAGTCTGAACGGATTATTGTTGGTCAACATACAACGATTCCGGTTCATTTGCTCAGGAGATGTGCATGAATTCATTATTACTGGCCTGCCAGGCTTTACCGTTGCTGGGCATTCTGTTGATAGCGCTGCTTGGCAAAAACGAAAAAAGAATTGCGACCATCAGTTTCTGGACGACCCATGCCATGGGTCTAAGCATCATCACGTTACTTGCGGTCTGGGCGACGGGCGGCTTTAGTGCCCATGAGTTCGAATGGTTCACCTTGTATGAACGAGGCAGTTACCAATTTCCAATTCTGTTCTACCTTGACAAGGTGGGGGCGGTTTACCTGTTCGCCATCTGGTTGATTTTTTCGGTGATTGTCCGTTATTGCCGAAATTATCTGCATCGGGAAACCGGTTACAAACGGTTTTTTATGACCATCTTCGGCTTCGCCATGGGTTTGAACATGGTCGTACTGTCCGGCTCGATCGATATGTTGTTCGCCGGTTGGGAAATTGTCGGTATTTCATCATTTTTATTGATCGCCTTTTATCGGCATCGCGTCCAGCCGATTCGCAATGCGTTAAGGGCGTATACGGTATACCGATTTTGCGATATCGGCTTATTGTTGGGTGCATGGATGAGTCATCTGTTATTTCACGAAAGCGACCATTTCAGCAATATGTCCGTACTATTTGAAGACAGTGCGCCGGTACCGGCCAGTTATCCGGCGCTGTTTCTGATGTCGTTGTTGATTTTTATTGCCGCATCCGGCAAATCGGCGCAGTTTCCTTTCTGTTTCTGGCTACCCAGGGCAATGGAGGGGCCTACGCCGTCCAGCGCGATTTTCTACGGCGCCTTGTCTGTGCATTTGGGCGTATTCTTGCTGCTGCGCACAATGCCGATATGGAGTTATCACATCCTGACCCGGACGGTGCTGTTTTTGATCGGTTTTCTGACCGTACTGATTGCAGGACTCGCGGAAAAAACCCAGTCCAATATCAAAGGGCAGGTCGCTTATGCTTCAATTACCCAGGTCGGTTTTATGTTCATGGAACTGGCGCTGGGACTGGAAACACTGGTGCTGGTGCATTTTTTGAGCAACGCCTTTTTGCGTTGTTACCAGTTACTGGTATCACCGTCTATTGTCGCTCACATGTTGCGGATTGAAGGTGCTATCGATACCGACCTTGGTGTTAAAAACGCGGGTATGAAGGCGTATTTACCGGTATCGATTCGCGATACTTTGCCCGAAGTCTTGCAAAACACGCTCTATGTATTTGCTTTGCAGGAAGGCAACCTGGAATTGCTGGTTCGTTCGATACTCTGGGTGCCACTCAAACAAGTGGGCGCGAAAATCAATTGCGTCAGTATCTGGCTAAAAATCATTGCTGCGGCAACGGCTGTCATGCTGTTTGGCTTCGTGGTAAGAAACGGCACGCTGGATTCGACTTATCTGGCGACGCCTATCGCACTGCTTATGGTCATGGCTTCATTAAGCGCATTCAGCCAGAAACACAGTTTTATCAGTGTCTGGAACGCGGTCGCCTTGAGTTGTTTGTCGGCGGGCGGTGCAGTCTGGTTTTTACACCCCGGCGCCTGGTCCGATATCGCTTTATTCACTAGCGGCATTCTTCCTTCATGGCTGCTGGGAATCCTGGTGTTAGGCAGGCTGCCCAAAAAAGAAAATTTTAGGGAGACGCCTTTCACCTATCGCGCCATGGCGGAAATAAACCCCAAGCTGTCGCTGATCTTGTTCCTGAGCTTTTTAGGTCTCGTGGGCTTTCCAATTACGCCGGCCTTTATCGGCGAAGACTTGCTGCTCTATCACGCCAGCAGTCAACATTCGTGGATAGCGGCATTAATCGCCGTGTGCTTTGTGATTAACGGTATTGCCGCAGCGCGGGTATTCCTGAGGATCTGTATGGGCAGGCCTTCGGAAATTTGCGAGGTTTAAGGTAACTCGCAATAAATATCCCCCGCCGCACCTACCGGAGTCCAAAGCTAGCTAAGCAGACTCTATATTAAAGAGATTAAATTATATGATTAAGAAGAATATGAAAAATTGGGCTAAAGCCTTGATGTGGTTAATCTTCACATTTATGTGTGTTGATGCGATGGCTATGGACGATTTGCTCCAGGATGCCGGTAGTTGGTTGCAAATTGTCGGTGAAGGCAGTCTGAAAGTGGTTGATCCGCGCCTGGAAAAAGGCCGATTTTGGCTGGAGGGTCAATCTCGCTTCGATAACGATTGGAATCACTGGTATCAGGGCATGGTGCGCAGCGCGGTGGGTTACTCACTGAGCGATCGGGCGACAATCTGGGCGGGTTACACCTGGCTGCCGACGCAAAACATTGGAAAAAGCTACGTATCCCAGCAGGATGTCTGGCCTGCGTTCCGTTATGTCATGCCCACCAGCCTGGGTACATTATCGTTCAGGACGATGTTCGAAAGTAATTTCCTGCAAGGCGATGATGTGCGTTTCCGTCCACGCCAGATGATACGATTCATGCATCCGATGGAATTTGAACCGCGCTTGAGCCTGATTTCCTGGGATGAGTTTTTCGTTCGTATCAATTCGACAAAATACGGTGGACAGGCCGGTTTCGACCAGAACCGCGCCTTTGCCGGATTGGGCTGGACTTTTAATAAAAACGTCCGCACTGAATTAGGTTACATGAATCAGTATCTGGATGATGCAACTCATACCAATAACACCATGCGCCACTTGATCATGGGTTCGGTGTTTATTAATTTTTAATTCGCGCTCTGCGGTCCTATGTGAAACTGATTCTCAGGAATTAGCCTCGGAATCAGTTGTGGAAATCAATTTACCTAAATCGGTATAAGATCTCGATTTGGCATAGTTCTGTCAATTAACGGTTATCTAGTGGGTCAAAAGTTGCCAAAGTGGATCACTTGCGTTAATTAGTGTTAACGTAAGCGATTTGAAGGACGGGTTTCGGCCATCAAGAGACAATCAACAATTTCAGCGTTACGGCTTCAGCAATCTAGAAAGCTGCCGTTCAACCCAAAGCTCAGCGGGCTGTGCGATAGAGAAGCTCCGCTGGAGCGTTGGGTTGGACGAAGCCGCTAGCGCGGAGAAAAACATCCGAAGCACCTGATTATACTAATAAAATATGACCTCAACCCTTCACTCGGAAGGGCTCATTTAACTATGAATCATGAGGTTATATTTCAATGACAACATCATTTGAAAGCATTTTCAAGCAAAATTACCAAACTCACCTTAAACACCTGAAACTCAAGGGCCTTCAGCCCAAGACCATCGATGCCTATGCCCGTGCCATCAGGCGTGCAGGCGAGTATTTTAACTATCAAATCACTGACCTGTCCGAAGCGCAACTGACCGATTATTTCAGTGACCTGTTGGCATCACATTCCTGGAGCACCGTCAAACTCGACCTGTATGGTCTTCAGTTTTTCCATACCCATGTCTTGCATCAACCCTGGCCGATCGTCAACTTGATCAAGCCGCCCAAGACCCAACGCTTACCTGATATTGTCACCGTTGACGAAGCGCGGCAACTGTTTGCCATGACCCGCAACCTCAGTTATCGGGTCTTGTTTTTTTACCCTGTACAGCATGGGGCTGCGCCTGGGCGAAGGCTTACGTCTAACCGTGGCGGATATCGATGCCGATCGCCAGCGTGTGCATATTCGTGACGCCAAGGGCAACAAAGACCGCCTCGTGCCGTTACCGACAGCGACTTTGGCTCTTCTGCGCCGCTTCTGGCAAGTACACCGTTGTCAAACAGCTTTGAAAAGTTTCCATAATTTTCCAAGAAAGATCGTCGAAAAGTTTCCAGTTAACTTATGGGGTTATTGGTTTTCTAGCGCCTTTTTCCGCTGTTTAAATCGATAGGAATCGTTACCGGTTTCCAAAAT
>SXGU01051810.1_pt1 | contig 16889 bp, 15 predicted proteins | sample 3174531 | NCBI WGS metagenome assembly SXGU01 (sample SAMN11356863, study PRJNA531348) | freshwater metagenome | isolation source: freshwater sample F1-140 | place: China: Fuxian Lake, Yuxi | collected 2017-12-25 | reverse complement strand
CTCCTGCGTGACAGGCAGGCATTCTAACCAGCTGAACTACCAAACCTCAAAATAGTACAATTCTAAACGATATTCCTCAGAATTGGACTGCAAAAATAGCTGAATTTTTCATTCATGCAAAGAAATTCGCTAAAAAAGGGCAATTTTACCTTGTCAGGCTTGAAAATCAAATATTTATTGATGTTTTTCGTTAATGGAAGTGTTAATTTAGCACGTCATTGCGAGTCGCGGCCCGAGTATCGGGACGGGATGTGGCAATCTTTCGCGATGAGAATTTAAAGTACGATTATGGAAGAGATTGCCACATCCCGCGAAAAGCGGGACTCGCAATGACGTTCTAAAGAGGGAACAGCCTTTGCAAGCAGACTCGCAATGACGGGACTAATAATCTGAAATTTGAAATCTGAAATTGTTGAAATGAAAAACTACTCTCTAATCGTACTCCTATCAATCTTAGCACTCTCCTGCAAAAAAGATCCCCCAATCCCCGAACTAAAACCAACTGAATTCCAGAAAAACTATGGAGGCTCCAATGATGAATTCGGGAAAGCGGTTTTGGAATATACCAATGGCGATTTATATGCTGTGGCTTCTACCAATAGCTTCGGGTACGGACAAAAAGATGTGTATGTAATTAAAACAGATGCAAATGGAAATGTTATCTGGTCGAAGTTTTTTGGTGGAAGCGGAAACGATGAACCCAATGAAATTATTAAGTCGGATGACGGAAACTTACTTATTATTGGCACAACCGATAGTTACGGAGCAGGCGGGAAAGATATTTATCTTCTTAAAATTGATACTACCGGTGCAATGCTTTGGCATAAGGAGTTTGGTGGAACTGCTGATGAAATAGGAGAAGATATTTTAATTGCCAGCGATGGAAATTATTTGATAAATGGTATGACATCCAGCTTTGGAAACGGTTTGCGCGATGTGTATCTGGTAAAAACAAATACGAGTGGTGCCGTTGTCTGGACAAAAACCTATGGCGGTGCATTGGATGATGGTGGCATAAGTTTGTGTAATAGCGACAGCGGTAATGTGATGTTGTTTGGCTTCACAGATAATTTTGGTGCGATGAACCGCGATTGTTATCTTTTAAAAGTAAACAGTACAGGCGATTCACTAAACTCATGGCTATTCGGTGGTGCTGAATACGAACAAGCAGTAAGTATTTCCGCTACAACGGATGGAAATTTTATTATTTGCGGACATACAGCCAGTTTCGGACATATCGAACACAATGTGTATGCTTTAAAAATAACAGACAATGGAACAATCATTTGGGAAAAAGATTATGGCGAATCTTTTCATGATGGTGCCGAACGTGGAGAACAAAGTGAGGATGGTGGTTTTGTATTTGCTGGTCGCACATCCAGCTTCGGAAATAATTACGAGCAAATGTATGTTGTAAAAACGGATGCTTCGGGGAATATGCAATGGCAAAAAGATATAGGCGGGAATGCCGATGATGCAGGTTACAACATGGTAGAAACAGAGGATGCTTATATTATAATTGGAAATACTTTGAGTGTGACAAATGGAAATAATGATGTATTTTTGGTAAAAATTTTAAAACCATGAGCGCAGCACTTTTTATTATCGGAATCATAGTTGGCGGTTTAGCAACACTATTAACCGTAATTTTTATGATTATATCTCTTGCAACTGGAAAAAATCAGAATGCCGGAATTTGGGCTATAGGATTTGTTGTTTCAATCACTATTTTGATTTTATCTGTTTTTCAAATGGTGAAACGTGTTGGAGAAAAAGTAAGATCAGGAGTAGAATGGATGGAAGAACATAAAAATGATGGCTTAACATACAATGCAGATACCGATGAGTACAATAAAAGTGAACGCGGTTATTTTTTAGATACCTTGAAAAAATATACCAATCCTGCACACGAAGGAAAAGTTCCTGCGGACTATTACGAAAACAAACCGGCAGAAAACACTACTGATGGAAAAATTATTGTTCCTTTTGTTTATCCATTAGCGGTGCGTTATTCTACAATGGATTTCAACGGTGAAATATTAAGCGATATGAATGACAGTGTATATCTGAAAAATATTTCACAAATGGCATTTGACGAAAATTTTGTGATTGCAAAATGTGATAACACAAATGATAAAGAAGCAATAAAAGGCGGCAAAGGAGAAATTGAATACATATTGTTTGATTTACGTTCACGCGAGTATTTACCATTTGTAAGCGAACAACAGTTACTTGAAAAAGCAGGTAAGATTGGCTATGCAGGTCCGCAAAACATGACATACTTAACCGATTTATACAGAGGTTGGATTGAAACATTGAATTTTGATTTCTAATTTATTTTCTACAGCTTTTAAAACGGCTGAAAAAGAAATCAAAAAAGATTCGAAGCCTGATTACAAAGTAATGCTCATCTGCGTTACTGTTGCCTTTTCTCTTTCAATGATCAGATACTTGGGTGATCCTAAGTTTCTGATTTCCTTTTTCCAAAATGTAGGATGGGATTCCCTGGCCGATTCTTTCGAAAACTTAACAACCATAAATCCCAACGCGGAGTTGTATCGCTTGGTGTATTGGGCTTCTAATGTTATTTTCTTTTATGTTGTTCCGCCATTCATTTTAATAAAATTAGTTTTCAAAGAAAGCTTTGCAGAATACGGTTTAAGTATAAAAGGAGCATTTAAGGATAATAAAATTTACATCGTCATGCTTTTAGTGATGATTCCATTAGTTTTATTTTTCTCCCGCACCGAAAGTTTTCAAGCACGTTATCCATTCTACAGTTTACAACATGGAGAATCTATTTATCCGAATTTAATTATTTGGGAGGTAGTTTACTTCATTCAATTTTTCGCACTGGAATTTTTCTTCAGAGGATTTATGCTACACGGAACAAAACAAAGATTTGGGTTTTACTCCGTATTTGTAATGACCATTCCGTATTGCATGATACATTTCGGAAAACCATTCCCGGAAACAATAGCAGCAATTATAGCAGGAGTTGTATTAGGAGCATTAAGTTTAAAAAGCAGAAGCATTTGGTTAGGAGTAGCGATTCATTATTCGGTAGCGATAACAATGGATGTGTGTTCGCTTTGGCAGAAGGGGCTTCTCTGATGGAACACGGATGACGCGGATAAAAAGGATTTACGCGGATTTTTATTTTTTGACTCTCTTTAGAAAATTAAAATTTTCTTCGAAATTATTTTGTAAGAAATTTTGTTAAAATTAAAGAGAATCAAATCCGATTGCCGAAGGCAATTAATCCATTTCCACACAGCTAATAAAAAATCCGTTTTAATCTGCTATATCCGTGTCATCTGCGTTCTATTCCTCCGCAACCGCAATCAACAACCTCTCTAACTTCAACTTCATCTCAGTCGGACTACAATCATAATTATTCGCTAATACAGAAAAACACAGCATTTCTCCTTTTCTGTTTTTAACATAACCTGTATAACCTCTTGCTCTGGTAATGTAACCACTTTTTGCTCTCAGATTATTTTCTGCAAACGTTCCATCACACAAACCACCAAGCGAACCTGACTTTCCTGCAACAGCTAATGAATTATAAAACGCATTAAAGTTTTTGTCTTTCGACATTACTCTTAAAATTTGCGTTTGTGTTTTTGTGGTTATAACGTTTGCTCTTGCTAATCCGGAACCATCGTTCATAAAAAATCCGTTTACATCCACGCCTTTTGCTTTCCAGAAATTTGTAATTATATCGGTTCCAGCATTGGTAGAACCTAATCCAGTTTTTTTATATGCTATGAATTTTAATAAGTGCTCTGCATATAGATTCAAGCTTTTAAGATTGGTCCAATACACAATTTTTTCAAGAGTAGGCGAGTAGTGAGTGTAGAGTGTTTTGCGTTTCACAATATCGTATTCTACTTTTTTATAATCAGCATTTGTTTTGTTAGTCGCTTCAAAATCTTTTTCTGCACGGATGGTAGTTGCTTCTTTCGAAACTTTGATATCCATGTTTTTTAAAACGCGAGTAAACTCTTGCGCACAAAACAATGCCGGATCAGGAATAGAACCATCCACTTCATAGTTTGTTTTGTTGGAAGGAATAGTTCCAATCACAGTTCTGTAGTTAGAATATTGTGAACCATAAATAAAAGCATTGTCATCATTTCCACCTGCAGTAACATGATTTACCAATTGCATATTTCCTATTGTTGGTTCAACAGAAGTAATTAATGTTTCAGTACCTGCAGCTCCCGAATTAAAAAACGCAGTGTATTTATTATCGTGATAAGTCAACCCGCAAGCCCCCGCTCCGAAATAATTCCCCATGTCGGCCCAAATCCATTGCGCTGGAATTAAGTTATCTTCAAAAATACTTGCATCTCCAACAACAGCACCTTCAACCGATTTTATTCCTTTAGCTTTTAAAATCACAGCCCATTTTTCTAAAACAGAAGTGCTATCTTTTTTATCTTTAAAGTAATGTGATTCAAGCGTTGGGTCGCCACCACCAAATATGTAAAGGTTCCCTTTTAATATTCCGGTAACAGTATCCAATGTTCCATCGTATTGAATTTTAGTTTCAAATTTAAAATCACTTCCAAGTATTGATAGAGCAGCAGCAGTAGTAACGGTTTTTAAAGTGCTTGCAGGAACAACACTAACATGAGAGTTGTATTCAGCAATAGAAGAATCTTTTTTTGTATTCATCACACAAATACTCCAGGTAGCATGTTGAAGTGCTTTGTCTTTTTTGAGAGCTTCAATTTCAAAAGTTAGTTTTGATTTTTGTGCAAAACCGGAAGTGCTGAAAAGTAAACTGAGTATAATGAATTGCGTTTTCATTTTAAATGTTTGTTGTTCGGAGCGTAACCTCTCTCATTACTGTCATCCCGTGCTCCGACACGGGATCTGCTAATTGTGTGAACTAGCATCATCGTGAGAGATTGCCACATCCCGTCTCGATGCTCGAGCCGTGACTCGCAATGACGTTCAAATAAACCTTTATCTATCAAATTTAGAATTTCCATCAAAAATCAAATCAATCTTCTTCGCCAATTTATGATCCTTCTCAGTAACAGTATTTCCTGCATCATGCGTATTCAGAGAAATAGTTACTTTATTATATACATTGCTCCAATTAGGATGATGATTCATTTTCTCAGCTTCAAAAGCTACTTTAGTCATAAATCCAAAAGCATCAACGAAGTTTTTAAATTCGAATGTTCGTGTGAGTGTATTGTTTTCTTCTTTCCACATAAATTTTATTTTTATCACTTTATCACTTTATCACTTTATCACCCCATCACTTAATCACCTAATCACCTAGTTACCTATAGCAACAACCGCCATCGTCAACCTACTCACACAAATCAACTTCCCTTTTTCGTCTTTAATTTCAATTGCCCACACATGCGTTTTCTTTCCAATATGAATTGGTTTCGCTTCTCCATATACAAATCCGCTAGTTCCTGGTCTAATGTGATTCGCGTTAATATCCAAACCAACACACATATACTTGCTATTATCTACAATAAGGTTAGAGCCAACGCTTCCCAAGGTTTCTGCTAATGCAACAGATGCTCCACCGTGCAAAATCTTCATGGGTTGGACGGTTCTATTGTCGACAGGCATTCTTCCTTTGATAGAATCTTCGGTAAGTTCGGTGATTTCAATTCCAAGGGTTTCGCACATATTATCCTTCTGCATCCATTGAAAATCTTCAAGTTTATAGGGTTTAAACCAAATGCTCATAATTCTTATAATTTAGATAAAGTTAGGAAGAATTCTTTTATGGAATATTTTATTCTTTTGCATCAAAGGGATGTAATATTTAAAAACTATATTCGTTCTACCCTAAAAAATCCTAAAAATGAAAAAGTATTTGTTTCCAATCGCCTTCTTTTCCTTAATGATCTTAGCATCATGTAATGGAGGCAGCAGTTCTAATTTTGACGTTGACAATGTTATGAATGGAGCATTTGAATCCATGAAAACTGCAGATGAAGCAGCACCACCGCCAACTGAAGAACCATCATCAGGTACTGGTGAAATGTATGATAAAAAAATAGCTGGAAATGCCGGTTTAACTGCCGGTACTACTTCAGTAGCAATTCCTGAAGTAAATCCTGTGAAAGTTGCTGAAAAAATCAAAAAGACTGCTGATGTAAATATTTCGGTAGAAGATTACAAAGTTGCCCGTGCAGCCATCGATAAAATTGTGAAAACTGGAAACGGCTATATCAGCGGAGAAAATGAGCAGAACTCTACATATAGTATTTCCAATTCTATGACTATTCGTGTTGCCAACAAAGATTTCGATGCAATGGTTTCTAATATTGCTGGAGTTGCTAGTCACGTAAATTCAAAAAACATTTACATGGAAGATGTAACTGCTCAGTTTGTCGACATTACAGCACGTTTAAAAACAAAAAAAGAAGTAGAGAAACGTTATTTGGATTTGCTTAGCAAAGCATCAAAAGTAACCGACATATTAGAAGTAGAAGAACATTTAAGATACATCCGCGAAGAGATTGAAGCAAAAGAAGGTCAGTTAAAATTATTGAACGACCAAGTTGCTTACAGCACCATCAATTTAAATTTCTCACAAAGCTTTGAATACACACCACAAGACGAACCGGGCTTTTTCGGAAGAATGGGTCACGCATTCGGAAATGGTTGGAAAGGATTCTTATCGTTTGTAATTGGATTGGTATACGTGTGGCCGCTTTGGTTGATCTTAGGATTGACAGCGTATTTCTTGGTGAAGTTTATTAAACGGAAGTTGAAGAAGTAAAATCAGTTTATAGTTTTGGGTTTCTTGTTTTGAGTTTTGGCTCAAACTAGAAACTCAAAACACTAAACTCTCAACTTCTGAAACTCTTCCTTCGCTTTATCAAACTCCGCAATCAACTGTTCCCTTTCGGAGATAAGATTAGAAATATATACGCTTTTCTTATAAAACAACATTAACAACATCCATTTGTTGCGGATTTTACTAACGGTGTGATAATACCAATAAGTGAATAATCCGAATAACGGTAATGTTATAGCGTAAACAATAGTAATAAGTTCGCTATCGAAAAATTTATTTACAAGAATGATTTGTGTGGTATAGAAAATAATAAACATAAACATTCCGCTTACCATTCCAATCGGACCTCTGAACTCTTTTGTTTTACTTAGTTTATCGGCAATCCAACCTGGAATTTGAAATGGCAGGTAATTGTTTATTAAACCATATACGTAAAATGGAAAACCAATAATAATTGTGAGGATGGCCATAAAACTACTTCCTAAAAAATTACGGTTTCTTTGGTTTCTTGCAATATCTATATCGTTTATTCCTAAAAGATGTAGTTTATTAAAGTATTCATCAATTCTATTGTTTAATGATTCCACTCGTTCTGGTTGATGCACCATAAAAAACTTCACCGATTCCAGAATGTTTTTTGTAATAGTAAAATCTGCCACCTGATCACGCGTTGAAAATCCACCTTCTTTAGATAATTTGTATTTGTAAAGTGTTTCAATGTTTTTTACAAGTTTATCGGTTTTATCGTCTTCAATAGCAATGACCAGACTTTCCAACTTCATCCTTATTTTTTCTGTCAGCATTTCCACTGCACGGAAACCATCTTTTTCATAATCGCCTTTATAATCAGCAACCAGAATTGGTTCATCAATATTTATAAATAGATCTTTATTAAAGCGATGTGGATTTACATAATTCAATCCAACAGTAACCACATGAGTGCCCAATTTAAAATCGTTGTTTGCTTCGGCACCCATCACAATTCTGGCAGCACCGGTTTTTATTGGTCTGAGTTTTCTTTCAGTTATACTTATTCCTTCGGGGAACATTAAAATAGCTCCACCTTTTTCCAAATGCTCAAAACACTTCTTAAACGTATCCTGATTTTTACTCATCAAAGTTGGATCATCTTGTTTACGATAAACAGGAATCATACTTAGTTTTGGTAAGAACCATTTCGCAAAAGATGATTTGAATAATTCTCCTTTCGCTAAAAAGAAAACTTTTCTATCTAATAAAGTAGCAATAACAATTGGATCAAGAAAAGTGCTTGGATGATTTGCCAAAACAAGCAATGGTCCTTTTTCAGGAATGAGTTTTTTATTTTGAATAGTAATGGAACGGAAGAAAATTCTTACCGTGGTGCGCATTAATATTTTAAGGATGGCGTAGAGCATTTTACTTATTTATTTGTGGCATTGAATCCAGCTTTTCTTTTTTGCCAAAATCTTTTTCTTCGGTTAATTTTCCTGTCTCATCCCAATCTTTCCAAATACCTATTTTTTCGCTTTTGTATCGCACTCCCTGCTGACTAGGTCTTCCATCACAATAACTCCATGTAGAAAGTCCATAAAATTTATTTATATAGTAAATTCCTTCAAATCGAAAGGTACCATTTTCGCAAACTTCTCTTCTTAATTCAAAATTTCCGTCTTTACTATAATGTGTTTCTAAGCCTATACCACCATTTGTATCAGAGCCTATTAATCGAAATTTGTGTCCCTTTAAATAAAAAGATTCTCTGTTAAATGTACTATCTTCATTATATTCTAATGAGCTACTGTCTGCTTTCATATCCGATTGACGTAAAATTTCAGCTTTCGTTTCCTCATACCATTTTGTAGTTTGGTCGGTTTGACTGCATCCAGCGAATAGAATAAAAATGGAGAATATTATTTTCTTCATATTGTAAAATCAACGCAAGTTAAACAAAATAAATTCCTACCCGAAACCTTAATCCTTTCAATTTCTCTTCTAATTAGATTTTTGGTTTTCAATTGATTAAAAGAGCCATTTCATTACAATTTTAGCCCGAAACCTAATTAATCAAGCGTATAAAATTGCTTTTTGTTCATATATGTTATAGGTTTGGTATACCCAACAAAAACTACATAAAATGAAAAACTACTATTCATTTCTAAAACCAATCTTGTCTTGTGTCTTGATCCCGATAGCTATCGGGATTGTGTCGAGTGACTCAATAGCGCAACCAACATCATTCAGTTCACGAGGAGTTGGCGGAGGAGGAGCGCTTTTTTCTCTTTCTATAAATCCAGCTAACAACAACGAATATTTTGTTTCCTGTGATATGGGTGAATTGTTTCATACAACAGATTATGGAACAACTTACACGCAAGTACATTATACCGAATTAATTGGAGGACATAATTCAAAAGTATGTTTTACTTCTACTGTAGGAACAATGTACAGCATCAGTTATGCAAACAATGAAGTAGTGCCGATGAAGAGTACGGATGGAGGAGTTGTTTGGTCGCCATTACCTGGCAATCCAGATAATGCTGAAGAAACATTTACGATTGATGCAGATTTTAATAATCCTAATCGTGTGATTATTTCTTATTACGGAGAAATATTTTTTTCTAGCAATGGAGGAACAACATTTACAAGTATCCATACAGCAGCAACTGGCTCAGGAAATGTGGTTGGAGGAGTTTTCTTTGATGGAGCAAATATTTATATAGGAACAAATGATGGAGTGTTGGTTTCAACAACTTCAGGCGCATCCTGGACAACAGCTCCAATCACAGGTATTCCGGCCGGACAACAAATATGGTCGTTTGCCGGAGCAAAAGTTGGAGCTACAACACGTTTCTTTTGTATTACCGGAAATGCAGCAGATATATATGTAGGATTAGTTGGTTCTGATTACTGGGATTTTATGCAAGGTGTATATTCTGTTGATTATGGAACAGGAAATTGGATTCCACGAATGACAGGAATAACAGTAGGTACCGACTATCCAATGTTTGTAGGAATGGCAACAAATGATATCAATACAGCTTATTTAGCAGGAAGTAATACAAGTTCAGAACCTATCGTTTTAAAAACTACAACAGGTGGAACAAGTTGGAGTGATGTTTTTAATACTGCAAACAATTTAAATATCAATACAGGTTGGAGCGGACAAGGTGGTGACAGAGGTTGGAGTTATGGTGAATGTCCGTTTGGTTTAGCAGTTGCTCCTAACAATCCCAACAATGTTATTTTCGGTGATTTTGGATTCGTGCATAAAACTGCAAATGGCGGAACAAATTGGCAGCAAGGTTATTTGAATCCTGCCGGTCAGCATCCAGTCAATACATTAACTCCACCTTACATGAGTTATCAAAGTTCAGGAATTGAAAATACAACTTGTTGGCAAGTACATTGGGCTGATGCAAACAATATGTGGGCTTGTTTTTCGGATATCAGAGGATTGAGAAGTGTAGATGCAGGAGCTTCTTGGTCGTTCAATTACACAGGAAATGCAGCTAATTCAACTTACAGAGTAGTAGAACATCCATCAACAGGAACTTTGTATGCAGGTTGTTCAAATATTCACGACATGTATCAAAGCACACGCTTAGGTGATGCCATTTTAGATGCAACTGATGCGAATGGAAAAATAATTTACTCAACAAACAATGGTTTGACTTGGTCGAACTTACACATTTTCAATCATCCAGTTTTTTGGCTTGCGTTGGATCCTAGTAATCCCAATATCGCTTATGCAAGTGTAATTCATTACAGTGGCGGAACTGGTTTAGGTGGAATTTATAAAACAACCAATTTAAATTTATTAGCAGCATCAACCTGGACATTGTTGCCAAATCCTCCACGAACAGAAAAACATCCAGCTAGTATTGTTGTATTAAATGATGGAAGTGTTGTAGCAACTTATTCGGGAAGAAGAACAACTGCATTTACTGCAAGCTCCGGAACGTTTGTGTACAATGGAACTTCATGGACAGATGTTTCAGATCCAGGAATGTATTATTGGACAAAAGATATTATTGTTGACCCGAATGATGCAACACAAAATACTTGGTACGTTTGTGTATTCAGCGGTTGGGGCGGACCACCAAACGGATTAGGCGGAATTTATAAAACAACAAACAGAGGAAGTAGCTGGACAAAATTAACTGGAACTACTATTGATAGAGTAACATCATTAACATTCAATCCAAGCAATGCCAATCAGGTTTTTATAACAACCGAAGGACAAGGTTTGTGGATGTCGAGTAACATCAACTCGGGAACACCAACATTTTCAACTGTTCCAGCTTATCCATTTCAACAACCAGAAAGAGTATTCTTCAATCCAACAATTCCAAGTGAAATGTGGGTAACGAGTTTTGGAAACGGTATGAAAGTAGGTTCCTTATTATCAACAGGCGTTGCAGAATTTAAAGATGAAACTGGATTGCAAGTTTTTCCAAATCCAAGTAATGGATTGTTGACGATTTTAGGAGCAGAAGAAAAACAAGTAAATATTTATAACACAATCGGACAACAAGTGTATTCTAAAGTATTGCAAGATGGAGAAACACAAATGGATATTTCACATTTGGATGCAGGGATTTATTTTGTTGTGTGTGGAAATCAAAAAACGAAGGTTGTTCTCAGCAAATAAAAATGGAACGCAGATGACGCGGATAAAACGGATAAAAATGGATTTTTGTTTTTGTATTGTCCTTGATAAACGTCATCCCGTGCCACGACACGGGATCTCCCTGTTGCGGAGGAAATGCATGTTGCAAAACGGATTTTGATTGTCTTCGACAATCTTTTGCAGGATTATAAATAGGAAATAATGCGTAATTTAGCACATGCTTTCTCAACGACAATTATTTTTAAATCATATAGCACAAACAAGTGAAACACCTTTGGCCTTAGAAATTGAAAAGGCTGAAGGTGTTTATTTATTTGATACATCCGGTAAACGATATCTCGATTTGATTTCTGGAATTTCGGTGAGCAATGTTGGCCATCGTCACCCGAAAGTTGTTTCTGCAATCAAAGAGCAAGTGGATAAATACATGCACACAATGGTGTATGGTGAATACATTCAAAGTCCTCAAGTAAAACTCGCTAAGCATTTAGCTGATAATCTTCCTTCCAATTTAAGCTCTGTTTATTTTGTGAATTCGGGTAGTGAAGCAATTGAAGGTGCCATGAAATTAGCAAAACGCTTTACAGGTAGAACAGAAATTATTTCTTTCAAAAATGGGTATCACGGAAGTACACAAGGCAGCTTGAGTATTATGGGAAGCGAAGAATTCAAAAATGCTTTTTGTCCGCTTTTGCCTGATACAAAACAAATTGAGTTTAATAATGTTTCTGATTTTTCTTTTATAACAGAACGCACAGCATGTGTAGTAGTAGAAACAATACAAGGAGAAGCAGGTGCGATAGTACCACAAAATGATTTCTTGAAGAAATTAAGTTCGCATTGCAAATCGGTTGGAGCATTATTGGTTGCTGATGAAATACAATGTGGATTTGCACGAACAGGAAAATTATTTGCATTTGAACATTATGGTTTTGTTCCTGATATTATTTGTCTGGCCAAAGGAATGGGTGGAGGAATGCCAATTGGTGCTTTTATCTCTTCAAAAGAAATAATGAATTCCTTAACAAACAATCCAATACTCGGACATATTACAACTTTTGGCGGCCACCCGGTTTGTTGTGCTGCAGCAGATGCAACATTAACTGTTTTGTTGGAAGAAAAATTAATTAATGGAGTAGAAGCGAAGGAGCAATTATTCAGAACATTATTAAAGCATCCGAAAATAAAATCAATCAACGGAAAAGGTTTATTGCTTTCGGTAGAATTTGAGAGTTATGAGCAGAATAAATCCATTATAGATAAGTGTATTGAAAAAGGGGTAATTACCGATTGGTTTTTGTTTAATGCTCATTCTATGCGTATCGCTCCGCCACTTACCATTACGGAGGAGGAGATTAAATTTGCTTGCAAAGTCATTATTGACAGCATTTAGAAGCTAATTAACGTTCTTTAACTTGTACTTCTAAAATTTTGGCATTAACATTGCGTTATGCTATTTCAAATCTTAAAAACTCAGAAAATGAAAAAGATAAGTTTATTGTTTGCTTGTATAGCGATTGTATCATTTACAACAAATGCTCAGGAACCAGTAAAAGTGAAATCTAAAAAAGATCCTGTTAAAGTTGCTCCGGTAGAAAGAGCTACAAAAGCAGAAAAAGTTACTATTGCTGAACCTCCACTTCACACAGACATTCAGCCTACTACAAAACCTGTTGAAAAAGTTGAAAACGTAAATGTTGGAGATACAAAAACAACAGCTCCAACTGTAAAACGTTCAACAAATGTTAAAAAACATCCGGTTAAACCGGCAAACGCAAAAGCAACTGCTGTTCCCGTTATAAAAGCTGGAGAAGCAAAATAAAAGAGTGATTATTTAATTAAAATTTTTCGGAAGATCCTGTCAGAAATGGCGGGATTTTTTGATTTAATAGTTCCCTATAGAAAGCATTACCAAAGTGCAGGCTTCAACAGGTTCAATATTGTTTTTTCGAAGTAAGTTTTCAAATTCAGGATTTTCGGTACCCGGATTAAATATTACTCTTTCAGGTTTTAAGCTGATGATATAATCATACCATTCCGGTTGATTCATTGGGGATACATAAAGTGTAACCGTTTCCACATCTTTTATATCGGGTTTTCCTAAAAGAATTTTTTCTCCGTTAATTTCTCCTTCTTTTATTCCAACCGGAACAACAGGATGATTGTGTCGTTGCAAAGCAACAGTTGCCATATATCCATAACGATCAGGATTTGTACTTGCGCCTATAACAACTGTTTTTTTTGACATTTTTTTCTTATTCGTAATATTCGTTTTTGTTCGTTATCCGTAATTTAATATTCTTCAACATAATCTAAATTCTTTCCATGACTTTCTTCTAAAAAGAAAATTGATCCAATAGCAATTGGAATAACAACTACACCAACAATTATCGCTGATTGTAAAATTCCCATTCCTGGCGACATGCTTGTCCACCACATTGTCATCAATACAGTTGCACCTCTAACAAAGTTCGGAACTGTGGTTGTAACTGTTGAACGAATATTTGTACCGAATTGTTCGGAAGCAACCGTAATAAATACAGCCCAATAGCCCATTGCAAGTCCTAAAGCAAAAGTGATGATGTAAAAAGTAGTTGGCGTACTTCCATCTGACATAAAATACCATGCACAAAAAATGGCAAGCGTAGAAATAGCAATTGCCAACGCTTTTTTTCTGGATTTTAATTTCTGACTGATATAGCCTGTGATTATACTACCAATAGCGGCACCCATGTAATGATACATAATCGATTTTCCCGTGCTGATTGGTCCGGTTACATTTAAAGCAAGTGCAAATTCTTTTGAAAAGAAAATCAATATTCCAACAACATACCAAACCGGTACTCCGACTAAAATGCAGCAGATGTATTTTAAAAACCGTTTTCCGTTAGTAAACAAACTAAAAAAGTTTCCTCGTTTAGCAGCCGATTCTTTTACTTTATCAAACATTCCGGATTCATGAACATACACGCGCAATCCCAATAAAGCCAATCCTAATCCGCCACCAATCCAATATGCTTGTTTCCATCCCCATTCTGCAACTAAAAAGGCTAATACAGCTCCGGCAATTCCAATTGCTGAAACTATACTTGTTCCCCAAGCACGTGTTTCTTTTGTCATTACTTCCGAAACCAATGTAATTCCAATTCCTAATTCACCGGCTAAACCAAAACCTGCAATCACTCTTAACCAGGCGTATTGCTCCAGATTTTGAACAAATCCGTTTGCTATATTGGCCAACGAATACAATAAAATAGTCATGAATAAAGTAGAAAGCCTGCCCCGTTTATCACCTAAAATCCCCCAAACTATTCCACCTAATAGCATCCCGATCATTTGCATGTTTAACAGATAAACTCCTGCATCTTTTATTTGCTCATCGGGTATTCCAATAGCTTTTAAGCTTGGAACACGCACAATACCGAAAAGCGTTAAATCGTAAATATCAACGAAATAGCCCAATGCAGCTACTATTACAACAATATTAAATGGATTTGAATTTCCTGATTTATTACTCATACGAAAAAGATTAGGTTATAAAAATAAGAAAGAAAATTTACATTATATTTGATAATCATTGAAACATAGTATCATTTTTTCTTATTATTGATATTGTTTTGAAAAAGCTATTCTTAAGTAGTATTATTTCTCTTGTTTTATTGTCATGCTCTCAGAATAATGACAGCTCTGACATTACTATTGTTTTGGGTGCTCAGACCGACAGTATTCTACATGATACGGTTTTTCAAAATTTTGTTATCGACTCACTAAAGAAAGGCGTTCTCACTTCAAAAAACGATTCCAGTTTAATTAATGCTCTTTGTTTACTTGGACAAAATTCAAGTGCAAAGCAACGTATGATTTTAGGAAAAGAAGTTGTTTTACAAAGTCAGAAGCTGGGATATAAGAGAGAAGTGCTCAGAGGTGAATTAATGCTTGCAAATTACTTAACCTTCCAACAAAAGTATCCATCAGCCGATTCAGCCTACTCTGAAATTATTCAAAAGGCGGAAGTTTTAAAAGACGAATATATTCTTTGCAGAGCATTTGCTCAAAAAGGAGAGATATACAGATTAACATATCGTTTTGATTCCTCTGAAATTTTTTACAAAAACGCACTTGGTTTAGCAGAAAAAATTAATGATGAAGAAATTATAGCTTTTGTAAATAGCACCTGGTCGAACGTATTTGATAGAAGAGGAGAGTACAAAAAAGCCTTAGAAATGGACAGTATAGCTGTTTTTATAGCTCAAAAACAAAAAGATTATGCACGATTGTCGTATACACTTTCCCAAATGGGTGAAATTTTTCGCATACGGGGAGATTTGCCGAAAGCTCTTAGTTGTATGCAGGAGTCTTTACAATATGGAATCTTAATTAATAATAAAAGACGAATTGTTTTTAGTTTACTTACTATCGGTCATATTTATTCGATGGAGGATGATTTTGTAAATGCTGAGAAAAATTATTTATTGGCATTAGAAAAAGTGGCGGAGACTGATAAAATAAATATTTCAACGATTACAAATTCTTTGGCAACACTTTATTTTAATACAAAACAATTTGAGAAATCACTTTTGTATAACAGAAAGTCCTTGGCTCTTGCCAAAGAAATCAATGAGTCCAGCGTTCAGCAGTTTTCCTATTTCTGTCTGGGAGAAATTTATCGAGAATACAAGCAGCATGATTCAGCGGAGTATTATTTATTGAAATCATTGAAACTAGCAGAAGAATTGAATATTCCTGATTTGAGTTCAATTAGCAATAAATCGCTCGGACAATTATATTTTGCAATGGGTAATTTGTCAAAAGCAGAGGCGCATAGTAAAGCCAGTTTATCGCAGGCTATGGAAACAAACATGTTGAGCAATGTCAAAGAAAGTACTCATTCACTTTATGTCATTTATAAGTCGGAACAAAAATATAAGGAAGCTTTGGATATGCATGAGATATACCTTTCTGCTAAGGATAGTTCAACAAATGAAAATCAGATAAGAGCTTTAGAAAAAGTAAGGTATAAGGAAAAAGAAGAAAATCTGAAGATTAACCAAAAGATGCGCGATAAGGCTTACGCAGCAGAAAAATCAAAAAAAGATGAAGAAATCAAAAATCAAAAGCTGATTCGGAATATGTTTTTGTTTGGTTTTATTGTTTTTGTATTGGTTGCCTTTTTGATTTTCAGAAGTTTGGTGCAGAACAGAAAAGCAAAGAAAATAATAGAAAAGCAAAAAATACAAGTGGAGCTGCAAAAAAATTTGGTAGAAGAGCATCAAAGGGAGATTATTGATAGTATTACTTATGCCAGAAGGATTCAGCAATCGTTGTTGCCTACCGAGAAGTATATAGAGAAAACGCTGAAAAGATTAAAAAAGGAGTAGTTTCCTTGACAACTAGCTTTTGCATTGCACTATGTCCGGGCTTTTCCTTAGCAGATATATTTTTTATAATCAAAAGCTGTAATATAAAATTTATTATTACTTTTGCCCCCGG
>SXGU01249784.1_pt1 | contig 16900 bp, 12 predicted proteins | sample 3174531 | NCBI WGS metagenome assembly SXGU01 (sample SAMN11356863, study PRJNA531348) | freshwater metagenome | isolation source: freshwater sample F1-140 | place: China: Fuxian Lake, Yuxi | collected 2017-12-25 | reverse complement strand
GAAAACACAGCCTTGGAGGATTCGCTCGCGCCCCATTCGCAGAATCGGCAGGAGAGCGGGCACCCGCGGTAGGTCTCGAGATACGCTACCGAGCCAGCCGGCATCAGGCCGAGCTGGAACGGAGAGGCGATCGCGTCAAGGTCGGCGGTGGGCGCACGGTGCCCGGTCTGCAACCAGAGCCCGGAGGCCGGCAGGTGCAAGCCCGGAACGGAGCGCAATGCTGCGCGTGTCAGTTCCGGCAGGCGGGCTATTTCGCGGAAGACCGCCTCGCCCTCGGTGCTGACGACAGCATCCAGATAGGCCTGCGCGTTGGCGTATGGCGGCAGGTCGAACAATTGAGTGCGCGCCGAAGGGCCACCAAAAACAATCAGGGCTTTCGGCAGCTTGTGACGAATACGGCGCGCGACCTCGACCATGCAGGGCGTGGACCACACGTAGATCGAGAAGCCGATCAGGTCCGGCTCGAATCCGGTCAGCGCGTCGACGTAGGCGTCCACGTCCGCGCGTCGGTGATCGATCAGTGCTACCTTGGCAGCAGAGAGCGCCGGGTCCGAAACCACTGCCGCGAGGATGCGGCGTATGCCGTAACTCGGCAAATCCAGGCTCCCCAGCTCGTTGGTATCCGGCTCGGGCGTCATGCACACGAGAGCGATGCGCTGCGCACTCATTGGACAACCCTCCCCCCAGCCCCCTGCCCAAGGCAGGGGGTGACGGTGGTTCGCCGCTGCGCGGCTCCGGCTTGTGGCTTGAGCCCCTTCGGACGGCCGTGCGGAGTGCTCATGACGGATCCATCGCGGGTTTATCGAACCGGAACAGCCAATAGCTCAGATCGCCGTCGCGATGCAACCGACGCAGCATCAGCGCTGCGCGACGTGCCGCGTTGCCGGTATCACGGCTTTCGTCCGCATCCTGCGGCGCGGTAAAGCGGTGGCTCGGCAGCGTGTTGGCTGTCGCATCCTCCAATGCCGCCACGCGCAGGCCGGCGGCGACTGAGAGCGCCATGTGGTCGGCGTCGTCTCCCCAGAAATCCGGCCACGGACCGTAGCCATCCTGCAGCGGCGCCTCGATGCAGAACCCAGGTGCTTCAAGGGCCTGCGCGGATCGCGCAATCGTGATGTCCGAGCCGACCAGTGCACCGCCCGGCTTCAGCACACGCGCCGCTTCGAGGAAGAATTCGCGACGCGAACGGAAATGGAACATGGCCTCGATGCACAACACCCGGTCGAAGCTCTGGTCGGGAAAGGGCAAGCGGCATGCATCAGCCTCGTGCCATTCGAACCGGTTGCCGCTGGCGGGCTGCTGCATCCGGCAAATGTCGAGTTGCCGGCGGTCGACGTTCACTCCCACGAGCCGCATTCCCGAGTAGTGCCGGTTGAGGCTGCCAAGCGTGCCGCCGAACCCGCAACCGGCATCAAGGATCACCTGCCCTGCTTCCAGGCCGGCCATGGCGGTCAATTTCTCGTCCAGCCGCTGCTGTGCCGTTGCAAAATTCTCGCCTGGCACATCTGGCGAGTCGCTCCAGTATCCGAGGTGTACATAGCGCCCGGCTTCCCCGCGATGGAAGGCCTCGATGAGGTAATCGAAGTAGGGCGGCACCTGTCCTGGCACGTTCATCCCCAGCAGTACATGGCGTCGCGCTGTCGCGACAGCGCCATGAAACTGCACGCGGTCCAGCGCTTGAGCTTGCCCTCCACGGGCGAAACGCGGTGCAGGAAGCGCCCCGAGTCGAGCACGATCATCGCGCCCGGCGGTATCCGGAAAGACACTGACGCCAGTCCATCAAGTTGGGGCTTGGGCGCGCCATCCAGGCTGATCGGCACGGCGTCCGCCGGATCGCATCGATGATCGTAGATCTGCAACGCGCCGCCGGATGACGCCATCTGCAGGGTAAGCACGAAAGAGAGCATGTGCAGGCCCACCTGGCTGCGCAGGTGGGCGTAGGACGGACGCAAGGTCTGCTCGTTGTCGAAGTGCGCCGGGATGTAACCCCCTTCCTGATGGGCACGCAAAGTGGTGAACATATAGCGCTTCCCGGGCCATGGCCCAGGCGCCGCAACGAACGGCCGGCCGTGGTCAAGCGATGCAAGCACGCCGGCAACGCGCTCGGCAATGCCTTCCCCCGCAGGAAACAGGGTCCCAAGTTTTCGCTCGAATTCCGCCGCCTCATCGAAGTAGCCCGCGAGCGATGGGTCGGCCAGATTCAGGTTGCGGCCATAGAACCACGAGCGGAATTTTTCCGGAAACCAGGTCTGAAGGAAGTCCGGTTCATTGCGCTCCAACTGTGAGACGACAGGCGCGAGCGCAGTCGGGGAATAGACCCCGTTGACGATCACGGCCTGCAAGTCGCCGGCGCGGATACGATCAATGGCATTCGCATTGCGGACGACCTCGTTCGCATCGATTTCGATCAATCGCAGGAACCCGCCCAAGGTCTTTGCTTCGCTTCCGGTTTCGATCACGGCAATTTTTCCCGGACCAGGCCCGCGATCTCCTGCTGCAGAGTCAAAACGTCGCGTTCGCCGTCAACCACCACGTCGGCACCCGTGCCCACGGACTTCTTCTGGATCCGCAGCAGTCCAGCCACGACATCGAGGTAGTTCCCCAGGTATCCATGCAGCCAAGGACCGAAGCTGCGCATGGCGGCGGGATCGCTCCCCTCCAGTGCCGCGGCGAATTGCCGGACCTTGCGCGCAAGCGCCACGTCAAGCGGCGTGTCTACCCAGATCATCAGGTCGATGTAGCGCCCAGTGGCGGCATGGCGCCGGCCAAACTGGGTCTCGAACAGGATGTACTTACGGGCCGGGATCATCGCCCCGGTCATCGGGTCCGTCACGGCGCGGCCTTCCTTGAGTGCCTGCAGCGCTTCGGCCAGTCCCGGAATGGCTATTGCATCGAGGTCGGCGCCGCCTTCCATCCAGTCCCGGACCTGTTCGATCGATTGCTCGGTAACCCGTTCATAGTGGTCGAACTGGAGGATCGTCGCATCAGAAAGCTCGTGAGCGACTGCCTGTGCCAGGGTAGTCTTCCCTGCCCCTACCGGCCCGGCGATGGCAATCACGTAACTGGCGCGGGCCTGCGCGAGAATGCCCCGCCTTTCCCCATTGCCAACTCCGGCCGCGTGCAGCTTACGGATCAAAAGATCCGTCCGTCAGCCTTGCCGCAATGGCGTCGAAGGTTAGGGAATTCAAGCGCATGCGCGGAGTATCCCTGACGCACGAAAACTGGTCAATGCATGCTCTCCCGAACTGTCCGTTCAGACCGGCTGGATCGAATTCCCGGTCAGTGCCAGCCACAGCGTCTCGCCATTCTTGCGCTTCATGTTGAGGATGGCGCTGCGCGCCAGGCCCGCCACATGGCGCGTGATCACGTCCATGACCCAGCCGTGGGTGATGACCAGAACGCGTTGCCCCGGATAGTGGCGGCCGATGAAATGGAGCGCGGCGATGATGCGATCGGCAAACTCATCCATGGTTTCGCCCTGCTCGAAATCAGCTGCCGGATTGCGCCTCATGATCTGCTGCAGCAGCACGGGGTTCAGTTCCGCAAGTTCTGCCTTGGGCACGCCCTGGATCACGCCGAAGTTTCGCTCCTTGAGCCCGTCGAGACATACCGGAGGCGGCAGACGCAGCGCGCGGGCGATGATTTCAGCGGTTTCCAGCGAGCGCGACAGCGGACTGGAACAGATCAGCGAGAACTTCGCCTGACCGAGCGCGGCGACCAGTTCATAGGCCTGACGACGTCCCTGATCATTGATCTTGACATCAATCCAGCCCTGCAGGATGCCAGCGACATTCCAGTCGGTTTCGCCATGGCGGGCGATGCAGACATGCGCCGGTGGGCTTGCCGCTTTCACGCCCCACCCTTTCCCATTGCCCTAAAAATACCAGCGCGTAAGCATTTCCGCGATACAGGCCGGCTTTTCGCCGCCATCGATCTCCACCGTGGCCTGCCAGGTCATTTGTGCGCCGCCAGCAATATCGTCAACCGCCGCCAAAACAAAGCGCGCGCGCACCCGACTGCCGACTTTCACCGGCGACGCAAAGCGCACACGATTCAGCCCATAGTTCACCGCCAGTTTGATGCCATCGACGGCGATGCATTCGCCGGCAAACTTGGCCAGCAGGGACACCGTGAGATAGCCATGGGCGATCGGCCCGCCAAAGGGCGATTCGCGTTTCGCGCGCTCGACATCGACGTGTATCCACTGGTGATCACCGGTCACCTCGGCGAAGCCGTTGACCCGCGCCTGATCGATCAGCATCCATTCACTGACGCCAATCTCCTGTCCGATTCTCGACTTGGCATCGTCGATGCCGGCAAAGCGCGTGGCTTGCATGTGTCCTCTTTCGCTGGTGGCCGGGGATGTCACTCCCCTGTTGTATGGGTTGGCCCGCCCGACAGGACTCGAACCTGTTACCCCCGGCTTAGAAGGGCAATAATTACACCGAACCCGAATCCAGTCACACCAATGGTTTCATAGAAAGTATATCATTCAAAATTCGCTAACGGTCACAAAACGGGCACACTCAGGGGCAAATTACATGGCATCTTTCCGGCAGCGAACAAGCGGACGATGGCAAGCCATAGTCAGGCGAGATGGAGCTCCCGATCAGTCAAAAACATTCTCAACGAAACGGGATGCCGAAGTTTGGGCCGCCACCGTAGAGAGCGAAATCGGTCGCGGCCTCTATATTGATCGTGGTGACGCTGAAAAAAACACTTTCAGCAAGATCGTCAAACGCTATCGGGAAGATGTCCTACCCAATCTTCGCGGAAGAGACAAAGAAAAATACCGACTTGACTACCTCGAAGAATATTTTGGTCAGTATTCTCTGGCAGCCATTACTCCTGCGTTGATTGCCGCATATCACGACCAGCGGCTAAAAACTTTGGCGCCACAAACCGTGCTACACGAAATCAATTTGATTTCTCGGGTTCTGAAGGCAGCATCAATGGATTGGGGAATTTCCCTGCCACAGGGACTACCAACCACCTTGGTGAGAAAGCCAAAGGCTGGTAACGGGCGTAGCCGGCGCCTGGAAAAGGACGAGGAAGCTCGACTTTTTGCATCGCTCGAGTCGAGCAAAAACCGCATGATGCCAGCGATTGTCAGCTTCGCGATTGAAACAGCGGCCAGGCAGTCCGAAATAGCATCCCTAGTATGGGAAGATGTAAATCTCGATAAGCAGGTAGCGAATTTACGGGGAATTGATGGCCGTGAGACCAAAAATGCAGATCTTTATCGTGCCATTCCACTTTCACGTCGATCTGTAGCTATCCTTGAAAGAGTCAAGCCAAAAACAAAGGCAGGCAAGCCGCCGACGGGCTCAGTGTTCCTCAGTTCGACAGAAGCCATCAAGCAGGCTTTTGCTATTGCCATAGATCGAGCTAGAACTACCTATGTTCGTGAAACATTGCGCTCAGACCTGCTCAATGCCGGATTCACAGAGGTAGAAGCGAAAGCCGAAATTCACAAGGTGATGCCTCGCGGTGGGCCCAAGAAAGCAAACTCAAAGCCTCCACGTAAACAGACCGAGCGTTTGCTCCTACAACTTGAAAGGGATCCCCTCTTGGTTGATCTTCATTTCCATGATCTCCGGCACGAGGCTACCAGCAGACTGGCTGAGAAGCTGGAAATGCATGAGTTAATGAAAGTAACCGGCCACAAAAGTACCACAATGCTCGCCCGCTATTACCACCCAAGGGCGGAAGACTTGGCGAAGAAATTGGGTTGATCACACATTTCAAATGCTTCCATCAGGGTCATCTTTTGTCTCGACAAAAGTCAAGACTACACACGATTTCACCTGGGTTCACAAGCCCATGCCAATAACCCGCTGACTGTTAACGATTTATTGCATCACTCTCTCGCTCGGGGCAAATGCAATTGCCCTGCTTGCCCTGTCAGGTTTCTGTTACATCCACATAAGCAACCTAAAATGATCGACTAGGCGGTGCGTGGCAATCCAGACCAGCGGGCGTAAGCCCACGTAAATCTTTGCCACTCCGCTCATCCCCGGACGCCACCAATCTGGCGCAGTGCCATCGAGTTCGATCCGCACCGGGAAGGTATTGGCGCCGTCCTTGACGCTGGCGGCTGGTACGATCCGGGTAGCGCGCATCCAGTAGGTCTTGCCGGTGTCGGCCAGCAGTGTCATGCGAGCGGATGTGCCGACCTCGACACGGCCGATGTCGCGTTCGTCGACCTCCGCCTCGACATACAGGCTGTCCATGGCGGCGACCTTGATCACGCTGTCCCCGCGGCGCACCGCGCCGCCGAGGTTTTTACCCGGTTCGCCCTCAACCACAACACCGGCGATGGGGGACTTGGCCTTGGCGGTATCGAGCCGGAAGTCGACCAACTTCAGCCGCGCCGCCGCCTGTGCCGCCTGGGCCTCGGCAATCTGCATTTCCGGCAGTTGGTTGGCCGCCCGGCGCTTTTCGGCTTCCCGGATCGATTGGGCAATGTCGGCGAGGATGCCGGCGCGCTCCAGTACCAACTCACGCGTCGCCATTTCGAACAGGACATCGCCGACGGCGACCGTCGCTCCCGGCGTGGCCTGGCCTTTTTCCAGATAACCGTCGAACGGGGCGCCAACATACGCCATGGCATCGGTCTTGACGATGGCCCCGGAATTCACCCAGTAAGGCAAGGGAAACAGCAGCAGCCCGCCGATGGCAATCGCCAGCCACTGGGCGAACTTTCTGCCATCCTGAGAAATTGCCTTCAGCGGCGCAGGAATGCTGCGCCAGAGCATGTCGATCAAACGGCGCGGCAAGGGCTGGGTCGGGGCATGCAGTATCGTGAGTCCCGGCAAGGCCATATCGCACATCATGCGCAAGGCCCATTGTTCGGCCGCGGTAAACCCCATGCGCCGACGCTCCAGCGTCACGGTCCCCAGCTTTTCGCTGCGCCCCAGCAAAGGCAAGGTGAGCAGGTTCCCCGGCATCTGCAATTCGGCATAGTGCCGATGGGCCTGGGCGATCGCCTGCCCGCTGGGTGGCCAGGCGATTTCGCTGCCCTGCGCCAGGGCCTCTTGTCCGGCCTCTTCCAGCAGTTGGGAGACTTCGCTGCGGCGCTCGACTTTTTCAGCGTGGCTGAGCGCCCGGAGTTTCAGGCCACCGCGTTCGTTCCAGCACAGGGCCACCGATTCGCAGCCGAAACGCTCGGCCAGATCGTTGACGAAGGCCAGCGTGGCATGATCGAAGGTATCGCTTTCGAGAACGCGGCCAAGTAATTCCAACGTTTGGACCAGACGCGCATTGTCGCGTTCGTCGGTCAATTGCCGCCGCTGGCTCTCGTACAGGCGCGGCAGACATTGCAAGGGGGTCAGGCCGAAGCGCACTGCGGCATCGCCCGCGTCGTCGCTCCCTGGACTATGCACGGCCAGGACCAGCTCATGCCGACCATCTTCGATATCGAACGCCACGACCCCCACACGCCAGGGCCGGTCGCTGGCGGCGCCGACACTTACGCCGGCCAGGCGGGCATCCGCCAGCATTGCCGAGGGCACCGAATCGGCCAAGGCCGGCAATTTATCCAGCGGCAGTTCCGGCGCGCTGGCGATGGCCGACCAGACCTCGCCGTGCTCGCCGGCCTGGCGCAAATACACCACGCCCAATTCGCCGCCCGCCGCACGCAGACCCAGATTGGCCAGTAAGGGCCAAAAAGCCTCCGGCATGCCACGAAAATCAGCCAGTTCCTGCCATAAGCGCCGTCCCGCCAGCGCCGACTTGGGCGTTGCTTCGTTCAAAAACCGCTCCTGTCCAATTCAATATCCTGCTTGAGGATGTTCTGACGCTGCCGAAACGCCAAGCGCTCGGCGCGGAATTGCGCCAACCGCAAGGCCACCATCGCCAAGCGAGGCGCCCAGTGAGGATACCGCCCGTGCAGTATCGCCCACCAGCGACGCACCATGGCCGGAACAAAACGCCGCATCAGTTCATCGTCGAAGGCGATAAAGCACTGCACCGATCCGGGATCGCCCTGCCGTGCGCAGCGGCCGATCAACTGCCGGTCGATGCGGCCGTAATCGTTGGATTCGCCGATGATGACGTGCAGGCCACCCCGTTCGCGCACGCCGTCGTCGAGGGCAATATCGGTGCCGCGACCGGCCATGTTGGTAGCGATGGTCAGCGCCCCCGGCTGCCCGGCCCGCGCCACGATAGCCGCCTCGTCACGATGATTGACCGCATGCAACACGCTGACGTCCTGTTCCGGATACGCTTTCGCAAAACATTCGCGCAGGGCTTCGCTGGATTTGACGCTGCGCATGCCGATCAGCACCGCCCGCCCCTCGCCGATCAGGGCCTGGGCACTGGCCGCAATCTGCGCAAATTTCTCCGTCTGGTCGTGGCAAACGCACAGCGGCAGCAGCGCCCGCTGTACCGGGCGGTGGGTGGGAATGCGCAGCGTCGCCAGCCGATACACGGCGCCGAATTCGCCCCGAGCCTCTTCCGCCGTCCCGGTCATGCCGCCGAGCCGGGCAAAACGGCGGAAAAACCGCTGGAAACTCAGCCGCGCCGAAACATCCGCGGGCGGCGAAATCGGCACCCCCTGGCTGGCCTCCAGAATCTGCTGCAAGCCCAAGGACAAGGTGCGCTGGTCGGCCAGTCGGCCAGTCAGTTCATCAACCAGCACGATCTTGTCGTCCTCGACGACGAAGTGCTGATCACGCACCATCAATTCGATCGCGTACAAGGCCATTTCGACCAACTCCCGCGCCCGGTCGCGGTGACGCCAGAACGGTGCCATGTCGTTGGCCAGACGCTCGAGATGCTCCCTGCCCTCGGTTGTCAATTCGATATGGCGCAAGGCCCGCTCGATGCGGTAATCGCTACCGGCGTGCAACTGCCGCGCCAGGGCCACGGCATCGTGGGCGGCCTGTTCAATCAAATCGTCGGGATGCTGCGTCGAGATGATCAGGGGCGTAACTGCCTCGTCGATCAGCACGCTGTCGGCTTCGTCGACAATTGCCTGAAACAAGCCGCGCAGCACCACGCCATCGGTTCGGCCCTGCCCCCCGGCACGCGCCGCCGCCAGTGCATAGCGGGTCGCCGACGGCGTTTTACCCAAGGCCAGCTTGTCGCGCAAATAATCGCCGAGCAATTCTTTCGCCGTGCAATAGACGATATCGTGGCTATAGGCTGCCCCACGCGCCGGCGGGGCGGTATCGCCATTGACGCTGGCGGCGGAGACATGGCAGAAGGCGAACAGCGCTTGTCCGATTTCGGCATCCCGCCGCGCCAGATAATCGTTGGCGGTCACCACATGGCAGGGTAGCCCGCGCCAGGCCGCAACAATCGCCGCCATCGCCGCGGTCAGGGTTTTCCCCTCGCCGGTAGACATTTCGGCCATCCGACCTTCGAGCAGCGTCAGCGCCCCCATGACTTGCTCGACGTGCGGCGAGAATCCATGGATCCGCTCCACCGCCAGACTCACGCCGCCCAGGGCGGCCTCCAGCGCCGACCCTGCGGCATCGTCCTCTGTAGCACCAGCCAACCGGCACGCCGCTGCCAGAGTCAGCAAATGCTCCCGCAGGTGCTCATCCGGGGTCTCGCGATACGCTGCGGCGGCCGCTACGATGGCCTCGGCACGTCGCCGCAAGACCGCGACGGGTTGCCGAAACCGTCGCATGGCGGAAAAAAACCGGTGTCCCGCCTGGTCAAACCACGAAATGACCGGCTCCGGACGATGCGTCACCAATACCGCCAAACGCAGCGCCGGCGGCAATGTCGATGCCCCCGGATCGGCCCAGAGCGAGCCGCCCTCTGCATCGCGGTACCCACGCCAGCGGGCGAGGCGCGCTTCCGTCATGTCGCTCATAGGGCGCTCATAGGGTATAGCGCCGCTGGAAATATTGCGTCAGGCTGTGCCACGCCTGCATCGCCAGGGGCTTGGGCGCAACGCGGATCTTGATCCAGCCGGCCTTGCCATGGCGAACGCCCGCCTCGCTTTGCCGATCGGGCTCCGGAGACAGTTCGGCACGCAGCAGGAAGAACGGTTCGGCCGCCTTTTTGCCGCTGGGGTCCGACGCCTTGACCGCGGTTTCGCGCCCGGCCACAGGACCGAGCGCCGCCGAGGGCAAGGTATTTTGCGAATGCGGAATCAGGCGTACCGAGAGCACTTCGTGCGCCGTGTTCCGTTCCCCTTCGATCCGCACACGGGTGCCATCCTCACGCAAATCGAACAACGCCGTGGCGGCCTCCTGCCGAATGACCCCGAGAAAAACATGCCTCCGATCGTCGATGACCCGCCCGAGCTCGGCCCCTCGCCCCACCCACTCCCGATGCCGATGACGGGTTTCGTTATCTACCCAGCGACCGGCGTGGGGCGCTTTTACCGCCAGCGCCAGGCGTTGACGGTGCAGCGACTGGCGGGCCGTTTCAATCGATTTCAAGCGCTCGTCGATCGGCGCCAGATCCACCCCGCCCTCGGTCATGGCCTTCGCCTGCTGGGTGCGCGCCTGGGCCAACTGTGCTTCCAGCCCGCCCATTTCGGCATCCAGCTCGGGGTTGCGCAAGCTGACCAGAAGCTGTCCTGCCTCCACCCAATCCCCGTGCGACACATGCACCGCCTCGACCCGACCTCCGCTTTCCGTATGCAAGGGCGTATTCCCGACCGCATCCAGCACCCCTTCGAGCATCCGGCTATCGGGCACCGGAATCACCAGAAGTGCCAGCACCAAAATCGACACGACCACACCAGCATTGCGCAACAAACGCTTCTGCTGAAAACGAAACAAGGGATTGCGCAAGGGGTCGAGAAGTCGCTTGGCCGGCAAGACAAACGAGGTCATGGCCAATGCCACCGCCACGACGAGACCGATGCCGAAATACTGGTCGGCAACGAACAGCACGATGCCGACCATCACAAACAGCCGATACAGGTTGGAGGCCAGAAAAAAACTGACCAGCGCCCGGCTTTCGGCAACGCTCGTCGTCGCTTCTGCGTCAGGAACGCCGAGCACTTTTTCCCGCCACCCAGTCGTGAACGCCTGCTTTGCCTGCTCGTGCAGGTTCGGAATCTGCACCAGATCCGACAGAATGTAGTAACCGTCGAAGCGCATCAAGGGATTGATGTTGAACAGCAGGGTGTACACCACTGTCGAAAACATCAGGTTGTAGGCCAGTTCATTGATCACGCCCGGCGGGGAATATGCCCACAACAGGGTAGCCAAGGCGCCGACCAGCACATCCATCAGCATCCCGGCCGCATCGACCAGCGCCCGCTGGTTCTTGTCGCGGAATGTCCAGCTCGATGACAGATCGACGTAGGGCAGCGGCGTCAGCAACAGCAACATCACGCCCATCGTCCGCACCTCGCCGCCAAAGCGTTTGCACATCGCGGCATGGGCCATTTCGTGCAGAAAATGCGTGGCAAAAACGGAGACATACAGCAACGCCAGATTCTGCGGCTGCAGGATATGACTGGCCTGCGTCCATGCACGGCTGCCCGCCAGAATGAACTCGATCACGCCCCAGACGACCAAGGCCACCGCCAACCACCGCGCCCACGGCGCCATGGCCTGATCGAGCCACGACCGATGGCGGGTCAGCCACGGGTCGGGATCCCACAGGGGGATGCGCATGAAGAGGATTTCCGACAACCGGGCCAGCAGATTCATCTTTTTCTTGCTGGCAAAGCGTTCGAGAATCTTGCCCTCATCCACCCCGCCTTCGACATGGATCAGGTTTGCCCGGTAGAGCGCGGCGACGAGTTCAAAAACCTCTTCCTGACCGGGCGTTTCTTCCGGCGCCTGTTCCACTGCAGCACGCCAGACCTCGTTCAAAGTGGCCTCAACCGTCAAGCGCGACAGAAATGCCCAGGTCGTCGGATTGACCCGGAAATACGCGCCATGGGCGCGCGCGCCCAACACATACCACGGTGTTCCGCGGTAGTGATGCAGCCGGACCGAGACCCCAGGCCGCAAGCCCAGACGGAGATCGGCCACCCGATACCAATTGTCGGAAAAAGTGCGACGCATCGCCGGATTATGGCTGAAGGGTTGGAATACCCACGCTCCAAGTCGGCGCTGGCGGGACGGCACCTGCCGCCCCGGAACGCCGGATAATTAGGCGCCCAGGTCGAGGCTGGCGGGAACCCCGGGGCGCACGTCCGGTCCCGGTTTGATCAGTTCGAGCTTGATCTCGCGCAGGCCACTGGCCGGATCGACCACCGGCGAGACGAAGGTCAGCTTGCCCTTGATCTTGGCGCCATCGTGGCCCACAGCGAGATCCACCGTCGCCCCGCTGCGCAAATGCTCGCTGCGCGCTGACGGCACGTTAGCCACGAACAGAATCTTGCTCAGATCGCACAATTTGAGCGCCGCTTCGTTGGCCTGCACGCTCTCGCCGACCTGCTTGATCAGCTTGGTGACAATCCCCCGCGTCGGCGCCCGCAGGCTGCGCCGTTCGAGATTCTCTTTCGCCGTCAGGTAATCCAGACGCTCCATGTCCTTGACGTTCTTCAGGCGGTCGAGTTCGGAGACGGTCGTGGCATACGCCAGTTCGCGGTTTTCCAGCTCCTCGCGACTGATCCCCTGCGACGAGGCATAAATCCGCCGCGCCGCGACAACCTGCAACTGGGCCGTCTCCTTGCGCGCCTGGGCGGTCACGATCTCCGCCTTGCCTTGCCATTGCATGCGGCGACGCTCGACATCGAGTTCTTCGGCGGCCTTGTCCAGATGAAGCAGCGGTTGCCCGGCGCGCACCGCGGAACCTTCCTGCACCAGTATCTTGGCGATACGTCCCGTGGCCGGCAAAGCCAGGGTCAAATCAGCCGCGCAACGGGTGGTGCCCTTGATCTGGCTATCCTCCCCCACCGCCTGTGCTGGCAGAGCGGACAGGATCACCCCCAACGCGACCAGATGAAGTGCCATCGATTTCTTCAGCATGCTCATTCGACTCCGAGTTGCGCCAACAAACGGCCATCCACCTGCAAAGACAGGTAGTTGACGCGATTGGCATAGACGGTGGCATCCGCCAGGGCTTCTTCGGCCTGATAGAGTTCAAGCTGTTTCTTGCGCACATCGAGCATCGAGCGCCGTCCCGCATCTACCAGTTGGCGCTCGAGCTTCACCAGTTCGCGTTGCGCGGTGACGATTTCGCGCTGCCGCAGCATTTGCTCCTCGGCCTTTTCAAGCAGAGTGTCCGCCGCCTGGACTTCGTTGCCGATACGCTGCCGCAACGCCTCTTGGGCAAGTTCGGCTTGCTGACGGCGATACACCGCGGTCTGGAATTCGCTGCTCTTGCGCTCGTCGCCAAAAATGTTGATCTTGAAGTTCAATCCGACCAGCCAGCTGTGATAAGGAACATCGGCGCGGAAATAGCTATCGACCGGGCGCGAATAACCGTCGAGACTTTCCTTGCCCATGCGCAATGTTAAATTGAGTTCTGGCAACAACTGCTCGCGAGCCGCATCCAGCTTGCGCCCTTCGCGCTCGATGCGAATCGCCGACACCCGCGCTTCGGGGCGACGGGCCAGCACCTCGCTCAGGGGATCGGCATCGCCACTTGCCGCCGATGGAACCGCCGGTACCGGCGCGGGCTGGCCGACATAGCCCAATGCATCCTCCGGCAACAAGCGCGCCCGACGCTGCAAGCCGTTCCCCTCACGGGTTGCCACAAAGACCTGCAGCGCATTGACCTGCTCTTCGCGGTCTTGCTGGGCTTGCGCCAACTGCGACTTGCGCAGGGCCAGCGTTGAGCGGGCCTCGGTCAGTTCGCCAGCGGAACGCAGGCCGGCGGTGTTTTGTTGGGTGATTTCCTGCTCGATGTCCGCCGCGGTCGCCAGCGCCTGCGTGCGGTATTTCACCCGCGCTTCGGCCCGCTGCACCATCAGGTAGGCGGCCAGGCCATCCATTACGCGCTGCGACAAGACCTGGCGCACCGTCTCGCGGGCAACGCCTTTTTCGGTTTCGGCAATGGTGATGCCTGAAAAGGTGGCGTCTACGCCAGCGCCACGCAGCAAGGGCTGGGTGAGCTTGACGCCGAGATAGCCTTTGTATTCTGGAATTGTGGATTGGGGAAGACGGGTTGGCTGAATCGAGTCTTTCAATTCGCTCAGGTTGTACGAAAGCTCGACATCGGTGCCGACCAGGGACTTCATGTTCAGGCCGGTTTTGATTCGATTCTCCCGCGACCAGAAGATATCTCCGGGAAGAACACCGCGACGCTGAGCATCTTGCGAAGAGTTCAGGACCCGCATTCCCTCGCGTTCAGCCGACATGAAGAACACCGGTTCAAAAATTGAGGCAGCCCCGCGAATGCCTTCGTCAGCAATGTTTTCTTCGAGGCGTTGCGCGCGAACCATCTCATCGGCCGTCGCAATCATTTTGGCGAAGCTTTTTACGGCAATACGCTCCCCCTCCCCCTTGCCCGCCAAAGCAAACTCTTTGGGCAAAGAAATTGAAAGCTTCGCTCTCACTGGCAGCGGCGCTTCGGTGGATGTCTGAGTCGGTGCTTGGGGAATCGGCGCAACGACGGGCAATGCCGGCGTCGCAGACGATGCCGGCATTTCGGTGACTGTCGCCACCACCGCACCGGTATCCGATCCGGCACTCGTGGTTGGTGAGGATTCCCCCTCTGGAATCCGTAAGCGAACTCCGGCTGCCAATGGCTGGTCAAAGGCTTTGCGAATGCTTGGGAAGATTTCCGGATTGGCGGCAGCTACCCGCCGAATGAATCTGGAACGTACTGTGCCAGATTCAGGGTAATACCCGCGCGAAATCACGCGTAGCGTCGTTGGAGTCTCCACCACGAGTTGATCCGGCAATTGCACTCCGGCCTGAACAGAAGAAACGGTGAGCAAGCTCACCAGACAACACAGGGCTACGCTGGATTTCAACATGACAACTCCGGTTTAGACGATTTTGCCAATCTTTTCTTCGTATTCCTGCAAGACGCGTTGCAGAGTATCAACGAAGTTCTTGGCGACCGAGGGGGTCATGATGATGCGTGACGACAGCAGGATGGTGATTTCATCCCCCACCGCGCCCCAGGTCTGATTGGTGCCGAACAACAGGGTGACCTCGTCCTTACTCATGCCAACGTTAGCCACGTTGGCATAGTTCGAGGTCATCTGTTTATCATCAAAACGGACGCGAACGCTGCGCCCAGCACCATCATCCTCGGTGTTTTGGATCGCCCCGGCCTCCGCCGAAGTGGTAATCGTGTTGTCGACCTCAGTCGTTTTCTTGGCGTTCATCTTTACTCCCTATTTAGGTTGCTGGTTGAAAAAACCTTGCTGGAAACCGAATTGCCCTGCTTGCTACTGCAAGTTCACTGTTGCATCTGCTGGAATCGCGGGCGATGTCCCCCGGAAAAGAATACCGACTTCAAGGCCGTCGTCAGCCAACTTGAGGATTTGTCGCAAGGATTCACGCATCTGCGGAGTCAGCGCATTTTCGTTATTCCCTTGAGCTCCTCTCAGCGACTCGATCAGATTCGTCGGCGATAAAACGGATGAAGTTGCGCCTGACACAGCAGATACCATTGATTGTGACCCCTGCGTCGCCTCCGAAGTCGATGTCCTAGGTATCGCCGATGTTGCCGGTATCAACATGCTGCCCGGCAGTATCGATTGGGCAGACACCTCGGTGTTTCGCGTAACCAGGTTGGCAATCTCGTTTCGCAAAGCGTGGATGCTGGCCAACAAGCCACTACCACCAATGGTTAATGTGGAACTTGTCGTATCCGAATGCAACCCTAAATGGCTAAGAATACTTGGCGCCACGACCGCCCCGATGGGGGATGTATTAAGTACAAGGTTCACCCGGATCGGCTCAACAGCTCCCGATTCAACACGGATTGCGTCATTCGCAATAGTCTGCTGGAAGACATCTCCAGGCATATCCTCGGCTGTCGTTCGCAGAATTGTCTTCTGGAATAGATCAGCAAATTCGACCTCAACCGGCTTAACGATGGCATTTGACATCGTTGTCGGAGTCCGATTACCAATCTGGTCTTCAATTTTTTCATCCGACTGATTGCCCAGGATATATATCTTTTGTCCTGGCAAATTGCCTACTGACCGCGGTGGGGTAGCCGTACCGTAATAGGTTGCCGCTTGAACCACATTACCGCCGGCGGTCAACACCACATCGCCGCTACCAAGGTTGGCCACGCTCCGAGCGCCAACATCGAATCCCCTGCGATTCTGTAGGTTGACACCCCCACTCGTGTTGTTGCGCGCCTCGATCACATCAACATTGATGTTGAGGTTGTCAGACCAAGGCAAGCCTATACCGGTCATGGCGCCGAAATAAACCGAGCGAGTGAAGAGCAGGTCTGTTTCGGCGCGTGTGTTGTCCAGTACGCCGCCGGCGGAAGACACCAAACTGGCTGTCTCTCCGGCACGGACCAAATCGAGGCGAATATCACCGTAGGTGTGAATGTCGATTGCCCGACCGGCCTCGATTAGTGTTTCGGCATCGGCCATGGTCAGATTGCCCGCCCGCCGGGTATAGACCTCAACCGAATCAAGCGCGTTAATCACGGTGCGTTCGGTCAGATCGATGTTGCCTTCGCCGGTACCCAGCAACAAGTCGTCGTCAGAGGCCACATGGGTATCGCCGACAAACCGAATATTTCCGAGCTCAACGTGACCACTCCAGAGCTGACCGGCAGACAGCCGCGTTACGCCAATCGCTGCGAAATCCCCACGATCGATGTTCAGTTCGAAGACATTCGTCGCAGTAACAGTACTCGTCCCTGTCAGGCTCAGATTGCCAGTGCCTATCGACATCGCGTAATTCCGGTCTGCAGTCGCTAAGGTGTTACCGTCAAAGCTGACGTTGCCGGTGGTGACCTGGAGCGCCTGGTCCGTGCCGGCCGTGAGCGTGCTGCTGCCGGTGAAGGCCACGTTGCCGGTGCCAACGCTGAGACCCAGGTTGCGGCT
>SXGU01124518.1_pt1 | contig 16903 bp, 11 predicted proteins | sample 3174531 | NCBI WGS metagenome assembly SXGU01 (sample SAMN11356863, study PRJNA531348) | freshwater metagenome | isolation source: freshwater sample F1-140 | place: China: Fuxian Lake, Yuxi | collected 2017-12-25 | reverse complement strand
TGCCCAATGGGAGGGCCTCCCACCAAGGAGCCTCCACCTCTCCGTCGAGAGCGCCCTCAGTTCCTCCGCATTCCTACCAAATCAACAAGACGGATTCTAGTTGGCGCTGATGACGGATTCTAGTTGGCGCTGGACAGCCGTCTCCTACAAAAACTCTTCTACCGTTGCTTCCGGCTTCCGCGGTGCGAGATATCCGGCCTAAAACGACGGATAGGGTTTGGTGGCCGCCTTGCGCGGCATCAGCTCGCCGTACGGGAGCGGCTGCGCCAGGCCGGCGAGCGCGTAGCCAAACAACAGCCGGCGCTGCTCGGGGGAAAGCCCGCGCTGGAACATCGCCATCCGGTAGTGCGTATAGATGACCGATTCGCGGCCAAACGTGTTGAATTCCTCCATCGAGATCGCGTGTTGCCGGAGCAACGTATCCGCATCCATCGGACGCCCCGTCTTCCGGTCCGTCTGCTTTTCCGCCACCGTCGTCAGCCCCAGTCGGATGGCCTTGTAGCGCAGCTCCAGGGCCGCGAAGCGCGCCGCATGTTCCTGCTGAAAATCGAGGGTGGCCTGGCGCCGCGCCTCCGCCTGCCGGACCATGTGCGCGCGCTGCTGCTGTACCCGTTCGTCGGGCGTGGCGCTGAAGGCGGGTGGCGGCACCCGCGCGGCCGCGTAGTCCGTCTGAAAACGGAGTTCGCCAAAGTAAACGTCGCGATCGTCGTTGTAGCTGCGGATGGCATCCATCAGCTGGGTCGGGATCCACGGCGGCGCGGCGGGCGGGCCAGAGGTAAAGCGGCCCGCAAGTTCCACCCGGATGTCGTCCGCCAGCCGTTCGAGGATGCCGAGATGCGGCCATTGCCGGTCGGCCAGCGCCACAAACGCCGCGTTACGCTCCCTGGCCTCCGCCCGATCCTGTGCGGTGATTAGTTCGCGCAGCTCGCGCTTGAGCGCGGATTTCTGGCTGTTGTAGACGCCAATCCGCTCCCGCAACGCGGGGGAAAGATTGGGGGGCAGACGAAAGCGCGAGGTTTCCGGAGAAAAAAACATCGCATCGCTCTCCGTGCGGGCCGACGGCTGGCCCCGCGCCTTGCGGGCGATCGCCTGCAGCTCCATCGCAAGCTCGCGCACCAATCCGCGCTGCTGCGACGTGAGGCCCGGCTGGTAAAACGCCGTCGCCCGCACCACCTGAAACTCACCCTCGACCTCCGCCCAATCATTGCGCCCCTGACCGGCGTCGAGTTTCCACCGCCGCTGCCCGTTCCAGTTAACATCGTTCCGGAGGCCGTCGGTCACGAGCGCCTCGCGCAATTGCTCCGCCTCGATCTCGAGGGCGACCAACTGCGGGGTCTGCGTGGCGGCAAACGCCAGCAACTCGCGCTCGCGCGTGTCATCCGGGGCGTCGCTCGGCGTCACGAATTGATCGAGCAACGCGCTGACCTGCAGCAGACGCTTCGCGTGGTAGGAGCGCACGCGGGCTTCCAGCGCCCGGCTGAGTTCGGGTGCATAGAGGCGCGTGCTCAACGCCGGATAAAATCCATCGCTGACAAAATCCGCCATGCCGTCGGGTGCCAGCACCCGCCGGCCCTGGTAGAAGCGCGCCTGCCCGGGGGGCGTGTTTTCAATCTTCGCGCCAAATACCGGGGGAGGCGGCGGGAAAAACACGATTGGTTCCAGCGGATTGAACAAATCGACCAAACCGGACTGGGCGCGGGCGGCCGCCGTCCACCACAGCAGGCCGCACACCAGCCCGAAGGAGAGACGCGCGGGGATCTGCATGAGGGGAGCGACAACGGTTTTCTTCGCCTCGCGGCAGTTAGTTCGCATTTTTTACAGCGCGGCAACCGCAACCGAAAGGGAAAAGGAAAAACTTTGACCACGGATGACACGGATCAGCACGGATAAAGGCAGTCTTCATCCGGGATTGATCCGTGAAATCCGTGGTTGCTTGCCGGGAGCAAACCCATCGGAAAATCGTCGCGAAGATGAACGAGAGGGATCGATCATACCCTTCTGCGGCACCGGGCCTCATGCCAAGGGATAACTGCCTTCCCCTCGTTCGCGTGAACGTAATCGTTCCTCGTTCTCGTCGGATTGTGAGAACGAGAAAGAGAACGAGGAATGAAAACAATTGGTGCATCCCGAAATCCTTCGGTTCCTGTTTCCGCAGTACGAAAAATCCGGGCTCGGGACCGCCGATCGGAACGAGCCGAACTTCCCGCACCTCGCCGCGTCCGCTCAGGGGCGCATGGCGGCGACAGCTTCCTGCACCGTCTTGAGGCCGAGCCTCGGGACGTTTTTCGGTGCGTCCACGCCGTCCTTCGGGATGACGTCGGCAAACTGACCGGTGTCCCCGAGCTCACGCTGCAGCCGGACGATTTCGGCCTTCAATTCGGTCAGCGTGGCGGCGTGGGCCGGATCGGCGGCGAGGTTTTTCTGCTCGGTCGGATCGCGGACGAGATCGAAGAGTTCCCAGGCATCCTTTTTCCAATAGTGGATGAGTTTGTGCGTGGCGGTGCGGACGCCGTAGTGCGCGCGGGTGTTGTGGTGACCGGGATCGTGATAGTACCGATAATAGGCCGAGGTGCGCCAGCCGGCCGGTTTTTCGCCGCGCAGAATCGGCACGAGGGAACGCCCATGCATTTCGGCCGGGATCTTCACGCCGGCGAATTCGAGAAACGTCGGCGCGAAGTCCGCGTTCAGCGCAAACAGGTCCGTGACCGCGCCCGCCTTGATGCCCGGGCCGCGGGCGAGAAGCGGGATGTGGAGGCCCGGCTCATACATGAAGCGCTTGTCGTACATGCCGAGGTCGCCCAGATACCAGCCGTTGTCGGAACTGTAGATTACGATGGTGTTTTGCGCGAGACCGGTGCGATCGAGGTAGTCGAGGACTTCGCCAACGCCGTCGTCCACGCCCTGCACACAGGCGAGATAGTCCTGCATGTAACGCTGGTATTTCCATTTCACGAGCTCCGGGCCGGTGAGAGTCCGCGCGGTGCCGTCGGCCGAGGTGACAGTGAGCTCCATCGGCTTCGCGCCGAGCCATTGCTGGCGCGCCGGCCCGGGCGCGAGGTCGGCGGGAGGCTCGAGCTTCAAGTCCCGGCGGGTGAGATCGCGCGCGACGGTCTGCCGGTTTTCCGGCAGCGCCGCGGGGCGGGTGGCGTAATCGTCCCAGAGGGTGGACGGTTCGGGGATGACCCGATCTTTGAAGAGCGCCTTGTTTTTGGCGTCGGGCTCCCAGGCGCGGTGCGGCGCCTTTTGATGCAGCATCAGGAAGAACGGTTTGTCCCGGGGCCGCGTATCCAGAAACTCGATCCCCAGCTGGGTCGTGAGGGGAGTGACGTGGCCCGCGAGGTTGACGCGGCCGTGCGGGGTGAGAAAATCGGGATCGTGATAGACGCCCTGCCCCGGGAGGATGATCCAGCGATCGAAACCCGTCGGGTCGCTGCCCAGGTGCCACTTGCCGATCATCCCGGTGTGGTAACCGGCCGCCTGGAGCAGCTTCGCCACGGTCGGCTGGGCGCCGTCGAAGACATTGAAGACCGGCGTGCCGTTGGCGTGGGAATATTTTCCCGTCAGCACCACCGCGCGGCTCGGGGTGCAGATGGAGTTGGTGACAAAGGCGTGGTTGAACCGCGCACCGCCGCGGGCGAGCCGGTCGAGGTGCGGGGTTTGATTCACCTTCGAACCGTAGGCGCTGATCGCATGCTGCGCGTGGTCGTCGGAGAAGATGAAGAGGATGTTGGGCCGGGTCGCCGGCGCGGCGGCGGCGAGCGACAGCAGCAGTTGGAGGCCAACGAGCGGGAGCAGGAGGAGTTTCATGGGAAAGGATCGAACCAGACGCAGCGTGGGCGGAATTGGGACCGACGGAAAGACCGAATGCGGGGGAAGGGCGCAAGGGGTCATGTCGCGACTCGCGAATCTTGTTCCGAAGCTGGACGCGGGGCATGAATTGCGGGCGGGCAATCGGCCGCTGACCTAGAATACGCCATTCCGTCATGACCCCGTCTGGTGCTCGCGATTTTCGATTCTGGCTTTGCGGGGTGAGAGCACCCCGCCTCCATCAAACCCAGCCGAACAATATCACCGCCCGCTGCCGCGCCGGCCGACGCGGTAGATCGCCTGCTCTGTCCGGATGAGCAGGTCGCTTTCGCACACCGCCATCGAAGCCAGGGTTTTTTCCTTCAGGTCGCTGGTCGCGATCACTTGAAAGGTCCGGCCGGCTTTCACCACGGCCGCCTTGCCGAGTTCGTCGATCGCGTAGAGCCGGCCCCCCGCCGCCAGCAGCGAGGCCGAACACGCTCCCAGCAGTCGCTCCTCATAGTGCACCGCGCCCGTCTTCGCATCCAGGCACGACAGCACCCCGGTGTCGGCCACCATGTAAAGTTCGTCACCGACCACGACCATGGAAGGATTGAGCGGCACCCGCTTTTTCGTGGTCCAGGCGACGTGGGTGTCGGTGACGTCGCCCTGCCCGTCGGGCCGGATCGCATAACCGATCGGCTGCATGAATCCGCTGCTCAGATACACCAGGCCGTGCGCGAACACCGGACGGGGCACCACCGAAAACCCCTTGCCGTAGAGCACGCGCCAGATCTCGCGGCCGTCCCGCGGATCCAGCGCCTGGACCACGCCGCTGCCCGGAGTGATGAGCTGACGCCGGCCGGCCACCTCGATCAGCAGCGGGGTGCAAAAGGAGAACTTGCTCTTCGCCTCGTTCGCCGGCCGGGCCACCTTCCAGCGGAGTTTGCCCGTGGTCTTGTCGAGTGCGATCACGGCGGGATTCGAAGTGCCGTCGGCACTGAAGATCAGCAAATCGTCCGCGATGACCGGACTACCGCCGGTGCCGTGCAGCGGCGGGTAGCGGTTCTCCTCGGTGCGCCAGACAATCTTGCCGTCCTCATCGACACAGCCGGTGCCGTGGTGACCGAAGTGCGCGTAAATCCGCCCGTTCTCATGCACCGCCGTGGGGCTCGCGTGACTGTTTTTCTCATGCATCTCCAACGCCGACGGCGTGCTCGCCCGCAGCAGTTCCACCTCCCAAAGCACCTTCCCAGTCGCGGCCGCCAACGCCACGACCCGCAGCGACACCCCTGGGGCCGCGCCCTCCAACGCCGTCGCATTGGTCACGAAAATTTTCCCGTTTGCGAACACGGGCGAAGACCAAGCACGACCCGGCAGCGCCGCGCGCCAGATGATGTTTTTGTTCGGCCCCCACTCGAGCGGCAGGTCCGTGGCCGACGAGTGTCCCTGACCGGCGGGCCCCCGAAATTCCGGCCACGCCGACTCCGCCGAGAGATTCACCGCCGTCGCGAAAACGTTGAAAATCCAGACGGTGAGGCAGCGGGAAACGAGTGGGAAGATCATCGGGAAAGGGGCGGGTGGGTCGGGTTTGTGGGCGGCGAGAGGCCACAAGGCGAGAGCGTTTCACCCACCGGTATTTCGCGGCCACGCCGAGATGAGCCCCGCTGTCAGGTTTTCGTTATACCCTAATTTGGGGTGATGGCCGGCGTGACAGGTCGGCCCGGCCGGCACTCGACTGCCCGGATGGCAATCTCCCAGACCACTCAGTTCAAGCTCAGGGAACCCCGCCCGATTTTATGCTCCGCGTGGAAGGCGGAACTGCTAACGGCGCAGGTTTCCCCGGGGCAACGCTCGCGGTTCGAGACCGAAATCCGCCGGTTTCTCCGCTATTGCGAGGTCCTGTCTGCGCCGGTGACGGCGCCGCGTTCGCGAGAATATGTTTCCCGGGTGCCGCTGGTCGCGACCCGGCCAGTCGCGCGCGAGGCCTTGCGCTGGTTCTTCAAGGCCGCGCGCGCAACGGAGCGCGCGGCGGAACTGGCGGCGGCAAACGGCGGGGCCGTCCACCCCTCGGCGTCCGTGTTTCCCGAATTTGAGCCGCGGGTCGGAATTGCGTTGGGCGGTACGAGACGCTTGCGCCGCGCCACGGGGTGACTTCCATTCGCGGGATGAGATCCCGCCCCCTGCTCGTCGCCGTCGCATTGATTTCCAGCTCCGTTGCCGCCCTCGCCGCCAACTGGCCCCAATATCGCGGCCCGGGCGCCAGCGGGCTCGACGACTCCGCCGCCCTGCCCACGAACTGGAACATTGCGACGGGCGAGAACCTCCGCTGGCAGACGCCGATCCCCGGCCTCGCCCATTCGTCCCCGATTATCTGGGGCGATCGCATCTACGTCGCGACCGCGGTGCAGGCCGGCAAGTCCGAGCTCAAGGTCGGTCTCTACGGGAACATCGACTCGGTGAAGGAAAGTGAACCGAACCAGTGGCGCCTCCTCGCGCTCGACAAAGCCACCGGAAAAGTGATCTGGAACATCCTTGGCCACGACGCCGTGCCACGCGTCAGCCGCCACACCAAGGCGACCCACTGCAATTCCACCCCGGCCACCGACGGCCGGCACATCGTCGCGATTTTCGGGTCCGAGGGCCTCTTCTGTTTCAACCAAGCGGGAAAACTCCTCTGGAAAAAAGATCTCGGCCCGATGGACTCGGGATATTTTAAAGTGCCCACCGCCCAGTGGGGCTTCGCCAGTTCGCCGATCATTCATGACGGCAAGGTCGTCGTCCTCTGCGACGTGCAGAAAGACTCGTTTCTGGCCGTCTTCGACCTCGCCGACGGCCGCGAACTCTGGCGCACGGCGCGCCGCGACGTACCCACTTGGGGCACTCCGACCATCGTCACCGCCGCCGGTCGCACGCAAATTGCGGTCAATGGCTGGCACCACACGGGCGGGTACGATTTCGCGACCGGCCAGGAGCTGTGGCGGCTCGACGGCGCCGGCGACATCCCGGTGCCGACGCCCATCGTCGCCCACGGCCTCATCTATTTCACGAGCGCGCACGGCCAGATGCGGCCCATGCGCGCCATCCGCCCCGACGCGAGCGGCGACCTCACACCGAGGGATTCCGGCGCGCCCAACCCCGCCAGCGCGGCCATCGTGTGGAACCACGACAAGAAGGGGAATTACATGCAGACCCCGATCGTGGTCGGCGACCTGCTCTATGGATGCGCGGACATCGGCCTGCTGACGTGCTTTGATGCGAAGACCGGAGAGACCCGGTACAGCGAGCGCGTTTCGAGCCAGGGCCAGGGCTTCACGGCGTCGCCGGTCTCGGACGGACGCCACGTTTATATCACCAGCGAACTGGGCAACGTGTTCGTCGTGCCGGCGACGGACAAATTCTCGATCGTGGCGACCAACCGGATGGACGAAACCTGCCTGGCGACGCCCGCGGTCTCGGAGGGGATGATCTTCTTTCGCACCCGGGAAAAGCTCGTGGCGGTCGGCCGCCAGCGGTGAGGGCAGAGTCACCGGGTCCTTGGAGGCGCGGTGCCTCCGTGTCCACCGTAGGCATGGCGAAGGCGGAACCCTGCAAAACGACGATCGGAAACCGATCCAGCCCCGGCTGCGACGAAGCGCAGCCCTCCGAAATCGGTTCGGAGGAAGCGTTCACGGCACCACCGACCGCCAGATGCCCCGTCCAAATGCACTCGCCCGGCCGACCCGCACGCCGAAAAATCTGGACGGCACGTCGCACCTTAAGGCAGGGGTAAACGTCTTGAAACCTGCCGCGGTTCTTTCGCGGCAACCGACGGCTACACTAAACCTACGCTCCATGCAGTCCGCACTCGCCCTTCGGCAGCTTCGCCTCGTCGCGATCCTTGCCGCCTCCATTGGAATGATCGGAGGCCTCCTCGCGGCCGCCGACACCAAAACCACGGTCATGTCGCCGTTCAAGGTGGAGGCGGAATTCGGCGTCGACGGCCTGCGCATCCAGAATTCGAGCTCCGTCCTGAACGCCTACCTGCTGGAGCAACACGGCATTGGGCAGTTGCAGGATATCTCCGGGGTGGCCCCGAACCTGTTCTCGAGCAACAGCGACACGCGCGGTTTCGGCGACGTCGTCGCCCTGCGCGGAATCACCAATTCGATCTTCTTCAGTGCCCCGGCCGTCGGACTCTATGTCGATGACGTGCCGAGCGGCTCGGTGTCGTCCTACCCCAGCGCGTTGCTCAACGTCGAAAACTTCGTGGTGAAGGCCGGCCCGCAGGGCACGGACTACGGGCGCAACGCCCCGGGTGGCATGATCGACATCAAAACGCGCGCCCCCGGCGGCAAACACCAGGGCAAGGTGCAGCTCGACTACGGCTCCTACCACTTCTCCGCGCTCCAGGCGTCGTTCGACGGGCCGTTGAACAACCAGCTCGGGTACAGCGCGAGCATCGGGGTCTCTGATCGCGATGGTTTCATCGACAACACTTTCCAGAAACGCTCGGCCGACGACCGCCGCTCGGTCGCCGGCCGAGGCGCGCTGTACTGGCGGCCGGACGACAAGACCCAGTTGCGTTTCGGCGTGCTGGTGGAGCGGGTCGACGATGACGCGACGCGCCTGACTTCGCTGTTCAGCCCCGATGCGTTCAAGGTGTCTTCCGATCTCAACGGCGGGACCTCGATCGAGCGCCTGCAGTTTTCATTTCAACTGAAGCGGAAGTTCGGCTGGGGTTCGCTCACGGCGACCACGTCGCACCAGGAATGGGAGCTCGATCCGTCCTCGACCGATCTCGACCTCTCGCCGCTGCCCCTCGGAATCTCCCGGGTCATCCAGAGCGAGAAACTGTTGACCCAGGAGGTTCGGGTCGAATCCACGCCGGGCTCGCAGAAGACGCAGTGGCGGGCCGGGATGTTCTATTCCGATTCGGACACCGACGGTAACGCCTTCCGCCAGTTCATGGTGCCGCCGAGCGCATTTGTGCCGCCGGGATTCGTGCAGACGGAACGTTCGCGATATGCAATTGGGCAGAAGAATCTCGCCGGTTACGCCAGCCTTGATCAGCCCCTCGCCGCGAAGACGACGCTCAAATTCGGCGTCCGCCTCGAGCACGCTGAGTCGGCCATCAATCGCACCAAGGCGAGTTCGAACAACTTTGGGTTTCCTGGTCCGCAAGACGCGCCGCTCGTCCGCTCGCAGGATCACGACTTCGTTTCGGCCAGCGCCGGCGTGCAGCACGCGGTCTCCGGCTCGCTCAGTGTGCTGGCGAAGATCTCGGTGGCGCACAAGCCCGACGGTTTCAGCGCCTTCACCGGCAACCCGCTGCTGGCGCGCTTTGGCAGCGAGCGCCAGTGGGCCAACGAGGTCGGGTTGACCTTCAGCCCGCCCAACAGCCGCTTCGGCGGCAGCCTGCTGGCCTTCTGGTCAACCGTCGATGGCTACCAATTTGAGCGGACCGTGCCGAATTCCACCGATTACGTCGTGGTCAACGCCAACGAGGTCACCTCCCGCGGCATCGAGGCGAAATTCATGTGGAGCCCGGTCGAGCGCCTCTGGTGGGATTTCCAGATCGGCTCCACCGCCGCGAAGTTCGAGGACCACCGCGACTCGATCGGCACCCGCGTCGACGGAAAACACGTGCCCTTCGTGCCGAAACTCACCCTGCGCACCGGCGTCACCGTCGACTTCGGCCGCGGTTTTTCCGCCAATGCCAGCTACGCCGTCGTCGGCCGCACTTATTATGACGAGCGCAACACCACCGCGTTCTCGCAGAAGAGCTACGGCATCGTCAACGCCCAGCTCCGCTACCGCGTCGGGCAGTGGACCGTCGCGCTCTCTGGCCAGAATCTCTTCGCGAAGAAATATTACCAGTTCGTCAATCCGGAGATCTTCGCCGGCAGCCCGGGTGCGCCGCGAAGAGTCGGCGTGCAGCTGTCGTTTGCGTATTGAGCCGCAGTTGCCTTTCCGCCGGTCGCGCTCAATCTTTACCGTTCCGTTTATTCCCATCCCGCTTCCATGAGACTCGCACTTCGCTTCGTCCCCCTCCTTGCCACGCTGGCCGCCGGTCTGAGCTGTGGTGATCTCCACGCCGCCTCCGGCTGGCTGAACTGGCGCGGCCCCGATCAAAACGGCGTCTCCAAATCCACCGCCAAATTGCCCGACAAACTGGAGATCGGCGGCCCCAACCACCGCTGGTCGTACAAGGTCCGCGGCGCGGGTGCGCCGGTCATCGCCGACGGACGGGTCTACGCGTTTGGTTTCTACGGCGAGACCACCGACGTCGAGGAAACCCTGCTCTGTCTCGACGTGAAAACCGGCGCGAAGATCTGGGAGTACCGCTTCCGGGATTTCTTGAGCGACACGACCTACAACCGCTACGCGATCGGTGCGCCGGTGGTCGATGCGGAGACGGGCAACATCTTCCTCGAGTCGACGTGGGGTCAGCTGATGGCTTTCAACCGCGACGGGAAGCTGCTGTGGGAACGTTCGATGATTGAGGAGTTCGGTCGCCTGACCTTTCCGAACGGGCGCACGGGCGCGCTCGTGATCGACGGTCCGCTCGTGATTACCGACGGCATCACGGCCAACTGGGGCGCGGACGGTCCGGCCCGCAACCGCTTTTACGCTTTTGACAAGACGACGGGGGAACTCGCGTGGTTCTCGACGCCCGGAGTCGAGCCCATCGACAGCTCATTCGCGACGCCGGTCTTCGGAAACCTCGGCAATCAACGAGTGTTCTACGCCGGCACCGGCTGCGGCTATGTTGTTTGCATCAACGCACGCACGGGCGAGCCGGTGTGGCGGTTCCGCGCTTCAGGCGCGGGCGTCAACGCCGACGTGTTGCTGCCCGGCCCGGGCCGCCTGATCGCGATTCACGGCAAGGAAAACATCGATTCGACGAGCCACGGCCGGCTGGTGGAGCTGAAGATCCCGACCGAATATCCAACCGGCCCGAAGCCCGTCACACTCGGGCGCGAGGCCGAAACCTGGCGCAACGACGACTTCGTCGCGTTCAGCAGTTCGCCGTTGCTGGTGAACAACCGCGTTTACTCGACGATCGCCACCGGCAGTCTCGTCTGCGCGGATGCGACGACGGGCAAGACCCTCTGGCAGGAAAAGCTCGCCCCGGACCAGTTGCACGCGTCGCCGGCCTTCGCCGACGGGAAAATCTACTCTCCCATGCAGGACGGAACCGTGCACGTGCTGAAGCCGGGCAACGACAAACCCACCACTGTATCGGTGAACCAGATGGGCGCGCCGTGCCTTGGCGCACCGTCGTTCTACGGCGACGCGGTGTTTATTTTTTCCAAGGATGCGCTGCACTGCTTCGGTCCGAAGGCCACTGCCGCGAGTGTCCCTGCTACTACGGCGGCTCCCGCTCCCGAGGCGCCCTCCACGGCGCCGATCACGCAGCTGCAAGTCATACCCGCCGAGTTCGCGCTCGCGCCGGGCCAAGCCCAAAGCTTCACGGTGTATGGTCTCGACGCAACGGGGCGCCGCGTGCGCGCCGTCACCAGCGAGGCGACGTTTGCAAAGTTCATCCCGCCCACCGCCCTGGTAAAATCGGAGGTCGATGCCGAGATCGCGGGCAACGTGCTCAAGACGACGACGGCGGCAAAATTGTCCGCCGGGGCGTTGCAGGCAAAATGGAACAACCTGGTCGGCGCGACCCGCGGTCGCATCGTCGCCGGGCCCGGCCACAAGGAGAATTTCGACGGACTTCCCCTGGGACAAAAGAACGCCGCCGGCGAAGACGTTGGGTTTCCGCCGCTCCCCTGGCTCGGCGCCCGCGTGAAATGGCATGTGCTCGAGAAGGATGGCAGCAAGGTTGCCGCGAACCGGCTGGATGCGATCCTGTTCCAGCGGACGATGAACTTCATCGGCAAGCCCGAGATGAAGGACTACACGATCGAGGCGGATGTGATGACCGACGGCGACCGCCGCATCATGTCCTCGGTCGGCCTCGTGAATCAGCGCTACCTGATCGCCGTCGCCGCCAACAGCCGAATCCTCGAGGTGTCCAGCAATCACGAGCGGGTGAAGGAATCCGTTCCGTTCCAAGCCAAGGCCAACACCTGGTACCACCTCAAGACGCGCGTGGATCGGGACAAAACCGGTCCCGGCGGGTTCGTGCGGGCCAAGGTCTGGGAAAAAACCCAGCCCGAGCCGGCGGCCTGGACCATCGAGGTCCGCCAGAACCAACTCCATTCCCACGGCGCACCCGGGGTGTTTGCCTTTTCTCCTCAAAGCCTGAAACGCGTTTTCATCGATAACCTCGCCATCACCGCCAATGAATAAGCTCCTCTCAAAACTCCTTCATTCCACGGTAGGGGCCGACCTCCGGGCGGCCCGTCAGGATATCCGGATCGCTCCGGCCCGCCCGGAGGTCGGGCCCTACCTGTTCCTCTTCGCGGCGGCGCTGTCCGCGCCCCTCGCCCACGCGAAGGACTGGCCCATGTGGGGCGGCACGCCCGACCGCAACATGGTCGCCCAAGCCAAGGGAATTCCCGATGATATCGTCAGCGGCAAGTTTCTGCCCAAGACCGAGACGATCGATCCGAAATCGACGAAAAATATTCGCTGGGTGGCCAAGCTCGGCTCCCAAACCTACGGCAGCCCGATCGTCGCCGGCGGCCGGGTCTATGTCGGGACGAACAACGAGGCGCCCCGCGACCCCGCCCAGACCGGCGATCGCGGCGTGCTGATGTGCTTCGACGAAAAAACCGGAGCGTTTCTCTGGCAGTTGGTGATTCCCAAGGTCGGCGCCGGCAAGGTGAGCGATTGGGAATACGTCGGCCTCTGCTCCTCCGCCGCGATCGAGGGCGACCGCGGTTACGTCGTGGGCAACCGCGGCGAAATCATCTGTTTCGACGTCAAGGGCCTCGCGGATGGCAACGCCGGCCCGTACACCGACGAGGCGAAGTTCTCGTCCGTCGACGGAAAGCCGATCGCGCTCACCGACAAGTGTGCCGACATCATCTGGATCAACGACGTGCGCACCGAGCTGGGAATTTTCCCGCACAACGTGTCGAGCTGCTCGCCAGTGATCGTGGGCGACAAACTCTTCGTCGCCACGTCGAACGGCGTCGACTGGTCGCATCTCAACATCCCGGCCCCGTTCGCACCGGCGTTAATCGTGTTGGACAAGAATACCGGCAAGCTGCTCGGCGAAGAGGCGTCGGGGGTCTCCAAGAACGTGTTGCACGCCAGCTGGAGTTCGCCCGCTTTCGCCACGGTGAAGGGCCAGCCGACCATCGTCTGGGGTGGTGGCGACGGATTGTGCTACGGCTTCGATGTGGAGCCCTACAAGCACGCGGAAGGATTTCAGGCGCTGAAGGAGTTGTTCCGTTACGACGCCGATCCGGTCGAATATCGCACGAAGAACGGCGCACCCCTCAAATACGCCACGCATGACGGCCCGAGCGAAATCATCGCGACGGTGGTGGTGCAGAACGACCGCGCCTACATGGCCATCGGCCAGGACCCCGAGCACGGCGACGGCGTCGGCATGGTCAGTTGCATCGACGTGTCGGGCCGGGGCGACCTTTCCGGCAAGGCCATCTGGGTCAACAAGGACGTCGGCCGCACCATCTCCACGCCGAGCGTGGCGGACGGTCTCGTTTATCAGGCCGAGTACAAGGGCGACATCCACTGCCTCGACGCCAAGACCGGCAAACAGCTCTGGGTCCATGCGACCAACAGCCGCATCTGGTCGTCGACGCTGGTGGCCGACGGCAAGGTTTACTGTGGCAACGAGGATGGCGAACTCGTGATCCTGAAGGCGGGCCGGGAGAAGAAGCTGATCGGCAAGGTGGAGTTCTACACCCCGGTTTATTGCTCCCCGGTTGTGGCGAACGACACGCTCTACGTCACGACCCACACGCACATTTTTGCGGTGGGGAAGTAGGCGGAAGACCGGGAAGACGCGGCAGACTTTGGATTCGCGGAGAGATTTCGGTTCTCTCAGCTGCTCCGCGCTCTCCGCGTTTTATTTCTTTGGCCCGAGGTTGGCGCAGATTCCGCCGACTTCTCCGAGCGACTCGCTTGACCTAGGATGGAATTGGAGAAACCTGACCACCATGCCAACGCTTTCACCACGTGCCACCAAGCCGTTTCCGCGCAAGAGCCGTGCGGTCGCCAGGCGCAAAGCCGCACCCAAGGGCCCGTCGTTTGGCGAGTGGGCGCGGCGCGTAGCTGGCATGGTGAAATCCGGCCGGAAGGACCTTTCGACCATTGAAGGTTTCGGCGACTAACTATTTGGTGGATGCCGGACCGCTCATCGGTTTGCTTGATCGCGACGATTAGTGGCATCAATGGAGCAGGCAGACGCTCACGGTGCTCGACGAGCCGTTGGCGACGACTGAAACCGCCACCGCTGAAGCCTGCCACCGCCTGCGGAATCTACGCCCGGCCCTGCAAGAACTGACGGTCATGATTGCGGAGGGACGCGTTGTGCTCTGGCCGGTGTTGAGCGCCTATCCACACAGAGTCGGCGAATTACTGGCGAAGTATCCGCTGATGGACGCTGGCGATGCCACCCTGGTCGTACTGTCGGAACTGTGTCCGCGCGCGCGGCTCATCACGGTCGATGACGATTTCCGGCACTACCGCCGTTTCCGCCATCAGGCGATTCCGCTCGTGATTCCCGATCGAGCGTGAAGTGACCCGAAGGGCTCAACTCGCTGGTTGCTGCAGTCGTCGCGAGAGGGCCGGGTCGTCTGGCTTTGGTGGCGTCTTACTTTGTGCAGGGCGGCACCGTCCCCTGGGTCAAACAGGATGACCCAACGATATTCCGAATTTCGGGATTCTATCGCGGCCTTCCCTTCGGTTGTTTCCTCATGTTCTGGTTGCTGGCGCGAGGCCCTTCCGCTTGGCCCTGGCGTGGACGGCCGTCGAACGGGAATCTGCCGATGGTCAGGAATGGTCGGATCCTTTGCTTACCCCATAATTTGGGTATAGCGCGCCCTTGGCCGCGGCGGCGACACGCCCAGCTTGATCTGCTTCCCAGATGGTCTGCGTCCGCTACCGTCCCCGCCAGCCCCGCGCCTCCCCTATCTGGCAAGTCCTCCACGATCACGCGGCAAAACTGCCCTCCCTTCACCCGGACGCTGCCGCCGCCATCACCGCCTTTCTCGACTGCGGCGATCTCCACGCCGGCTTCACCCGCCTCCTCTGCCCCGACTGCGGCCATGAATTCCTCTCTCCGTTTTCCTGCAAGCAGCGCGGGCTCTGCGCCTCCTGCCACCAGCGCCGCACCCTCATCGAGGGTGCGTTAATTGCCGACAAGATCTGCGCCCCGGTGCCCCACCGGCACCTCGTGCTCACCATCCCGCGGCTGATCCGGACCACCTTCAAGTTCAACCGCGCCCTGCTCGGCGAGCTCCACCACGCCGCCCACTCCGCGATCGCCACCTGGCTCCGCCAACGCACCCGCCAACCGGAAGGCCAGCCGGGCCTCGTCGTCGCCGTCCAGACCTTAGGTTTTCGCGCAACGCGAAAACCTTGGCGCACCAAGCGCAACTTTGAGGTCTTTTCTGCCTCCCAGTTCATCGCCGCGCTGCTCGATCAGGTTCCACCGAAGGGTGTGCCGCAGGTCCGCCACTACGGCTGGTATAGCAACAAGAGCCGCGGTCTGCGCCAACGGACCGCCGGCGCCGCGGCCGGCAAGATCCACGCCCCGCCAGCCCGCCCCCGCCGCCGCCGCGCCGTTTGGCGGGAGCTGATCCAGCAAGTCTGGGGCGCGGACCCGCTCAAATGCCCGCTCTGCTCGGGTCTCCTACGGCCGATCGCTGTCGTCGAGACAAAAGCCGAAATCCTCGCCGTCCTCGTGCCCCTGGGCCTGGCCCGGCCCTTCGAGCGACCCTTCGCCGTGGGGCCGCCCCGGCCGGAGGTCGCCGTCCTCATCGACGCCGCGACGGGCGATTGTCACGCCCTCGACCCGCCGGACTTCCCGCCCGGGCTGCCGTATCCACAGCCGCGCGACGAACCGATCCGGTTCCGGGCCGAGGTGATGGAGCCGGGCGAATCGTTCGACCAAGCGGGCTTCGAACTGCCGGCGGCGCCGCAGGTCGCGCCGGCGGATGCCGGGCAGGGCGAACTGTTCGGCGACGACTATGCCCAGCCGGATTCCGCCTACGGCGAGCCGGTCTTCTGGTCAGATGGTGCCGGTCAGTCGACGCCTGACGACGACTTCGTTCAAGCCGACGCGCCGGCTTGCGCCGACTAACGACTCACGGATTGACCGCGAGTCAGGCGGAGCTTTGACTGCACGCATCGTGAGGTTCGCCCACAGACTGCTCCCGACGCCCGTGGCACCCGAAGTTCCTGTCGATTTTTTCCAGGCAGACCCGTCGCTCCCCACGCACCGCCGTCACCCGCCCGAGGGAGCTGCTTTTGCTCGTGGGGGACTAAGGGGGTGCCTTGGCTTTGCCTCCGCCCCTCCCCCGAACCCCCACCCGATCCGACCCCCCTCAAGATCCAGTTTCCTATCGGTCGGTGTAAACACGCCGGTCGTTATGCATCACGCCCCAAAAACCCTCGTAGTTGCCACCGGTGCCGCCACCCACGGCCGTGGAGTTGCGCAGGTTGCCAAAGATCGCATGCGTGTTCTTTATCACGCTGTTCTGATCGTAGACTGCCACCACGGCATACCAGGTATGCCCCTTGCCTTGGATCAGGGCATCGAACGCGTCCTCCCGATCGTTGATCAACTCCTGCTGCCGGAAAAGGACGGCAGGAAACTTACGGCTGCCCTCCGCTTTTAGTAAGCTGGGAATGCCCGAGCCCGGCACTTTGCGGCCTTTGTCATTCGGCACGAATTTCTGCGCCGGAAATCCGTGCACCCGGTTAGTCCATGACAACACCCTTCCTTGGTTATCGGACTTCACGCCGGCGGAAGCGTCGAGATCCAGCACGAGATTTCTAACGGGAACCGAAATCGGCGTAGGCGCCGCGTGCGAGGGGAGACAGGCCAGCGCCTGCGCAAGCACTGAGCGTGATTTCGAAACGCGATGGCCTCATTTTTTGGGTATCAGATGGCGGGCGCGGCGCTGGATCGGCGTTTCGCACGGTATGCGATTGTGATTGAGATATAGAACGGGAACGCCGGCGGGGATCAGAACAGCGTGAG
>SXGU01519684.1_pt1 | contig 16905 bp, 13 predicted proteins | sample 3174531 | NCBI WGS metagenome assembly SXGU01 (sample SAMN11356863, study PRJNA531348) | freshwater metagenome | isolation source: freshwater sample F1-140 | place: China: Fuxian Lake, Yuxi | collected 2017-12-25 | reverse complement strand
TCATCCATCGCGAAGTCCATCGACTTTCGCGACTTTTCGACGGTAATAAAGCGCATCTGTTCCTTCTTAAACATGAGCTCGATACGGCCGGTTGGGCCATTTCGGTGTTTTTTCACATAGACATCGAGCATGCCTTTTCGTTGGGAGTCTTCTTCATAGTAATCCTCACGGTAGAGCATCATGACCACGTCGGCGTCCTGCTCAATCGCACCAGATTCACGCAAGTCAGAGAGTTGTGGAATTTTTACCGGACGAGATTCGACCGCACGGGAGAGCTGAGACAGAACCACCACAGGAATATGGAGTTCACGCGCGAGATGTTTGAGGGCGCGAGAGATTTCAGAAATTTCCTGAACACGATTCAAGCTATTCCCACCCATACTCATAAGCTGCATATAGTCGACGATGAGGAGATCTAGACCCTGCTCCATCTGGAGGCGACGCGCTTTAGCGCGGAGCTCAGCCATCGAACTGCCTGACGTATCATCAATGAAAATTTTCATTGAGTTAAGTTCATCCATGACGCCACCGATACGCGCAAAATCTTCATCAGTAAGTTTTCCTGTCCTCAGCTTCCAGGAATCCACCTGCAAGAGCGAGCAGAACATGCGTTCCACAAGCTGCTCCTTCGACATTTCCAAAGAAACTACCCCAACGCCAAAGCCACGCTTTGCCGCATTCTGCGCGAGGTTGAGAGCGAGGGCCGTTTTACCCATCGAAGGACGGGCAGCCATAACAATGAGATCCGATGGCTGCAAGCCAGAAAGCAAATTATCCATGTCGCTGAAGCCTGTCGGGACACCGCGGTACTGTTGCTTCGCCTCAGGGTCGTGGAGGTTGGAGATTTTTTCAAATGTCTGCGTCAGAATGTCACGAACATGCACGAACTTATCTTTGAGAAAGGTCTGGGAAACGTTGAAGAGTGATTTTTCGGCCTTTTCAAGGAGTTCTTCAAGCGCCGTCGCCTCGCTATAGCCCAGGGACATGATCGTATCCCCCGCCTTGATCAGCTTGCGAAGGGTGGATTTTTCTTTAACGATCAGTGCGTACTGCACGACGTGCGACGAGGTGAAATTTTCCGTAGAGAGCTCAGCAATAAAGGACACACCGCCGATGGTATCGAGCAGATTTCGATCCTCCAGATAGTTGGTGAGAGTTACCACATCGAGCGGCATACGTCGGTCGTAAAGTTCCATGACCGATCGATAAAGAATCGTATGGATATCATGGTAAAAATCATCCGCTGTGAGAATATCCGAGACTTTGATCACGGCTTCTTTATCCACAAACAGCGCGCCGAGGATCGAGCGCTCAGCATCAAGACTATGCGGTGGAATTTTTCCAAATGATTCTGCCATACATGAAAAGCTATTGGGGATGCAGAATGACACAAGTTTATCTTTTTTTAAAGGAAATGTTAGAACATTGTTATAAAAAGTTTAGAGACCGGTAATAACCATGCATTATGCTGACCAGTATGCGACAGAATATACTATGTGGAAAACGTGGCGAGGAGATTGCCCGCGACTTTCTAATCAAAAGAAAGTACGCGATTCTGGATACGAACGTCCACTCACGATACGGTGAGATCGATATTATCGGGGTAAAAAGCGGCATGCGCTACTTTTGCGAGGTAGAGACACGCACAACCGAGGCTTTCGGCACGCCAGAAGAAGCTGTCAATTGGAAAAAACTTCAGCGCATCAAAAAAACGATACAATGGTACCATGAAAAGTACGGCTACGCGCCATTTCAGATCAATATTATCAGCATCTATCTCACCCCGAATCTCCAACCACGAAAAATCGTGCACTATAAGAATGTAAGCTAGGAACAGTTAATGTCCCTCACGTTGTTAACGTCTCCCTCACATGGAAAATCGCAGTATCGCCTTTTGGATTATCATTATTATTGTGGTCACTGGTATCGGATATGGAGTCTGGACGGGTTTGCTGAATAAAGGAACTCTCAGTATTGCAGAAAACGCACCCTTCACCGTGACGCTGGACGAAGAGGCGCCCGTGGTCTGCCAGCAGAATCCATGTAGCTTCAGGATTATGGCGGGTCCCCATTTGATTCGAGTGGAAAAATCTGGGTACCTCGAAATGATCAAGAGTGTGGAGATTGTGCGGGGTGAAGATACGATGGTTGCTGCGGGTTTGCAGAAAATTATCTCCGTCATGAAGGCGCAAAACGTTGAGGTGCCAGCCGTGGTGGCGAATCCATTTATCTTGAAAACAAGTGCCGAGAAGCAGGCCCTCGTGAAAAAAAGTCCCCAGGGTGAAGACGTAATCGCCTACTTCGCCCGTCCGTTGAAAAATACGAAGACCTATATAGTGGCTGATGCCTCGATAGTCTGGGTGACCGATAGTGAAGCTAGCGGAGACGCTACCACCATCTATCAGATCGATGTCGCAAAAAAAACTCGTCATCAACTCTGGCAGACATCAGAAAAAATAGTTGGCATGGTGCCATCGGGTGATGGAAAATTTCTCGCGGTCGTCATGCCGAAAAGTATCGAGCTTTTTGACACGCAGACTCGTGGCCACACTTCAGTTTCGGCAGCGGTAGAATCAGAAAAGCTGGTGACGTGGGTGGGCGCAGGTGAGATTTTCTATGTTGATAGCCAGCAGGACGCGATGTATCTCCGTCGAACGACCCTCGAAAATCCGCTGAAGCATCATACAATTCAGGCATGGAGAAGTGAAGAGGATGTGATCGAACGCATCTGGTTTGAAGGAGACGTTCCTGCTGCGGGGTTGGTATTTTTGAAAGGAAAAAAGGAAGGGTATCAGGTGGAGTTGTAGGCGGGTAGCGAATGTTAAGAAAATTTCATGAAAATGCTACAAATATTTCAGAAAAAGTTTAGAGATCGGTAATGTCGGTGCGTTAGGATCGACTCATGCCGGTCACAATTTTTGCAATCAGTAGCGTTGGTCTCGACGGGAGGATGATCCAGGTAGAAGTGGACATTACTCCAGGAATGCCTATGTGCACCATCGTCGGACTTGCCGATACGGCGGTTCTCGAGGCTCGTGAGCGTATTCGCTCCGCGATTAAAAACAGTGGGTATATATTTCCCCCGACGCGTAAAACGATCAGTCTCGCACCCGCACACGTGCATAAACATGGGCCGGCATTTGATCTCGCTATGGCGGTGGGGTTGCTCGCCGCCTCGAAGCAGGTGCCGGCTCCGCCGGCCACAACGGTGCTTCTCGGCGAGCTATCTCTTGATGGCGCGGTGCGCCCTATCAACGGAATTATTCCCCTACTGCTGCATGCGCAAAAAGAGCAGATAAAGGAAGTTATCATCTCATTTGAAAATCATCGCGAGGCAAGTCTCGTGCAGGGGCTCACGATGGTGCCGGTAAAAAATCTGAAAGACGTCGTTGAGTATCTCAACTATGGTCACGTATCACCAGCGCTGGGTTCGGAAATTCTAGATATACATCGGAGTGAGAATACGAGCGCAGAAAGAAAACCGGTTTTTGAAGGAATTATTGGTCAGGCGCGCGCGAAAAAAGCCCTCGCGATCGCCGCGGCGGGCCACCACAATATGCTCGTCTCCGGCCCGCCCGGCATCGGCAAAAGTCTCCTCGCGCGCGCCATCTCTAATCTGCTTCCCCCGCTTCCCTACGACGAATTTCTCGAGGTCGCCTCAATTCACTCTCTTCGCGGATCGCATATTTTTGACGATGAGTACCTGAGAAATCAAAAGCGCCCCGTTCGATATATTCATCGGACGACAACGAGTAAGGCTCTCTTTGGCGGAACCCATGATCTTCTTCCGGGCGAGCTATCGCTCGCCCACCACGGCGTCCTCGTCCTCGACGAAATCTCAGAATTTCCCCGCAGTCTCGTCGAGTCACTTCGCCAGCCGATCGAAGATCAGTCCATCACCATTACTCGCGCGGCCGGTTCAGTCACTTACCCTGCGAAGTTTCTTCTCTTCGCCACGACAAATCCCTGCCCATGTGGCTACTTCGGTGACAAAAAAACTAGATGTCGCTGCTCGGAAAAAATGGTCGAGCACTACCAGAAGCGTCTCTCTGGTCCTATTCTCGATCGTATTGATTTGAAAATTTCCATGGAATCCATCAATCACGCCTCGATCATCTCCGCTCAACAGGCAAAGAAAGTACTCGCCCAAGAACTCAAACTTCCCGAGATCATTGCACGCGCACGCCAGCGTCAATACGAGCGCTACCTCGGTACTCCGTTCAGAACGAACGCCGACCTTACCTCGAAAGAAATTTCCCATTTCTGTCCACTCGTCCCCGATGCCGTTGAACATCTCACCCGTGCCGCCGAACGACTCCACCTCTCCGCACGGGCAATTCACCGTATCATAAAACTTGCCCGAACCATTGCTGACATGTCCGATGAAACTGAGACCCATCTCAACGCCAGTAACATCATTGAAGCCCTCCAGTATCGGACCTAGCGGTCGAGCTCAATTGAGGTACGTCGTACAATTTCATTTTTATCAACAAAAGGAAACTCAGTCTCACGAAGGTAGATATCAAGTATTTTGAGAGTACGATCGACCATAGCTTGATCGAGCCGAGTATGTTGTTCAAATGGAGTCTGTCTTCTATCATAGAGAACTTCTGGTTGCTCCACGTGATATACCGTTTCCTGTTTCGTACTTTTTTCAAGGTTGATATATCTATTTCCATAATAAGAATAAAAATAGATATGCTGAATATGAAGCCCGTGAAGAGGATGCCATTCAAGCGTAACAAGCGTTCTCGGTTTTCGATTCTTCGTATGCAATGTGATGGTATACATTTTTGCATGCGGCTTTGAAATATCATCATCATGCACCGCATGAAGAGGAGATACATGAACCTCAACGACGGTTATTCCTCCAACAGTACGAGTATCATGATCGAGAGGAAGTCCCCGATTGGCTCGTGACTCAAATTTCTGAATCATACTGCGTATCTGAGACGCTGGCGATTCAGATACATTTTCAGCAGCAGGAGGGGTAGCATGGAGTCTTCGAAGATCGGTCATAAAATGAAATCAAAGCTAAGATACAATCATTATAACATAAAAAGTAAAACTTGTAAATCAATCACCATCCCAATACTTGTACATTGTTCAGCTTTAGGATGCAAGGGTGAAATTATATTGCGAAGGCTAGAAGTTTCAAAAACTCTCCGCTATACTATCGCCACTATGCAAAAATTTCTCATTCGCGGTGGAAACACCCTCAAAGGCGAGGTCACAGTTAGCGGTTCAAAAAACGCAGCCCTTCCTATTATTGGTGCCGCCCTTCTCACCGACGAACCCGTCACGCTTACCAACGTTCCGGAAATTAACGACGTGTACTCCATTCTCACGATCCTCAAGGAATTTAATATCGAGTACACCTTCGAGCATCACACGCTCACGCTCAACGCAAAAAAATTCAAGTACGTCGATCCTCCAAAAGAGCTTATCGAAAAAATGCGCGCCTCAATTCTCCTCGCGCCGATGCTCCTGATGCGTAATGGAAAATTCAACATGACGTACCCGGGCGGATGCGTGCTTGGAAAACGTCCTCTCGACACCCACTCATTTGTTTTTAGAAAAATGGGCGCCGATGTTCTCGAAGATGAAAAAAATCTCAACGTGGTCTGGAAAAAACCACACCCCAGCAGGGGCGTCCCTTGGGGAACGTCAACCATTCTCGTTCTCCCAGAGATGAGCGTCACTGCAACCGAAAACGCGATCATGCTCGCGGCGATTACCCCAGGAGAAACACAGATTCGTCTCGCGGCTGCTGAGCCACACGTCCAGGATCTCTGCCATTTCCTCAAAAAAATGGGCTGCAAGATCGACGGTGTCGGAACACACAATCTCACAGTTCATGGTGTTAAAAAACTCAGTGGTGCAAAGTACGCGATCTGTGGCGACTACCTTGAGGCAGGAACCTACGCGCTTGCTGCTGCGGTAACCAAAGGTGATATAAAAATTCATGGTCTACAGATGGACTACCTCGACAGCTTCTGGCAAAAGTTCGACGAAGCCGGTATCCCCTACGTCCTCGAAAAAAATTCCATCCACATCAAGCCAGCAAAAAAAATCCGACCAATCAAAATGCTTCGCACTGCCGTCTATCCAAGTTTCCCAACCGATCTCCAAGCGCCTTTCGGCGCCCTCCTCTGCCTCAGCGGAGGTGTAAGCAGAATTTTTGAAACCCTCTTCGAAGGCCGTCTTAGCTACCTCTTCGAATTAGAAAAAATGGGCGCCCACATCGAACTTCTCAATCCACACGAGGCTCTCATCATCGGCCCAACCAAACTCAAAGGCAAACCGGTCGCCAGCTGTGACATTCGTGCCGGCGCCACCATGGTGCTCGCTGCGCTCGCCGCTCAGGGCGAAACCGTCATCTCCGACATCAAGTACATCGACCGTGGCTACGAACGCCTCGACGAAAAACTCCGCTCCCTCGGCGCCGAGATCCAGAAGGTGGATATTTAAATATCAGGTACGATCTCTATCGTCCCCTCCTTAGCCGTCTGCCTCACGCACGACGTCACTTCATCCAGTCTTCCCAGTGCATCCGGATGTGGGTGATGGTAGCCATTTTTCGCAGCCACCGAAATCAACGCACAACTCGGCGACACGGCACGCAAAAAATCCAAATCCGAACTATATCGACTTCCGTGATGTCCGACTTTCAAAAAATCAGAACGCAACTGACCCGACTCGCCATATTTCAACACTAATTTTTTCTCAGTGGGAAAGCCAATATCGCCGGTCGTCAGTAACACCGATCGCCACAACCTATCAGCATAATCACGCACCACGATCCTCGTGACAATCGAGCTCTCATTCGCCTTTTCGACATACCTGCCAGCTGTCGACTCAAGCGGCCATAAAACATCCATCATCACATCACGGTCGAGCATCAGATCCAGATCCGCTCGTGCAAGTATCACAGGCACATCATGCACCGCGATTTTTTCCAGTACCCGACGCTGAATCTCGCTTCGCTGTTCAATACCGGTCATCAGTACCGCACCCACCTCGTACTCATCGAACACCGACAAAAATCCCTCGGCGTGATCACGATCGAAGTGTGTCACCACGACGAGGTCAATCCGGTCACGAAAAAATCCCATCACCTTTCGCAGCGGCTCGCGCACATGCGCCCCTTCGCCCGCATCAATCAATACATGCTTCCCGTCCGGTGTCCGCAGCAGCATGCCATCACCCTGGCCAACATCCAGCATAAAAATATGCAGTCGCCCATCAGGCAGCTCGCCCAAAGCGACACCCGCCCCCACGCCAACCACCACGATCACCGCAATCCATGCACAAAAAAACTTCCACATGCATCAATCATTAGCACATGGAAGTTTCAAAATAGTTACACACGGTCTAACAAAATCGTAACATCGCACCTACTCAGACTCCTTACGCCTTCTTCTTTTTTCCAAACACCCGTCCAAGTCCGATCGATGCAAGAGCGAGAAGTCCCAGTCCAGGACCAGTCTCAACAATCTTGATCTTTACGGCCTTGCCGGTACTCTCATTGCCCGTCTGATCCTTGGCAGTAACTTTGAACCAGTGGTAACCAGGAGCGAGCTCCTTTGCTTCATAAGCTGTATTTTCCTTGGCGAGAGAGACAACTTTTCCATAATTTTTTCCATCATCCGTGCTGGAATACACAATGTACTCAAGGAGATCACCGGCAACATTCTTACTGCCAGTCCAATTCAACTTCGCACCCATATCTTTTATAGCCTTCACAGCGAGATTCGTGACTTCTTCCGGAGGAGTGGTGTCAGTAGCAGCCGCAGCTCCGACCTTGAAATCAAACGTATTCTTTCCGGTCTCCATTTCTTTTCCATCTTCATCTACCACTCCCTTCACGGTAAGGGTGTACTCGACACCATCTTCAAAGGTGCTCGTAACGAGAATATCTTTTTTATTGTCATCAATGAAAACCGAGCTCAAATCGAGAGTTGCGGCATCACCTTTCTTGGAAATCTCAAAGTTCTCAACCGCATCGATACTATAGACACCAGGCTTCGAGAGAGAAGCCTTGATCGTCGCCTCGTCAATGACCTCGACACCAGAAACAATGAATCCCTTAGCAGCACTCGAAGTACCAGTCGTATCAGTCGCCGCAATCAGATCGCTCGTATCTGCAACAATCTCACTCTTTTTAGCTGCTGGATGAAGAGCTTCATACTCGGCCTTCGTCATCGAGCTTCCGGTAAATGGAGCCGTGTCAGATGTTCCACTATTAATAGGATTACCCGCAGCATCTTCGATCTCGATACCAGCCGTCACAATGTATTCACTGTTTGGACTCTGATCCTCTGTCTCAAGAATGAACGTTGCACCAGTTGTATCTTCGGCATCAGCCGTCGCACTTTTTACTTTTAATGTTTCATAGACGTAGTTATCGACAACGGTAAATGCGAGTTCAGGCTTTTCCAAAGGAAGAACCGCCTTTTCTGAGAAAACAACTCGAACCTGATTTTTATTGAGGGTCTCAGCTTTTTTCAAAGTAGGCGCAGTCGTATCTGGGCCAGCCGGCGCAGCAAGCGCGACAACATCACCTGCCTTCGCTACTGCATCTTTTTTTGCAACCGCCGTAGTCTCATCCTTGGCAACAACATCTGATGCCTGGGCAACCACGCCACCCATTGGAACCGCAGAAACATAGGGACTATAGCTCTCACTTTCATTGAGAGACGTATCAACCGCCGTAACCGCAAAGAAATATTTGGTACCATTCGTCAGACCCTTCACGGTATATTTTGTGACCTTTCCAGCATCCACACTCTTTTCATATTTATTGGTATTCTTACTCGTGACCTCTTTCGTACCGTAGTACACCTTATAACTCTTCACCTGGACATCATCGGTCGTGGCGTCCCACACGAGCGCCACTGAGGCGTCACCAGAAACCACCGTGAGTTTTTCAACATCACCAGGTGGAGTCGTATCCTTTTCAGGAGACTGGGCGAGCGCCATACTTGCCGCACTGATAAGCATTGCACCTCCAAGTATTGAACTAACGAGAACTTTGAATGATCGAGTCATACGTGTTTGTTTTAGATTATTTTGTTTTTACGTTCCCATCATTATAGCAAAAAAGCCGACAAATGTCAAAGCCTACCCGTACAAACCAAGCTCGAACGCAAGCCTATTGCCGCCCAGCTTCAAAAATGGTATAATAGCCGGATGGATAATACCCCTTCGCCATTCTTGCCACTTCCAAAAAAAAGAGAGTCTTCCTGAGAGACTCTTCGCTCAGCTTAGAAAAACTCCAGGCGATATGGTGTATAAGCCACATCCAAACGATGGAGTGTCGTATGAAGTTCTCGGTAAGCCGCCAAAAGATAAAGATGCAGAGCCGAAAATGACAGCGGCTACATCTGCCATATACATTGGTAAGCTTTGTCCTCTCTCGTTCGCGGAAGAGATGCCACGTCACGCGTTTGGATTTCAGGCGCCAGAGCGAATTTACGGCGATGAGTTTATCAAAGCCTTTCTCGACTACGGCTTCCGCCATACGCCTCCGGGCGAAAAGGTGCGAGTCGTGATTTGCCCTTCTCTCAGCGATCTTCTCAACGGAAAAGATGATACGAAGGGCGCCTATACTCTTCAAGAAGAAGCACAGAGAATGTATATGATTACGGCATTCAGTTTTGCAAAACGACTGCCTGATTTACAGCTCGTGGCCATGGAAAATGTGCCAGAAAATCAGGAACTTTTTCAACATCTGACTCAGTGTAAAAATCCAAATACGGGTGAAGTAGATATCAATCGTGCATATGGGACAGAAGCAGCGAATGAAACAAAGCTTACTCCTGACGCATCCGCGCTCGAAATTGCCAGATTTCTCTACCAGGCCTCCCAAAAAAATGAAAAACTCCGTGAGATTTTCTTTAAAATGCGACCTGCAAAAGTGAGAGATATGGACTATCCAGAGTCGAGCAAGTACTACGGTCTCACGGAAATTGCCATCCGCCTGAGAGCTATTTTATCAGGACAAAATCTTCACATAGGCGCTGAGCGGCAGGATGTCTACGATAAGTGGATCGTTGCGATCGTTCGTGGAAGAAACCAAAACGGCCAGTTTAAAAATTTCACAGAACTCTATCCTCTCTATGAATTATTCCAGGGAAAGACATTTGAAACCGTACACATCAGCACAAAAAACAATACCTTTAGAAAACAAAAGGATCGAAAACTTGCTTGGACACGAGCTTTTATTTTTGGTTCAGTAGTGAACTGCTTGGCATTAGGCGGTCTAAGTGCCTATCGCTATCTTACTCAAGAAACGACCACACCATCTCAAACGTCTCCATCTGAAGCCGATAAAACTCCGGATGCTGGATCCGAACCCCGGTAAAGACATCATGGCTCGTATGGAAAAAAGTCACATAATTCTCATAGATAAATGAGCTACTTTGGAATGGAAATCTCTTCGCAGGAATAATTTTTATTTCACGGTTGATTTCTGGTGAAACCCGTTTCATCTCTCGAGCAATTTTCGAATCCTGCAAAATTAACCGCACCTTTATCCCCTTTTGGTGACGCTCTTTGGTCCATTGCGCCTCACGTTCTTCATCAATACCCAGATAGAAATTATCAATATTCATGATACCGAGAAGCTCCTTTGGGCTGTATCGAAGAATATCTTCATACATCTCACGATATCCTTCTTGACCCTTGTAGTAGGTGACCTGCATGCCATTATCGCTCAGGCCTCCGCTCTTCAAATTCTCGATAATTTTCTCAGCAAAATTCAGTTTTTCTTTTTGATCGAGATAGAGCTTCTTCACATCATCAATCGCAAAGTACGTCGTCCCACCCTGCTGAAAGGTGATAATCAAACCACGCCCCAGAAGTTCCTTCGCAACATCATACACCGACGTTCTTTTGACACCGGTAATACTCGCCAACGTCGAAACAGAATTCGCCCCACGCTGATACAGCGCCTCATACACAGCCGCCTCTTTATCGCTGAACCCTAATTTCTCAAACATCTGAACGAGGTTTTTCATGAATAGTTTTGATTACATATGTCGACGATTTTCGACAACTCCAATAATATCATAATTTGGCTTAGATTAAAAGGAAAAGATGTATAGAATATTGACATGTCGAGAAATATGACATATAATATTCTCTTACATACTCATTAACCCAATTATGTATGAAAAATTCACTTCGCAACTCCCTCGCAGGACTTGCCATCGCAACGTCGGCTATTGTAGCCCCCGGTTGCGACAAAGAAATCGACACCACACAAGTGGCAACAGAAGCAGGTGTCAAAAAACTTCTTCAGGATATACCTCCATTTAATCCCCATGCGTCAAATGGGATCAGGGCGAATGATCCAGAGTATAATATGCGTTATGGTCGAGTTCTTGAGGCAATTGCTAAAGGTACAAGAGAGCCTACCCAACATTTCTTTCGCTGGGTACCTATGTCTACAATAGGAGAACAGGGACTTCAGTTTGAACAAAAAAATAGCTTTGGCGATAAATCATTATTTGTCTTTGTTAGCCTGGAAGACATGAGCGTCCTGAAAGTTGCCTACTTCGATAGCGCATCGACACCCAAGACGCAGGCCGAAATGGATTTTTATAAGCATATGACCGCAAAATATTCGGGGAAAGTTGCCTCTTCTGCGCTTCTTGATGAGATCGGTGCGGCTACCACTCCATATATCATGAATAATGGCGATATGGGCGACTCTAAATAAAGAGGAGTGAATAAAGCAATATTATTAACTCTCGTCAATTGTTGACAACATATAAATCACCTGAAACAGAAAAGCATACAGGAGAAAATCCCTCAGGGGCAAAGTCTAAACCTCAAGAGGTGGGATTTTTCCAAAAACTTGCACGCAGTAGTCTCTTGAAATGGGGAATTGCAGCAGGTGTGATATTTGGTGGAACAAAAATACATCATGATCAGGTCACTCAGCCCGCACTCGAAGAAAAAATAGTCGAACGTAATAGTCCCGCGAAATTAGCAGACTACATAGGTGATCTCAGTAATATGTTGCAATCAGAGGCTACAGAAGCCAGTAAGGAGGGGGTAGGATCTAATAATATAGAAAGCTCTGAACGGCATTACACAATTCAATCTGACGTAGTGAGGATCGAGGCAAATATATTTGGAGACAATGCAGAGCTGGAAGTCATCCAAGGCAAGAAGACTGATGTGAGCGGCGACCATTTTTTTAATTTTATGAGCCCTAGGAGCTATGTAGGTATTGGAAAAGGTGCAAATGCCATAATAATCAATCGATCATTCCATCCCGATGAGGTAGCCAGAAAAATCAAGGAAGGAGATAGGACGTGGTACTTAAAGAAAACGCTCATAACTTTCGATAGAGACGAGAACCAAAGGCCATATCATTTTCGAATAACGCCATTACTTGAAGCAGATGATCATCCTGAGATGCTTCGACCGATGGATACGACTTCAGTTCATGATGTATGGCAGAATGAGGCCATGGGAAAGGCCGTGACAGCTTTGTACGATGAGGTGAAAAAGTATCAGGATCGTATGAGCGGATATGAAAAACAGATAGAGGGTACGGCAAAAGATGCACAGGAATTAATAAAGAGTCCAGAGTTTATAAAAAAGCTCCAAAACGGATCGGTAGAAATTGTTTTCAGTGACGGGGCAAAATGTACGGGATTTAAATATGATGAACATACGATTATTACCGCGCGACATTGCACAGATTATAGCAAGATAAAGGTTGGTTACCTGAATATGCTCTTGCCTACAGGAGATGCGACGGTAAAGAGAAAACGTAAAACCGTACCGGTAAAAGAAGGAGAATATGCCATTGAGCTGGCTACCGACAGTAATGAGGATATTGCCGTCATTACATTTGCAAAACCACTTTTCAGGAGTGAAGATACGCTTAAAATTGTAAAAGATCCCTTAGTTCTTGGTGAAACGTATATTCTTGGTCATTTTTCGGGATATGGGAAAAAGGAGAAATGGAAAATGGATGCAGGAAAAATGTCAGAGCATAGGTCTGCCAACGAAATTATAGGATATAAGACAGAATATGAAAGCACATACTCATTCTTGGGAGAGCGAAGGAATTATTATACATCTCCAGTCTACTCGCCAGAATCTGGCCAGGCGAGAGTTTATGTCGATATAGGCGTACAGCAAGGAAATTCCGGAGGTCCGGTCGTCAACACAAAGGGGGAGGTGATAGGCGTTGTAGCGCAGTTTAGCTATAAGAAGAGTGGAGATGGTAGGTATATGGAGATTGAGAAAGGTAGATTTCGAACTCCGCGCCTCGATGCAGTAAAAATCGCAGCATTTGTTGCAAAGGCAAAGGCAAAGCTAAGCCGAAAATGAGAATATATCGTCCAGCAGTCATATAATTAAGTACTACTCCACCACAACTACCATGTTTGTACAAAGCCAATTCTTTTGCTAGAGTAAAACGGAATTGAGGTTGTATTCCAGCCTCAGCACTCCCCCGTTATGAAGCTAAGAATTACCCCCGCTATATCCCAGGAAGTGCCCCGCCTGCTCCTTGGTATGGTCATGATCAAAAACGCGAACAATGCTCGCGGAAGTTCGGTCGTCCCCCAGCTCGTTCGTGGTGCGATTGCCTCAAAGCAGAAAGAGCTTCAAAGACTCGCCCCAGCCATGCGCGAGGGTGTCGATCTTTGGAAAAAAATTGAGAAAGAACCACATCTTCAGCAAATCCTGGAGACCATCGAGAAAGTTGACTACCTGACCTACGGAAACGCGCTTGAGGATCTCGCTTTTCACTTCTCTGTAAAGTACGAAATGCCTATCGCCTGCTTCGACCTTGATGAGGTGTGTGGAGATATCGAACTGACTCGCGCTGCAGGAGGTGAGCCGTTCCGTCCACGTGCCTCGATCAAACTCGAACATGTTCTTCCTCACGAAGTCGTCTACCGCGATCGCGCCGGTGCGATTGCTCGTGAGTGGTCAAAATATCTTTCCCAGCGAACCGCTCTCACCACCGACACGCGAAATGCAGTCTGGATTATGGAAACGGTGGGTGATGTCACGCTGGAAAAAATGAAAGGCATGTTGAAGGAAATGGAAAAAACACTGAAGACCTACTGCGGTGGCATGATTGAAATGGCGATCATTGGTGAAACAATTACCGAGATCGACCTTGGTGCCGCTGGAAAGACAGGCCTGAATGATGCAGAGTACAAGCCAGATCCACGACGTCTCGCCTTTCACCAGAAACTTCTCGAGAACTTCGACAAGTTGAAAAAAGAAAAAGGCGGCCTCTCCCTCGCAGTGATGAAAACAGATCAAAAAAAAGAACTCCCAGCTCCAGCTGAGGAAAAAGAGTTGCCACCTCCCGCAGAGGAAAAAGAGCTCCCGCCACCACCGGAAGAAAAAATGCTTCCTCCCCCGCCATCAAAAACCGAGGTCTCACTCATTGAAATGCTGACGAAGAAATTCATCAAGCGCCCTGAGCCAATCAAGAAAGAAGAACTTCCATTTCTCGATGAACAGCTCAAGAAAATCATCAACCAGGCAGTCAAAAAAGCGTTTCCAGAAGCCGATATTCAGAATTTCGAGCCATTCGTCGAACGAGCAAAAGATCCAGAGCATGGCGACTACGCCACGAACACGGCGATGGTGCTCAATAAACAGTTGAAGAAAAATCCAAAGGACATCGCTGAACTTCTCATCGCGAGCATTGAAAAACCAGATTACCTCGAGTCAGTAACATTTGCACCTCCAGGATTTATCAATTTCCGTCTCAGTGATACATGGGTCTCAAAAGAACTCACCAGAATTATTGAAAAAAAATCACCATACATCAAGCCTGAGATCGGCAATAAGCAGACCATTCTCGTCGAGTACTCCGCGCCAAATATCGCGAAGCCTCTCGGCGTTCATCACCTCCTCTCGACTATCATCGGACAGGCACTGTACAACATCTATAACTTCCTCGGATACAAGGCCGTTGCCATCAATCACATCGGTGACTGGGGCACGCAGTTTGGAAAACTCACGGTTGCCTACAAGCTTTGGGGAGATAAGAAAAAAGTTGAAAAAGATCCCATCGAAGAACTCCTGAAACTCTACGTCCAGTTCCATGACGAGGTCGAAAAAGACGCAGCTGAATTAGCAAATTCATCCCTTGGGGGCAAAGGCCAGAAACTCGAGCAGCAGGCTCGTGATGAGTTCAAGAAACTCGAAGACGGCGATAAGGAAAATACGAAAATCTGGCAGTGGTTTGTGGCGATGTCACTCAAGGACGCACAAAAAACCTACGACGCCCTGGGTGGTATTCACTTCGATAAAATTCAGGGTGAAAGTTTTTACAGCGACAAGATGGATGAGGTACTTCGCGAAGGAAAAGAAAAAGGAATTTTTGAAGTTGGCGAAGAGGGCGCACTCGTCGTGAAGTTCAAAGATGAAAAAGGAGAAGAGACGCTCACGCCATTTCTCGTGCAGAAATCCGACGGTGCCACGCTCTACGGAACGCGTGATCTGGCTGCGGTAAAATACCGTCTCGGAAACTGGAATCCACTAAAAGTAGTGTACGTCGTCGACATGGCACAGTCTCTCCACTTCCAGCAACTCTTTGAAACCGCAAAAAAACTTCAGTGGATTACGCCAGAACACTCCGAAGGCGAAGCCGAAGGAGCACTCCCCGCTCCCCAGTCTCAGTTAGTACATGTAAGTTTTGGCCGTATGCGTTTCGAAGACGGAACGATGAGTACCCGAAAAGGAAATATCATCCGACTCAACGAAGTTCTCATGGAGGCAGTCGATCGTGCAAAGGCAATCGTCGCGCAGAAGAGTCTTCATATTCCAGAAAAAAAACATCCGGAACTCGCCCGCATCATCGGTATCGGTGCGGTAAAGTACAACATTCTCTCACAAAACCGTTCAACGGACATCGTCTTCAGCTGGGACAAGATGCTCTCGCTTGATGGAAATAGTGCCCCCTATCTCCAGTACACCTGCGCAAGAGCCAACAGCATCCTCAGCAAAGCTGCTACGGAAAAGCGGGGCGAGAAGCGAAAAGGTGGAGATAAGCAATTTACGCTCTTTGACGCAATCGCCACATCGGAGCAGAGCGACGATGGTTCCCGTTCCCTTGTTCCCCGAACTTCCTCAGAAAAGCATCTTTCAGCTCAACTCATCAAGTTCTCTGAGGTTGTCTACCGTGCAGCAGAAGAGTATCGTCCAAATGTCATCACGAATTATCTGTACGAGACAGCCAAATTATTCAACGCGTTCTACCACGACGTCCCCGTGCTCCAGGCCGAATCCGAGTCGCTCCGAACCTCACGCTTACAGCTTACAGAAGCGACAAAAGTGATTATCAAAGAAGGTTTAGAACTGATTGGTATCGAAGTCCCAGAGGAAATGTAAGGCTGAAGCTGAATTTGGCGTGCATAGCGAAGCATCCCTTGTGAAAACCAAAACCCTTGGTATAATCTCCAGGCAACCAAAAACGTGGAGAGATGGCCGAGCGGTTGAAGGCGATAGTCTTGAAAACTATTAGGCGCGCAAGCGTCTCCAGGGTTCGAATCCCTGTCTCTCCGCCAGTAAACCTTTTGTAATGAAAAAGCAGATCGCTACTGGCGTAGTACACGATATTCCGGCAGATTTGAAAAAGGAACTTCTTGCTGATCCAGAGGCTCTTGCGATGTGGGAAGACATCACACCACTCGCACGCAACGAGTGGATTTGTTGGGTTGAAGACGCCAAAAAATCAGAAACAAGAAGTCATCGGATCGAAGTCGGACGCTCAAAACTCAAGAGCGGAATGCGTCGCCCCTGCTGTTGGCAAGGCTGCTCACATCGTTAATCCTTCAGCGCCAGGTCTCGTAAATACCTTGAGATTGAGTTATACCCAAGTTTCAATGCTTTTTTCTCAATCTTCTTTTT
>SXGU01382290.1_pt1 | contig 16906 bp, 17 predicted proteins | sample 3174531 | NCBI WGS metagenome assembly SXGU01 (sample SAMN11356863, study PRJNA531348) | freshwater metagenome | isolation source: freshwater sample F1-140 | place: China: Fuxian Lake, Yuxi | collected 2017-12-25 | reverse complement strand
TGATGCCGTTGTGCACCCGCGCCACGCGGCCGTTTTTTGTTTCTCCCGCGCCAGCGCCCATGCCGTGGCTGAAGTGCGGGTGCGCGTTGTGCACCGCAGGCGCACCGTGCGTGGCCCAGCGTGTGTGGGCAATGCCGGTTCCACCTTCGATGTGGTCAACCTTGACTTGGTCCATCAGCTCAGACACGCGGGCCGTGCTGCGTGCGCGTTGAAGTCCACCATGAATTGCACCTTGCTTAGCACCCAGACTGGCCGAATGCACAGCCACACCGCAAGAGTCATAACCACGGTATTCCAGACGCTGCAAACCTTGCACGAGGATGGGAACGATGTTGCGGGTAGAAACGGCGCCGACGATGCCACACATAAAAAGCACTCCTAAATTGGGTTGCTTTGATATTAAGCACCTTAAAAAGAAATTTCTTTGTTTATTTTTCTACTTATTTGAGCGAAAATTTCATTGTTTCCTTAATTTGGAATTTAATTTCAATTATTTCAATTTATGCAAAAAGAATTTCTTGATGCGACAGACTTAAAACTGCTCGATGCTTTACAACACGACGCCACGGTCAGCAACGTGGCCTTATCAGAACACCTGAAGATCTCGCCGCCCACCTGCCTGCGCCGCGTCAAGCGCCTGACAGATGAAGGCTGGATTGAACGGCAAATCGCAGTTCTCAACTCCGACAAATTAGGCGCAACACTCGGGCATGGTCTGACAGCCTTGATAGAAGTGACGCTAGACACACAAGGTGTTGAACATTTAGACGCCTTCGAAAAACGCGCCTGCTTTGATGCCGCCGTGCAGCAATGTTGGCGCGTCTCGCCCGGACCAGACTTTGTTTTGGTGGTGCAAGCGGCCGACATGCCCGACTATCTGGCCATCACGCAACGCCTGCTCACGCAAGACGCGAATGTGCGGAATGTGAAAGCATTCTTTGCCACCAAGCGGGCGAAGTTCACCAGCACCTGGCCAGTACTGCACCAGCCTTAAGCGCCCAAAACGCTTATGGCTTGCTTTGCGGAAATAATTTGTAATGTGGGCAAAGACACAAGCTCTAAAAAATCGTTATCGCCGCTGACCAAATACTGCGCTTGCGCCTTGAGTGCTGTCTCGATGAACTTGTCATCATCACGGTCGCGGCAATAGACGGCAGATTCATCAATGTCCACCCAAACCGCAGACGCATTCAAATCGTGCAACAAACGTTCACGCAGTTCAAGGCTGATGTAGCGATCAAATTTGGGACGGAAAAGCCGCGTTCGCATCTCATCAAACGTAGGTTGGGAAAACACCAAGCGGTGATGCGCCAAAGCTTCCTGAACCAACTCAGCCGGAGCACCTTTCGATGAGAGCGCGGCACTGATAAAGATGTTGGTATCGATGACCAGCTTAAGACTCATCGCGCAACAAGTCTTCCAGCAGTTCTGGCGTCATGCCCGCACGTTCTGCTTGCGCTGCTGTTTGAACCAATGTGTGTTGCAGTCGGTTGGCGTAAAACTCGCGCATGGCTTCATAGTCTTGCGCCGAGACCATCACACCCACCACACGATCGCGACGCATCACACGCACTGGCTCACGCTGAGCGAGGTCAATGAATTGCCCAAACTGGGTTTTGGCTTCGTTGGCGGAAAAGGTTTGCATATCCGAAATATAGCACCAAACGAATGAATCGTGCGGTTAGCGTTTGTTTAGCCTTCATCAACTTGTCGCAATTTTGATTAAAAATCATCTTTTCCTTGTTAAATGATTTGCCATGAAACAACGAATCACCAAAAGAAGCACTGGCATCATCCAATCGGTATTGAGCGTAGGCCTGCTGTCCATCGCTTTGACAGGTTACGTCGGCTCTTCTGAAGTCAATACCTTTCCCTTCAGTTTGACATTGCTCCACATCAATGACCACCATTCGAGGCTTGACGAGGAAAACACAACGCTTCAACTGCCCAATGCTGCAGGTGTCACCAAAGCGGTGAGCTTGCCCATGGGTGGATTCGCACGGGTAGCCGCAGCGATCAGCGAAGAGGCCTCAAAAAGCACCAACGTCATCAAACTGCATGCAGGCGATGCCCTGACTGGCGACTTGTACTTCACCCAAAGTGAGGGCGAGGCTGACGCGATTGCAATGAATACCGTCTGCTTTGACGCGATGACTTTTGGTAACCATGAGTTTGATACTGGCGATAAGGGGCTGGCCAAGTTCATCGGCTTATTGAACCAGGACCCTAAAAAATGCAAAACATCGTTGCTGTCGTCTAACGTTCGTACCAGCGCGACATCTCCTATCGCAGGAAAATTTCAACCTTACACGACAGTAACCCGTGCGGGTCAAAAAATTGGCATTGTGGGTGTCACGATTGCCCAAAAAACTAAAAATGCTTCACGTCCTGACGCATCTACGGTGTTTCGCGATGAGGTGGTCAGCACACAAAGCGCCATTGACGCCCTCACCAAGCAAGGTGTCAATAAGATCATCGTCATGAGCCATGTGGGCTATGAGTTTGACGTGACCCAATTAGCCACCAAACTTAAAGGCGTCGACGTGGTGGTTGGTGGTGATTCCCACACACTGCTGGGTCCAGACAGCTTGAAAAGTTTTGGCTTAAGCCCTGAAGGCGACTACCCCACAAAACTCACCAATGCGAGTGGGCAACCGGTTTGTGTGGTCCAAGCCTGGCAATACAGCTATGTGGTTGGAAAACTCAAGGTGGATTTTGACAACAAAGGGCATGTGAGCGCTTGCCATGGTGCTCCCATGGTTCTTGTCGGCGACACCTTCAAAGAGGGCTCGGCAGCCGCAACCGCAGCCGATGCGGCATCGTACAAAAAAGCATTGAATGATTCAGGCGTTTTCAGGATCACAGCGCCTTTGACCGAAACGATGGCGGCTTTGAAGCCTTTCAGCGATGCCAAAGTTGCTCTGGGTTCAGTTCTGGTGGGCAAATCATCCGAGAACCTGTGCCTGCGACGCGTTCCAGGTGTGGGCTCCAAAAGCGATGTCACTCGCTCTAGCTTGGGTGATATCTGTAACAAGGATCCTGGTGTCATTGCCCGTGGGGGTGACATACAACAACTGGTTGCGCAAGCCTTTTTATTACAAGGCCAAACTTTTGGTGGCGCTGACATCGCATTGCAAAATGCGGGGGGTGTTCGCATTGACATTGCAGTAGGCGACATTACTGTCGGCAAGGTCTACACACTATTACCATTCAAAAACGTTTTGGTTCGTATCACCATGACGGGTCAGCAGGTCAAAGACACCCTAGAAGATGGCATTGATTCGATGCTGGGTAACAACGGAGGTACGGGCTCCGGTGCGTATCCCTTCACTGCCGGCTTGCGTTTTGATACAGACATTACCAAAGGCAAAGGCGCTCGTGCCAGCAACCTTGAAATCCAAAGCAATGGCCAATGGGCCAGCTTTGACTTGAGCAAAACCTATAAAGTGATTACTAATGATTTCACAGCGGGTGGCGGTGATAACTACGTGACGCTCAAAGGCATTGACAAGAGTCTCAAGGAAAACACCTATTTGGATTACGCGGACTCTTTCCTCCAGTACATCAAAAAGAACCCCGCCTTGTCGAAACCAGCGGCCTCGGCTTTCAGCACCAAAACGTATCGCGAGTAATTGATAGCGCTCTTTAGCCTATAGATTATTGGGGTCTTTTCTCCGGCCGCTTGTAGTTAACGACACTCACCTGCTTCCCCCGCGCCACGCTCAACGCGCCCGCCTCCGTGCTCTTGGTAATTGTCGAGCCGCCTCCCACCGTGCCACCCGCGCCGATGGTGACGGGGGCGACTAATACGCAGTTGCTGCCAATGTGCACATCAGCCTCAATCACGGTGCAGTGTTTGTTAGCCCCGTCGTAGTTGGCGGTGATGGAGCCTGCGCCGTAGTTGACGCGCTCGCCTACGGTAGCGTCGCCCAGATAAGCCAAATGATTTGCTTTTGCACCCTGGGCTAGTGTGGAGTTTTTCACTTCCACAAAGTTGCCAATGTGGACATCCGCGCCCAGCTGTGCGCCGGGGCGCAAGCGGGCGAAGGGGCCTACGCGGGCATCCTCACCCACGGTCACGCCGAGCTTTTCGCCATCGATGTGCGTGAAAGGATGAATCACTGCGCCGGCTGCAATCGTGCAATTTGAAATCACGCAGTTCGCACCGATTTTTACGCCTTCGCCCAAAGCGACGTGGCCTTCAAATATGCAATTGACATCGATTTCTACGTCACCGGCACACTCCAACACACCGCGATTATCCCGCCGCGCCGGGTATTTGAGCCGAACGCCTTGCTCCATGAGCGCCAAGGCCTGCCGCTGTTGGTAAGCGCGCTCGAGTTCGGCCAGTTGCACGGGGCTGTTGATTCCAGCCACCTGCACCGCGTCTGTGATCGTGTGGGCCACGACACTTACGCCGTCTTGAACAGCAAATTTCACAATGTCGGTCAGGTAATACTCGCCTTGGGCATTGTTGTTATCAAGCCGCGCCAGCCAGCCTTTGAGCAAACGCGCAGGGACTGCCATGATGCCGCTGTAAATTTCGGTCAAAGCCCTTTGCGCTGGGCTGGCATCTTTGTGTTCCACAATCGCGCGAACAGAGTCGCCGTTGCGCTCAATGCGGCCGTAGCCCGTGGGGTCTGGCATATTCAAGGTCAACAGCGCCAAATGCTGTCCTGCGCACAGCGCGATCAAGGCGTGCAAGGTGTCGGCTTGGGTTAAGGGAACGTCCCCCGAGAGCACCACCACCACGCCATCGTCGGCCAAAACGGGAACTGCTTGTTGGACGGCGTGTCCCGTACCTAACTGCGGTTCTTGACGCACAAACTTCAAAGGCAAGGCGGATGACGTTTTTGACAAGACGGATTCGACTTGCGCAGCTTCATGGCCGGTAATGACGACCGCGCTTCTCGCATGAAGCTGTTCTGCGGTTGCTAAGACGTGTTGCACCAAGGTCTGGTAGGAGAGTTTTTGTAAGACTTTAGGCAGCCGGCTTTTCATGCGCGTGCCTTTACCCGCCGCCATAATGACCACATCAACAGCAGGTAAAGACGCGGCCGTGGTACTTTTGCGTTTTTCTGAATGGTTTGAGCTCACTGGTATGCCTTTTTTGAAATCTTGGCTGGCACGCATTCACCTACAAAGTAAGGCACGCCAAATAACTCCCATTATCAGCGCCCCGCCCCGGGCCTGGCTTTGGGGCTTGGGTTTGGCGCTGGCTTTGGGCGGCTGCTCCGCGCTGCGGCTAAGCTACAACAATGCACCAACGCTTCTTTACTGGTGGCTAGATGGGTATGCGGATTTTGACAAATCCCAAGGCACACAAACCCGCGCCGAGTTAAGCAAGCTGCTGGATTGGCACCGAAAAGAGGAACTACCCCGCATTGCCGATTTACTCGAATCAGCCCAATCGATGGCGAGTGGGAATGTAACGGGTCCTCAGGTGTGCGAGTTATATGAAAAAACTATGGTTCGAATGGATGCGCTCAGCGAGCGGGTTTTGCCAAGTGCAGCTGCTATCGTGCCTACGCTTACCAACGCACAACTCGACTTCATGGCTAAGGCGTTTGAAAAAAAGACAAAGAAATGGCGCGAGGATTACCGCCGTGCGGATAAATTCACCGAGCGCACCGAAGATTTTTATGGCGCTTTGAGTTCACTGCAATTGCAACAGCTTCATGTCGCTTTGCACCAAACCAAAGAAGAAGAAAATCTGTATTTTTCGGAAGTAACACGCCGCCAAAAGTTGGGGCTCAGCAGCCTCGCCGGATTACAAAAGGCCGACCCTGCAACGGCACTCATTGCGCTCAAAGCCTGGAACGCCCAATGGCAACAATCGAGTGATTCGGTCTACCAAGACTTCAAAATCCGTAGCGCCGTGCAAACCTGTAAAGCGTTGGCTCAATTGCACAACAGTGCCAGCCCCAAACAACGCAAAAAACTCATTGCGACTTTACTGGGCTACCAGCAAGAAGCGATGCTCCTACACCGAGAGGCGCTCTAATTTTCTAAAGCTCTAACGCTCGGATCGAACCGAAGACTCTACGGGCCAAGCAACGCCATGGTCGGTGAGGATGGCGTCTAGGGGAATGTCATGCGCCTCAGGCTCAAAGTCTGGAACGTACCCCACCCCAAACCCCAAACCTACGGTAAAAGGCTTGGGTTTTAAGCTGGCCAACATACGGTCATAAAAACCGCCGCCGTAACCCAAACGGTATCCGCCTGCGCTGTAGCCGACACACGGGACAAACAACAAACTCGGCGCGACCATTTCGGTGTCTTTGGGTTTGGGGATGCCATAGGCGTCTTCTTCCATAGGACACCCGGGGTACCAAGTGTGAAAGGTCATCGTTTTATGTAATTTATTGATGACCGGCAAAGCGATTCGCCTGCGCTGCGGTTCTTCGTTGAGCTCGCCATCTTCTTTCCATCGGTGCAAAGCGGGCAAAGGGTCAAATTCCCCTTTGATAGGCCAATACGCGCCGATGGTGGTGTCGGTTCGCCCCACCAACCAAATACGCATCACCCGCAGCAGTAACTCCGCCCGGTGCAATCGGTCTGGCAAATTAAACCTTTGCTCTAACAAGGCTTTACGCAATACCTTTTTTTCCAGTCCTTTGGGGTCCATAGATTTGTCCATAATCACCACATGCAGTTATTCAGAACCATTTTGACAGCACTTGCCCTTGGCAGTGCCCTTTTTTCATTAAGCACGCCGCTAGCCATCGCGCAAAACGCCGATTCGGCCCGCAGCGACGAGGCGATTGTTGACATCGCACAAGCCTACAAACAACGGGACCGCAAACGCATGGCTGCGCTTCTAGGCCAGGTTCGCGGATCTTCGCTCGAGCCTTGGGCGGTGTATTGGGAGATGTCTTCGCGCTTAGATACCGCCAGTAAAACCGAAATTCAAACGGCGCTGGGACGTATTGCGGGAACTTACCAAGAGGACAGGCTTCGCGCCGAATGGCTTTTGCAGTTAGGGCGCAACCGCGACTGGCCCACCTTTGACCAAGAATACAGCCAGTACCGCATGGGCGATGAGCGAGCGTTGCAGTGCTACGCCTTGTGGAGTGACTATGTCAGCAAAGGCGCTGACGTTGCCAAAACAGTACAAGACCTGTGGCTGTCTTTGCGTGAGGGCGATGAGGCGTGCGCTGGTATTGCCGAGCAACTGATTGAACATAAAAAATTACCCGCACAAACAGCTTGGATTCGTGCCCGCCTAGGCATGGAAAATGACCGCTTGCGGATTGCAACCCAAGCGGTTGGCATGTTAAATGGGAGCTGGGTCAAAACGGTCAACTCTATTTATCTCAATCCTGGCAAATACCTTAGCGACAAACTCACTGCGTTGCGCCCTCAAACCCGAGAAATGGTGTCGCTGGCTTTGATTCGCCAAGCCTATTTAGACCCTGCCGAAGCTGCTGTTGAAGTAGAAAAACTGCGTTGGCGCGCCCAATTGACCACCGAAGAGCGAAGCTGGATTTGGGGCGTGATCGGCAAACAAGCCGCTAGAAAGCATTCCAACAATGCGGCCGATTTTTATGCCCGGGGGCAGTTCGTTCATATGCACGAAGACCACCTCGTGTGGGCCGCACGGGCGGCTTTGCGCGCTGGGCGTTGGCAACAGGTGCAAGAGGCTATCAACGCTATGCCTATTGCATTGCGCAACGAAAGCGGATGGATGTACTGGGGAGGGCGCGCCGTTTTAGCCCAACGCCCCAGCGAGACAGCGCGAATCCAAGCCTTTACCCAACTGCAAAGCATCGCCGGAATCAAAGGTTTTTACGAACAACTGGCGTTAGAGGAGCTGGGCCAACGCAGCAGCTTCCCCCCTCGCCCCGCCCCGCCCACCCTTGAAGAAAAAGAGTTAGCCCGCACCAACCCGGGTCTCCAACGGGCGCTGTACGCGATTCGTTTAGGCCTGCGGGCTGAAGGTGTTCGCGAATGGAACTACAGCATCAGCCTTCATACCAAGGGCGGAATGGATGACAGGGCTTTGCTGGCAGCGGCTGATCTGGCTTGCCGCGCTGAAGTCTGGGACCGGTGCATCAATACCAGCGACCGAACAAAAGTCTTGGTCGACTTGGATCAGCGATTTCCTATGCCGTATAAAAACTCTGTCGTTACGCGGGCACAAAGCATTGGGCTTGATCCCGCCTATGTGTATGGTTTGATTCGCCAAGAGAGTCGTTTCATCATGGACGCCAAATCCGGTGTGGGTGCTTCCGGCTTGATGCAGGTGATGCCAGCAACCGCGAAGTGGACCGCAAAAAAAATCGGCCTCACTGACTTTACACCCCACAAAATCACCGACCGCGAAACCAATATTGCCATTGGAACGGGCTACCTCAAATTGGTTTTAGATAGTTTCAGTGGCTCCATGCCGCTGGCCGCTGCCGCCTACAACGCAGGGCCAAGTCGCTCCCGTTTGTGGCGCGGTCAAAGTGGCAGCCCCACCATAGAGGCAGCGATTTGGGCGGAGAATATTCCATTTCATGAAACGCGCGATTACGTCAAAAAAGTAATTTCCAACACCACGCTTTACTCTGCGTTATTAACCGGACAACCGCAATCCATCAAGTCGCGCTTAGGAACGATTGGGCCAGTCGATGCCATGACACCCGAAGACGGGCTGGATTTACCTTAAACCAAAGAAGACTTTATGCTCAAGCTCTTTATTGGCAATAAAAATTATTCATCCTGGTCCATGCGGCCTTGGGTATTACTGACGCAAGCGCAGATTGCGTTTGAAGAAGTATTCGTGAGGTTCGATGGCTTCACGCCTGAGTCCGATTTCAAACAAAGACTCCAATCCATTTCTCCAGCAGGAAAAGTTCCTGTGCTACAAGACGGTGAGCTTGCTGTTTGGGACACCTTGGCCATTGCAGAGTATGTGGCCGAGACATTTCCAGAGAAAAAACTTTGGCCCGAAAGTTCCAGCGCACGCGCCCTTGCGCGAAGTCTGTGCGCTGAAATGCATGCGGGATTTATGGGCTTGCGAGCCAACTGCCCGATGAACATCGAGGCCTCTTTAGCTGCGCAAGGCGCGTTAATTTGGCGCGATACACCAGCTGTCCGCACAGATGTAGCACGCATCGTTGCGATGTGGACGCAACTGCTTGATAGGCACGGCGGCCCTATGCTGTTTGGCGAGTTTTCTGTGATCGACGCTTACTACGCCCCCGTTTGCATGCGTTTAAAAACCTACGCCTTGCCCGTGCCAGCGGCTATCACTGCCTACATCAATCGCGTTTCGTCTTTACCAGGTGTCCAAGCCTGGGTTGACGCCGCATTGAAAGAGCGTGATTTTTTAGACTTCGAAGAGCCCTACCGCTTGCAGCCTTAGGCCAAGCGCTCAGTCAATTTTCATGCAAACCTACCTTGTTGGCGGCGCCGTTCGTGACTTGATGATGGGTTTGCCGGTTCGCGACCGCGACTTTGTGGTGGTCGGCGCAAGGGCGCAAACGCTGCTTGACCTTGGTTTTATTCCCGTGGGCCGAGACTTCCCCGTTTTTCTTCATCCGCATACCAAAGAAGAATATGCCTTAGCCCGTACAGAGCGAAAAACTGCGCCCGGCTACCGTGGATTTTCAGTCCATGCTTCGCCCGACGTTACTTTGGAAGATGACCTTTCTCGACGCGATTTGACTATGAACTCCATAGCTGTGGCGTTCAACGAAGACAAGCTAGCGATTGATCTTGCAGATTGCATAGACCCCTTTGGAGGGCGACAAGATATTGAAAACAAAATCTTGCGCCACACCGGCCCTGCGTTTCGCGAAGACCCTGTGCGAATTTTGCGCCTGGCCCGCTTTGCCGCTCGGTTTCCTGATTTCAAAGTCGCACCTGAAACCATGGCGATGATGCAAGAAATGGTGTCAAGCCGAGAGGTGGAGCATCTGGTCGCGGAGCGGGTGTGGTTAGAGTTTTCCAAAGGGCTGATGGAGAAAACTCCTTCGCTCATGGTGACGATTCTGCAAGCGTGCGGTGCACTCCAAGTCGTGATGCCAGAGTTACATGCTGCAGTAGATGAACGAACCTTGCTTCTTTTGGATTTCACCGCAGAACGTCATACGACATTAGAAGTTCGGTTTGCCTGTTTGGCACATGGTTTAAAAACCGTTCCAACGTTTTGTCAAACGCACCGTATTCCTGCTCCCTGTTCGGATTTGGCCACCTTGCTTTACCGCAGCTTTAATCAGATTAAGCATTGCGACCCTTCAGATGGCAATGCAGTGGTGAAGCTTCTTGAGCAGTGCGATGCATTTCGAAAACCCGAGCGCTTTGCACTGCTCCTTGAAGCATCGTCCTACATCGCTCACCCCGCACACCTCCCTGCAACCGAATGGTTAGCTGCTAGCTTGCAGTGCGCTCAATCCGTCAATACTGAACTCGTTGCCACACAAGCCATTGCAGAGGGGAAAACGGGGGCAGAGATTGGCCACATGGTTTCTAAAGCCAGGGCGCTGGCAGTCACCCAGGCGTTGCGGATTTGAAAATTACAAGCAATGCATCTTGTCGCCATGGGCAAACCCAAGCGGTGTCCACGGCACCCCCGTGCCTAACGCGATGACCTTAAAGAGTTCCCCCATTTCATGCTCCATGATTAGTTTTTGAGCCGCCACTCGCTCAGGCAGACTGGCCGCTTGCATTAAATCCACGATTCCGCAGTTCATTAAAAAATGGGCTTGGTTGGTGTAACCCAAAACCTCCAATCCCGCGTCTTGCGCAGCCAAGGCGATGCCGGTGAAATTAACGTGAGCGGTAATGTCTTTTTGACCTACTTGGGTGAGTGGGTCTGTATCGCTTTGATGGGCTTGGTGACACATCACGGTTCCAATGTGGCGCTGCGGGTGGTAATACTCCGACTCTGGAAAACCATAGTCCAATAAAAACACTGCGCCCGTTTGTAAACGGTCGGCCAAGGTTTGAACAAAGCCTTGGGCTTGAGGGTGAATTTCAGTAACGTAGTCATGCTCACCCGTCACTTCAAACGGCGGGCGCAATTCGCTGGGTCGATCTTGCCAAACAAATGCGGGACTTTCAGCATGGGGGTTGGAGTTATCCAACACAACACCGCGCTCATGCCATACCCCGCCCACACGCGATAACAACTGAACCGGCATGGCGTCTAACACCTCGTTGCCGATGACAACCCCATTCATGTCATCAGGCAAAACATCCGCCCACTGAACGACATTTAAATGATCAATCAAGCGCGTGCGCTGACGCTCTTTCAGCGTGCTTGAAATATCAACTATGGTGTAACGCTTTATCTTGACGCCCATGGCGGCCAGCGCAGTAAGCAACTGCTGAGCAAGGGCTCCAGTTCCGGCTCCAAACTCCCATATTTCATGGTTCTGGGTGTGCTCTAAGGCCTGGGCAATTTGGCGCGCGAATGCGTAAGCAAACAATGGCGTCATCTCTGGCGCCGTCACAAAGTCACTCTTCACTGACGTACCGTCGGGGGTCGTCGGCATAGCGCCAAACTTTGGTAGTTCGTTGGCGTAATAGCCTAAACCAGGCGCATAGAGTGCCTCGGCCATAAACATATCAAAGCTAATCCAGCCCTGCGATTGTGCTATGACCTTGGCAAGGTGCAAGGTCATGGGGGTCGTTAAACTAGAGGGCGCTGTCATTACATATCACTTTATTTTTAGCCACATCACTCTGCGTCCCATTAGATTGTTTTAGCCTGACCGATTGTCCTCCAATGTCCGCCCTATCTTCGTCTCATCCAGCCCACGCTGCCCCTACCGTTTTGGTTACTGGCGGTGCTAAGCGCTTGGGTCGGGAAATTGCATTGGCTTTGGCGGCAGGGGGTTGGCGGGTGGCGGTGCATTTCAAGGGCTCCGCCCTTGACGCTGAAAAAACGGTATCCGATTGTGCCGCGCTGACACCTGGTGCGGCGCTCTTTCAGGCCGACTTGAGTGATGAATCGGACGTTAGAAAATTGCTACCCCGGGTGATCGAACAACTAGGAACGGTTGACGCAGTAGTCAACAGCGCCTCCACCTTTGAACATGACAACCCTGCCAGCTTCGGGTTTGAGGCGATGGACACCCACATGCGCACCAACACGGGTGCTGCCATTATTTTGGCGCAAGCCTTGCATGCCCACCTGGATACGCGTAACCGCGCAGCGCCCGATAAAGATTTAGACCCTTCAGAGGTTCACAGTGGCGCGGTGGTCAATATGCTAGACCAAAAACTCTGGAACCAAAACCCTGACTTTTTCAGCTACACCTTGTCCAAAGCCGCTTTGGAAGCGGCAACCACTATGCTTGCTTTGGCGTTAAGCCCGTTGGTTCGGGTCGTAGGCGTGGCCCCCGGTCTGACACTCACCAGCCACTTGCTCACCCAAGATAAATTTGCAGCGCTGCACAAGCTTTCCCCCTTGGGGCGCTCCTCTACGCCCAAAGATGTGGCCGCTACGGTCCGTTTTGCGCTGGAGAACCAATCGATTACCGGAACCACTTTGCTGGTTGACGGCGGTCAACACCTCATGCGCTTTGAGCGCGACTTTTCTTTGATGTAAGGCGTCAACATGTCTCCCACCACCGGCTCTCAAATTTTGACGCTCAACGGCTTGCGCTTTGAGGCTAATTTGGGTATTTTGGAATCTGAACTTGCAGCGCCCCAACCCATTCAGGTGGACGCAGAGTTGCACTTGGGCATTCAGCCCTTGCTGCCCAGCGATGACGATATCAACCACGTTCTGGACTATCGCAAAGTACGCCAAATCATCATTGCAGAGTGCACCGCAGAGCATGTGAATTTGCTCGAGAGTTTGATCGGTAAATTGGCACATCGGCTGCTGCAGTTACCAGGCGTTTTAGGGGTGCGCGTCAAAATCGCCAAGCTCAAAATCTTTGACGATTGCGAAGTCGCCATCCGGGTTGAAACCGGTCAGTGGTAAGCCTGAGGAAACCGTATGAACGCAACATGGATTGAAGAAGAAAACGCTGTCGTGGCCAAAGACCCCGCCGCGTTAAAGATAGAACGCGAAACGCACAAGCTAGAAAAGCGGCTGTGTCGCCAAGTCGGTCAAGCCATCATGGACTTCAACATGATTGAAGATGGTGACCGCGTGATGGTTTGCGTCTCTGGCGGTAAAGACAGCTACGGCATGTTAGATATTTTGCTCAAAATGCAGCAACGCGCTCCGATTCAATTCGAGTTGATCGCCGTTAACTTGGATCAAAAACAACCCGGTTTTCCTGACCACATTTTGCCCGCTTACTTAAAGCAACTCGGCGTTCCCTTTCACATCGAAACGCAGGACACCTACAGCATTGTTAAAAAGGTCATCCCGGAAGGCAAGACCATGTGCAGCTTATGCAGTCGGTTGCGCCGAGGTATCTTGTACCGTGTGGCAGATGAACTCAAAATTACTAAAATCGCGCTAGGCCACCACCGCGACGACATGTTGCAGACGTTTTTTCTCAATATGTTTTTTGGCGGCAAACTCAAAGGCATGCCCCCAAAATTAGTCAGTGACGACGGCGGTCACATCGTAATTCGCCCTTTAGCGAACGTGGCTGAAAAAGACTTGACGCGTTGGGCAGCTCACCGCGAATTCCCTATCATCCCCTGTACGCTGTGCGGTAGCCAAGAGAACTTGCAACGTAAGCAAATTGGCAACATGCTGCGCGATTGGGAAAAACTTTACCCCGGTCGTATTGAAAGCATGTTTACCGCGCTTCAAAATGTAGTGCCCTCGCATTTGATGGACACTAAGCAGTACGACTTTAAGAACATCAAAACCACCGGAGTTCCCGATGCAGAAGGCGACAAAGCCTTTGATGCAGAAGAGTTTTCACCCGCTTCTCTTCCAGGTCTCCAACTGGTAAGCCTGTAATCTCATGATGCGATCTGGTTTGCGCGTCAAAACACTTCTTTGGAGCGCAATCGGCATGACCTCGCTCATGGTGTTAACGGGCTGCGCTACTACGCGAATCATTGACAGTGAAGTTCGCAGTTTTGCGAGTTCTACCGTCACAGCCAACCCTGCCAGCTTCCGGTTCGAACGCTTACCTTCGCAGAACCTTCAAGCCCAGGCACAAGAGCAACTCGAAAACATCGCGCAGCCATTGCTAGAGCGCGTTGGCTTGCGCAAAGACGGAGCCAATGCCCAATATGCTTTGCAAATAACCGCCGCGTTGGAGACCATAGAAAACCCCTCTTATAGTCGGACTTGGAGAAACCAGCGGTTCATTGAACGTGATGGTTTGATTCGGTTTCCAATGGCGGGACTGATGCTAGAGCCACCATGGCACCGCTACCGCATTTCAGTTTTATTGCGTGACGTCGCTTCAAGCCAGACCGTTTTTGAAAGTACCGCCCAACACGTCGGCCCGTGGTCCGATTCCCAGCAATTGCTCCCTGCGGTGATTCGCGCCGCCTTGAGCGACTACCCCAGCGCACAGCCCCAGCCTCACACCGTTTTGATAGAAGTTTCACCCACTGCTGCACCAATCCCATGACCCACGCACGCTCCCCCTCCGTTCGGATTACTGCGGTTCGCCACGGCGAAACGGCTTGGAACGTGGACACGCGCATTCAGGGGCAGCTCGATATCGCGCTTAATGACCACGGCCAGTGGCAGGCGCAACGGGTTGGCATTGCTCTCGCAGAAAGCGGCATTGACCACATTTACACCAGCGATCTTCAACGCGCCCACAGCACCGCCAAAGCCATCGCCGCACACGCGGGCATCGACCCCAAATCGATTGAACTTCACGCGGGCCTGCGCGAGCGCGCTTTTGGTAGCTTTGAAGGACAAACCTACGCAGAGATAGAAACAAAGTGGCCCGAGGAGTCCAAGCGCTGGCGGCAACGCGACCCCCATTGGGCCCCGCCTGGGGGCGAAACCCCGCTGCAAACGCGCGATCGTGTTGCCCTGGCGTTATCCGACATCGCAGCCCAACACAGCAGTCAACATATTGTGTTGGTCGCCCACGGCGGGGTATTAGACATGTTGTATCGGCTGGCTACGCAACAAGCCGTCGATGCGCCGCGCACCTGGGATTTAGGCAACTGCACTATCAACCGCCTGCTTTGGACGCCTGAATCTTTAACCTTGGTGGGCTGGGCAGATGCGAGTCACCTTGAGACCGAAACGCGGGACGAATTCACGGCTTAATTCTTAGTTCAATTGCTTAAATCCTATGTCCAAAATCATTGTTTTTGCATTTCCTGTTTTTTTACTTCTCATCGCTTTGGAGTTTTGGTGGGACCAGCGCCAAGCGCGCTTACGAGGGTCGGTATCGAGTTTTGGACTTAGTGATTCCTTAAACAGCTTGAGCCTGGGACTCATGAGCCAGCTAACGGGTGTATTGAGTAAATTCATCGGCTTGCTCCTTTACGCCGCAGTGTTTGATTCCATCGCTCTTTTTCCTGACGCCGAGCTATGGAAACATCCCTTGGGCTGGCTTCTCGCATTAGTCATTTATGATTTTTGTTATTACTGGCTGCACCGCGGTGGCCACCGTATTTCACTGCTTTGGGCAGCACACTCTGTCCACCACCAAAGCCAGTACTACAACCTCACCACCGCACTGCGCCAAACTTCGACAGGCGCTTTTTTTGGTTGGATTTTTTATCTCCCCATGGCGGTTTTAGGTATTCCACCTTTGGTGTTCGGCATCGTCGCTTTGGTTGACTTGCTCTACCAATTTTGGGTACACACCGAGCATGTAAAAAAACTGGGCTGGTTTGACCGCGTGTTTTGTTCGCCCAGCAACCACCGCGTACACCACGCAATCAACGAAGGGTACCTTGATCGCAACTACGGCGGTATTTTGGTGGTGTGGGACCAGTTATTTGGCACGTTTACGCCGGAGCAAGATGCTTGCGTTTATGGAACCCGTGACCCGTTGAACAGTTGGGACCCGCTATGGGCCAATACCCAAGGCTACGTTCGTTTAGCGCAATCCAGCCTTCAACTACCAACTTGGCAAGACAAACTCAAGGTTTGGTTTAAACCGCCAGGCTGGCTTCCTGCCTCAGCGTCCGCTTTGGGAAAATCAGAATTTCGCATGTCTGAAGTGCGCACTTTCCAGCCACCACGATCAACCGCTCAGCATCTTTTTGCCAGTTTCCAATATGCGCTGATTATGTTTGCGGGTTCCGCATTTTTGTGGGTGGCAGATTCACTTTCACTGACATCTGCCGCGATTTACTGTGTTGGTTTATGCTTTAGCCTTTGGGTTTTAGGGTGTTACACCCAAGGGCAATTTCGCGGCTGGCATGCGGCGCTACTACATCTCGCAGCAGCCGCTGCTTTGGCCTTAGTTCAGTAAATCCGGATGCAACGAGCTCGGTGGCACAACGCCTAAATGGCGGTAAGCAGCCAGCGTTGCAATGCGACCGCGCGGGGTGCGTTGCAAATAGCCTTGTTGAATTAAGTAGGGCTCAATCACGTCCTCGATGGTTTCGCGCTCTTCGCCAATACTGGCTGCGATATTGTCCAAACCCACAGGACCGCCATCAAAACGGTGAATCACCGCTTCAAGCAGCTTGCGGTCCATCAGATCGAACCCCTGCGGATCCACATCAAGCATCGCCAACGCGCGGTTGGCAATATCGAGCGTAATTTTTCCTGCACCTTTGACTTCCGCAAAATCACGCACACGGCGCAGCAACCGGTTGGCAATGCGCGGGGTGCCGCGCGAGCGACGTGCGATTTCAAAACCACCATCCGGATCGGTTGGCACTTTCAGCAAACCCGCGCTTCGCGTCACGATGCGCAAAAGCTCGTCAGATGAATAAAACTCTAAGCGCGCCACAATCCCAAAGCGGTCCCGCAAAGGATTGGTCAGCATTCCCGCTCGCGTTGTCGCCCCGACCAAGGTAAAAGGCTGCAAATCCAGCTTGATAGACCGAGCTGCCGGGCCTT
>SXGU01138980.1_pt1 | contig 16913 bp, 17 predicted proteins | sample 3174531 | NCBI WGS metagenome assembly SXGU01 (sample SAMN11356863, study PRJNA531348) | freshwater metagenome | isolation source: freshwater sample F1-140 | place: China: Fuxian Lake, Yuxi | collected 2017-12-25 | reverse complement strand
CTATTTGGAATCTGATGACTATTTGGAGATTTCGGCTCATTCTTAATTTTCCGCCGTACCTTTATTGTTCGCGTTACCACCATTGGAGATTCAGATGTCGTCGTATTTTCGGTAAATATTTCAGTCATTTTTAAAACAAAATAATGTATTAAATATTCGTGACGAATATCCGGCAAATGAATAATGTGTTCGACTTTCCCTAAAAATCTGCAGTTTACAATAGCCGGTTTAAATCGAATGATGTAATAAAAATAGGATTTGATAATTGTGCGTATCTCAATATTATATGTACGTCCGATGGTTTGAAGATATGATATAATGCCGCCGCTGCCACCACCGCCACCACCGCTCTTTTTAAGGTTCGACGACCGCGACGAAGAATTCGCCACAAACATTCCGGTCAATGTTTCCCAAACCGAATTCGTAATTATATTCGTGTTTTGAATAATATCCTGATTTGTTTGCATATAATTAATCATACTTCGAATATCGGAGCTAAATTGTTTTTGAATAGAGATAATACTTTTGTTCGCCAAACCAAGATTTTCGGCATCACTGATTTTTTGCAAAAATGTAAGAATGTCGTGTTCAGGTAATTGGTTAAACCGCATTCGGACAAACTCCGTTTGAAGCGATTCATCGATACGGGATACGTAATTACATATAAGGCAAAACCGAACATTATTATCGGTGTAACTAGTCAGCAAATATCGTAACGCGATCTGTGCGTTTTTCGTCATATAATCAACTTCGTCTAATATGACAAATTTAATACCAGTTCCAAACATTGATTTCGTACTTACAAAACTATTGATCTGATTTCTAATAATATCGATTCCACGTTCATCAGATGCATTTAAATGAATCATAAGCCCCTTGTTTTTCATATTTAGCTTTTCCTGGTAAGAATTCACCAAATTGATAATCGTCGTCGTTTTACCAGTTCCAGGTGGTCCATAAAACAATAAATTCGGAAAGTAGTTTGTTTTTAAAATATTCGACAATATCGTTTTATTAACAGGGTCAAGTACAATATCGTCAAAACACGACGGTCTATATTTTTCAACCCACGGCATCGCGTTTGTATTCGGCTGTGCGGAAAGCTGTTGGCTCATTATGTGATATGTTGTTAATGGTCTCTATTATTCTATTATTCTATTGGTCTATCAACCAGTAAGGATAAATAATAAGACGGTTATATATTTAAACACTTTACGCGTTTATTCAAACGCTCATTTGTGAAATAATTGATTCGCGTATATACGAAATTTAAATAAACCAACCATTATTTATAATCGTACAATCCGACCCAATCCATTGAAGAAATGTCACAATTGGCCAATCTGGATGCTCAACGCGCGGCGATCGGTAAACCATCGGTTGGGTATTTAGAGTTAATCGTCGGGTCAATGTTTTCCGGTAAAACCTCGTATTTGCTGGACATCTATAAAAAATGCAAGTTTTGCGACATACCAATTGCCGTTATAAACTATGCAGATGATGTGCGTTATTCAGATACAATGTTGTCCACACACGACAAGCAAATGATTCCTTGCATTAAGGCAAAAACCATCAACGATGCGATAGTTGAGAATTTAGCTGAAATATCAGCGGCGGAAGTAATATTGATAAACGAAGGTCAGTTCTTTCCAGACATTGAAGAGCAAGTACACGCCCTTGTCGAGAAAACACAAAAGCGCGTATATATTTGCGGTCTGGACGGCGACTTTGAACGTAAACCGATTGGAAAATTACACAATCTGATTCCATTTTGCGATGAAATTGTGAAACTCAAGTCATTGTGCAGTTTGTGCCGTGATGGTACACCCGGCATTTTCAGTTTTCGCACAACACACGAAGTCGATCAGGTTGTCATCGGATCATCGAATTATATTCCATTATGTCGAAAATGCTACAACTCTGAAACGGAAAAGAAAGAGAATAAGTCCAACTAACTACTATATTCGTGTGCTTTCTTTAAGTTCATTTTATGCGTTCAATCACATAAAATGATTTAAACTGTTATTACTATTATAATTATCATATCAACTTTTATCACACCATTATTTTTATCACACCATTATTTTTATCACACCATTATTTTTATTTATCTCAAAGAATGCCCCCTAGAAAGAAGGTAAAATCCACGACCGAGACACTCGCATCCGGTGAAAATATTGAAATTTCCATAACGCCGGTTGTGAATAGTGCCGCCGATGCAGCCGCCGATGCAGCCGCCGATGCAGCCGCCGATGCAGCCGATACCGCGAATCTAGTAACCCCGGATCAATTCCAAAAAGGAAATGTCAATAAGAAGCGTGGCAGGAAGCCCAAAGGCGGTAAAATTATGACGAATATTACATCATCGAATGCAGAAATTTCGGAAATACCGAATATTATATTGCATTTAAAGTGTCATATATCTGATCTAAAATCAAGCGAAATTATTTCGAATTACGAGTATTCACCATCCATCGAGGATGTTCAATCATATACACCTGCATCGCAAACGATACAATGCAATGAAATTGTAAATAATTTTAATAATGAAGAATATAATAGTGATTGCCGATATGTATGCAGCGGCGGCAATGATAGACCCATTGATATGTGTATCGTAAATAGTAATCAGATGTTGACAAATGATAGTGAAACTACAATATCCGCCGCGTCTGTTGGTAAATTAATGGGTACATCTGTGTGTGGTAGCATATTTCCATCCCAGAATGAAGTATCACGCGTTGTCAACCATCCGACTACATCAAAAACAAATGTAATGAATGATAAAATCAACAAGGATATAATGAAAAAGATAAATAGATTGAAAATTTCGTTCCACAATAGCGAACCCGTGCAGACGAAGGGGAATAATCGCTCCGCGTGCTTTTGGGATACTTGCGATTTTGATACGCAAATCTATTATATTCCTACAAGTATTATTAACGATACATTTCAAGTATATGGATGTTTTTGCTCGCCTGAATGTGCAATCGCATATTTATTAAAAGAACACCTGGATACATCTACCCGATTTGAGCGATTGCATTTAATCCAATTGTTATATGGTGGTATATCTCAGTATGGAAAAGGACTGAAACCAGCGCCGAGTCCGCATTTTCTGCTTGACAAATATTACGGGAATTTATCTATTCAAGAATATCGGCAGCTGTTTAAGGGGGGTCAGATGATCTATGTCGTCAATAAACCACTTACACATATTTTACCGGAATTGTACGAAGACAATAATGATTTTCTGGTAAACAGTAAGGTGATTCCGACGAATAATATGAAACTTAAAAAGCGGTATAAGACGATGATTGTGCAGAATAATGCAGAATAATACATCCACCGGTCTCATAGGGAGGGGGGGTCTATATTTGTGATAGAAGAATATTATATTATTGTATAGTATACAATACAATACAATACAATACCCCCGATGCCATCACACATTGATATTTTCATTCGAAAAACCAAAAATGCAAAATATGAGACAAACTACGGAATCGCATTTGAATGTGTCGAACTTATACGACGGACGTTTTGTACCCTAACTGGATATACGTACCCGGATGTAGTAGATGCAGTCGACTTTTTCAATAAAATACAGGAATTACCGCCTCTTGCCGGAGAAACTGCAGGTAAGTCGCCAATTCCATTACAAACATACTCGTATCCATATACTCGCGCGTGGTCTTATTATTTTAAGCCAGGTTCCATATTATTTTGGAAATATAAAAAGACCGCATTTCCGTATGGTCACGTTGCATTAGTCGTTGATAGTAATGAGAATGAAACTACGATTATTCAGCAAAATTTGAACCCCCCTGTAAAAGTATTCAATACCAAGGAGCTAATGGAGAAAATGAATAGCCCGACCAGTAAATTTCTAGGGATAAAAACAATACCGCCAGAAATTTCAAAAAAGATAAAAAATGTCGAATATAGTATCATACGACTATAATTTCGATCTCATTTGCGTAGTTTCATTTGTATTTGATTCCGATACCGCTGCCGCCGATGTTGCCGTCGTCGCCGCTGTTGTCGCCGCTGTTGTCGCCGCTGTTGCCGCCGCAGCCGCCATCGCAGCCATTGTTTTCTTTTTTTCCATCACTTGATTATAGATACGATTCATTTCTTGGGTTCTACGAAATGATTCAGCCGCGTTGTCCATAAAATTACGTATCTCATTAAATCGCATCTGATTCACAGATTGCACATTTCGTTCGATTACAGGCGCCTTTTTTGCGCCAGCATCCGAGTCCGAGCCCGTTGCATTTTCATTATCTGCCGGTTTGTCACCTTTTGTAGTATTACTTTTACCCCCATTAATATATGACCGTATCACCTTGAGCATATCATAATTATGCTCCTTCAATGACACTACAATATCGTCATCGGACATATCAGTCTGTCCTCGAATCACTTGTATATAACACTGGAGTTGCGCCTCACTTGGCTCTCTTAGCTTGGCGGGTGCTGCAGGGACTGTGGCAGAAGTGTCTTGCATTTCAATGAATGGGTTTATGTATTGTATAATATGTCTTGTATATATTATCTTATATATCTTATATTTATACCCTTGAACGAATGCTAAAATTAGAATAATAATAATCCACAAAATTGAAATAAACGATTTACAATATAGAGTATATAAGACCGGTAGTTTCTTTATACTATTCCATTACCCACCCAAATATGTCAATTCCGGAAAACGCCGCCACTGCCACTGCGACCGCCACTGCCACTGCGACCGCGACCGCCGCCGCCACTGCGTCGTCAGAGATAACAATAGATATTCGCCCTCTATTAGAAGATGTGTCTCAATTGATGACAAAACATATTTCAAAAATGCTGGAAGGTGTAGTTGGTGATTATGCTGTATATAAAGAAACACACGACATTATAATGAGCTTGCCTTGTGTTCAAAAATTACAACATAAGGTAAGCACTCTCGAGTCGGCGCTGAATTATCCAGACTCTGCTGCACATCAATGCCCACCGCACCCGTCTGTACCCCAAACAAGTGATTACGATGAGGTGTCTAAACTAAAGAGTTCGATCGACAAATTGACCGAATATATTCGACACTTGGAATCAAGAGTGAGACTACCAAGTATTTCTGAAGAAAGCGGTAAATGTGGTGGTGGTGGTGGTGGTGGTGAGTCTGAAGAAACGGTTCGCCTTGAAGTGCACGAATCACACGACACTGATTCCGTGGATACTGCTTCTCTGGCAGCTTCAGACGATGAAACTACCACTGCAGTAGAAAATGAGATTGTTTCTCGGGCAAATGAGGCCGAGGACGCCAAGGAAGACGCCGAGTCCGAAGAGGAAGCTGAGGACGCCGAAGCGGAGGACGCCGAGGAGGCCGAGGATGCCGAGGCAGAAGCCGAGGCCGAAGAAGAAACCGATGATGCCGGGGCTGAAGAAGAAGCAGAGGAAGCCGAGGCCGAAGCCGAGGAAGCCGAGGAAGCCGAGGAAGCGGAAGCCGCCGAGGAAGAAGACGCAGAGGCCGCCGATGCAGAAGAAGAAGCCGAAGAAGAAGAAGCCGAAGAAGCCGAAGAAGCCGAAGAAGAAGCCGAAGAGGAAGCCGAGGAAGCCGAGGCTGAAGATGAAATCGAAGTATCAGAAGTGAAAATCAAGGGAAAGACGTATTTCACGACAAATCCTCAAAACGGGATCATTTATGCCTGTGTAAATGATGATGTAGGCGACGAAGTTGGCGTGTTTAAGAACGGGATTGCGTTGTTTACAAGCAAGAAGTAAGCAAGCGACGTAGATGCAAATAAATGACACCCACAAATAAAATAATAAAATAAATAAATATAATATAACACGCATATTTTTTTATTTATAATGATCGAAAAAATATGCCCTCCCGCATTACTTTATTTAGCTTTTTCTATGATTCAAATCACAATTGATTTGTTTCAGGGTGAATATTCTGTTTCATTAATAAAGTTTATTGTTATGGTAATATTTACAACAATACTGAATATGATGTGCTTAAATGGTCTTACCAAGGTGGTCTGGTTCATCGTATTAATTCCATTATTATTACTGACGTATATTTCATCAGTGATGTTTTATGTTTTCGGAATAAATCCAGGTAAAACGGATCTTCGGGTTCAAAAACAAACGGCGCCTGCCGGTACGAATTCACCAAACCAGAATCGCGCGTCTCCACCGCCACCACCACCGCCGCCGCCTCCGTCGAGTAATAATTTGGCACAGAGATAACAATAACTCATTTCATTTTTGATATAAAAACAATTGTTGATATGTATATATAATATCCGCACTTCAAAATTATTTTGTAAATGCCACATCTTACTATGAATAAAGCGCCAATTCTTGCAGTGAAACCATCATTAACAACAATATATTCGTCAAATATCGAATATCCGTCATATTTTCAAAACTCATATACGGAATATGAAATAAAACACGCGGAAATCATATGTGCAATTTCTATGGTGTATGTCATTTTCCCATTATTATATACTGCATATATTACAAATAACGTTGGCGTAATGTTTTCAATATGGAATATTATCCAAAGCGGAATATTCGATAAAATAAAGAAAGTAAAACAGTATTTATCGGATAAAGTCGCATATATGATGCACTATTTGGGATATCGCACATTTAGCACGTACACTGTTGTAAAGAATGGTCGCGAATTGTTTACCGCGTATTCGGAATATATAAATGTAAGGACAACGCGCCAAAATATAAAGTTTGTAGATATGGCAAAATATAAGGTATGCAAATGGATTGATGCACAATATCGTCAATATGAAAGTATTCACAATGAAATACCTGATGTGTGTGATGCGACCAATGACATTTATGATTTCATCATTCATTCGTCACCTGATTATAAGCAGTCGAGGGTACATCGTGGCGACTTCCGAATTTCAACGCATACTCAGTTTTCTGTGAATTACCGAACATTTAGTAAACTAGACCATATCGATGGATATGCCCAATTGAATTTGGCTTTACCGTCGCTACGGATATTTGTTACTTCTGCGGAAGAATACAATAACACCGCCGACACCGATGAAGTAACGGCAGAAGTCCTTCCTATTCATATCAAAGATCTTGATACTTTTTATATTGAGAAAAACGAGCTATTCGACATTCCATTTTTGCAATGGTATTTTATGAATCGTTTATTTAGACAGGACACTGCAGACTATATTAAAAGGAGACGACCTGGCTATGAAATCACGCTATACAATAACGATTATGAAACCCGAAAACTGTCCGAAAACGTCTTGTTATGTAAACGCGACGGGCGGTGGGTGATGCAAGGTAGTGGCGACGAGAACGAGAACGAGAACGAGAACGAAGAGGAAACTGACTATTTTATGAAATTTACCAACGGACAGCATATTATCGTTGGAAACTCTTATATTATGAAGGTAGATACAGTATTGAATTGCCCGATTTACGATGTTAATAACAAATGTGTCATCTCCATTGATGAAGACATTAATGAATGCTATGATGACTCGGATGATAATCTTACGGACGATGAAATGTCTCCGCCAGTTAATATTGCTACTGTCGAAAATGTAGAGACCGACACCGACACCGAGGGCGACACCGAGGGCGACACCGAGGGCGAGAGCGAAGAAGAAGATACCCCGATGTGCAACGATGACGTGGATAAAATGAATATTGCATCTGAATTTGAGATCATCGAAGAGCAGGAATGATAGGCCAGGCCAGGGGCCCGCAGTTAGATAAGTATTTTCTATCTTTATTTAGTTGAAATAGAAAATATAGTATAAAAAAAATTGAATATATAATATACGATGTGTAGTATTCCATCCACATCATTGACTGAACGTTCGTTTGAAATGGCGTCTGCTGCATCTTCTTCTTCGTCTTCGTCCTCGTCGTCGTCGTCGAGTACCCGTCCATCAAGTGCTCATTTTGACGAAGCCGGCAAATCATTTCATAAACTGTCTCATCAATGGACATTGTGGGCGCATTTGCCTCACGATACAAATTGGGCCGCATCCAGCTACAAGAAAATATACGAGTTTGAAACAGCAGAAGAAGCGATTGCGATTTTCGAAACATTGCCACCGAAGCTTGTGATGAACTGTATGCTCTTTCTAATGCGAAAAGGGATTGTTCCGATGTGGGAAGATGCAAAAAACCGTAACGGCGGCTGTTTTTCGTATAAGGTTGCAAATAAGGAAGTCAATCAGGCCTGGAAGCAGCTTTCATATGTCACTGTCGGTGAAACGATTTCAACGAATTTAACGGTTCTCCCCTACGTAAATGGAATTACTATTTCGCCGAAGAAGAATTTCTGTATCATAAAGATATGGATGGCGAACTGCAATTTCCAAAACGCAGGCGTTGTCCGAGAATTGGAAGGAATTACTGCACACGGGTGTCTGTTCAAGAAGCATACACCCGAATATTAAGTACGTATACTATGTATACTACGTATACTACGTATACTACGTATACTACGTATACTACGTATACTACGTATACTACGTAAGTACGTATTATTGCTACTAGATAATGTAGCAATAATAACACCAAAACAATTTACTCACGAACTGGGCAACGGTGATAAACATAACTTAATTGTCCCAAGTGATGCAACATAATATTTAACAACCAACGGCATATCATTGTCTAGATACATTTCGATTTGATTGCACAAATTAGTACACTTAATAAAATACCCCAAATTTTTCAATGAAAATTCGCCCTGGATCACCTTCCCCGAATCTTTTTTATGCAGGAATTCCATACTTCCGTCCGACTCTACACGACGCACTTCTGCCGTCGCAAATTGCCCCGAACACCTGAATATCAACTCATTCCCCACCGACTTAATCTCCAACTTCTCCGAAATACACGACAAATCCCGGATAATCTTCTGAAAATCGCTCGACGGCAAATTAATCACGCTCGAAAATGCGACTTCCGGCTCAACCAACTCCTCCAAATCAGGCTCAATCAATCGCAATTTCTGTGTCTTGCACTGTTTAATATCCCCGTTCTCAAATTTCAAACCCAAATACGAAACAACTCCATCATTATAATCCTTCTTCTCAATATATATCGTAAGCGTGTCATCATTGTCGATCGAATTAATCAACTTAAATAAATGAAACATATTCACACCAATAATAATCTTATCCAAACTGCACTCATACAACTCAAAATTAACCGCTTCAAGAAATAAATGCGCCAACATTGTATGCGACTTATCCATATTAATAACGCGGATTCCGTCCTTCTGAAATGTAATATTTGTTTCGATCAAAATCTCCTTTAGGGCACACATCAATGTGCGAAATGGTGCAATTTGAACCGTTTTAATCGTCAAAACATTATCACTTAAGGACGCGCTGCTGCCACCGCCACCGCCACCGACACCACCGGTCGTAAAAGTAGGTGCGTTAAAACTTGGAAAACTCATCGCTCTTTACTTGTTTAGACATTTAAATCTTTATATCTATTTTTTATGAAAAATAAAACATTATTATAACAATGACGACACAAAAAATAAAAAGAAATAGATTTAGACGAAAATCTAGACATTCGTTGCATTTGTCATCGAGAACCAAAACCAGGACCAGGACCTCGCGAAACGTCGCTTCAAAATCAATCAAAAACGGCGAAATAACGACGAATAAAAACGGAGATGGATGGGTACGAATAACGATTCGCGGTAATCCATACGAACGCGGTCTAGCACACGGTCAACTGGCCGCGCATCTTTTTCCGCGTGTATTTACTGTTATGCAATTCCTATTCGTCGAAGGATACGGCCGCGACATTGATTTCTTCTACGATTTATGCGACGACTTTTTCCAGCCAATCATCGAATCAAGATTTCCGAAAATATTCCAGGAAATGAAGGGGATTGCCGATGGCGCGAAATTGCGGGTTTGTCAAGTGATACTCATAAATATGTATATGTCGTTCCCCTATTTTTATGCACATATGCTGCGATATATCGACACGCCGAAATACCGGAAAAAATACGCAGACGTTATTCGCGATGAATACGCCATCTCGGCGAACCCGGTCGCACTCGCCGCCAGAACTGCGAAATTAAATGAGTTCAAAGATCGGTGCTCGCTTATTATGGCGGTTGGGGAGGACTGGACCAAAACAGGCGGAATTGTATGCGGACATTCCTCCTTTAGCAACTTCTTAGACGCCCAGTTTTGCAATATTCTTTTGCGAATTGAACCGGAAAGCGGCGACGGACATACTATCGTGATGCAAAGTGTCGCCGGTGGTGTATTTAGTATGACCGACTTCTTCGTCACGAGCGCCGGTATTCTCGGATCTGAAACTACAATCGGCGGATTTAATGCATACGAATTAAGAGACCCAATTTGCTGTCGGATGCGTGAATGTATGCAATACGGAAAGTCTTTAGAAGATTACGCCGAGAGATTGCAAAAGGGGAATTCCGGCGATTATGCGTGTTCGTGGATGTTCGGTGATATTCACCAGAAACGGATAATGCGAGTCGAATTAGGGCTCAATTATGTAAATATTGAAACAACTAAGAATGGTGTATTTGTCGGGTTTAATTCTACATACGACGAACGTATCCGTAATATCGAATGTGGTTCGTCGATGTCTATGTCGGCGAATAATGCGACGGGTGCAGGTGATGTCGGCGCAGGCGGTCCGCTAGGATTTAGAAACATTTCATCCAGTATCGGAAACCGGCGTGTACAATTGGAGAAATTGGCGGAAAAATATCGCGGCCGGATCGATACCTCGATCGCTATGAAGATATTATCTGACCATTATGATCACCATTTATCAAAAACAGTCGCGAATACGCGAACCGTGTGTAAGCACGGATACAATGACCACGAAGGTGCATCGCCGTATAAACCGGTTGGCGCATATGACTGCAAAGTCACCGATAGTGCACTTGCCGAGAAAATGACATTCCTGGCGCGTTGGGGGCCACCGTGTGGAACGTCGTTTTATGTGAAACAACATATGGCCAAGCACCCACAATGGAAAGACTGGGAAGATTATTTGGTCGATTTGCCGAAAAGACCCTGGGTGGAAGCGTAATCACGCGTGCATCGTATGTATTACACCGTCCATTGTATTATTCTATCTGTAATATATACGATAAACATATATACGGTAAAATGACTCCGACGACTCCGACGACTCCGCCAAGTCCGCCGACGGAGTCGACTCCGCCGACTAAAAAAAGCGAGACCGAATGGTATAAAGGCCTTAAAAAATCGCCATTAACGCCACCCAGCTCGGTGATTCCTATCGTATGGGCCATTTTATATGTACTTATTATCGCATCAGGTGTCATCTATATAAAAAATGGCGGGTACATAAATTCAGCGGGTTTTCTTTATTATTGCGGTGCGTGGATATTGAATCTCTCGTGGTCACCACTATTCTTTACATATCATCGCCCAGATTTAAGTTTCGTCGTTATTGTATTCTTAATGTTACTAATTGCGTATACCATTTATGAGTTTAACAAAGTATCATCACTCGCCAGTTATTTGCTTACGCCTTATCTCGTATGGGTTGTATTTGCAACTAGCTTGAATGCATATATTGTTCGATGCAATAAGGATAAGGACAGTAATCGTCACTTAGGCGAGATTCTTTCACTTTTCAAGCAAGGGAAATCAACGTGTTGACATATAAACCGATAAATGTATACAGTATTATATACATTTATATAGAATCTCGTGCATCGCATCCCGTGCATCTCGCATCACAATGTTCCTACCAGTAAATCCTACAAGAAAGGACATTGATGATTTTGTTGTAAACTATCATAATATTGACGCCTTGAAATCGATTGTTCGAGAGATTTATGCAAAAGAGGGTGCTGGCGCATTATTACACCCTTGTGAAGAATACTTACTTACATTACCTATAATAGTACCATTACCGCAATGACACAATTATTTTTTATAATATTTACGTGTTTTATTTCTTCTCCGGGATGTTCGGCGGTTTGCCGATTTTCGGCGAATAGGTGCGCGTCTGCTGCGCTTGCTTCCGCCTTCGGCGGCTTCCATACCTCTAGGATCGGCAGCAACAGGAGCATCATCTTCACTATCATCATCTTCACTATCATAATTATAACTATCATCATCAGCAGCTTCTTCGGGAAAACGAGATCGAAAAACTTCCCTTAACAAACGTATCACTTTGAGATTATTGATAGCGATTCCATTAGTCATAACCGTGCGTTCCTTACAAAACTCATATTTACCATCGTTTTTTTTATTTACACCATACTTCATAAACATAAGAAGAATCTCATTATTATCCTTATTATTATTTTCAATATAGGTTTTTCGCCCAATCGCATCTTCTTCAAATCTTGTAAGTAAAAGTATTATTCTCTTATATTGCAAAGCATTAAATGTCTCCACATTTCTAACAATATAAGATAAAAACTCACGATATGATTTATGGGCTCCCCTAGGTCCTGAATCAACACAAGTTGTACCATTCCAATGCCAGCTCGTAACCCTTTCTGGAAAAAAATACGCACGAAATGTATTTAAAAACTCATCATAATTCTCGCTTCTTTTATAACCGGATCTTTCGAGTGATTCAAAATTGTGAAAATAATAATCTAACACATTCCTGATATTTGGTTTATATTTTTTTAATTCATCTGATATTTCCTTAACGTAACCATCAACTTTCGCGATTCGTTGCTTAAAAGACATACTATGTTGCCTATATGTATCTGTATGTGTATGCGGTACAGGGTTGCCATTACGCGATACAGGTTTGCCATTACGCGATACAACCTCGCCGTGTGGTTTACGAGGTATACCAGGTGCAGCGCTCATCCCTATTATACTAATATAAATATTATTATTATATATACTGAAGAAGGGATAAAAATGCCATCACCATCTCTCGATGAAACCCTTGAAATTCTCTCGAACATATGGAAAACCAATGCAGATATTTCAGGAAACGAACACATCCTCGAAAGAATCCATTCTCATATCAAACATCAATTGCCTGTAATTATCAAAAACTATAATTCATCGCATATCGAGCGTGAAACCCGCAAGAAATCTCTCGAACTCCTGTCTGAAGAGTTTATAGAAACGTTTTTAAATCGGACGAAATATTATTATTCTCATCATTCAGAACTATATTTTTCATACAATCAAGTGCATTATTCCATCATAAACGAGGACGAGATTCATCACCGAATCCTGACCGAAATAACGGGGCAAGGCGCTAAATCTCTCGGTGATGCCGCTTCAAACCTACTTACTTGGAAGTATAAAATCAAAAATAGAATCATAAAGAATATCCAAGACCGGGACATTTTGAAATCAATCCCTGAATCAAATACAATCCAGCACGTCATCGGACAATTATATCCAGTATTATTCCGAACGCGAGATAATGCTAAATACTTCCTTACAGTGTTGGGTGATGTATTATTGAAGAAGTCTGCACCGCTTATCTATTTTATTCCGGCATCAGCGAAGGAACTGATAAAGGATCTTGGCGCTGAATGTTACAGTTTATTCGGCATTAATGCATTTAATAACGCCTTTAAGTTCAAATATTATGAACATAATTATAATGATTGTCGTAATGTGAATTTTCAAATGGCGAATATGAAGCCGCATAGTGCGGGTGCTGGCGCGGTGGCGGGCGCGGGCGTTATACGAAGTTCTGACCTGCAATTGTCGATTATTGATTTATTTTGTGTTGCCGCACATTATTCGCAGCGGTATGGAAGCGCCGACGAGTTTTTAGTACGGCAATGTAAGACATATGAAGTGAGAGACCACGCTTGGTTTTTTAAGACGCGTACAGAAAGTATAATCATCGATGAGTTTATGAAATATGCAACCGAGCCGTCGTCGAGTGTAGACTGCGGAATAACGTGGCAGAATATGCTTTATTTATGGAAAATGTATTTGAGTGAATTCCAAATACCGAGTATGGTTTTTAACGCGGTATTAAAGACGCGAATCACTGATTATCTTTACGGCGGTGGCGGTAGTAGCGGTAGCGGCACTGAGACCACGACCGCACCTGGCGGTTCTCTTGCACTCGACATATTCCCAAATATAACGAGCCGACATCTTCCAATGGTGAGTAAGTTTATGAGTTTTTGGACTGAAAATTGCTGTGTAAGTGACGACGAGATTGAAATGGAAATAGATGAACTCTCTACACTGTTCAATGAATATATTATGAATTCCGCAACGGCGGCATCGGCGGCATCGACCGTAAATATAACAGATTCCGCGCTTCTTGGTATGATTCGTCATTTTTATCCGGATGTAATTATTGAAGACGATAAATATCTGGTAAATGTTGGCTGTAAAATGTGGACTAAAAAGGCGGAAATAAGGTCATATTTGGAATTATTTAAGGTTCAATGCATTTCAAATCACCTCTCGATCCCGCAACCATTGTATAATGCATATGAGTATTATTGCAGTAAATGCTATGAATCGACGGAACGTCGCGCCGCAAGCAAGCGCTATTTCGAAAAGTTTTTCATCGAGGAATATACAAATTATCTGGATGAAAATGGGTTGATTACAATGGCGTGGTGGAACGAAACATCCGACGACGGCAATGACGGCGTAGTTTAATTCGGTCCTATCCGCCGCCGGCTACCGTGGCATATATTGTAATAAAAATTATATAAAATGACCCGTGAGTCATCATTGGCTTCGGGGTGAAACATCACACCATAAACGCGGTCACGTTTAAATTCAAAGGCACACGCGTGTCTTTTATTATCACGAAAGGTAAGCCAGGCGATTTCTTTACGATTCTCCTGAATCGGCAGATCGTGGAAATGCACGTTCATTTTCTGTTTTTTTTTACAGCCGTTGAACAGTTTATCCACCGATAAGTCGAGTTCGGTCATTTTTTCGCCCTTGAAATAACTGTCATATTGAAGAAGCGAACCGCCGTAATAAACCATCAAGAACTGGCATCCGTGACATATGCCTAAAACAGGGACATTGGGGAAATGAAACAAATAATATAGTTCTAAACTCAGTGTAGGTTGCATTACATCCAAGGATATTCGGGAAGTTCCGCTAGATCCGGGAATAATAATACCGCGAATATCTTTGCGTTTTACAATATCGGGATCGCATTTTTTTACAATCATAAAGGGTATATTTTTCGAACGAAATGATTCATATAATTTTGTTAAATTGTTAAGGGCGTCGTGTGACTGTTCATTTGTTACAATTAACAGCATATGACGTTGATATATATGAAGATACGCGATTCTATATAATATAATAACAAATGAATGTTGGTTATTATATACGGCTACGGCTACGGCTACGGCTACCGACGACCATTATCGATTTACTTGGAAGATGGGGTATTCACCAGACGAACACGCTTACCAGTAGACTTGTTAATCTTCACGGCGCCGAACTTGCCCTTGCGAGCAGTGTAGCCGTACTTACGAAGACGGTTCTCCTTCTTAGCGGTGACGTGCTTCTTCGCAGAAACGATACGTCCGTGCTTATTGAACAAAAGCTGCGATCTGGTAAGATTGCCGGGGGTCTTGTACGCGGTTCCGTGCCATACCTGTGCCCTGGAACCCTCCAACATTTCGTATTTCTTTCCGTGCATGTGGTAAAAACCATCATCACTTCTGTCGCATCGTTTGACCATTTTTCTAAAGTTGCTGTTATACTAAAACGTTAGAAAATATAAATTTTTAAAATGTACTTGCTAAAGATAGTGATTCATTATAAATTGCGTAATCGGAAACGGCGATTACTAAATTTCACAACTTTGCTTAAATTCATTATGTTCCTCAATAAATGTTTTGAGAGATGTATAAGTAATCATCTTATTTATACCACCCGCCAGCTGTATATAAAATAAACTAAAATCGTTTTCTTTATAACACCAAATGCCTAGCATATGTAATGCTGAAACTAAATCATCGTGTCCAATAACATTAGATCCAGATGTATTCATCATTTTGAACGCCTTTCTTATTGCGGTTTGTCCCGAGTATTTTGTATTGATCTTATTGATAAATAACCGAATAAGTGCATTCACACCCGAATAATCTTTGACGGATCTAAAATCGACTAGAGTCGTTTCATATTTTGAATCATCAAATGCATTTGGCTGTGTCATTTTATTATACATTGTAGTATAATGATCTTGTCCGTTGTAATTATTCCCAATAACTATATCGGAATGTGTATGGGAAGGTAAAGCAATCGTAGGCTTAGAATACACTTGGGGTGTTGCTTTCACGTGAAAGTCGGGCCTCAACCGAAGTCTTTCCGACGATGTAGTCAGGTTTTCATAGAATTTCAAACTAATTTTACACATTATTGCTATATAACACAATAAATATTATATAACACAATAAATATTATATAACACTCATCCGTTCATCGTGTATTACAAATATAAGCTAGCCCTAAAACGCGTTGCGTATGGATTCGCCATAACCTCCAGGCGCACCTTGCCAACTACCATATTTATTCGTTTTATTTACGGAATAAAAACTTTTACCACCCTTAAGTGCAGAACCCACGCGGATTTCTTGCGCAAATCGCATTTTTTTTGAAATATTTGTATTATTGGTCGATGTAGCCATACCAGCAGTCGGGTTTGTAAGAGACGGACATTTCATATAAGGCATCCGATCGCCCGGATTTACTAATACTGGATTGCCGCACGAGTCATATGTAATTTGCGATGATCCAACTGTATAAACCGGGCTGCATATTCCAGTATCCAATCTATAACGTGGTGCGTGTGACATTATTATGAATAGGTATTAGATTATTAGATTATTAGATTATTAGATTATTAGATTATTAGATTATTAGATTATTAGATTATTAGATTAT
>SXGU01067752.1_pt1 | contig 16915 bp, 12 predicted proteins | sample 3174531 | NCBI WGS metagenome assembly SXGU01 (sample SAMN11356863, study PRJNA531348) | freshwater metagenome | isolation source: freshwater sample F1-140 | place: China: Fuxian Lake, Yuxi | collected 2017-12-25 | reverse complement strand
TTGGCTTGGGATTTGGCATGGGGTTTGGTGGTGAAGATTTTTGCATACACCAACCACACGCTGATGCCAGAAGCGCTGGAAACGTGGTCGGTGGACTTGTTCGGCCGCTTGCTGCCGCGCCATTTGGAAATCATTTACAAAATTAACCACGAATTCTTGCATACGGTTAACCACCATTTCCCCGGCGACGCCGACTTGTTGCGCCGCGTCTCCATCATCGATGAAAGCCACGGTCGACGGGTGCGCATGGCGCACTTGGCGGTGGTCGGTAGCCACACGGTAAACGGCGTGGCCGCCTTGCACAGCGAGTTGTTGAAGCAGCATTTGTTTGCCGATTTCGATAAAATTTACCCGGGCAAAATGACCAATGTAACCAATGGCATTACCCCGCGTCGTTGGCTCAATCAAGCCAACCCAGGCTTAACCGCTTTGATCGAGAAAGCCATAGGTGCTGGGTTTAAAAAAGACCTCACGCAAATCAAAAAAATCACGCCTTTGGCCGATGATGCCGATTTCCGCGCTGCCTTTGCCAAAGTGAAGTTGGCCAACAAATTGCGCTTGGCTGACAAGATAGAGCAAAAAACCGGCATCAAGCTCAATGTAAACAGTTTGTTCGATGTGCAAATTAAACGCATACACGAATACAAGCGCCAGTTGCTCAATGTCTTGCACGTCATCACCTTGTACAACCGCCTGCGCCGCGGTGAAAAAGGCATCACGCCGCGCACCATTATTTTTGGAGGCAAAGCGGCGCCGGGCTATTGGATGGCCAAACAGATCATCCGTTTGATTAATGACGTGGCAGCCATCGTTAACGAAGACGTGGCGGTGGGCGACCAACTCAAAGTAGTGTATTACCCCAACTACGAAGTGTCGGCGGCGGAAATTCTATTCCCAGGCAGCGATTTGTCTGAGCAGATCTCCACGGCCGGCACCGAAGCCAGCGGCACCGGCAACATGAAAATGGCCTTGAACGGGGCGCTTACCATAGGCACCTTGGATGGCGCCAACGTGGAGATCATGGAAGAAGTGGGCTTGGACAACATCTTTATCTTTGGTTTAACCACGCCGCAAGTGGCGCAGACCAAGGCCAATGGCTACAACCCGCGTGATTATTACGAGGCCAATGCCGAATTGAAACAGGTGCTGGACATGATATCGGGCGGCTTCTTTTCGGTGGAAGAACCCCATCGCTACCAAGCTGTGGTGGACAATTTACTCAACAACGGCGACCAGTATTTGTTGTTAGCCGATTACGCCAGCTACATTGAAACCCAAGACCGTGTCGGGCAGTTGTATCAAAAGCCGGACGAGTGGACGCGCATGGCGATTTTAAATGTGGCCAACATGGCTAAATTCTCCAGCGACAGGGCCATAGGCGATTACGCGAAACACATCTGGCAGGTCAGCCCTAAGCACTAAGTTGCTTTGTCTGGATTTACGTAGGAGCGGCGCCTCGCCGCGAATGCAATTGTGGCAAAAAAACATTTCTATTCGCGCTAGCGCTTCTACAGGCCATAAGCTGGCTTATGCCGATTTTAAAAGGTAGCTTGTACTTCGTCCTGCTGATTCTGCACGTTGCAATACACCGCGAGCGACTAAGTCGGTGATGTCTCTTAGCGCTGTATCGGATGAACATTTACCTATAGCCGCCCATTTTTTGTTGCTTAGCTTGCCATCAAATCCATCTAACATTCGGTTAAGCACTTTGATCTGTCTTGCATTAAATGGCGTGCCAGCCCATAGTCGCCAGAAGTTGGCTTTAACTAAAACCATATTCAGTGCTTGATCCGCTTCCGCGAGTGCGCGAAGCAAGCAGTCCAAGAACCAAGATAGCCACTCCGTGGCATCGAGGTTACCTTTTTGGGTTTTCTCCAAGAGATCGTAATACTCTCTGCGCTCTTTTTGAATCTGAGCGGATAGGCTATAAAACCGCTGTGTACTTTGATCCGCGCGAGCCAGTGACATGTCGCCGATGGCGCGGGCAATACGTCCATTGCCATCGTCAAAAGGGTGGATGGTCACAAACCACAAATGAGCTAAACCTGCTTTAATTATGGGGTCATGATCATGAGTGTTCTCATACCAAGCTAGAAATTCCGACATGTCTTTATTTAGCCGATTGGCCGGCGGCGCTTGGTAATGCACTTTCCTTTTATGAATCGGGCCTGACACGACTTGCATGATGCCATCGGCATCATCACGCCATGCCCCCACCCGGATAGCCGTCATGCCACTTTGTCCTGTTGGAAATAGCCCGGCATGCCAAGCTTGTAGTCTTTCAGCAGTAAGCGGTGTGGCATGCAAGTTGCTTGCATCCAACACCATTTCTACCACACCATCCACATTTCGGTCAGCTGGCATGATTGCGCCGATATCAACCCCAAGTTTTCTTGCGATGGATGAACGGACGGTTTCTGCATCCAAATACTCGCCTTCAATTTCGCTGGTTTTAAGCACATCCTCAGTCAGTGCTCTAAGGCTGGCTTCAATCTGCGAATGCATTCCTTGATCGCGCATGCGCCCAATCAGGTAGCCTTGGGCGCGATGGACTTCGGCAATGGCGGGCATGAGGCTTTGAGCGTTATATCGCCAATGGGGCCAGTCCTTAGATTGCCATACGTATAAATATTCACCGTTTTTCATTCGTCCATTAAACTGCGTATTCACCGCATAGTCAATATAATCACCGCAAAAAATACGGTAAATATTGGCGCTAATCACCGCAAAATACCCTTAAAGTGCGTTTTTGGTCAATTTGTGAGCCGTATTTTTGATTTTGCGGCTCATTTTAATTATTTAGTAATCATCCCGACGGGTATATGTAGGAGCGGCCCATTTGGGGTGTTTTTTGTCTGCTCAAGGTCGCGCTAGCACCCTGCTATCTGGTAGAATTCAGCTTTCGCCATTGCCCTTATTTTTTAGCCCAATTTCATGACTTCAACTCACGCTCAAACCCCTATGCTTAGTCTGCGTGGCAGCGCAGCTTTATCCCCATTTCGCATTGATAAAATCTTGGCCAGCTTGCAAGCCAAAGCGGGCGCGTCCGGCAGCAATATCCAGCATTTGTATGCGGAGTTTAGGCATTTCATTTGGACTAAAGACGCGGCTTTAAACGCGGCGCAGCAAGCAAGGTTGGAGCAGGTGTTGACCTACGGTCCGCAGTTGCCAGCCGAAGACCCGACCGGGGAATTTTTCTTGGTGTTGCCGCGCATAGGCACCATCTCGCCTTGGGCATCGCGCGCGACCGACATCGTTCAGCATTGCGGTTTGCCCGAAGTGCAAAGGGTGGAGCGTGGTGTGGCTTATTACGTGCAAACGGTCAACGGGCAAGCCTTGACGCCAGCGGAGCGTCAGTTATTGTTACCGCTGATACACGACCGCATGACCGAAGGTGTGTTTGCCCATCTGCAAGACGCCGAGCAGCTCTTCCATAGCGATAGCCCTAAGCCATTAGGCCGTGTGGATCTATTGCAAGGCGGTAAAGCGGCGCTGGAGAAAGCCAATGCCGACATGGGCTTGGCCTTATCGCCCGATGAAGTGGATTATTTGTTCGATAACTTCATTAAAATTGCGCGCAATCCCACCGATGTCGAATTGATGATGTTTGCCCAAGCCAACTCCGAGCATTGCCGCCATAAAATTTTCAATGCCGATTGGGTGATAGATGGCCAAGTGCAAGACCTGTCTTTGTTTGCCATGATACGCAATACGCACAAACTCAACCCCGGCAAGACCGTGGTCGCTTACTCGGACAATTCTTCAATAGTCGCGGGCCATGCGCCGGGCACTAAAACCGAACGTTTCTATCCGACCGCGGACGGTGCATACCGCTTTGTCGAAGAAGAGATGCATTACTTGATGAAGGTGGAAACGCATAACCATCCTACCGCGATTTCTCCTTTTGCCGGTGCGGCGACCGGGGCCGGCGGCGAGATTCGTGACGAAGGCGCCACCGGCAGTGGCTCTAAACCTAAAGCCGGTTTAAGCGGTTTTTCGGTGTCCAATTTGGCTATCCCTGATTTCATTCAACCTTGGGAGCAAGCCGCTTACGGCAAGCCGGGACGAATCGCTTCGCCGTTCCAAATCATGATAGACGGTCCTTTAGGTGGCGCCGCCTACAGCAACGAGTTCGGTCGTCCTAACATTGCCGGCTATTTCCGTAGCTTTGAATTGGCCAGTGTGGATGCCAATGGCCAAGCCGAAATGCGCGGCTACCATAAGCCGATTATGTTGGCCGGCGGCATAGGCAATATTTCCGCCCAGCATGCTAAAAAGAACCCCATTCCTGCCGGCGCGGCCCTCATTCAATTAGGCGGCCCAGCCATGTTGATCGGTTTGGGTGGCAGTGCCGCGTCCAGCATGGACACCGGCAGCAACGTGGAAAATCTGGATTTTGATTCGGTGCAACGCGGTAACCCGGAATTAGAACGACGCGCGCAAGAAGTGATAGACCGTTGCTGGCAATTGGGCGAGGCTAACCCGATTTTGAGCATACACGATGTCGGTGCTGGCGGTATTTCCAATGCCTTCCCTGAATTGGTCAACGATGCCGGCGTGGGCGCGACCTTCCAATTACGTGACGTGCACAATGAAGAGCCGGGCATGTCGCCACGCGAATTATGGAGCAACGAAGCGCAAGAGCGTTACGTGATGGCTATACTGCAAGAAGATTTGCCACGCTTCAAAGCGATTTGCGAGCGCGAGCGCTGCCCGTTTGCCGTGGTCGGCGTGGCCACAGCAGAGCGCCATTTAACGGTGGCCGATAGCCATTTTGAGAACAAGCCGGTGGACATGGACATGTCGGTGTTATTAGGCAAGCCGCCTAAGATGACCCGCGATGTTAAAAGCACCAGCCGTCAATTAAGCCCGTTTGTTACCGCCAACATTGATTTGCAAGAGGCCGCGGCACGCGTGTTGCGCTTGCCAGGCGTGGCCGATAAAACCTTTTTAATCACCATAGGCGACCGCTCTGTGACCGGATTGGTGGCACGCGAGCAAATGGTCGGGCCATGGCAAGTGCCGGTGGCCGATGTGGCTGTGACCTTGGCCGGTTATGAAACCTATTGCGGCGAAGCCTTTGCCATCGGTGAAAAAGCGCCCTTGGCCTTGATCGATGCGCCGGCATCGGGACGCATGGCCATAGGCGAAGCGCTGACCAATATGGCGGCCTGCTTGGTGGACGACATCAGCGAGTTGAAATTGTCCGCCAACTGGATGGCGCCAGCCGGTCACGCCGGCGAAGACGCTGCCCTGTATGCCACGGTTAAAGCGGTGGGCATGGCTTTGTGCCCAGAGTTGGGCATCAGCATCCCGGTCGGCAAAGACTCCATGAGCATGAAAACCGTGTGGCAAGAAAACGGACTGGATAAAGCCGTGACTTCGCCTATCTCATTGGTGGTGACGGCGTTTGCCGCCACACCGGATGCGCGTAAAACCTTGACCCCGCAATTGCAAAGCGAGGGCGATACTAAGTTGATTTTAATTGACTTGGGTGCCGGTAAAAATCGCATGGGCGGTTCCAGTTTGGCGCAAGTGTACGGTGCACTGGGCAACGAGGCGCCGGATGTAGACGATGCGTCGCAATTAAAGCATTTCTTCAACACCATACAAGCCTTGAATGCGGCCGGTCAATTGCTGGCTTACCACGATAGATCCGACGGTGGTTTATTCACGACTTTAGTTGAAATGGCTTTTGCCGGTCATTGCGGCTTGCAAATCGATGTGTCTGCCTTATCCGGCGATATCGCCAGCATTTTATACAACGAAGAATTGGGCGCCGTTATCCAAGTGGCGGCCGTTGATGCCGATGCGATTGCCGCGCAGTTTAATGGCTGGGCTCATGTTATAGGGGAAGTGGTGCAGGGCGAGCGCATAGCGATCAAGCAGCACGGTAAAACCGTGTTCAGCGACAGCCGTGTTAACTTGCACCGCATGTGGTCGGAAACCACTTACCGCATGCAAAAACTGCGTGATAACCCGGTATGTGCGCAGCAAGAATACGACAAGATTTTAGACCTGAACAACCGCGGTTTATTTAGCGAATTAAGCTTTGATGTGAACGACAACGTGGCCGCGCCTTATATCAATGCGGGCGCGCGACCCAAGATGGCGATTTTGCGTGAGCAAGGCGTGAACGGTCAGGTGGAAATGGCGGCTTCGTTTGATAGAGCCGGGTTTGCCACGTTTGACGTGCACATGAGTGACGTGATTGCGGGTAGGGTTAGCCTGGCGGATTTCGCTGGCTTTGTTGCTTGTGGCGGCTTCTCTTACGGGGATGTGTTGGGTGCCGGCGAAGGTTGGGCCAAGTCTATTTTATTCAATGCCCGTGCCCGCGATGAGTTTGCGGCCTTTTTTGCCCGTTCCGACAGCTTTGCATTAGGGGTTTGTAACGGTTGCCAGATGATGAGTAATTTGCGTGAGTTGATTCCAGGTGCGGCGCATTGGCCGCATTTTGTGCGCAACCAATCCGAGCAGTTTGAAGCGCGCTTGGCCATGGTGGAAGTGTTGGACAGTCCGTCTTTATTCTTTAAAGGCATGGCTGGCAGCAAAATGCCGATTGCCGTGGCACACGGTGAAGGCTATGCGGAATTTTCTGACGCGAGCGCAGTCAATGGCCTGTTGGCCAATAAGTTGGTGACCATGCGTTTTATTGATCATGCTGCCATGCCAACCACGACTTATCCGTATAACCCGAATGGTTCGCCACAAGGGGTAACCGGATTAACCAGCACAGACGGCCGATTTAGTATTATGATGCCACATCCTGAGCGGGTCATACGCAATGTGCAAAATACCTGGCAGCGTTGCGGGGACGATGAAGACAGTGCTTGGATTAGGATGTTCCGCAATGCAAGACGCCATATTAGTTAGTCAATGTAAGTTAGAAAACAACCTTGGAGAAAAGTAACATGAAATTTTTGAATACCTTGTTAGCCGCTTTTGTTTTAAGTTTTTCTATGAATGCCATGGCCGCTGTGTCCGATGACGATGCAATCGAGTTTGTTGAGGCCATCACCAGCGGTGACATGAAGACAGTGAAGAAATACGTAGAAGCGGACATTAAAAATGCCAACTACAAATCGTTTGCTTGGTCACCCATCCAAATGGCGGCCAATAAAAATCAAATAGAAACCGTGAAATATTTAGTCAGCAAGGGTGGCGATTTAGATTACATCCATCCGCTATCGCATAACACGGCGTTTCATCTAGCGGTATTTAACGGCTACGCCGACATGGTTAAATTGCTAGCTGCCAGCGGTGCCGACATCAATATTAAATTAAAAGCCGACGTGTCTATTTTGCGTGCGGTAAAAGCCGCCGTGGATAAGCCTATGGTAGAGTTGTTGACCAGCTTAGGCGTTAAAGAAGACGGCTGTTTAGACGAGCGTTGTTTCTAAGTTAAACGCCCCGCGCCGCCATTGGTCTGATGAAAACAACATCGTCTAATTGGTTTTTGCGGTTAAGCCTAATCACCTCATCGCTGTGGCCTATGTTGGGTCATGCCGATGAGGTTTTTGTTTTTGGCGCTGAGCAGGCTGTCCATGTGCGCGCCTTGGCGGCTTCCTGCGCGGTCTGCCACGGCACACTGGGCAACGCCGTAGTGCCTGCTGGTGCTAGATCAGCCGATGATAGCAACCCGGTTTTAGCCGGTAGAACGCGTGACGATCTTTTGGAGAAGTTATTGGGCTTTAGGGATGGCAGCCGTCAAGCCACCATTATGCATCAACACAGCCGGGGCTTGAGCTTGATCGAGATCGAATGGCTGGCCAAGCATTTTTCTGAGCAACTCCCGGTCATTCGCTTGCCAGTTACGCCGCAAAAATTGGAGGCTAGCCATGACTGATGGTTTTGCTAGGCGGGATTTCATCAAAGCCATGGGCGCAACGGGCTTGTTGCTCGCCAGCCAACCAGTCTTGGCCTTAGCGAAAAAGCCGCCATTAGGACGGGTGGTCATCGTCGGTGGGGGGTACGCTGGCGCCACAGCGGCCAAGTATTTACGCCTATGGAGCATGGGCGCCATAGAAGTCATTGTGGTGGAAGCTCGCGCCCAATTCGTGTCTTGCCCCATGAGCAATTTAGTCTTAGGCGGCAGTAAAAGCATACACGACTTGACCTTTGGCTACGATGCTTTAAAAACCAACCACGGCGTGGTATTTCGCCATGACACGGTGACCGCCATTGATGCTTCGCTTAAGAAAATCACCATGCTGGGCGGCACACTCAGCTACGACCGATTGATCGTGGCACCCGGGGTGGATTTTAACTACCAAGCCTGGCCGATGCTGGCCAGCATGGACGCACAAAAACAAGTGCCACACGCCTGGAAAGCCGGTTGGCAAACGGTCAATTTACGCCAGCAGCTAGAGGCCATGCCAGACGGTGGGGTGTTTGTCATGAACGTGCCAGTCGCGCCGTATCGTTGCCCACCTGGGCCCTATGAGCGTGCTTGCCAAGTGGCCAGTTATTTTAAGCAACACAAAGCCAAAAGTAAGGTGATTGTGCTCGATGCCAATGCGGAAATCATTTCCAAAAGAGGCTTATTTAGCAAAGTGTTTAATGAGACCTACGCTGGCATCATCGATTACCGACCAGACAACGCCATTAGCAATATAAACCTCGCGACTAAAACGGTGAGCACCGAATTTGACAGTATCAAAGCCGATGTGCTGAATTTTATTCCGCCGCAACGGGCCGGTAAAATAGCGCAGGTGGCCGAGTTGACAGAAAAAGACTACCCCTGGTGTGAGGTGAATTTTTTAAGCTATGAATCTAAACGGGTGCCGCACGTGCACGTGTTAGGCGATAGCGTGGCGGCGGGCCTGCCAAAATCAGCGCACATGGCCAGCAATCAAGCCAAGGTTTGCGCTAGCGCCATCGTGCAACTGATGAGTGGCAATATGCCGGATGCGGCGCCGGTGTTTGCCAACACGTGTTACAGCTTCATTAACGACCATGCCGCCATGCACGTGGCCAATGTTTACCGCTACGATGCCGGCAAGAAAATGATGGTGTCGGCTGAAGGTGGCGGCGTTTCCATTAGCCCCAATGAAAAAGAAGGCGGCTATGCCCATGCTTGGGCGAATAATATTTGGGCCGATACGCTCAGTTAACTTAACTACCACAGGATAGACCATGACAAGAAATAGCTTACTGGCGCTGTTATTAACGATACTCCTACCTGCGGCGCATGCGGCAGAGTTGAATACGCAGAAAATTAGCGGTTTAAAAATGCCGGAATCGGTGTTGCAAGCCAGTGATGGTCGCATTTTCGTGTCCGAGATTAATGGCTTTGGCGTGGCTGGCGATGGTCAGATCAGCGTGATTGAGCAGGGCCAAGCCAAGCTGTTTGCTAAAGGCTTGGATGACCCCAAAGGCTTGGCCATCGTAGGTCAGTTTTTATACGTGGCAGACAATAAGCGCATCTTAAAAATAGCCTTAAGCGGCCCTAAAGCAGGTCAGGCGGAAGTTTTTGTCGCCGCCACTGGCTTTCCGGTGGAGCCGCTGTTTTTAAACGACTTGGAGGCCGACCTGGTTGGTAATTTATACGTCAGTGACAGCGGCGATTTAAAAGGCCAAGGCGGGGCGGTTTACCAAATTAATGCCCAGGGTGAAGTGCGCTTGCTGATTAATGGCCAGCAAGATAAGCGTATTTTGGCGCCTAATGGCCTCTTAATGGACGACACCGGTGACGTGCTGTTGATCGTGGACTTTGCTTCCGGTATTTTGTACAGCTACCAGCTTAAAAGTAAGCAGTTGACCGATCTTGCTCAAGGCTTTGGCGGCGGCGATGGGCTGGTGCACCATGCCAACGGCAATATGTACGTCAGCGACTGGAAAAATGGCAAGGTGTTTCGTTTGGACATGAGCGGTGAGGTCACGGCGATTGCCACCACTTACCAATCGGCGGCGGACATCGCATTGACTAAAGATGAAAAAGTCTTGATGGTGCCAGACATGAAAGCCGGCGAGCTGGATTTCATCGTGTTGCCTTAATGCTTGCCTAAATGCGCGCTAGAATTTCTTTATGACCGCTATGCCTGTGTCCGATGAGCTGCGCCAATTAGCCTTGGCTTGTTTGGCCGAGACCGATGCAGCGCGTAAATCCAGCGCCGTCAGCCAGTTGGCATTGCGCTGGCAGCAAGGCCAGATCAAGCTCGATGCCGAGGCTGAACTGCAGACTGGCTTAATCATTCCCGGTCGACCGGCCAAGCCTGTGTTGGTGCCGCCCTTACAGGTTAAGCGCCGCGCCATGAATACCGTGACAGGCCGCGCCGCTTTAATCCATGCCTTGTGCCACATCGAATTTAATGCGATTAATTTGGCCTTGGACGCCATCTGGCGTTTTGCTGGCATGCCGCCCGCCTATTATGCCGATTGGCTAAAGGTGGCGACTGAGGAAGCCAGCCATTTCAATTTATTAAAAGACCATTTGCAGCATTTGGGTTTTGCCTACGGCGACTTTGATGCGCACAACAGTTTGTGGGAAATGGTCGACAAAACCAAACACGATGTGTTGGCACGCATGGCCTTGGTGCCGCGCACCATGGAGGCGCGGGGCTTGGACGCCTTGCCGGCTTTGCGAGCGAAGTTGGTACAGGCAGGCGATGATCTGGCAGCGGCGATATTGGACATCACCTTGCGCGACGAAGTGGGCCACGTGGCCATAGGCAATCGCTGGTTTAACTACTTATGCCAACAGCAAGGCTTGGCACCTTTGCCAACGTTTGAGAAATTGTGCGTGGCCTACGTGGCGCCTAAATTGCGCGGGCCATTTAATTTGGCCGCTAGGCGTGAGGCCGGTTTTACCGAGGCGGAGTTGTCGGCCTTAAGTGCTCAATAAGTGCATCACACCATCTAAGCCACTGTGGTTGAGTGCGTAAGTGGCTTGCGCTTGAACGATGGGTTTGGCGTGGTAGGCCACGCCGATGCCGGCCACCCCCATCATTTTAAGGTCGTTGGCGCCGTCGCCTATGGCAATGGTTTGTGCGGCATTTAAGCCTAGCGCATCACGCAGTTTGCATAATTCATCGGCTTTGCGCTGGGCATCGACGATGTCGCCTAAAATGCGCCCGCTCAGTTTGCCGTCTATGATTTCCAACTGGTTAGACACGGCGTGATCCAATCCCAACATGGCTTTGACGCGCTCAGCAAAAAAGGTGAAGCCGCCCGATACCAATAAAGTGCGGATGTTGTTTTGTTTGCAGGCCTCTATCCATTCGATTGCGCCAGGATTGAGCGTTAAGCGCTCATTGAGCACGCGCATTAAATCGTCTTCCGACAGGCCTTTAAGCAAGGCCACGCGCTGGCGTAAGCTTTGCGCAAAATCCAATTCGCCTTGCATGGCGCGCTCGGTGATGGCGGCCACTTGCGGTTTAATGCCCACCATGTCGGCAATTTCGTCTATGCACTCTATGCTAATCAGGGTGGAGTCCATGTCCATGACGCATAAGCCAAACTTGGCTAACACTTGATTATCGGGCAGGTAGCTGCAATCGATCTGTTGCTCGGCACAAAAGCGTTGCACCGCTGGCAAGGTTAGGGCTTGATTGGCTAAATAATAAGCATGCGCACCGGTTTGCACAAATTGCACACTGCTGCCGCATAGCTGATGGATATGTGCCAAATGGGCGTGACGTATGGCTGAGCCTTGAACAACTAAACGCATAAATTCGTTTGCAGTAAAAAACAGCCATTATACACATGGGCAAAAGACCGCGTGGGTTGTTGTGCTAAAGGCATAGAATCTAACGCCAGCGCTGGCGCATTTGCCTGAATTGGGCGAAAATGTGCGTACCATTTATTTTGAATTGTATTTTTATGAATTTGCACGAATACCAAGCCAAAACCTTGCTACAAAAATACGGCATTCCGGTGCCGCGTGGCCAAGTGATTTCGCTGGCCAAACAAACCCCTACGGTGACTTCAGAGATAGCCAGTGATGCTTGGGTGGTCAAAGCTCAAGTGCATGCTGGCGGCCGCGGCAAAGCCGGTGGCGTGAAGGTGGTTAAGTCGGCCGCTGAGGCGCAAAAAGTGGCCGGTGAGTTGCTGGGTAAAACCTTGGTCACCTATCAAAATGCCCCCGATGGTCAGCCGGTTAATCAAGTCTTGATAGAAGAAACCTTAGCCATAGACCGTGAGTTGTATTTGTCTATATTGGTGGACAGAAGCTTGGAGCGTATTGTGGTGGTGGCCTCCAGCGCCGGTGGTATGGATATAGAGGAGATTGCCCAAACCAGCCCAGAGAAAATCTTGCAAGAGGTGTGCAGCCCTTTAAATGGCTTGGTTGATTATCAAGCGCGCAATTTAGCTTTTAAGTTGGATTTGGCCGGTGAGCAAATTGCCGCTTTTAGCCGCTTGCTTAAAGGCTTGTACCGTTTATTTAAAGAAAACGATTTGGCGCTATTGGAAATCAACCCACTCATCGTGACCACCGACGGCAAGTTGTTTGCCTTGGATTGCAAGATGAGTGTGGACGACAACGCGCTGTATAGGCAAAAAACCTTGGCCGAACAGCGCGATTGGTCGCAAGAAGACAGCAAGGAAGCGGTGGCCCACCATGCCGGCTTAAACTACATCGCATTAAACGGCAACATAGGTTGCATGGTCAACGGTGCCGGTTTGGCCATGGCCACCATGGACTTAATCAAATTGCACGGTGGGGCACCGGCCAACTTTTTGGACGTAGGCGGCGGCGCCACGGCAGAAACGGTCAGCAAAGCCTTTAAAATAATTTTGGCCGACACCCATGTCAAAGCCATCCTGGTGAATATATTTGGCGGCATTATGCGCTGCGACATCATCGCCGAAGGCATTATCACCGCGGTTAAAGAGGTAGGCATACAAATCCCGGTGATCGTGCGTTTAGAAGGTACCAATGTCGATTTAGGCAAGCAAATGTTGCAAGCTAGTGGTTTAAATATTATCTCCGCCGATGGCTTAACCGACGCGGCGAAACGGGCTGTCTTGAGTGTGGCATAACAAAATTCACCACAGAGACACAGAGGCACAGAGAAAATTAAAAGTTTTTGTAGGTCGGCCTTTGGCGTGTAAATAACCAGCTTTAGCTGGTATATTTCACGGACAAGCCATAAGCTGGCTTAGGCCGATAAACGGTCGTTGTCGGGATAAATCCCGACCTACGAAACCCGACCTGAAAAATAGGGGTGACGTAGGATTTTGGGTTTCTCTGTGCCTCTGTGCCTCTGTGTCTCTGTGGTGAATGAATTTAAGAAAAGAAAATAATTATGAGCATATTAGTAAACAGCAGTACCAAAGTGCTATGCCAAGGCTTCACCGGCAAGCAAGGCAGTTTCCATTCTGAGCAAGCCTTGGCTTACGGTACGAAAATGGTCGGTGGGGTCACGCCAGGTAAAGGCGGATCCTTGCATTTAGGTTTGCCGGTATTTAACACCATGCGTGAGGCGGTAGGGCAAACCGGCGCTAGTGCCAGTGTGATTTACGTACCGCCGGCGTTTGCCGCCGATTCCATCTTGGAAGCCTGTGATGCTGGGATAGATCTAATCGTGTGCATTACCGAAGGCATACCGGTGTTGGATATGCTCAACGTGAAAGCGGCATTAAAAGCCAATGGCACGCGCTTAATCGGCCCCAATTGCCCGGGGGTGATTACCCCAGACGAATGCAAGATAGGCATCATGCCAGGCAGCATACACTTGCGCGGCAAGGTCGGTATCGTGTCGCGCTCCGGCACCTTAACCTATGAAGCCGTGCATCAAACCAGTGCCTTAAAATTAGGCCAGAGCACCTGTGTGGGCATAGGCGGCGACCCGATTAAGGGTTTGAATTTTATCGAGTGCTTGCAAATGTTTGAGGCGGATGCCGAAACCGAAGCCATTATTATGGTCGGTGAAATCGGTGGCTCGGACGAAGAGGCCGCCGCGGAGTACATTAAAAGCCACATCAGTAAACCGGTAGCGGCTTATATTGCTGGGCAAACAGCACCGGCCGGCAAGCGCATGGGCCATGCTGGGGCGATTATTTCCGGTGGTAGCGGTAAGGCGGCGGACAAAATTCGCGCCTTGGAGTTAGCCGGTGCGGTGGTGGCCAGTTCACCAGCCGGCTTGGGTGAGGCGGTGTTGGCCGCTATTAGGCATAAAGCCACTTAGGCCGCTGACCGCGATGGCTCTTTTGCCTAAACATGGACTGGCGGCTTTAAGTTTATGCTGTTTGTTGGCCTGCCTGCCGGCCATGGCGGGCGAGGACGTGGCCTATTTAATGACGGCGGCGGCCAAGGGTGACTTGGCGACAGTCAATGCGCTGTTAGACAGCGGGGCGAGTGTGAATGCGAGGGACGAAGACGGCATCAGCGCCTTGATGTATGCGGCCCGCAAGAATCAATTGGAAGTACTGTTAGCACTGTTGGCCAAAGGTGCGGAGGTGAATGCGCAAGACGCTGGTGGCTGGACGCCTTTGATGTTCGCCGCCAAAAAGAATCATGTGGCGAGCATTAAGGCCTTACTCGAAAACGGCGCGGATGCCAAAGTCCGCGACGCATCCGGTTGGAGCGCATTGGGCATCGCGGCGCTGGATGGTTATTCTGAAACGGTGGCTTTGTTGCTAAAAAATGGCATGGATGCCAACAGTAAAAACGACAGGGGCATGACCGTCTTGATGTATGCCGCTAAAAGTGGCGATATCCCCACCATTACGCAGTTGTTGGAGCATAAGGCCAATCTTTTGCTGGCTGACGAGCTGGGGGTGACGGCGTTGATGACGGCTGCCCGTGAAGGCCACGCACCTGTCATCAGTTTATTGGTTCAGCGCGGTGCCTTGGTTAATCAAAAGGATTTAGCTAAATGGACGGCGCTGACTTGGGCGGTTAAGAAGTCCAAAGTGGCGGCGGCCAGTGCTTTAATTGAGGCCGGTGCGGACGTTAATAATTTGGATGCCGAGGGCACGCCTTTGTTGCACATCGCGGTGAATAACGGCCAAGTGGATTTAGTTAAATTGCTGTTGGCGCACCAAGTTAGACTCAAAGCGAAAGACCAATACGGCTTAAGTGCCTTGGTCTATGCGCTCAAAGGCCAGCACACGGAAATCGTTAAATTGCTTAAAGATGCGGGCGGTTCCTATTGAGAGTCGCCATTGCGCAAATGAATTGCTTGGTCGGCGATTTGGCCGGCAATCAGGCAAAAATCATCCGCAGCGCCAATGAGGCGCAAGCACAAGGCGCTAGTTTATTGGTCACACCAGAATTGTCGCTGTGTGGCTATCCCCCAGAAGACCTGTTGTTACGGACCGATTTTTTACAGGCCTGTGATGCGGCATTGCAGAGTTTAAGTCTGGCCGTGCCTAGCATGACCTTGCTGGTGGGTCATCCACAGGTATTGGATGGGCTGTGTTATAACGCCGCTTCCGTTTTGCAAGGCGGAAAGATAGTCGCCACCTACCATAAGCAAGCCTTGCCCAACTACGGTGTGTTTGATGAAAAACGCTATTTCAGTTCGGGTCACGTCCCCTTGGTTTTTGCGCATCAAGGGCTGAATATCGGCGTGTTGATTTGTGAAGACGTATGGCAGTCGTCGCCGGCCCAGTTGGCCAAAGCTGCCGGCGCAGAAGTGTTGCTGGTCATTAACGCGTCGCCATTTCATCTGGATAAACAGTCCGGTCGTTTAACGGTGTTGCGTGAGCGCGCTACGGAATTGGCCTTGCCCATTGTTTACGTGAATGCGGTAGGTGGCCAAGATGAATTGGTGTTTGACGGCGGCTCCATGGTGGTGAATGCGGATGGATGCTTGGCCCAGCAATTGCCAAGCTTTGCAGAGGCGCTCGCCACGGTGGCGTTTAACGCTAAAGAGGTCATAAGCGCGCCGATAGCGGCTACTTTATCTAAGCCAGCCTCGGTCTATCAAGCATTGAAATTAGGCTTGGCCGATTACGTGGCAAAAAACCGTTTCCCTGGGGTGGTGTTGGGGCTGTCTGGCGGGGTGGATTCGGCCTTGACCTTGGCCATTGCGGTGGATGCCTTGGGCGCGGAAAAAGTGCATGCCGTGCTCATGCCGTCTGAATTTACTGCCAGCATCAGCGTTGATGACGCCATCGAAATGGCCAACAACTTAGGCGTGCAATACAGCATCTTGCCCATAGACGCCTTGTTCAATCATTTCAGATCGACCTTGGCCGATGAATTTGCTGGTTTGCCATTTGACACCACCGAAGAGAATCTGCAGGCCAGGATACGTGGCATGTTGCTGATGGCCTGGTCTAATAAATTTGGCAGCATGGTGCTTACCACCGGCAATAAAAGTGAAATGGCGGTCGGCTATTGCACCTTGTACGGCGACATGGCCGGCGGTTTTGCCTTGCTCAAAGACGTGTTTAAAACCTTGGTTTATCAGTTGTGTGTATACCGTAATGGCATAGCGCCAGTCATTCCTGAGCGCATTATTAGCCGTCCGCCGTCGGCCGAGTTGCGTGCGGATCAAACCGACCAAGACAGTTTGCCCGCCTATGAAATATTGGATGCAATCGTTGCCGCCTATGTAGAGCAGGATTTGGGTAGGGCTGACATTCTGGCCATGGGTTTTGCGCCAACCGATGTGGCGCGCGTGCTAAAGTTGGTCGATAGCAATGAATACAAGCGCCGGCAATCGCCGGTAGGGGTGCGCATTAGCCATAAAAATTTTGGTAAAGACCGCCGCTACCCGATTACCGCGAAACTGGATTTTTAATGCGTGCTCGCGTACTATGGGCGCTTAAGTTTGTCCGTCGCTCAGTATTAGACCAAGCACATTGAATAGCCACATATTTTAGGGAGTTCGACCAGCATGAAAAAAATCGAAGCAATCATTAAGCCATTCAAGTTAGATGAAGTGCGCGAGTCTCTATCCAGCATAGGCGTGAATGGCTTGACGGTGACGGAAGTGAAAGGCTTTGGTCGGCAAAAAGGCCA
>SXGU01048314.1_pt1 | contig 16926 bp, 13 predicted proteins | sample 3174531 | NCBI WGS metagenome assembly SXGU01 (sample SAMN11356863, study PRJNA531348) | freshwater metagenome | isolation source: freshwater sample F1-140 | place: China: Fuxian Lake, Yuxi | collected 2017-12-25 | reverse complement strand
CGATCGCGGGACAGTAGCGCGGGCCGACTCCCTGACTCACCCCGGTAAACATCGGCGACCGGTCCAGCCCCGCGCGAATGATGGCGTGGGTGCGTTCGTTGGTGTGCGTGATCCAGCAAGGCAGTTGCCGCGGGTGAAGCCCGGCGTCGCCCATGAATGAAAACACCGGCGCGGGATCATCTCCCGGCTGTTCCTCCATGATCGAGAAATCGATCGTCCTGCCGTCCAGCCGCGGCGGGGTGCCGGTCTTCAGCCTGCCCACAGGCAGCGCCAGTTCCCGCAGGCGCTCGGCGAGGCGGACTGAAGCAGGATCCCCCGCACGGCCGGCAACGTGGCTTTCAAGGCCCACATGGACCAGTCCGGAGAGGAAGGTGCCCGCCGTAAGCACGACCCTGCGCGCGCGAAAACGTATTCCCAACTGGGTGACCACGCCGGCGATGTTTTCGCCCTCCAGCAGCAGGTCGTCGACCGCCTGCTGGAAAAGCGTCAGATTGGGCTCATCCTCGAGCCGCTGACGAATCGCCTTGCGGTAAAGAACGCGATCAGCCTGGGCCCGGGTCGCGCGAACGGCGGGCCCCTTCGAACCGTTGAGGGTGCGAAACTGGATTCCGGCTTCATCCGTCGCCAGCGCCATTGCTCCACCCAGGGCGTCGATCTCGCGCACGAGATGTCCCTTCCCGATCCCCCCAATGGACGGGTTGCAGGACCTCTGGCCCAGGGTTTCGAGGTTGTGAGTCAGGAGCAGGGTGCGCACGCCCATGCGCGCCGCAGCCAGCGCAGCTTCCGTGCCTGCGTGACCGCCGCCGACGACGATGACGTCGAACCGATTGGGATGCAACATGATTGGGCGCTGCAGAGAGGGCGCCATGATACGTCAATGTTTCACGTGGAACTAGCAGCCGCTGGATGGTGCGCCAATGTTCCACGTGGAACATCCAGGCGAATCCTGTTTGTGCGATGCACCATCGCCGTAAGTTGTGAGAATATAGAGGAAATTTCACCTTTCCTATGCTATCGCTCGCACGCTATACGACGATCCTCGGCCGGCCGGAACTCAAGGGCGCCATCGCGGCCTCCGTCCTTGGGCGTCTGCCGATCGGCATGGCGGGGCTTGCCATCATGCTGGCCGTCCAGGAAAGCACCGGCTCGTTTTCCCGCGCCGGGGTCATTACCGGGTTCTATATCGCGGGCCTCGCGTTCCTTGCACCCCTGCTTGGTCGCCGGATCGACCGCGTTGGACCGCGCGGGGTGCTTGCCGCGTGCGGCATCGCCTATCCAGCCATGCTTTGCATCCTCGTGGCGGCAATACGCTTCGATGCCCCGACCGGCCTTGCGCTGGCGGTCGGCTTCATTGCCGGAGCGTGCTTTCCGCCGATCACCGTGTGCATGCGCGCGTTTCTCAAGCAACGCCTCGCCGACGACGCGCTGCTTTCCACTGCGTACTCGATGGAATCGATTCTGATCGAATCCATTTTCATCGTCGGCCCGATGCTGGTCGCGCTGTTCGTCGCAGTACTCTCGGCCCAGGCGGCCGTGCTCTTTGCCGCCGCCTGCGCCTTTGCAGGCACCTTGATGTTCCTCGGCTCCTCTGCGCTGGAGCATTGGCGTGTCGAGCCCCGCGCACCGTCGAGCCTGTTCGGGCCGCTTACGGGAAAGGGCTTTCCCGCCCTGCTCGCAACCATCCTCTGCTATGCCAGCGCATTCGGTCTGGTCGAAATCGGCGTCACCGGCTATGCCGCAGAACACGCGCAACCCGCGCTTGCCGGCGTGCTGCTCGCACTGATGAGCGTTGGCAGCGCCGCCGGCGCCCTGGCATACGGCGGCCGCACATGGCATGCGCCGCTGCGGCAGCAGTTCGCCGCCATGCTGTTCCTCATGGGTGCCGGCATCGCCATACTCGCCGGCATCGCGAACGCATGGCTTTTCGCACTGCTGAGCGTATTTGCCGGCATCGTCATGGCACCTGCGCTCATCATCCAGTCGATGCTGGTGGCGAAGATCGCGTCTGCACGGCATTCGACCGAAGCCTTTACCTGGTCGTCTACCGGCCTGCTGGCAGGCGTGAGCGCGGGCATCGCACTCGGCGGCCTGATCCTCGAGAGTTCGCCCGCTGCCGCCGTCTTCCTCTGCGCTGGCGTCACAGCCATGGCGGCGGCGGCGATCGCGGTAGCGCTGTTACGCGAGCGCTGATCCGGATCGCAGACGCAATCGCTGCAGGAAGAAGACCAGCGCGACGAGGGCGAGCGCGGGGATGTAGACCCAGTGCGCGGACGGCCGCTCGGCAGGCACCTTCAGCACCGCTACCTTCCAACCCTGCTCGAAACCCGCGCGCCTGGCCTTGCTGCCGAATTTGACTCCCGCGATGACAATCTCGCCGCCGAGCGTGCGCAGCGTCAAGCCCGCCTCGCCGAGACGCTCGCGCCCGCCTCCTGGCTTGCCAAGTTGCACGGAGACCGTCTTGCGCAATTCGCGGCCCTCGATGCTGCTGCCCTCGAGAACCATCACCAGCGGGTGGTCCTGGGGCGTCTCCCCCGCCAGCTGCAGCAGTTCAGTCGCAGGACGATCCTGGTACGGCGCATGCAGCAGGTCCATGAAGAAGTTGGGACGGAAAAGCGCAAAGGTGGCGGCGAGCAACGCGACGATTTCCCACCAGCGGCAGCGCGTCTGGAACCAGCCCATGGTCGCGGCGGCGAAAGTGAGGGAGGCTGCAAGGCAGGCGAAAACCACCAGCAGCAGTTCGGCCCAGCCATGCACGTCGATCAGGATGAGTTGCGGGTTGTAGATCCAGACGAAAGGCAGGACGACGGTGCGTATCGCGTACAGGCTGCCCTGAATGCCGGTCTGGATGGCGTCCTCCCCGGAAATCGCCGCTGCGGCAAACGTCGCGAGCCCGACCGGTGGCGTGATGTCGCCCATGATGCCGTAATAGAAGACGAACAGGTGCACGGCGATGAGCGGGATCACCATGCCGGATTGCGCCCCGAGTTCCACGATCACCGGCGCCATCAGCGTCGCGACGAGGATGTAGTTCGCCGTCGTCGGCACGCCCAGGCCGAGCACCAGGCAGACGAACGCGGTGAACAGCAGCATGACGATGACGTTGCCGAAGGAAACGAATTCGACGAATTCCGTCATGCGCAGTCCCAGCCCGGTGAGCGTGATGCCGCCGACGATGATCCCGGCCGTTCCCGTGGCCACGGCGATGCCGATCATGCTGCGCGCGCCATCGTTCAGCCCATGGACGATCTCCCCGGCGCCACGCCTGAGATCCGCAAGCAGGTCCCCCCCGCCGCGGAACAACGACGTCAGCGCGTGCTGCGTGGCCATCAGCACCATGAGCACCAGGCAGGACCAGAAGGCCGCCAGCGCTGGCGAGAGCTCCTCTACCATCAGGCACCACACCAGCGTACCGATCGGGATGAGGAAATGCAGGCCCGCCTTCACGGTCGGCCAGGTTTCCGGCAGCACGGGGTTGTCGACGTCCACGTCCTGCGGCAGATCAGGGCACTTCGAAGCCACGTATACGGACCAGACGTAGAGCGCACCGAGAAGCGCACCGAGGATCCACGGCGCGGCCTCTCCCGCCAGCGACTTCGCCGCTTCGGCCGCGAAGTAGACCAGGCAGACCACGGCGATGCTGCCCGAGAGGCCCAGACCGAGACCGGCGAGTTTCTCGCGCATTGGCCGCACGCGCTTGGCACCGAAGGGCTGCATGCCCAACTTCAGGGCTTCCAGGTGCACGATGTAGAAAAGCGCGATGTAGGACAGTACCGCAGGGAGGAATGCGTGCCTGCAGATCTCCGGATAGGAGATGCCGACGTACTCGACCATGAGGAACGCCGCCGCCCCCATCACCGGCGGCATGAGCTGACCGTCGACGGAACTCATGGTCTCGATCGCGCCCGCCTTCACGCCGCCGTAACCCGCCTTCTTCATCATCGGGATGGTGAAGATCCCGCCAGAGACGACGTTCGACACCGATGAACCCGAGATCAGGCCGTTCAGGCCGGAGGAAACCACCGCCACTTTCGCGGGCCCGCCACGCAAGTGTCCGAGCGCGGCCATCGACACCTGCATCATGTAGTTGCCCGCCCCCGCGCGATCGAGCAGCGCACCGAACAGCACGTAAATGAAAATGAACCCGGAGGACACTCCCAGCGCGACGCCGAACACGCCTTCGGTCGTCAGCCATTGGTGCGACAACATGCGTTCCCACGATGCCCCCTTGTGCGCCAGGACATCGGGCAGATGCCTGCCCAGCATGATGTAGCCGAGAAAGAGAATCGCCAGGACCGTCATCGGCAAGCCCACCGCACGGCGTGTCGCCTCGAGCAACAACACCAGCCCTACCGTGGCCGTGACGACATCCATCGGACTGGGCCTGCCCGGCCTGGTCGCGAGATCGGCGTAGAAAAGAATGAAGTACGCGGCGGCAAATGCCCCGGCGAACGCGATCATCCAGTCGTATGCGGGCACTCTCGCGCGCGCGTCCGGGGTCTTGAACGCGGGGTAGCACAGGAACGCGAGGAACAACCCTATCGCGAGGTGCAGCGAACGTGCCTCGGTGTCGTTCAGCACCCCCCAGCCGAACGTGAACGGCAGCGGCGAGGCGTACCAGAGTTGGTACAGCGACCAGCCGACGGCAATGGCGAAGACAAGCTTCCCCGCCAACCCGCGCAGGTTCCGGCCGCCGGTGTCACTATCGGCGACGAGTTGCTTCAGGTCGCGGCCCGGATCCCTGCTGTCTGCGGACATCGCCCCCCCTTCCCCAACAACAAGGGGGCGAAACTCGCGCTTCGCCCCCTCGACGTTCGCGTCGACAAGGACTTACTTGATCCAGCCCTTCTCCTTGTAGTACTTCGCGGCGCCGTCATGCAGCGGCGCGGAGAGACCGTCCTTCACCATGCTCTCGGCCTTGAGCACCGCGAGTGCCGGATGCAGCTTCTTGAACTCCTCGAAATTGTCGAACACCGCCTTCACCGCAGCGTAGATCACGTCGGCCGGGACTTTTGACGACGATACCAGCGTGGCCAGCACGCCGTAGGTCCTGGTTTCCTGCGGATTGGACGGATAGAGCCCGCCAGGAATGGAGGCGTAGCCGTAATAGGGTTTGCCTTTCACGAGCTGATCCACGACCGGCCCGGTGAGCGACACCAGCTTCGCGCCACAGGACGTGGTCGGATCCTGGATGTTCGCCGACGGGTGGCCGACGCCATAGAAGAAGCCGTCGATCTTGCCGTCGCACAGCGCGGGGCCGTGCTCGTCCGCCTTCAGTTCGGATGCGAGGCTGAAGTCCTGCATTTTCCAGCCCATCGCCACCAGCAGTTCCTCCATCGAGGCGCGCGTGCCGGAGCCGGGGTTGCCGACGTTGAACCGCTTGCCCTTGAAATCGGCGAAGGACTTGATGCCGGCTTCCTTGCGCGCCAGCACCGTGAACGGCTCGGGATGCAGCGACATCACCGCGCGCAACTCGCCGTAGGCGCCGTCCTTCTGGAACTGCCCCGCGCCCTTGGTCGCGTTGTAATGCACGTCGGATTGCGCCACGCCCATGTCGAGCTCGCCGGCCTTGATGGTGTTGATGTTGAACACCGAGCCCCCGGTCGACTCCACCGAGCAGCGGATGCCGTGCGCCTTGCGGTCCTTGTTGACGAGGCGGCACAGCGCGCCGCCAGCAGCGTCATAAACGCCCGTGACGCCGCCGGTGCCGCTGGTGACGTACTTCTGCTGCGCTTGCGCCGCGGGTGCCGCGAAACCCGTGGCCACGGCGATGGCGAGTGCGACGAGGGATGGTGTGTGCATGTGGGCTCCGTCCAGAGAAATTGTGCGACTAGCTTACCGATGCGACAGTAGCGCGGCAACCATCACGCGGCCACCGACGCCTTCAGCGTCGCCTCGAGCGCCTCGCCCAGCTTCGCCACCAGTTCGTCAAGTTGCGATTCCTCGACGATGAATGGCGGCGCGAGCAGGACGTGGTCACCGCGCACGCCGTCCAGCGTGCCGCCCATGGGGTAGCAGAGCAGCCCGGCCCGCAGTGCCGCCTTCTTCAGGCGCGCATGCACTCGGCGTGCGGGATCGAAGGGCTGCTTGCCGGCACGGTCCTGCACCAGCTCAAGCGCGAGAAAGAGGCCTCGTCCGCGGATGTCGCCGACGTTCGGATGGGCACCGAAGGCCTCGCGCAGCTTGCGCTCGAGCATTGCACCGATCGGCTTCACGCGCGCCAGCAGCCCATCGTCGTGCAAGCGCTTCTGCACGGCAAGGGCACCCGCGCAAGCGGCCGCGTGGCCCAGGTAGGTATGCCCGTGCTGGAAGAATCCACTGCCGTTGACGATCGCCTCGTAGATACGCGCCGACACCAGGGTTGCGCCGATCGGCTGGTAGCCCGCGCCCAGGCCCTTGGCCACCGTCACGAGGTCCGGCACCACGCCTTCGTGCTCGAAGGCGAAGAGCGATCCGCAGCGTCCCATGCCGCACATCACCTCGTCGAGGATCAACAGCACGCCGTAGCGGTCGCACACTTCCCGCACACGCTTGAAATACCCCGACACCGGCGGTGCTGCGCCAAGCGTCGCGCCGGCCACGGTTTCGGCGACGAAGGCGATCACCCGATCCTCGCCCAGGCGCTGTATCTCCGCTTCCAGCTCCGCGGCGAGCCGCGTGGCGTAGGCGTCGTCGGTTTCGCCCGCCTCCCGCCCGCGGTACGCATAGCAAGGCGAAACGTGCGACGCCCCGATCAGCAACGGCTCGAACTGGCGGCGACGCCACGCGTTGCCGCCGACCGCCAGAGCGCCGAGCGTATTGCCGTGATAGGACTGCCGGCGCGCGATCAAGTGGCGCCGCTGGGGCTCGCCTTTCTCGACGAAATACTGGCGCGCCAGCTTCAGCGCTGCTTCAACGGCCTCCGATCCGCCGGAGACGAAATACACCTTGTCGAGCGATTTCGGCGCGCGCGCGGTGAGGACATCCGCAAGCGCTTCCATCGGTTCGTTGCTGAAAAACGAGGTATGCGCGAATGCCAGCTTGCCGAGCTGGTCCTGGATCGCGCGGATGACCGCTACGTCCGAGTGCCCAAGGCAGGAAACGGCAGCGCCGCCGGACGCGTCGAGGTAGCGCCCGCCTTCGCGGTCGAAGAGATATGCACCCTCCCCGCGCACCGCCACCGCGTAGGTGTCACGCGGGTTGCGGTGGAATACCCGTGTCACGCAGCGAGCCTCTCGTGCAGGAGCGTGCGGCGCCGGTCGAGTTCGGCCGGCAGGTGCGTACCCAGCTTGCCGAGAAGCTCGTCGTGCGAGGCGATTTCCTCGCGCCATGCCATGGCGTCCACCTGCGAGAGTTCCTGGAACTGCTTCTGCGTGAACGGCTCGAGGCCGCCCCAGCGCAGGTCCTCGAACCGCGGCAGGATGCCGAGCGGAGTTTCGACGCCCTGTGCGCGACCTTCGCAGCGCGCCACGATCCAGTCGAGTACGCGCATGTTCTCGCCGAAGCCGGGCCAGATGAAGCGGTTGTTGACGTCCTTGCGGAACCAGTTGACGCGGAAGATGCGTGGCGCCTGCGCCACCGCCTTGCCCATCTTCAGCCAGTGGGCGAAGTAATCGCCGATGTGGTAGCCGCAGAACGCCAGCATCGCCATCGGGTCGCGCCGCACCACGCCCACTTTGCCGGTGATCGCCGCGGTGGTTTCCGAGCCGAGCGTGGCCGCCATGTAGACGCCGTCCTCCCAGCTTGGCGCCTCGACCACCAGCGGCACCGTCGAGGAACGGCGTCCGCCGAAAATGAACGCCGAGATCGGCACGCCCGCAGGGTCCTCCCATGACGGGTCGATCGACGGGCACTGCGAGGCCGCCACCGTAAAGCGCGAGTTGGGATGCGCCGCCAGCCGTCCGCAGCCCGGCGTCCACGGCTTGCCCTGCCAGTCGATCAGCGACGCGGGAGGCTCCCCGGTCATGTCTTCCCACCACACGTCGCCCTCCGGCGTCATCGCCACGTTGGTGAAGACGACGTCCCGGCGCAACATCTCCATCGCGTTGGGATTGGTGGCGTCGGAAGTACCCGGCGCGACGCCGAAGAATCCCGCTTCCGGGTTGATGGCGTGAAAACGGCCGTCCTTGCCCGGTTTGATCCAGGCGATGTCCTCGCCGATGGTCGTGACCTTCCAGCCCTTGTAGGCAGCGGGCGGAATGAGCATCGCCAGGTTGGTCTTGCCGCAGGCGCTCGGAAATGCCGCGGATACATAGGTCTTCTTGCCCGCGGGCGACTCGAGGCCGAGGATCAGCATGTGCTCGGCCAGCCAGCCTTCGTCGCGCGCCATGACGGAGGCGATGCGCAACGCGAGGCATTTCTTCCCCAGCAGTGCATTGCCGCCGTAGCCGGATCCGTAGGACCAGATCTCCCGGGTTTCGGGGAAGTGGACGATCCACTTCTCCTTGTCATTGCAGGGCCACGGCACGTCCTGCTCGCCGGCAGCAAGCGGCGCTCCGACGGAATGCACGCAGGGCACGAAGGCGCGATCCTCGCCCATCCAGTCGAGCACCGCGCGCCCCATGCGCGTCATCAGGCGCATGCTCACCGCGACATACGGGGAATCGGTGATCTCCACGCCGACCTGCGCAATGTGCGAGCCGATGGGGCCCATCGAGAACGGAATCACGTACATGGTGCGCCCGCGCATGCTGCCGTCGAAAATCCGGCCGAGCGTCTGGCGCATCTCGCCGGGCGCGACCCAGTTGTTGGTCGGGCCCGCCTGCTCTTTCTTCTCGCTGCAGATGAAGGTACGGTCTTCCATGCGCGCGACATCCGATGGATGCGAGCGCGCGAGGTAGCTTCCGGGGCGCAGCTTTTCGTTCAGCCTGATGAAGGTCCCCGCCGCAACCAGTTCGGCGCACAGCCGGTCGTACTCCTCCTTCGAGCCGTCGCACCATACGACCCGTTCGGGCTTGACGAGCTGCGCCATCTCGGCGATCCAGCTGCGCAACTTGCCGTGGCGGACATGGTCCGGGGCCTGGGACAGGTCCTGCGCAGCGGGCTTGCGGTGGTTCATGGAGAGAGGCTCCAGAAAGCAAAACGGCCCTGGGTTCGCCGGGCCGATCTCTTGATTGCGTGGACTGGGATTCTAACACCCGCGGCACGGCGCGGATTCACCGGCTTAACGCACGGGTGCATTCCACTTAACTGCCTGATTTCAGGCATTGAATCGACTACGCAGCGCGAGTGCCGCGCGATAGATGGCGCCGGTCGACGAGACCAGCACCACCACCCTCGTGACGTGCGCGGCGGTCACCAGCGGAACGCCCAGTTGCAGCACGTTGGCGGTAATGCACATTTCGGCGATGCCGCCAGGCGCAACCGCCAGCAACAGGCTCGCGAACGCGACCCCGGTGAAATACCCGAGCGCCAGCGCGGCGCCGGCGGAGAGCACGATGGCGGCGAGCACGCTGACGATCACTGCGGCCGCGAAGGCCGGCAGCGTGCGCAGCGATCGGCGCTCGAACCTCGCACCCAACGCGCAACCGAGCAGCAATTGCCCGGCGTTGCTGAGCGGCGCCGGCATGGACGAAAAACCCGCGTCCGCCATCGTCAGCATCGCAACCGCCAGCAAGGGGCCGAACATGAACGGGTTCGCCACGCGAGCCAGCCGGAGCAGGCCACCAGCGGCCGCGGCAATGCCGAACAGCAACGCAAGCTGCGGTCCGTCAAATCCCGTCGCCGACGGTGCGTAAGCGTCGCTGCCGTGCACCCCTGAATAGGTGAGCGTGACCGGGATCACCAGCACGACGAGAAGTATGCGCAGGGATTGCGCGAATGCGACGTGATCGACGCGTGCGCCAAAACGCTCGGCGAGCACGGCCATCTCGGTGGCACCGCCGGGAACGCTGGCGAAGAATGCCGTTGCCCGGTCAACGCCGGAGAGCCGCGCCAGCATCCAGCCACAGAGCGCGCCGACTGCGATGGCGAGGATCGCGGCGGCGACCAGGATATGCCACAGAGCGGCGACTTCCCGCGCAACGAAAGGCGTGAAGTACAGCCCGAGTGCGGTGCCGATGACGACCTGCCCCAGCGCTCGCCCGCCCACCGGAGCGCGCAGCTCGGCGCCACGGAAATTGCAGGCCGCCATCGCCACCATGGGACCGATCATCCACGGCAGCGGCACGCTCAGCCAGGCGCAAAGCGCCCCCGCAAGGGCACAGGCGCACAGACTGGTGAAGGGATTGAGCAGCGTGTCGCGCGCGGGCCGCATGCGCGCTTACTTGCCTATGCAGAAGCGCGAGAAGATCTCGCCCAGCAGGTCGTCCGTGGAGAATTCCCCGGTGATCGACGAGAGCGCGGCGTGCGCCAGGCGCAACTCCTCGGCAAACAGCTCCCACCTGCGCCCGTGCTGCGCCGCAGCCTCAAGGTGCCCCCTTGCCGCGGCAATCGCTTCCAGGTGGCGCGCGCGGGCGAGAAACATCGACTCGCCGCCGGTCTGCCAGCCCGCAGCTTCGACGATCGCCTCCCGCAACAGGTCCATGCCCTCGCCTGTCCTGGCGGAAATGCGCAACGCGGGGACTTCGCCAGCCAGGCGTTCCACCCTGCCGTCGGCGAGCAGGTCCACCTTGTTGAAGACATGCAGTCGGCGTGCCGCGGACGGCAGCTTGCGCAATATCTCCTCGTCCTCGGGCCCGATGCCGCGATCGGCTTCGAATACTGCCAGCACCACGTCTGCCGCCTTCACCTCGCGCCAGGCGCGTGCGATGCCCTCGCGCTCGATGGCATCCCCGGTCTCTCGCAACCCGGCGGTGTCGACGACATGGATCGGCACGCCCCGGATCTGGATCGCCTCGCGCAGCGCATCGCGCGTGGTGCCCGGAATGGCGGTGACGATGGCGACCTCGTCGCCCGCGAGCCGGTTCAGCAGGCTCGACTTGCCGACGTTCGGCCGCCCCGCGATGACCACGCGGACGCCTTCCCGCAGCAGGCTGCCCTGGCGGCTCTGACGCAGCACCTCGTCAAGCTGGCTGCGGATGCGTGCCAGCCTGCGTCGCGCGTCATCGACATGCAGCGCATCGACCTCCTCCTCCGGGAAATCGAGCATCGCCTCGGTCAGCGCGCGCAGCTCCGTCAGCCCGCGCACCAGCGCGTCGATCGCGGACGAGAACTCCCCCGAGAGCGAGCGCATGGCGAGCCGCGCGGCCTCCGCGCTCGAGGCGTCGATCAGGTCGGCGACCGCCTCGGCCTGCGCCCGGTCGAGCGTGTCGTTGAGGACCGCGCGCCTGGTGAACTCGCCCGCCTGCGCAGGCCGCGCGCCGGCGGCGAGGCAGGCCCGCAGCACTTCGCCGCTAACGGCGGGCCCGCCGTGGCCCTGGAACTCGAAAACATCTTCGCCGGTATACGAATGGGGCGCCGGGAACCACAGCGCCAATCCTCGATCGACGACTTGGCCTCCGGCATCGCGCGCCTCGCAATGCGCGACCGCACGCGGCGCCGGCTGCCTGCCGGTCAGAGCTTTCGCAACGCGCGACGCGAGCGGGCCTGAAACCCGCACGATGGCCACCCCGCCACGCCCGGGAGGCGTCGCTACGGCGGCTATGGTATCGCTTGGTGGACGTTGCCGATCAGCGCTTGGCATGGGCAGGTTTGTCGCGGTCGAACATGCGCTGGATCTGCCATTGCTGAAGGATGGAAAGGATGTTGTTGACCAGCCAGTAGAGCACCAGTCCGGCCGGGAAGAAGAAGAAGAACACGCTGAAGACGAAGGGCATGATCTGCATCACCTTCGCCTGCACCGGGTCCGGCGGCACCGGGTTGAGACGGGTCTGGATGATCATCGTCACCGTCATCAGGATCGGCAGGACGTAGTAGGGATCGAGCGCGCTCAGGTCGGTGATCCAGAGGACGAAGGGCGCGTGCCGCAGTTCGATCGCCGCCAGCAGCACCCAGTCCAGCGCGATGAACACGGGGATCTGCACCAGGATCGGGAAGCATCCGCCCAGCGGATTGATCTTCTCGGTCTTGTACAGGTCCATCATCGCCTGGTTCATCTTCACGCGGTCGTTGCCGTACATCTCGCGCAGTTTCGTCAGGCGCGGCGTGATCACCTTCATCTTCGCCATCGACTTGTAGCTCGCCGCCGACAGCGGGAAGAACAGCAGCTTGATGAGCACCGTCAGCAGGATGATCGCCACGCCCCAGTTGCCGGATATCTCGTAGCTCTTCCCCAGCACCCAGAAAAGCGGCCAGGCAATGATGGTGAGCCAGCCGTAATCGACCACCAGGTCGAAGCCGGGCGCCACGTCCTTCAGGCGGCGCTGCTCCTGCGGCCCGGCGTACAACTGCGCCGATACCGTCGCCGTGGCACCGGGCGCGATCGGCGGCAGCGGCGTCAGAATGCGGCCGACGTAGGCTCCGTCAGCGCGCTTCTCGATGGCGAAATCGCGCTGCGCGCCCCCCGTCGGCAGCCAGGCCGAAACGAAGTAGTGCTGCACGAATGCAAGCCAGCCATCCTTCGACTGGCGCACGTGGCTTGGCTTGCCCTTGTCGACGTCGCTGAAATCGATCTTCTCGAACTTTTTCTCGCCGGTGTACTCGGCGAAACCGGTGAAGCTTTGCGCGCCGAAGGACTGCGCCACCGAATTGCTGTTGTCCTGAGGCTTGCCGTTGTGCGTGAGCTGGAAGTACGCGTAGGGGGAAATCGCCGAACTGCCGCCGTTCTTGAGCTCGAACGCGACATCCACGAGGTAGTTGTCGCGGCGGAAGGTGTACACCTTGTCCACCGCCAGCCCGTCGCGGCCGACGGCCGAAAGCCGGACCTGAAGGGCGGATTCGCCCGCGCCCAGGGAACGCTCTCCTGCCTGCGCCTGCCAGAGCGAGCGGTGATTCGCGCCGAAATCGCCGGCCAACCCGCTCTGTGCCTCGTAGACCTGCTCCGGTCCCAGCAAGACGAAGTTCTTCTTCTCGTCCTTCGAATCCTTGTGCTTGAGGAGTTCCAGCCGCTTCAGGGTGCCGCCCAGCGTGTCGACCTCGGCCACGTACAGGTCGGTCCGCACGATGATGCTCTCGCCGCGCGCCGGTGCTGCCGTGGCGGCGGGGACGGCGGGCGCAGCGGTCCCGGCCGGCTTGGCGGGCACCGGCACGCCAGAGGGCGCCGCCGTCGGCGGCGCACCGGGCTTTGCGCCGCCTGCGGGAACCGCCGGTGCGCCCGACGCGACCGCGGCGGGCTTCGGCTGCTTCTGCTTCTCCCAGGCGTCCCACAGGAGCAGCAGGGAGAAGCTGAAGACGAAGAACAGGATCAGGCGCTGGGTATCCACGGTCAACTCAGCGCGGCGGAACGGGGTCGGCGCCGCCGGGATGCCACGGATGGCAACAGCAAAGACGCCGGGCCGACAGCCAGCCGCCTCGCAGGAGCCCGTGCGTATTCAAGGCCTCCTCCGCGTAATGCGAGCAACTCGGGTGGAAGCGGCAGGCGGGCGGCAGCATGGGGCCGATGAAGTAGCGGTAGAACCGGATCATCCAGGACAAGGCTGTCGTCATTTCCCCAGCTTAACCATCTGTTCCCGCAAGAAACGTGCGGTTTCCACTCCGGGCTTCAGGCCGAGTGGCGGCCTGACCAGAACATCGATCGGCGACAGGCGCCCGTGCTCGAGCCTGAACGCCTCGCGAATGCAGCGCTTGATCCTGTTGCGGTCGCTCGCCAGCGCGGCATGCCGGCGCGAGATCAGGATGCCGAGCCGGGCGCCGCCTGCGCTTCTCGGCGCGAAGAAAAACACGAACCCGGCCTTGCTGCGCCGCGCGCCTTCCTTCATCAACCTTTCGAAATCGTCGCTGCGGGAAAGCCGGCGATCGTGACCGAAACCGTATCTTGCGTTCGTCTCCCGCGCAGGCAAGCGCTCTAGACCGCCAGGCGCTTGCGACCGCGCGCGCGCCGGCTGCTGAGCACCGCGCGTCCGCCCCGCGTACGGCTGCGGACGAGAAATCCGTGGCGCCGCGACCGGCGCGTCTTGGAGGGCTGATAGGTCCGCTTCATCGTCTACGCCTCGAGGCAAAAAAAGGGCGGTATTACAGCCCGCCAGCATGGGTGTTGTCAACCATTAGCTGTGGATAACTTCTCCTGAAGCGGGTAAAATTCCGCCCATGCAAGCGCTCTGGGAAGCATGCCTGCGGCGACTCGAACAGGAGCTTCCGTCCCAGCAGTTCAATACCTGGATTCGCCCCCTTTCCGCCGAAGCGGATGCCGCCGATGAGGCGACGCTCAGCCTGAGCGCCCCCAACCGCTTCGTGCTGGATCTGGTGCGGGAGCGCTATGCCAACCGCATCGAGAAGCTGGCGTTCGAGGCCTCGGGCCGCTCGCTCGCCCTGCGGCTGACGGTCGCGCGCGGTAGCGAGCCGCCGGCGCGCCCCGCTGCCAGCGCGACGCCCGCGCCGGCCATCGCCCCCGATCGCGCCCGCCTCAATCGCAGCTTCACCTTCGACAGCTTCGTCACCGGCAAGGCCAACCAACTGGCCCGTGCGGCCGCCATACAGGTCGCCGAGAACCCTGGTGTTTCCTACAACCCGCTGTTCGTCTACGGCGGCGTGGGATTAGGCAAGACCCACTTGCTGCAGGCCATCGGCAACCGCGTCGCCGAGCAGAGGCCGCAGGCGCGCATCCGCTACACCCATGCGGAACAGTATGTCACCGACGTGGTGCGCGCCTACCAGCAGAAATCCTTCGACGAATTCAAGCGCTATTACCACTCCCTCGACCTGTTGCTGATCGACGACATCCAGTTCTTCTCCAACAAGGGACGTACGCAGGAGGAGTTCTTCTACGCCTTCAACGCACTGGTCGAGGCGCACAAGCAGATCGTCATCAGCTGCGACACCTACCCGAAGGAGATCTCCGGCATGGAGGAGCGGCTGATTTCGCGCTTCGGCTGGGGTTTGACCGTGGCCATGGAGCCGCCGGAACTCGAGATGCGCGTTGCCATTGTGCTGAAGAAGGCCGAAGCGGAAGCCGTGGTGCTGTCCGAGGAGATCGCCTTCTTCATCGCCAAGCATATCCGCTCCAACGTCCGGGAGCTTGAGGGCGCGCTGAAGAAGGTGCTCGCCTACTCGCGTTTCAACGGGCGCGAGCTCTCGCTCGACCTCGCCAAGGACGCGCTGCGGGACATTCTCAACGTCGCCAACCGCCAGATCAGCGTCGAAGGCATCCAGAAGACCGTAGCCGAGTATTTCAAGATCAAGGTCTCGGACATGCACTCCAAGAAGCGCACGCGGATGGTGGCGCGACCGCGACAGGTGGCCATGGCGCTGGCCAAGGAACTCACGCCCATGAGCCTGCCCGAGATCGGCGAGGCTTTCGGCAACCGCGACCACACCACCGTCCTGCACGCCTGCCGCACGATCGCCGACCTGCGCAAGCGCGACACCGCCATCAACCGCGACTACCTGGTGCTCGAACAGGTGCTGAAGGGTTGAGGATGAATACGCTGTGCGCGGAAGCTGTACGGTTTGTGGATAAGTGGCCGGAAACGCGGGCCGAGAAAAAGCGTCCACAACTCCGGACTTTCCATGCACAGGATTCAAGCATGCGAGATCCGGTCGCAAGCCGAGGACGCGAAACGTCTTTCAGTCTTATCCCCGTTTTGCGCCGTCCTTATTAGTTATTACTAAGAAGTTAAATAGGAAATCAAGAGGATAAAGATCGATGGTCATGGTGAAGGTAAAACGGGACGAACTGCTGACCCCCCTTTCTTCGGTAAGTGGCATCATCGAGCGTCGGCATACCCTGCCGATCCTGTCGAATGTCCTGATGGAACGCGCCGGCGACAGGCTCTCGTTCCTCGCCACCGACATCGAAATGCAGATCGTCGCCAGGGGGAGCGCCGGCACCGCCGGTGAGGCGCGGGCGATCACGGTGGGGGCGCGAAAACTCGTCGACATCCTGCGCGCGCTGCCGGCCGACGCAGAGGTGACGCTGCAGATGCAGGACAAGCGCCTGCTCGTGAAGGCTGGCCGCAGCCGCTTCACGCTGCAGACGCTGCCGCCAGAGGATTTTCCGCGGCTGGCGAAGCCGACCGGCGAGGTCGCCAGGTTCTCGGTGCCGCAGCGCACGCTGCGCAAGCACCTCGCGCTGGTGCAGTACGCGATGGCCCAACAGGACATCCGCTACTACCTGAACGGCCTGCTGGCGGTGGTCGACGCCAAGCAGCTTCGGCTGGTGGCTACCGACGGCCATCGACTGGCCTTCACGTCGATGAAGCTCGACGCCGACCTGCCGGCGCAGGAAGTCATCATTCCGCGCAAGACGGTGATCGAACTGGGCAAGCTGCTGGCTGACTCCGACGACCCGGTGCAGGTCGAGATTTCAGCGACGCAGGCCGCGTTCAGTTTCGGCGAGATCGAGCTGGTGTCGAAGCTGGTGGACGGCAAGTTTCCCGACTACACGCGGGTCATTCCCGCCGGGCACAGGAACCGCCTGAGCATCGACCGCGAAACGCTGCGCCAGTCGCTCGGTCGCGCGGCCATACTTTCGAACGAGAAGTTCCGCGGCGTGCGCTGGGTGCTGACGCAGGACAGCCTGAAGATCGTTTCCTCCAACACCGAGCAGGAGGAGGCGGTCGAGGAGCTCGAGGTGAAGTACGGCGGCGATGCCCTCGACATCGGTTTCAACGTGACCTATCTGCTCGACGTGCTGAACAACGTTTCCGCGGCGGAAGTCGCGGCGAGTTTCGGTGATGCGGCATCCAGCGCGCTGGTCGAGTTCGCCACCGAAGCGGACTTCAAGTACGTCGTCATGCCGATGCGCATCTGATGGCGCGTTTCTGGCAATGCAGGCACTACTAGAAAGGGCGGAAAAGCGTGGGTGAAGCGGAACGGCAGGCGGCGGACCCGAACGACTACGGCTCCGACAGCATCAAGGTACTGAAAGGCCTTGACGCGGTGCGCAAGCGCCCGGGTATGTACATCGGCGACACT
>SXGU01312467.1_pt1 | contig 16927 bp, 12 predicted proteins | sample 3174531 | NCBI WGS metagenome assembly SXGU01 (sample SAMN11356863, study PRJNA531348) | freshwater metagenome | isolation source: freshwater sample F1-140 | place: China: Fuxian Lake, Yuxi | collected 2017-12-25 | reverse complement strand
GGCGATCGCGACACGCCTCGCCAACCAGCGCGAGGGCACCTGGTTGCCATTCAGCGTGCTCGATCCGGAGAGCGGCCGCGCCGTTGGCATGACCAACTACATGCATGTCGATGCGCGCAGCCGGCGAATCGAGATAGGCGGCACCTGGTACCGGCGCTCCGTGCAGCGCACACCGCTCAACACCGCCTGCAAGCTGCTCCTGCTTACCCACGCATTCGAACAGCTCGACTGCATCGCAGTCGAGTTCCGCACGCACGTCGTCAACCCCGCCAGCCGGCGCGCGATCGAACGCCTTGGCGCGAAACTCGATGGCGTGCTGCGCAACCACCAGCGCATGCCTGACGGCACGCTGCGCGACACCTGCGTGTACAGCATCCTGCCGGGGGAATGGCCGACGGTGAAGGTGCACCTGCTGCATCAGCTCGCCCGCGCATCCTGACGGCGCAGGCGCGGCTCAACGCCAGACCGTCGATCACTATCCAAGATCCACGACAACCAGCGAACTCAAGGCCCGAGGCATCGACGATGGCAGCCCAGACCAACACCCGGTGGACACTCGCACGCCGCCCACCCCAGGGGATGCCCAGCGACGGCGACTTCGCGTGGAGCGAGGTGCCACTGTCCGAGCCAGCCCCGGGGCAGATGCTCACGCGCACGATCTACCTCTCGCTCGATCCGTATCAGTGGGGTCGCCGGCGCGGCGGCGTGGAAGCCGTTGGCGAGGTGTGCCATGGGCGCACGGTGTCGCAGGTGGTGGCCTCGCGCCTCGCCGGCTACGCCGAGGGCGACTACGTGTTCAACACCACCGGCTGGCAGGCCTACGGCCTGACCGGCGACGGCCTCTCGGTGTTCAACTACATGTTCCCGCGCAGGCTCGACCCGGCGCAGGCACCGATCTCCACGGCCGTCGGCGTGCTCGGCATGCTCGGGCTCACGGCCTATGCAGGCTGCGCGCTGCAGTGCACGCCGCGGGCGGGCGAAACGGTCGTGGTGTCTGCCGCCTCCGGCGGCGTCGGCCAGGTCGCAGGCCAGGTCGCGCGCATCCTCGGTTGCCGCGTCGTCGGCATTGCCGGCGCACCGGCGAAGTGCGACTTCGTGGCGAAGGAGCTCGGGTTCGACGCCTGCGTGTCGCACCTGAGCCCGAGCTATCGCGACGACCTGCGGGCCGCCTGCCCGGACGGCATCGACGTGTACTTCGAGAACGTCGGCGGCGCCGTATACGAAGGCGTGCTGCCACTGCTGAATCGCGGAGCGCGCATCACCGTGTGCGGGCTGATCTCCCAGTACGGCAACGAGGACGGCCGCAACCCGCGCGACGCCTGGCAGGCACTCGGGCAACCGATATTCGAGGCGCGCGGCGTGCAGGTGCACAGCCTCGCGGTGGGCAGTTTCGTGCCGACCCATCAGGACGAGTTCCTGGCGCGCATGACCGGCTGGATCCGCGATGGCCACGTGCGCTATCGCGAGGACGTCTGGCAGGGCCTCGATGTGGCGCCGCGCGCGTTCACCGCCATGCTGGGGGGCGGCAACTTCGGCAAGACACTGGTGCAGGTGGGGGAAGATCCCACGCTCACACCGGCACTGCGTGCGCGCAGGGAACGTGGCAACACCCTGCAGGCGTGAGCAACGTCGCGGCCAGGCCGTTCGCTACCCTCGACCGCAACGCCGACGGCGCCAGTGCCGCTGCCAACGAAAAAAAAGGGGGGGTCTCGCGGCGCAGGGCACATTCACTCGCACCCGGGACGGTTGTTCCGCACGAGAAGCTGACTTCCGCGCTCCATGCCCGCGGCATGCGGTGGTCGCGCCATCGCCATGCACCCTGGTATCTCGCGGCCATGAGCTTTGCAGAGTCGTCGCTCTTCCCGATCCCGCCGGACGTGATGCTCGCACCGATGAGCCGCACCCACCCAGCCGATGCCTGGGCTTTGCGCTCCTCACCACCCTGGCGTCGGTGGCAGGGGGCCTGTTCGGCTCGGCCGTCGGCTACTTCGCATTCGACCTCATCGAGTCCTGGCTGCGGCAACCGAAAAACTGGCCGACCTAACAGCAGGGTATTGCGTGGTTCGGCGAGTGGGGCTTCTGGACCGTCGTCATCGCCGGGTTCGCGCCCATCCCCTACAAGGTCTTCACCATCGCCGCCGGCGCCCTGTCGATGGCGCTGCTGCCGTTCACCCTGGCATCGATCATCGGGCGAGGTGCGCGCTTCTTCCTCGTCGCGGGCCTGATTGCCTGGGGCGGCTGGGCCACGGTCGCACGGGTGGTGCTCGGCATCCTCGCGTTCCAGTGGCGAAGCGCGGCACGAGGTAACGCGACCGCTGATGTCGCGCAAGCGCCCGGCGTCTGCACGAGCGTCCCTGCCTCTGCTCGATCGTCACCTGCGACGCACGGCCCGGCGGCCATCGCTGCGTACTCGCCTGCTCACATGCGGAGGCTTGCCTGCCACGTCACGGAGCGCGCTCCGGAAGGTGCCGTGTGGCGAACACAGCCAGCACGAACGCCGCAGCAGCCAGCAGCGCACTCACACTGAAGGTCCACTGCGGACCGAGCGCGTAGAGCATCGTGCCAAGCAGCGGGCCCACCACGAAGCCGGCCGAGTACGATGCACTGACGAACCCCGCCGCTGCACCCTGCACGTGTTCGTCCACGGCGAGCGAGACCGCCGCCGAGACGGCGGGATTCGCGAGACCGTAGCCAAAGCCGATGGCGGCGTAACCCACCACGACCTGCAAGAACGCATTCGAGATCGCAAGCTGCACGAAGCCCGCAAGCGCGATCGGAATGCCGGCCATCAGCAATCGTCGCGGACTCGGCTTCAGCCACTGCACCACGCCCCCCTGCGCGACGAGGATGCCCACGGCAAGCGCGATCATCGCAAGGCTCACGAGCTGCATCGTGCGTGCAGTGTCCGAGCCCGTCAGGTCCTGCACGTAGAAGGCGGCAACCTGCTGCGTGGAGCCGATGGTGATGAAGATGAACGCACTGGTCAGAAGCAGGTAGCGGATGCGTGGGTCCGTCACCGAGAGCGGTGTGCGCACTTGCGCATCACGCCGAATGTGCGCCGCGGGCTCCCGCACCACACGCGCTGCAACTGCCACAGCCACCATGGAGAGCAGCGAAATCACGTACAGCGGCACGAGCACACCGAACGTCGATAGCAAGCCCCCCATCGCGGGGCCGAGAATCGAACCCATCGCGAACGCGGAGCCTACGAGCGCCATGCCCGATACCCTCTGCGCGCCTTCCGTTGAATCTGCCACCCAGGCGGACGCCGCCGGCTGCGCGCCACCACCAAGCACGGCATAGATGCCTGCACGAAACAGCAGCAACGCCCAGAAGGCCGCCGCGCCCGTGAGCACACCTTGCAGGCCGAGGTCGAGCAGGCCCGCAAAGGCGGCGCTGCCGAGTCCGTACGCCGTGAGGCCAATCAGGTACACACGCTTGCGACCGATGCGATCGCTGTGCCGACCCCACCACGGGCTCGAGAACAGGAAGGTCACGCCCGTGGCGGCCACGATGAATCCGACCTGGATCTCGGACAGCCCGATCTCCCGCGCCACGGGCCCCAGCACCGTGAACATCACCGTGTTCGCCATGGCGCTGGTGACCAGACCCAGCACCAGGACGACAAGCTGGGTACGGCTGGAGCGCGGCGACGCATCGGGTGTCATTGGCGGTCAATCCTCGGGCAGGCTGCATTCGACCACGACAGTCCCCGCGATCACAGTCAGCACGACTGTCGCGAGCACCCGCAGCGCCTGCATAGGCACGCTTGCAGGTAGGCGTATTGCCTTCGCGCATGTCGCAGTACACAGTCCAACTCGGCAACGATTGCGCACGATCGAGTGCGACCGTCGCAACTCGCAGTTCTCCTTCATCCGCATCCCCGCCAGTCGCGCAGCGCCACTGCCATCCGGAGTGAAACGTGACCACACAGCCTGCCAAGGGCCTGCCCCCTGTCGTCGATCGGCAGACATGGGAAGCCGCACTTCTCGAACTGCGCGCGCGGGAAAAGGCAGCGACGCGGGAGCTCGACGCGATCGCGGCACAGCGGCGCAGGATGCCGATGGTCGCGCTTCCTGACTACACGCTGATCGGCCCGAACGGCCCCATCCGCCTGATCGAGGTGTTTGGCGAGCGATCACAGCTCATCGTCTACAACCACATGTGGTCCGATGGCGAGGAGTGGCAGTGCGGCGGCTGCACCTCCCTGTGCTCGCAGTACGTACGGCTCGACTTCCTGCACAACTACGACGCCCGCTTCGTCATCGTGTCCAACGGGCCGATCAACGAGCTGCTGGCGTACAAGTCGAGGGTTGGCAACGCGATGGACTGGTACTCTTCTTCGCACAGTCCGTTCAGCGCCGACGTCGACGCACCGCCCGGCGAGGGCTTTGCGGTGAACGTCTTCCTGCGCAACGGTGACAAGGTCTACCGCACCTGGCACACCAATGGCCGCGGCACAGAGCAGCTCAGCTACACCTTCGCGTTGATGGACATCCTGCCGTGGGGCCGCCAGGAGGAGTGGCAGGATTCACCCAAGGGCTGGCCGCAATCGACAACCTACTCCCGGTGGCTCGACTCGGCCGACGTCGCTCGCTTGTACGGCCCGCGCGATCCCACCTAGGCCGGGCCAGCCAGAATCTGACTGCCACAGGCAACAGCGAGCAGTTGCGCGGCACTCGCAAGAGAGGGCCATCGAGATCCACCCGCCGACAGACGATCAGGGTGTGTCGCGGTCGATGACCAGCTCAGGATTGCTGCCGATGGGCACGGCATCGCCGCACAGACAGATGTCGTGCGCCGCATCACTCCGCAACGCTGCGGACGTGACAGGCACGATCCTGCTTGCCTCGACAGCTGCCTGAAGCCGTGGCCACACAACGAAGCGTGCCGCGCCGGGTTCCGGGAGAGTGGCAGCGACAAGTGAGGTACGCGCCGCTCGAGGCGAAGCGATTCCTCGCGTGATGTCGAGCCGGAGCGCCATTCCTACGCTCAGTTGGGCGCGCGGCACGTGGCCTGCGTGCCCCCCCGCAGCCTCATGGCATCGTGAAGGAAAGCGCAGAGAGTCCCGTCGTGGCCGCTTTGCGCACTCAGCAGGGGAGTCCCCTGTGTGGGCCCAACCCGAGGATCGAACGTAAAGACGCTGTGGGTTTGTCCTCCTGAACGAGGACAGACGGTGCTGCGTCGTCCCCGGACGACTCGGGCTCCGAGCGCAATGCGCCCGAGCGCGCCATTTCTGGACATGCCGGACGTGGCTGTGCCAACTGCTCGCGGCCACCTGGAGGGACAGAAGTGAACCTGCTGCATCGAACCATCGACTCCATCTCCTGGGCCACGATCGCACTGGTGGTTCGCGGCATCCTCGCGTTCCAGTGGCGGGGCACGGCCTGAGGCAGCAGAGCAGCTGATGTCGGGCAACTTCGGGCGACTGCCCGAACATCCCTGCCTCTGCCCGATGGCCAGGTGCGACGCACGGCCGCAGACTCCGCCAACGCGCTGGAGGTGATGACGATGGCCGGCCCACTGCTTGGACTGCGAGTACTCGATCTCGGTACCCGCACATCGACTGCCTGGTGCTCGCGGCAACTCGCCGATGCCGGGGCCGAGGTGCACTTCCTGCATTCCGCCGCAGCGGCAGGCCCGCTATACACCGAGGCCAGCGCCGGTACGCGCGAGTACGTGCTGGCCAACAAGCATCCCCTGCAGGCGCCGCTGGAAGCGGTGGTCCATCACCTGGACGAATACGACGTGGTGATCGACGACCTCCTGCCCGCGCATCCGCTGCACGAGACCCTTGCCACACTCGCGCGCCGCCATGGCCTGGTGCACTGCTCCATCACCGCACATGGTCAGAGCGGCAGCCTTGCAGCGGTCGCCGGCAATGATCTCACCGCCTACGCGCAGTCCGGCTGGGCGGCGATCAATGGTACGAAAGGTCGGCTGCCGCTCAAGGGCGTGGCAGACAACGCGTCGCACCAGGCGGGCACGCTGGCCGCCGCCGCAATCGTCGCAGCACTCGTTGCAAGGCGCGTCGAAGGCGCGAGTGCGATCGCGGCTGACGACGACCATGAGCGCATCGACGTAAGCGAGCGCGACGTGCTCGTGTTCACCGCCGCCCCGGCCGTGCTCCGCGCTGCCATGACAGGCGTGCTGCCCGAGCGTCGCGGCGAGGTGGACTTCGGCAGCGGGCCCGTGCCCTGCAAGGACGGCTGGTTCGCACTGCCGGCATCGCGCGATCGCTTCTGGATCGAGGCCATGCGCTTCCTCGGGCTGCCGGACCTTGCGGACGACACCGAACTGCAGCAGCCATGGACGCGTACGCGCCACCGCGAGCGCTACGTCGCACGCGTCCACGCGGCGCTGCTGCAGTTCACGAAGCAGGCGCTCTTCTCGGGGCTCGGTGCGCGCAGGGTGATCGCGGGACCGGTGCTCACATTCGACGAACTCGCCACCAACGAGCACCTGCAGGCGCGGCACTGGTTCCGGCCGCATCACGGCGTGGTGTTTCCGGGCGCGCCCTTCCGCCTGCATGCGGAACGAAACAAGACTGCGGAGCACGACAAAGACAGCGCGCAGCCCGGGCTCTCGGTCGCGAACGAGACGCCCGCAGTGCTGTCAGCGCACGCGGCCACCGTGCCGCGGCCACGCTGGCGTGCCCTGCATCGCCCTGCCGCGCCACAGGCGCGGCCCGCGAAAGGTGCACTCGCGGGCTACCGCGGCGTGGTGCTCACCCAGGCCTGGGCAGGCACGCTGGCAACGGAACTGCTCGCACTGTTCGGTGCTGACGTCGTGCAGGTGGAGCCCTTCACGCGCATGGATTCCTGGCGCGGCGACTTTCGCGTACCCATGGCCGCTGGCCTGCAGGACACGCCGACCGCGCTGCATCCGTGGAACTGCAATCCGCTCTTCAACTCGGTGAACCTCGGAAAGCGATCGGTGACGCTGGATCTGTCGACGCCCGACGGCATCGCGGTCTTCCGCCAGCTCGTTGCCGGCGCCGACTTCGTGGCCGAGAACTTCGCGCCGCGGGTGCTGAACCAGCTCGGGATCGGCTTCGATGCACTGCGTGAACTGCGCCCCGACATCGTGCTGCTGAGTCTCTCCGGCTACGGCAATGCGGGGCCATGGTCTGCCGTGCCCGCCATCGGCGGCACCATCGAGCCGAGCTCCGGCATGTCCGCGCTGCTCGGCTACCCCGGCGAAGCACCGCAGAACTCGGGCCAGATGTACCCCGACGCACTGGCGGGGCTGAACGGCTTCCTGGCGCTCGTGCTCGCCCTTGCCGAGCGCGCACGCACGGGGCGCGGCCAGCACATCGACCTCTCGATGCAGGAGGCCTGCCTGTCGTTTCTTGGTGGGCCATGGCTTGATTGGCAAAGGCTCGATTGGCAAAGGCTCGATTGGCAGAGGCTTGACTCGCAGAGGCGAGGCGAGCAGCCGGAGCCCATGGGCAACCGCCATCCGCACCTGTGTCCGCACGGCATATTCGCCACCCGTGGTGCCGGCGCGGAGGTGCGTGGCGGCAGCGACTTCATCGCACTCGCCTGCCCGGATGAACCGAGCTTCCGCGCCCTTGCAGTACTGGCTGGGCGGCCGGACTGGTGCACACGCTGGAAGGACGCCCCGGCGCGCAAGGCCGACGAATCGGCCGTGGAATCAGAGCTCGCGGTTTGGCTCGGCCAGCAGGATGGCCAGGGCCTGTGCGATCGCCTGCGTGCCTGCGGCTGCATGGCCGCGCCCGTGCGGCAGCTGCTAGAACTGCTCGACGATGCCGACCTGCGCGCGCGTGGCTGCATCGCCGAGGTGGTGCATCCGGAGACCGGCACGCAGGCCCAGGTTGCCCTGCCTTGTGTGATGGCGCGGCATCCGGCGCACGTCGCGCATCCTGCGCCGCTGCACGGCGAGCACACGCTGGCGGTGCTCACGGAGCGCCTGGGGTACACGCCCGCGCGGGTGCTCGAAATGGAACGCGCGGGCGTACTGTCGATCGGCACGCCGAGCGCGCACCGGCGCACGCAGACTTCGCGCTGAGCGCATCACGCACCGCGCGCAGCGCACGCCAACACACATTCCCAGGAGGCAATCCCATGGCTGACAGCGAACCCGTGCTCTATCGCGTCGACGGGCACGTCGCACGCGTGACGCTCAACCGGCCCGACTACCGCAACGCCCAGAGCCGCAAGCTGCTCTACGCCCTGGACGCCGCATTCGAGCGCGCGATGCAGAATGCGAACGTGCGCGTGATCCTGCTCGATGCCAGCGGGCCGCACTTCTCGGCCGGTCACGACCTCGGCACGCCCGACGAGCAGGCGGATCGCATCGAGCGGCCACTCGAGGAGGGCCTGCGCGGGCGCTACGCGCACTCGCGCGAGATGTTCGTGGACCTCACGCTGCGCTGGCGCAACCTGCAGAAGCCGACGATCGCGATCGTGCGCGGCTACTGCATCTTTGCCGGCTGGATGATCGCATCCGCAATGGACATCATCTTCGCGGCCGACGACGCCATGTTCCTCGCCGCCAACTTCCAGTACTTCTCCGTGCCCTGGGATGTGCATCCCCGCAAGGCGAAGGAGCTGCTGTTCCAGAGCCGCTTCATCGATGGCCGCGAAGCGATGCAGCTGGGTCTCGTCAATCACGCGCTGTCGGAGGCCGAACTCGAGCCTGCGGCGCTGGCCTATGTGCAGGACGTCGCGGCCAACGATCCGTTCCAGTTGCGCATGATGAAGCTCGCCGTGAACCAGATGCAGGACGTGCAGGGCTTCGCTGCGCACATCACGGCGGCGCACACCATGCACATGCTGAGCTCGACCGGTGAGCGCGACCCCGGCTTTGCACTCACGGCACCCGAGGGCCGGCGCCGCCCCATGGTGCAGCGCGCACTCGACAACTACCGCAAGGCCCACGCCGGGCGCACGCCAGCGCGCGACAGGTCGAGTTGAGCGCGCCGCGGCTGCGGCGAACACGACCGTCCAGCGAGTCCAGCGACTCCGCGCGCCGTCGCATGTCCGCTCGCAGCCAGTGGTCTCGAGGCGCTGGCCCGATGGCGCTGGTCCCGCAGTGCTAGAACCGCACCGAACCGTCGCCAAGCAGGAAATTGGCACCGTTCGTTCTGCGTGGCGGGTTGTCGCCTGCCGCGGGCGCCACGGGTGCACCGATCGTCACGGCAGAGGGTGCTGATGCGCGGCCGCCTTGCGCCAGCGCCAGTGCAGCCTCGTCCAGTTCCTGATTCGGTGCGGACGCATCAGCGCCTGTCTGCACGCCTGTCTCCTTGTCTGTCTGCCTGACTGTCGCCATGGTGCAGTACCCCCGCGATATGACGTCCGGTGACGCGCGGCTGCGCATCGGGCCCGGATGCGGTCGATTCACGTCCATGCACATCAGGAATTCCGTGCGCCCGGTCGCAACTGCAGGGATTGTGCCCTGCCCGCATCGGGCCTGGCTTCACGTCACGCCGGCGGCCCTCACACCAGCACCCGCGGCAGCATGCACGCGGACCGCCACGCCGCGTGCCCACGCACGGCGTCGATCTCGCGTTCGTCGAGCACCGAGTGATCGAGGTCCTCGCGCCGCGCGTACTCCCGTGCCGAACGGAGCGTGTGCACAAAGCTCGCCTCATCCAGCCCCAGGTCTTCGGGATGGGCGCGCACGCCGGTACGCGTGATCAACTCGCGCACGGCATCGGCCTGATTGCCCTGCAGCTCGCTCGCCACGAACACGAATAGCGCGATCAGCTCGCCGTGCAGCGGATGCTGCGCCGTCAGGTGTTCGTAGGTGTAGGCAAGGAAGTGCTCGGCCCCTTCCTCGAAGCGCGAATGCCGGAGTTGCGCGCAGGCCGCGCCGACGCGGCGGTATGCCGACGCGATCCAGCGCACGCCGTCCGCGCTCACCGCATGGATGTCGTCTGCCGCTGCATCGAGTTCCGCAAGCAGCGTCGCGCCGAGCGCAGCCGCCGCGTCGTGCCAGGGCACACCCTTGCCGGCGGCCACGGAGGTGCGCCAGTCCCACAGCCCGGTGTGGCACGACAGCACGTCGCCCATGCCGGCGCGATTCATGTGCTTCGGCGCCGACTGCACCAGCGGGATGTCGAGCACAACCTGTTGCGGCAGCAGCTTTCCCACGTAGCGCACGCGGCCATCGACGCGCACGCCGATCGCATCGGTGAAGGCTGCGTCGACCGACGTGATGGTGGGCACCTGAACGAGGGTCTTGCCGGTCTTCCAGGCGATGAACTTCGCGGTGTCGATGGCCGAGCCGCCGCCGAGCCCGACGACGGCGTCGCCGTCCGTCTCCTGCGCGAGCAGCGACTCGAGGTGCGCGAGATCCATGTCGCCCGCGTGCACCACGCGCACGGGTGCCGGCAGGGTCGCCGCGATACGCGACCAGGGTGGATCGTTCACGCAAAGCGTCACCCGGCCGAGCCCTGCAAGCACGTCCGCGACAGGCAGTTCGAGCAGGGGTAGCAGGCCGTCCGGGAATGCAGGCGCCGAGACGCCGCTCATGCCCGGCTCCGCAGTTCGTCGCGATGGGTGTGGATCTTTGCGAGCGCGTCTCCCAGCGCGAGCGCATCGTCGCGCGAGCCCATCAACAGGCTGTGCCGGCACCACAGCGTGGTGCTCGCCATCTCGCGCGTTACCGGCAGCGCCTGCGCTGCGTAGTCGGGGCGCACGTAACGGCCGCGCTGCCGCGGCGCGAAGCCTGCCGGGTCCGTGAACGCATCAAGCGCGTGGATCTCGGGATAGCTCATCGTCATCGGGATGCCCTCGGCCACGAGCGCCTCGCGCACCACGTCGCGCGGCAGGCCAAAGGCTGCCTCGTCGATGCGCACGAGGTAGCAGTAGTAGCCCTGGGATGTCGTGCGCTGGTCACGCGCCTGGGGTACCACGCCTGGAATGCCGCGCAGCGCCTCGTTGAGTACGAGCGCGTTCTCGTTGCGCCGCGCGTGCTGCGCCGGGAAGCGCTGCAGCTGCGCGAGCAGCATCGCGCCCTGCCACTCCGACAGCCTGAAGTTGCCGCCGAGCACGAAGTGCCGGTAGAACCACTCGCCCGGGCGCCGCCCGCAATCGGCGAAGGAACGGATGTCTGCCGCCGGCGCATCCTCGCGCACCGTGATCGCGCCCCCTTCCCCGGCCGTCAGCAGCTTCGACTGCTGGAACGAGAAGGTTCCTGCATCACCCAGGCTGCCCACCGGGCGGCCGTTCCACTGCGAGCCATGGGCATGCGCGCAATCCTCCACCAGCGCGATGCCGCGCTGGGTGCAGAGCGTGCCAAGCGCATCGAGGTCGCAGGGATGCCCGGCGATGTGCACGGCAACGACAGCGCGCGTGCGTGGCGTGATCGCTGCCGCCACCGCGGTCGGATCGATGCAGAAGGTGTGCGGATCGATGTCCACCAGCACCGGTACCGCATTCACCGCCACCACGGCAGCCGCCGAGGCGAAGAAGCTGTAGTCGGTGACGATGACCTCGTCGCCCTCGCCGATGCCGAGCCCGAGCAGCGCGACCTCGATGGCGTGGGTGCCATTGGTGACGGCGATGCAATGCCGCACGCCGGAGAAGTCCGCAAAGGCGGTCTCGAACGCCGCCACGCGGTCACCCTCCGTCGCCCACCAGCGGCCGGACTCGAGCACACCGAGCAATGCCTCGCGCTCGCGTTCGTCCCACTGCGGCCAGGCGGGCCAGGGTGTGCTGCGCACGGGCGCGCCGCCATGGATCGCGAGTCGTGACGTGCTGTTGCTAGCCATCTTCGATTCCCAGGTAATGTTCGAGGCCGCCGAAGCGCACCACGCGGAACTCCTCTGCGTATTCGAGCCCATGCCGGCGGCCAACCTGCCGGGCACCGCCGCGGAACATCGGCTCCAGCAATGGCCGCAGGTCGCCCTGCTGCGCGGCCTCCAGGCGCTCGATCACATGCCCACCGGTGCGCGCCTGCAGTCGCAGCTGGTGCACGTAGTTGCGCAGCATGTTCTCGTGCGCGAACGAAGCCTCGATGCGCTGCTCGAGGGTGGATGCGATGTCCACCACATCGGTCACCTCGGTGAGCCGGCGCGCGAAGTACCAGCGCTCGTACACGCCATGCGGCGCGAGGCCCTCGCGGAAGTGCTCGGGATGGTGCTTGTCGAACTGCGCCGTCCAGTAGGTCTCGTCCATCGCCTGGGCGATGCGGATGTGGTCCTGGTTGTCTTCGTGATAGGCGCCGTAGGGGTCGAAGGAAACAACCGCATAGGGGCGCACTCGGCGCACGTGGTAGATGAAGCGCTCGCGCAGGCGCGTCTCGACGACGTCACCGAGCCGGTCGGTGGGCCAGCCGAGTTCGATCACCTCGGCGATGCCGAGGATGGCGGCTGCGCGCTGCAACTCGGCGGTGTTGCGTTCGATGGTCTCCGCCACGTCGAGCCCCACCGAGTCGAATCGGTCGTCGGTCACGCGCAACATCACGACCCGCGCGCCGTTGTCCACCATGCGGCGGACGGTGCCGCCGATGAACAGCGCAGCATCATCCGCGTGGGCAAGCACGAGCAGCACGGTGTGGCCCCGGCCAGGCAGGCGCACGCTGGTGGTCGGCGAGGTCATGGCGTCAGTCCCCCTTGGTGGGCGCGCATGCTCCAACGCGCAGGCGCGGGCGTCAAACAGCCGCAGGCGTCCATGCGAGACTCGACCTGTACCCATCGCAGGAGGACCCCATGACCGCTCCCGCTTCCTCCCGCCGCATCGCCGTGATCGGTGCCGGCGCTGCCGGCCTCGTGACGGCACGCGAGCTGTTGCGCGCGGGCCTGCAGCCGACCGTGTTCGAGACTGACCACGATGTCGGCGGCATCTGGCGGTACACGGCAGATACCGAGACCGATCCACTCGGCCAGTCGGGCACGCATATCCACGGCTCGCTCTATGCGTCCCTGCGCACCAACCTCCCGCATGACCTGATGGCCTTCGCCGACTTCCCATTCGAGGAAGCGCGCGACGAGGCGAGCACGCTGGCGCGCTTCCCCGGACACGCAGCGGTGCACGACTACCTGCGCCGATTCGCCACCCGTTTCGCGCTGCAGCCGCACATCCGCTTCGGCACCCGCGTGCGCGCCGTGCGGCCGAGCACCCGGGACGATGGCCCGCTGCCGATGTACTGGCAGGTGACGAGCACGCCGGCCGACCAGGATGCAACGCGCACGGAGTCCTTTGCCGCAGTCGCCATCTGCAATGGCCACTACTCGGCACCGCGCGTGCCTGCGCTTCCCGGAGAAGCCGACTTCCCCGGCCTGCGCATGCACAGCCACAACTACCGCACGCCGGCGAGCTTCGCCGGTCTGACAGTCGCGCTGTGGGGCTTGTCCGCATCCGGCACGGACCTCGCGCGCGAGATCGCGACGGTGGCTCGCCGCGTGTACTGGTGCGGCACCGGCACGCCCATGCAGAACGCCGCACCGCCGTCTGCCGCCGGCGACGTGCTGCAGCGGCGCGGCGACATCACGGGGCTTGGCAGCGACGGACGCGTGCTGCTCGCGGATGGCACGTACACCGCGCCGGTGGACGTGTTCGTGTACTGCACGGGCTACCACTACCGCTACCCGTTCCTTGACGACGACCTGCTGCAGGTGGACGACAACGCCGTGCAGCCGCTCTATCGCGAGCTGCTGCACTGCGAGCACGACTCCCTCGCGCTCGTCGGCATGCCCTTCCGTGTGGTGCCATTCCCGTTGTTCGAGCTGCAGGCGAAGTACCTCGCGCGACTGTGGTCGGGTGGCTTTCAGGCGCCGCCACCGGTCACCCGCTATGCCCATCTGCGCGCGCGTTGTGCCGCGCTGCGCGAGGCGGGCGTGAGGCCGCGGCTGTGGCACCAGCGAAGCCTGGACTGCTACGACTACCTGGACGAGCTCGCCGACGAGGCCGGTGTGGCGCGCGTGCCCGCCTGGCACCGGGAGCTCAACCGCACGTTCATGGCCCATGTGCAGCGCGCGCCGGGCAGCTATCGCGATGTCGACTTCCCGCGTGTCGAACGCGACACGCCGGCGTGCTGAGCCGGTCGCTGCGGTCCGCTCACTCCTCCTGGTCGAGGTGCAGCCGGTGCAGCACCCGATGCATGGAAGGCGCGAGCAGCAGGCCGGCCGTGACGATGAACACGAGGCCCGCATAGAGCGCGAAGCAGCCGGCGAAGAGCTTGCCGCCTGGCGTCTGTGGTGAATGCACGGGTCCCATGCCGCCAAGCAGCATCGTTGCGTCGAGGAACGCATCCAGCCATTCGAGCTGCTCGAAGTGCACGTAGCCCGCCATGCCGATGACGATGGAGCCCGCCAGCAGTGCGACCGCGGTCGCCCCATGGGCGGCGAGGCGCAGCAGGAACTGCGCCCTGGGCACCAGCGGTGCCGATCGATGTTCGTACATGCGCGATGAAGTCCCTGCAGCGACAAGACGGTGCCGCCGCAGTCTACGCCGTGTCGCCAGTGCTGCCGCGCTTCCGGGCATGTCCGCACCCACGCGGAGCACTTGCTCAGTCCTCGACGCGCCCCAGCCAGGCCCGCCAGCCACCGAAGCCAGTGATGTCCTCGGCGCCAGCCACACCCGCGGCCTCACAAAGGAAACCGAGCACATCGGTGCCATCGTCGAGCTGCACGCGCCCAAGGCCGAGGGGCGCGGGGATGCCCGCGGTGAAGCTGCCGAGTGCAGCCGATGGCAGTGACCACACCTCGAGCTCGATCGCACCACCATCGCCCTGTTGGCGCACCAGGCCCGGTCGCCTGGGCGTACCCTGCAACGCGTACAGCGCGTAGGCCGGTCGCGTCCTGCCGGCGCGCACGAAACGCGCGCCGCGCGAGGTGAGCTCGCCGTTGAGCGGCAACCCGACCATGTGCGCACCACAGACGGCAAGCTCGATCCGCGCCCCCTCCGCGCTTGCCGTGGCAGGCGCCGCCAGGAAGCGCGACGCCAGCGCGAACAGCGCGTCGTCGCTACCCGCGCGCTGGAGGAAGCTCACGCCAAAGGGCAGGCCCGTGCCGTCGCGGCCGGCCGGCACCGCCACCGCCGCGAGGTCGAGCATGTTCGCGAAGGTGGTGTAGCGCCCGAGCGCGGCATTGCGCGTGAGCGGTTCGGCCAGCATCTCCTCGATGCGGAAACCACCGCCCGCCGTCGGTAGCATCAGCGCGCCTACCCCTGCCAGCAGGGAATGCGCGTGCTGACGCAACGCCGCGAGTCGATGCAGGCCGGCGAAGGCCGACACCGCGTCCATCGCTTCTGCTGCCGGCAACAGGGCGCGCACGGCGGGATCGATCTCCTGTGGAAAGCGCGTGAATGCATCGCGCACCGCGAGCCAGCGCTCGGCCAGCCACGGGCCGCCATAAAGCATCGAACCGGCTTCGAGCAGCGGCTCGATGTCCAGCTCGACCAGCGTGAAGCCGAGTGCACGCAGGCGCCAACAGGCGGCCGCGTAGGCGTGTGCGGCACCGTCGCCAACGACCCCGCTGCCGATCCACTGCAGCTGCGCCGGTCGCGCGACTGCGATCCTGTCGGCGCATCCACGCCCGGGCAGCGCGAGGGCAGGCATCACAGCCTCATGCCGCGCGTAGGGATCCGCCACATCGAAGGCTGCGATCGATGCACGCACGGTGCGCACGTCCTCGATGTCGTTCGCGAACACCGTCATGCAATCGAGCGTCTGGCACGCGGGCAGCATGCCCACTGCGCTCACCAATCCGTGGCTCGGCTTCCAGCCAACGATGCCGTTCAAGGCGGCCGGCACGCGCCCCGAGCCAGCGGTATCGGTACCCAGCGAGAAGCTCACGTGGCCACGCGCCACCGCCACGGCGGAGCCAGAGCTCGAGCCACCGGAGATGTAGCCTGGTGCCGTCGCGTTCACGCAGGCGCCATAGGGCGACCGCGTGCCATTGAGCCCGGTGGCAAACTGGTCGAGGTTCGTCTTGCCCAGCGGGACGGCACCTGCGTCGAGCAGGCGCTGCACGGCCGATGCCGAGCTGGCGGGAACGAAGGCGAAGCCCGGGCATGCCGCCGAGGTCGGCACGCCGGCGAGGTCGATGTTGTCCTTGATGGCGACTGGCACGCCGTACAGCGGGAGGTCGGCCGGAGCGCATGCCTCCAGGCGCTGCAGCCAGGGTTCGAGCGCGGCCTCGTCCAGCACCGTGATCCAGGCGTTGTACACGGACTCCTGCGCGATGCAGGCCAGCAGCGTGCGCACCAGCGTGCGCGGCGTGAGCGCGCCGCTGGTGTAGGCGTCGCGCAGCGATGCGATCGAACGCGGGATGTGTCGGTCCTCCGCGCCGCCCTCCGCTTTCGCACGGGCCGGGGTATCCGCACTCGTCGCCATCACGCCGCCTCCATCCACGCCAACACCTGGCCCGCGTGCACCGTGTCGCCAGCCTGCACGAGCACGCCGCCCACGCGGCCGGCCGACGGCACCAGCACGGGGATCTCCATCTTCATCGACTCGATGACGCACAGCCGCGCGCCACTGTCGAGGTCGCTGCCGGGCAGTGCCACCACGGCGGCCACTACACCGGCAACCGCCGAGCGCACGCGCACGCCGCCTGCGGGCACGGAGGAGGCATCGATCGCGGACGGTCCCTGCGCAGGGCTGGAATCGGTGATGCCGAGCGCGCCCCAACGTTCCCGTTCGGCAGCAAAGGCTGCTTGCTGGCGCTCGCGGAAATCGCCGATCGATGCCGCGTTGTCGGCAAGCGTGCGCTCGTACTCACCGAGATCGAATGAGGTTGCCTCGATGCGCGGGCGATAACCGCCCTGGGGAAAGGCGGCGCGCATCTCGAGCAGTTCTGCCGCGCTCACCGGGTGGAAGCGCACCTGGTCGAAGGTGCGCAGCAGCCAGGGATTCGCCCAGAGGTCCTCAGCGCTTGCCGCCGCCGCATCGCGCACGTCGCTCGCGTGGCGTCCCTGCACGCGGCCTCTCGGTTGCTGGCCTGAGGGGAAGCGGT
>SXGU01430517.1_pt1 | contig 16935 bp, 11 predicted proteins | sample 3174531 | NCBI WGS metagenome assembly SXGU01 (sample SAMN11356863, study PRJNA531348) | freshwater metagenome | isolation source: freshwater sample F1-140 | place: China: Fuxian Lake, Yuxi | collected 2017-12-25 | reverse complement strand
TCCTCTTCTTCTTCCTCTTCCTCTTCCTCGAGGTAGTCTGCCTCCAACCCCTCCGACTCCTCTTCGTAGCGCCGTTTGATCATCCACGAGATCACCCCGGCCACCAAACCCAGGGTGAGCACGCCGATGCCCAGCACCCAGGGGGATTGGTACCAGGGTACCTGGCCTTCGTGGTCTGCGCCGGCACCATGCCCTTCCTCGCCGTGGGCTTCCTCGCCTGCGGGCCCTTCCTCGCCCCGGTGGGCCGGCTCGACCACCTGCACCTGCCCGTCACCGTGCTCCTGCACCTCGCCGCCGACCGCTGCGACTAGGGGGGCCGCCCCTTCCTCCTCGACGTGCAGCGAATCGTGGACGACGCTGATCAGCAGCGTCTTCCCGGCCACCTGCACCTTGACCTGGGTATCGTGGGCGTAGCGGATAGTGAACTCGCGCATGCCCTCTTCGCCGGGGCTGTCGCCACCCAGCGCTGGGCCGAGGTGATGGCGCTCCTGGTTCTGCTCCTCTATTTGCGCCAGGCGCTCGTCCAGGCTGACCAGATAGGACTTCATGGTGGAGATCTCGTCCCACACCCGCTGGGCAAAAACCGGGTAGGCCTTGAGGGTCTTGCTGGAGGAGTGGTATTCCTCGACGCTGCGCTCCAGTTCCTTGAGGCGCTGCTGCATCTGCCCCTCGCCGCTGGCTGCCTGGCCATGGCCCTCGCGCACCGGGGCGGCAGCATGCCCACCCTGGCCGCTGGCCGCCTGGCCATGGCCCTCGCGCACCGGGGCGGCAACATGCCCGCCCTGGCCGCCGGCTGCCTCGTGCTGGTGCGGCGGTGCCGCCTGTTGGTGCCCGTGGCCGGCGGCGCTTTCGGGCACCTGGGCCGCACCGGACTCGAACTCGCCGACATCCCCCACCTGGACCGCCGTATAGGCCTTCTCGACCACGGCCCTGGACTGGTGGGCGCCCACCTCGAAGACCCGCGCCATGCCCACCGGCTCCTGGGGCTGGCCGAGTACCTGCCCGGTCAGTGGGTGGACGATGGGGCTGCCGGACCGCAGCAGGCTCACCTCGGCATCGAGGGCCAGCCCGTCGCGCCGGCCAGCGCTGAGCACGACCTCGGATTTGTTCACCTCGACCACCTTGGCGGTGCCGGCCTCGGCGAAACCGGCCCACACCATGCCCCACAGCACCAGGCCCACCATCGTCATTGTGTTTCTGCTCACCATATCCGCCTTATGGTCTTTCAGTAAGGTCTGCTTAGCTGCAACACTGCTTGTGCGGGCAACAACCCCGCGCGGCGACCAGGGCCTTCCCCGATGGATCGCGGTGCCAACCTACAAGGGCTGCACCCCGTAATCTTGCAGCATCATCGAGAGCACCGCCCGCGGCTGTCTGGGCCAGGGTTCCTGACCCACCAGGCCCACCCCTGTTGCATAGTACGACGAATAGGACAGTTCGGCCCGGCGCTCCGGGTAGCGGAGATGGGTGATGACCTCCAGGCAACCTGCATAGGGCCGCCCGCCCACCACCACCGTGGTATCCGCCGCCCCGACCTGTTTCTCGATCTGCAGCCCTTGGCTCTCGTACATGTAGGGGGCCAGGCGGTGCTCCAGGGGGATGACGTTGACCCCCCCCTCGGCGCCGATTTCGAAGACCCTGCCCTGCTCCAGGTAGGCCAGGCTGCCGTCGGAGAAGAAGAACAACTCCTGACCGGAACGCTGCTCCCGCCGCTCGATGCGGCGCTCGATCTTGACCTGCGCCCCGTTCTTGGGGTCGGCGTGTTCGTACACCCAGTACCGCCCCACCTCAAGTGGGTAGTAGGGCAATCCGTGTTGCGCCGCGTGTGCTGGTTCTTCCTGGATGATCCGCTGCTCGACCTCGACCGGCGGCGCCGGGTGCTCGACCCTCAGTGGTCTTGGCTCCTGCGGGCTCAACAGACCCGCCGCCGACCAGGCCACACAACCCAGCCCGAGCAGGCCGAGCAGGTGGAGCCGCCAGGAGGATTTCCGCCTCTGCACTTTCCGCTTGGCAGCCATCTGTCCCTCCCGCGTATTTAATATCGGTTAACTTCTTGAGACCTTTATGTTTGCGACGCCTCTTGTAGCGCCCAGCGCCCCAGGTCCACAAGATGTAGTGGAAGGTCTCTGCTTTTGACCTTACAACTCTGCGCCCTTCTCCACAACTCATCCCATCTGCCTATTTGAATCCAACTTCCTTTGTCTGTATTTTCTCCCTGCACGCCACCCCTTCAGAGGAGCCCGGCCATGAGCCAGAAAACCACCCGCGTCGGCCTGATCGGCTATGGCCAGATCGGCGCTGTTGTCCACCAACTGATCGACGCCAACCCCAGCAACGGCATGGAAGTGGTCTTCATCCACGACACCCTCCCCGCCCGCCTCGACAGCTTGCCCCAGCACCTGGCGCTCAAGGACCTGGGCGACTTTGCCAGCCGCAAGCCAGACCTGGTCGTCGAGATGGCCCATCCCGACGTCACCCGCCAGTGGGGCGCCACCATCCTTGAACAGACCAACTACATGTTTATCTCGGTGACCGCGCTGGCCGACCAGGGCATGGAGGAGAAGCTGCTGGAGATCACCAAGCGCTGCGGCACCCGCGCCTACGTGCCCCACGGCGGCGTGGTGGGCATGGACGCCCTGCGCGAGAACCGCGAGGTCTGGGACGAGGTACACGTGGTGATGAAGAAGAACCCCAAGAACGTAGACTGCGCCCGCGCCGGTGTCGACCCCGAGAGCATCACCAAGGAGACCGTGCTCTACGACGGCCCCACGAGGGGTATCTGCCCCATCTTTCCGCGCAACGTCAACACCCACGCCTCCATCGCCTACGCCGGCATCGGTTTCGACCGCACCCACTCGGTGATGATCGTCAACCCGGCCTGGGACAAAGCCACGGTGTCCATCACCGCCAAGGGCCCGGGTGTCGATTTACACGTGGAGCGGGTCGAAGCCATCACCGGGGTCACCGGCGCCAGCACCCCCGCCTCGATCTTCAACAGCGTGCAGATGATCGGCTCCACCGGTCCTGGCATCCACCTGCGTTAGGAGAGGGCGGACGATTCCATGAGGCCTTTTGCCAGTATTCCCTCCCGCATCCCGCGCTCGGGCATCCGCGAGGTCATGGACCTGGCCTGGCAGGTCGAGAAGACCGAGCCGGTCATCCACCTGGAGGTGGGCCAGCCCGACTTTCCCACCCCGGCCCATATCGTCGAGGCCACCTGCCGGCACCTGCGCGAAGGACAGACCAAATATGTGCCCAACGCCGGCATGGCCCCCCTGCGCCAGGCGGCGGCCCGCTACTTTGAGCGCCGCACCGGGGTGCAGACCGGCCCCGAGCACATCCTGGTCACTCCCGGCGCGGTGATGAGTGTGTCCACCGCCTTCATGGCCACCCTCGAACCGGGCGACGAGGTGCTGCTGCCCGATCCAGGTTGGCCCAACTACCGCATGGCCATCGAGGTCTTGCACGGCGTGCCGGTCTGTTACACCCTGCGGCCGGAGAATCAGTTCCTGCCCGACCTCGACGAGTTGGAGCGTTTGGTCGGGCCGCGCACCCGGCTGCTGCTCCTGTGTACCCCCTCCAATCCCACCGGCCAGGTCTACGACGCCGCCCTCATGCAGCGGCTGATGGCCTTTGCCGACCGCCGCGATCTGTACGTACTCTCCGACGAGATCTACGGGGATATCGTTTTCGACCAGGACCACGCCAGCGCCCTGCCCTTCGACCGGGAGGGCCGCAGCCTGATCATCAGCGGCATGTCCAAAAGTTTCGCCATGACCGGGTTCCGGGTGGGCTTCACCCGCGCCCGCCCCGAGTACATCGAACTGGCGGCCAAACTGCAGGAGCCCTTTGTCTCCTGTGGCAGCGGTTTCTCCCAACTGGCCGCCGCCGAAGCCCTCGACGGCCCCCAGGACTGCGTCGAGGAGATGCGGCGGGCCTACAAGCGGCGGCGCGACCTCGCCCTGGAGGTGCTGCGCCAGTACGGGCTCTACCAGTACAGCCCGGGCGGTGCCTTTTATCTGTTGATCGACATCTCCGCCACCGGCCTGAGTTCCCGCGACTTCATGGTGCGGCTGCTCAACGAAAAGAAGGTGGCGGTGGCCCCGGGCAGTACCTTTGGCGAGATCTCCAAAGACCACGTGCGTATCTCCATCGCCTCGGCGGAGGAGAATATCCGCGAAGGGGTGAAGCGCATCTGCGAACTGGTGAAGGAACTGCAGCGGAACTAGCGCCGGACTGCACTCGTCTACTCCTACAGGCCGGCGCCGCACCAGCGCCGGCCTTTTTTCTTCTACCCCTCAACTGGGAGCTGCGGTGGCCATCCAAGCACGCCACCTCCTTGCCGGCATACTCGCCGCTGCCCTGGCCCTGCTCCCCGCACCGGCCCTGGCCCAGCAGGTCAAAGCCTGGGCTGCACCCGTGGACGGCGCCTGGACCGATCCGGCGCGTTGGTCCCCGCCCGGGGTGCCCACCGCCCTCGACTTTGTCGAGATCACCGCTGCCGGCAACTACACCGTCGCCCTGCAGGGTGCCGGGTCCGCCGCCTTTCTCGCCATCGGCGGGGCCGGCGGCAACCCCATCCTGGCGGTGCAGGGGGCCAGCGCCAAAGGCAACGCCTCGCTGCGGGTCAGCGCCGGCATCAACAACGCCGGCACCCTCCGGCTAGAAAGCAGCGAGGGTGTCTATGCCGCCAACCTGACCGTCGCCGGTGGGGCGCTGGTCAACCGCGGCTCGATCGAGGTTTATGCCGGCTCCGGGGGCCAGCGCCTCTTTGCCGGCGACCTGCGCAATCTGGGCCGCTTCGTCGTCGACGCCCCCCTCCAGTTCAGCCGGTCCGGCGGGGTGTACCTCAACGCCGGCCAGTTCATCGTCGAGGCCGGCCGGACCCTGAACATCTCCGGGGCCAGCCAGGTTTTCCGCCAGCAGGGCGGCGACCTGAAAATCCGGGGCGAGCTGAGCCTGGCGTCGATGGCCTTCGACTTTGGCGGCGGCACCATCCCCGAGAAACCACCCCTCTTGCTCAACACCGCCCTCGACATCGGCCCGGCGGCGACCGGGGTGGCCTCCTTTCGGCTGCGCGGCCGCTGCGCCTTTGCCGGCGACCTGGCCCCCGGCCAGACCCTCTGGGTCAACGGCACCTCCGGCGTCAGCGCCACCCTCTCCGCCGCCACCGGCTTCACCAACGGCGGGACCATCCGGATAGAGAGCAGCGAGGTCAGCGTCGCCTCGAACCTGGTGGTCAGCAGCGGCGCCCTGGTGAACCAGGGGCTGATCGCCATCAACCGCGGCACCGGCGGCGGGCGCATCCTCACCGGCGATCTGGACAACCAGGGCCGCCTGGAACTGGGGGCTTCGGCCTCCCTCATCAAAAGCGCCGGCGGCGTCTACACCAATACCGGCGCGGTGTCCGTCCCCGCCGGAGACACCCTCACCATCAGCAACGGCACCCTCACCAGCCATGCCCCGGCCAGCATCGGGGGCGGCGGCACCCTGGCGCTGACCCGGCTGGCCGTCTACGCCAGCGGCACCTTCGGCGCCGACCTCATCGCCAGCCAGTGCGACTTTTTTCCGGGCAATCCCACCGGCACCCTGCGCATCGAGGGGTACTGCCGGCTGAACTCCCTCTGCTCCCTCAACGCCGAGATCGCCGGCACCTCCCCGGACACCGAGTATGACCGCCTCGCGGTAGACGGTCAGGCGGTGCTTGGCGGCACCCTCAAGGTGACGATGCTCCGGGGTTTTCGCCCCCTGCCCTGCGACCAGTTCACCGTGGTCACCCACGGGTCCGCCACCGGCCGTTTCACCACCACCACCGGCCTCGATCTGGGGGACGGGCTCAATCTGCTGCCCGGCCAGGTGGGTGGCCTGACCCTGTTGGCCCGGCTCTCGTGGCAGCGGATCAGCCTCAATCCCACGGCGCTCGACGCCGCCGAAGGGGGCCAAGCCCGCAGCTACCGCGTCTGCCTGGCCGAGCAGCCCAGCGCCACGGTGCGTATCACCAGCTCGGCCGACCCCCAACTGAGCCCCGCGGCCCAGGAACTCTTCTTCGCCGCCGCCGGCTGGCAAGAGGTACATCAGTTGCAGGTATCGGCGGTGGACGACTCGGCCGCCGAGGGGGCACACACCGGCGTGGTGACCCATCTGGCGCTCAGCAACGATCCCGACTTTCAGGAGTACCCGGTCGCCAGTGTGGCGGTGCAGATCGCCGACAACGATCTGGGGCCGGGCCAGCTGCCGGCGCTGAACCTCGCCGATGCCCAGGCGCGGGAGGGAGAGAACGGGGAGTGGGTGTTCACCGCCCGGCTCTCCCGGGCCAGCAGCGCGCCGGTGACGGTCAACTTCGCCACCGCCGAGGGCTCGGCGCGGGGCGGCAGCGACTTCACCCCCCAGAGCGGTACCCTCACCTTTGCCCCGGGCGAGACCAGCAAGACCCTCGCCGTGCCGGTGGCCGATGACCAGACCCGCGAGCCCGCCGAGAATCTCTTCCTGCATCTGAGCAGGGCCGTCAACGCCGAGTTGTCCGACGACCAGGCTGTCGGCACCATCGCCGACAACGATCCCCTGCCGGCGGTGCGCATCGCCGACACCAACAGCACCGAAGGCTCCGGCCTGCTGACCTTTACCCTTACCCTCACCAACCCCAGCAGCGAGGTGGTCAGCGTCGACTACCTCACCCAGGACGGCACCGCCCTGGCCGGCCACGACTACACCCCCCAGAGCGGCACCCTCCGCTTTGCCGCCGGTCAGCAGGTCCAGTCCCTCAACGTGCCGCTCAGGGGCGACGACCAGTACGAAGAGGACGAGGACTTTCACCTGGTGCTCAGCCACCCCGTCAACGCCGCCCTGAGCGACAGCCAAGCCCGGGGCGGCGTGCTCAACGACGATGCCCTGCCCCTGCTCTCCGTCGGCGACGCGACCGTGGACGAGGGCAACAACAGCACCCCGCAGACCGCGATGACCTTCGAGGTCCGCCTCTCCCATCCCAGCAGCCAGGCCGTCTCCGTGTACTATACCACCGCCGGCGGCACGGCCCTGCCGGTGCGGGATTACACCACGGCCAGCGGCACCCTCCTCTTCAGTCCGGGGGAAACGAGCAAGACCTTTGCCGTGAATATCGTCGGCGACCAGTTGAGCGAACCGGACGAGACCTTTGCCGTGGTCCTGGGCAACGCGACCAACGCCGATCAGGGCAGTACCCGGGCAGTGGGTACCATCCGCAGCGACGACGGCCTGCCCACCCTGAACCTGGCCGCCGACCTGGCGGCCGCCGAGGGCGATGTCGGCAACAGCACCTTTGCCTTTACGGTCCAGCTCTCGGCCCCCAGCAACCAGACGGTCACCGTGTTGTACGCCACCATCGACAACAGCGCCAAGGCCGGCAGCGACTATGTGGCCGCCAACGGCACCCTCACCTTCGCCCCCGGCCAGACCAGCAAGCAGATCAATGTGATCGTGCGCGGTGACCTGGCCTTCGAGGGCGATGAAGCCTTCGCTCTCAACCTGAGCAGCCCCACCAACGCCACCCTCGGGGACGGCCTGGCCCTGGGGACCATCCGCAACGACGACCTCGCGCCAACCATCGCCGTCAACGACACCACCATCACCGAGGGCAACAGCGGCACCCGGCAACTGGTGTTCCGGGTGCGTCTGTCCAACCCTACCAGCCTGCCGGTGGGTGTCTCCTACACCACCGCCGACAGCAGCGCCCTGGCCGGCAGCGACTACACCCTGGCCAGCGGCCGGCTGCAGTTCAACCCCCTGGAGACCATCAAGACCCTGAGTGTGACCATCCGCGGCGACGCCGTGCACGAGGGCGAGGAGGCCCTGCTCCTCCTGCTCAGCGACCCGGTCAACGCCACGCTGCCCGCCGGCCGAGGCCGGGGGATCATCCTCGACGACGACGCCCTGCCCGTTTTGAGCGCCGCCGACACCGCCACCGCTGAGGGGACGGGACGGGCGGGACGGCTGGACTTTGCCCTGACCCTCTTGGCCGCCAGCAGTCAGCCGATCACCGTCTCCTATACCACCGCCGACAGCACCGCCCGCGCCGGCAGCGACTACACCCGCACCAGCGGCACCCTCACCTTTGTCCCCGGCGAGACCCGCAAGCTGCTCGGCGTGACCCTCGCGGCGGATTCCACCTACGAGGCCGACGAGGCCCTGCTCCTGCTGCTCAGCGATCCTGTCAACGCCACCCTGGGCCGGGACCACGCCCTTGCCCTGCTGCGCAACGACGACCCTCTGCCCCTCGCCAGTGTGGCCGACACCGCCGCCGCCGAAGGCGACCTGGGCGACAGGGCCCTGGAATTCGCCGTGTCGCTCTCCAATCCCAGCAGCCAGCCGATCACCGTCTCCTATACCACCGCCGACAGCAGCGCCCGGGCCGGCAGCGACTACACCCGCACCAGCGGCACCCTCACCTTTGCGCCCGGCCAGACCCGAGGGACCATTGAGGTGCGGGCCCTGGGCGACACCCTCTACGAACCCGACGAGGTCCTGCTGCTCCTCCTCTCCGGCCCGGTCAACGCCGGCCTGGGCCGGGACCGCGCCCTTGCCCTGCTGCGCAACGACGACGCCCCGGCCTACCTCTACGCCGCCGACGCCGCGATTGACGAGGGCGACCAGGGCCTGAGACACCTCGCCTTTGCGGTGACCCTCTCCGCGCCCCTGGCCGAGCAGGTCACCGTCTCCTATGCCACCTTCGACGGCAGCGCCCGGGCCAACAGCGACTACACCCCGGCCAGCGGCATACTCGTCTTTGCACCCGGCCAGCTCCTCCAGACCGTCGAGGTCGCCGTGTTGGGCGACACCCTCTACGAACCCGATGAAACCTTCGACCTCCTCCTCAGCGAACCCACCAACGCCGGCCTGGGCCAGGCCCGGGCCACTGCCTTGCTGCGCAACGACGACCGCCCTCCGACCCTGCACCTGGCCCCGGCCGCCGCCAGCGAGGGCAACCGCGGGGTAAAAGCCCTCGCCTTTGCCGCCACCCTCTCGGCCCCCCCAGGGCAGACGGTTTCCGCCACCTTCGCCACTCGCGATGGCAGCGCCCGGGCCGACAGCGACTACCTGCCCAACAAGGGCAGGCTGGTTTTTCTGCCCGGAGAGACGCGCAAGACCTTGAACGTGGTCCTGCTGGGCGATCTGGTCCACGAGCCGGACGAGACCCTCTTCGTCGCTCTGCGCGACCCCATCAACATCTTCCTGGCCGACACCCTGGTCGCCGGCCTGGTGCACAACGACGACCCCCTGCCCGCCATCGCCGTTGCCGATACCGCCGTCGCCGAAGGCCACAGCGGCCTCCGCCCGCTGAGTTTTACCCTGAGCCTGTCGAGCGCCAGCGGCCAGCCCGTCACCGTCTCCTATGCCATCCTCAATGGCACGGCCCTGGCGCGCAGCGACTACCTGGCCGGCCGGGGCAAGGTGGTGTTTGCCCCCGGCCAGACCAGGAAAACCATCGATATCTCCGTCAGAGGGGACCGGCTGCGCGAACCAGACGAGACCCTGGTGCTGGTCTTGAGCAACCCGCTCAACGGCACCCTGGGCCGGGCGCGCGCCACCGGCACCATCCTCGACGACGACGGCCTGGCCAAAGCAGCGGCTGGTCTGGCGGACAGCCTGGGCGTCGCCGCCTTCCCCAACCCCGCCAATCCCACCACTACCCTGGCCTATCTGCTAGCAGAGGAGTCGGCGGTGCGACTGGTGATCTGCAATATGCTGGGTCAGCAACTGCGCCTGCTGGTGGACGGACGGCAGCCGGCGGGGGCATACCGGGTCGAATGGGATGGGAGAGATGACCAGGGCAGAGGGGTTGGCACGGGGATCTACTTCTACCGGCTGGAAGCCGGCCCCCGGGTGTTGAGTGGCAAGGTGTTGCTAGTCAGATAACGCGAAGGAAGTGCCCGCCTCACACCAGGGTGCGCGGAAAACTGGTCAACCTTTCCAGCCCGCGCTCGGTAAGCAGGTAGTTCTCCTCCAGCCTGATCCCCGCCTTCAACTCGTCGGTGTACACCCCCGGCTCCATGGTGAACACGTCCCCCACCTCGAACTGGGCATCGTAGTGGGGATTGAGTTCGGGGGTTTCGTGCGGGCACATGCCCAGGCCGTGGCCCAGGTGGTGGATCATGCCCTGGTACCCCAGCTCCTTGAAATATGCGTCGGCCTGGCGAAAGAGGTCCGCTGCCTTCAGGCCCGGTTTGACGGCCGCCTCCAGCTGGGGAAAGAGGCGGTCGATGTGTTCCCAGGCCCGCAGTTGGGCCGCGCTGGGGGCGCGGTCCACGGCAAAGGTGCGGCAGTTGTCGGCAAAGTACCCATGCAACACCGGGCCGGCGTCGAGGATGTATAATTCGCCGGCCTCCATGCGCCGCCGCCGGGCGGCCCCACCCAGGGCATTGGCCCGGAAATCGTTGCCAAAATGCTCCAGGTCCTCGCCAGCGGCTTTGGTGGCTTCGGCGCGCAGGTGGGCCAGGATCTCCACCTCGTCGGCCCCGGGGTGGATAGAGGCCTTGGCTGCGGCGTACATCACCTCGGCGATACGGATGGCGGCGCGGATGGCGGCGACCTCGTCGGCGTGTTTGCGCTTGCGCAGCCGGTAGACCTGGCGGGTCAGATCCGCCACCCCGGCACCAGCCAGGGCCGCCACACAGGCGATACCCCCGCCCAGGTCAGCGCCCAGCCGCCCGCCCCTGGGCAGCACCGGGGCCAGTTTCTCGGCCACCATCTCGAACTGCCGGCTGTGCATGGTGGCGTGGTACCCGGCCTCGTACTGGATGATCCGGTCGGCAGCGGCATCCTCGGGGACCCCAGCGCCGACCACACTCGCCTTGCCATCTGCCCCGATGTACGCGGCCGCCCCATGGAAACGGCCGTGCAGAAATCCAGTGAAGTAATACACATGCTCGCGGCGGGAGATGATGGCCCCATCCAGCTTTTCCTGGACCAACACCTCCACCAGCCGCTGCTGCCTGGCGCGACACCCCTCTGCGGTGAGTTTCATAACGGTTCCTTTCTGTGGATGCAGTGTGTTTGGGCCAACCGTTGAGGCGGCGGGGAGTAGTCCCGAAGCGGATTTCGGTCCTCCAAGGGGCGCAGGATTGCGCCCCGGAGGACAGACCTCGGAGCCGGCCAGGGATGGCCGGCGAGCGTCGAAGACCGCCAATCCGAAGGATTGAGCGTCATGAGCGAAGGGACTGCTCCCCGACGCTACCCTCAGGTGTATTTCCGGTACCCTTCCTCCGCCTTCAGCTTCTCCATCACCTCGCGCACCCGCTGCGCCTGGTCCTTGCGGCAGACCAGCAGCGCGTCGGGGGTATCGACGATCACCAGGTCCTCCACCCCCACCAGGGCGATCAACTTGCCCGGCGGGCCGTACGCCGTCACCCCTCGCGTATCGAGGGGCAGCACCTGGCCAGCGAAGAGATTGCCCTGTCCGTCAGCCGGCAACACGTCGGTCAGCGTACCCCAGCTGCCGATATCGCCCCATTCCAGATCCCCCTCGATGGTGGCCACCTGCGGGGCGCGCTCCAGGATGGCGTTGTCCACAGCAATGGACTTGAGCTGTGGATAAACCTCGGCGATGACCTGCGCCTCCCCTGCAGTGCCCACCGCCGCTTTGATCTTCATCAGCCCGGCGTGGAGTTCGGGCTCGAAACGGGCGAAGAGTTCGAGCACCGTGGCCGCCTTCCACACGAACTGGTTGGCATTCCACAGGTAGTGCCCGCTCTCGGTGTACTGCCTGGCCCGCTCCGCATCCGGTTTTTCGGTGAAGGCCTCTACCTGGTACACCGCCTCCCCCTGCACCCGGTCCAGCACCGCGCCTTTGCAGATATGCCCGTACCCCGTCTCCACCCGCACTGGCTTCACCCCGATGGTCAACAGGTAGGCGGGATGCCGTTCCACCGCCTCCTCGGCCACCCGCAGCAGCCGGCAGAACTCCGCACCCTTGCCTATATAGTGGTCCGAACCCAGACTGGCGATGGTGCAGCCCGGATGGCGGGCCTCCAAGAGGGCGCATTCCAGGCCCACGGCCGGCCCGGTGTTGCGCAGGGCCGGCTCGACGATCAGGTGGTCGAGGGGCAACTGGGGCAACTGGGCGCGGACCAGGTCCACCATCTGCGCCCCGGTGGAGACATAGATATCCTCGGGGCCGGCCACCGACTCCAGGCGCTCCACGGATTCCTGCAACATGGTGCGCGGCCCGGCCAGGGCGTGGAACTGCTTGGGTTTCAGGGCGCGGCTGTAGGGCCACAGGCGGGTGCCCACCCCGCCGGCCCGGATGACGAATTTCATCGCTTTCCCCGATCTCAGTTGAACTGCGGTGCGGCGAGCAGGTACTCACATCCCGGGGCCGGCAGTACCTCCACCGGGCGCCCCGCTGGTATCAACACCGTCTCCCCGGCCCGCAGCGCGCATTGCACTCCCTCTCCGCGCACCTGGGCTGTCCCCCCGATCAGGGTGAGGGCCGCAAAGGCCGGGCTGGCCGGGTGGATCACCGCAGCGCGGCAGGGGCCATAGCGGTGCAGGGTGAAGTGCTCGGCTTCGACCAGCAAGCCATCGGCGCACTGCTGCCCGTCAAAAGGCAGCGGTGAGGGCCGCAAAAAATCCGTGACGGCCAACCCGTGGGCCAGGTGCAAGGGCCGCGGCTTGCCATCGAGGCCCGGCCGGTTGTAGTCGTAGAGGCGGAAAGTCAGATCGCTGGACTGCTGCACTTCGTAGATCATCACCCCGGCACAGAGGGCGTGTACCGTGCCCGGCGGCGAGAAAATAACCTGCCCAGGGTAGGCGGCATGGAAGTGGATCGCCTCCTCGGCCCGGTCCGCCGCTAGTGCGGCCTCCAGCTCACCTCGGCCTATGCCCTGCTTCAGCCCGTGCGCCAGCCGCCCCTGGTCGGAGCGCAACACGTACCAGACCTCCATCTTGCCCCAGTTCCCCAAGCCCTGCGCCCGGGCATAGGTGTCATCGGGATGCACCTGGATGGAAAGGTCGGCGGCGGGGTCGAGCAATTTGATCAAGAGCGGGAAATCCCCCCCGTACTGCTCCCAGACCGGGGCACCCAGCAAGGTTGCACCGAACTCCCCCACCATCCGGCCCAGGCTCCAGCCATCCAATTCCCCGCCCGCCACCACACTCTCCATGCCGGGCAGCGCCGATACTTCCAGCGCCTCGCCGATGGGTTTTCCCGCCGGCAGGTCTTTGTGATAGTGCTCCCCCAGACGCCGCCCGCCCCACACCATCTCGCGCAGATAGGGGCGCATGGGCAGGAGGGAGGGCAGCTTCATTCGGCGAACCAGGTGGTGCCCGGGTACTGGTGCTGCCGCGCCACTTCTTCGTCCAACTCCACCCCGATGCCCGGCCTATCGCTCAGGGCGATGTACCCGTCTTTGATGATGTCGGTCTGCTCTTTGATGATGGTGGTCCAGTACTCGCGGTGGAACCAGTGGAACTCGATGACCAGGAAATTGGGGATACTGGCGCAGACGTGGCAGGAAGCCATGGTGCCGATGGGCGAGGCCACGTTGTGCGGGGCAAAGGGGATATAGTAGAGTTCGGCCAGGTTGGCGATCTTGCGGCACTCCGAGAGCCCGCCGCACTTGGGGATGTCGGGCATGATCGCATCCACCGCCTGCTTTTCGATCAGCTCGCGGAAGCCGTGGCGCAGGTAGAGGTTCTCGCCGGCGCAGATCGGAGTGGTGGTGGCCCGCTTCACCTCGCGCATGGCCTCGATGTTCTCGGGGGGAACCGGCTCCTCCAGCCACAGCAGGTGGAACTGCTCCAGATCGCGGGCCAGGCGGATGGCGCTGGGCACGTCGAGGCGGGTGTGTACATCGGCGGCCACCGCGATCTCTGGCCCTGCGGCCCGGCAGGCCATCTCTACCAGTTGCACCATGCGGTCGTGTTCCCACTCGCTGGCGGTGAAGTTGAAGGCATCTTTGTTCTTCGCTTCCCCGCCGTCCACGTCGATCTTGAAGGCGGTGAAGCCGCGGGCCAGCACACTGTCCACCACCTGCTGTATCGCCCCGAAATCCATGCCCGGATCTACCTGGCAGTCGGCATAGACCCGGATCTTGTCGCGGAACTTGCCACCCATCAGCTCGTAGATGGGGGCCTTGAGCGCCTTGCCTTTGAGGTCCCACAGCGCGATCTCGATGCCGGTGAGGGCGGTGATCAGCGCCCCGGCAAAACCGCCGTCAAAAACATGGTTGCGCCGCAGCTGCTCAAAGATCGCATCGATGGCAAAGGGATCGCGACCGATGAGCTGGGGGCGCAACTGCTGGATGATGGCGATGGCCTGCACCCCGCCGTGTACACACTCGCCCAGGCCGGTGATGCCGGCGTCGGTCTCCACCTTGACCCACAGGTGCATGCCGTGCCCGCTGGTGGCCGCAGTTTTGATATTGGTGATCTTCATTTTGCTCTCCTCTCTCAGACCTGTTCTGCTTTTCCCGATACTGCCGAGCGGTACGCCGCGTCCAGCAACTCCACCGAACGCATGGCCGCCTCGCCGGGCGCCCAGTTGTTTTCCGTCTTCCCCAGGATCAGGTCGGCGAAATTGTTCGGTGGGCCGCTGCACTCGTACCCCCCGGCATCCGGGGCCAGGGCCACACCCTGGTGCCGCCGGTCGTTGCGCCGCAACTCCAGCCGGGCCCGCTCGCAATCCAAAAGCAGCATACCTTCGGAGCCAAAGACGCGGATATCCAGCTGAAAGCCCTGATCGGTGGGCACCGTGCCGGCCCCGCTCACCGTGCCGATGGCCCCATTCTCGAAACGCACACTGCAGGCGTCGTACAGCTCCACCTTGGCCCCCGGCGCGCTCATATTGGCGTACACGGTGTGGGCCTTTAGCCCGCTGATCCAGCACATCAGGCCCGAGGCGTGTGATAGCTGCGCGTGGCCGTACCCGCCGCCGGCCACCTGGGGGTCGGCCCAGGTGCTGGATTCTGGATCGAAGAGATTGGCGCTAGACTGCCCGCTGATCTCGGCCACCTTCATGCCGGCGCCGCTGAGCAGGCCGCGCAGGGGCGAGGCCATGTGGCAGAGCACGTGCTCGATCTGGCCCACCGCCCCCTGGTCCAGCCAGTGTTTGGCCTGCTGGGTGAAATCCTTGTAGTGCCAGCCGTACGGCACCAGCAGCTGCACCTCTTTTTCCCCTGCCAGGCGCACCAACTCGCGGGCGTGATCGGCGCGGGTGGTCATGGGTTTCTCACACATTACATGTAGGCCCCGCTGCAGCGCCGCGCTGGCGTGTTCGAAGTGCAGGGTATGGGGCGAGGCCACCACCACCCCGTCCAGCTCGCAGGTGTTCAGCAATTCGCGGTAATCCTCGGTGGCGAATTTGAAACCGAAGCGCGCCTGCACCTGCCGCAACTCGGCCTGGCCCAGCCGGCACACCCCCACCAGCTCCACGTCCTGCCTGGCCGCCAGCACCGGCATGTGGTTGCTGGTGGCCCACCAGCCAGCCCCGATAAAACCGATCCTCGCTTTTTTCATGGTTTTCTCCTAGTGCCGAGTACCCGCTGCAGAACTCTGCCACTCATCTCAACATCTTGAGGATATGCTTCGCCAAACTCTCCTTGATCTCCCGGTGCCTCGGAACAGGCTGCGAAATCTTGGTCGTCGGGTTCTGATACCAGTCGTGGCGGCTGCCATGGCGGATGAATACGCACCCCATCTGCTCGATCGCACGGACGAGGTCGATCCGCTTCATCAGACAGTGAGTTCCCCGATCTGGCGCACACAGGGGATCTGGCCACTGATCAACTCGCGGTAGATATCCCTGAGGTTTTCCTGCAGTTCTTCCAGGGTCTCGCCCTGGGTCTTATAATCCGGATACTCGTCCAACCAACCGACGAACATATCGTCTTCTCGGTAGAACACAAATCGCTTGGTATCCATTACTTCCCTCCTTTTCAAAACAACCCCACCCGCTCGCTGTGGGCGTCCTCGATTTTGCCTGCCATGGCCACCGGGTTTAGCGCTCTGACCTCTGCCGGGCTGAGTTGGGGCAGGCGCTCCACCAACCCGACGAAGCGCTCAACCTCGCGCTCCTCCGCCACCTCTTCACTCAACACCCGCAGCTTGCGCACATAGTCGGGCCGGCTGAAGGGCCGCTTGCCCAGGTAGTGGGCATTGGGGTTGTCGAGGCGCTCGGCAGTGCGCGTGCCGTCCCTCATCACCACCACCACCTCGGCCCCGAACTTCTTCTCATCCGGGTTGACCGCATGGTAAGCCTTTGTCCACTCCTCTACCTCCTCGGTGTGAATCTTGTGCCACAGGCGCACCGTCGAGGGCCGGTGGGCCCGCTCCGAGGTGTAACTCTTCACGTGGTGCCAGGCCCCGTCCTCCCAGGCCACCGCCAGGATGTACATGACGCTGTGGTCGAGGGTCTCGCGCGAGGCGGCCGGGTCCTTCTTCTGTGGGTCTTTAGAGCCGGTGCCGATATCGTAGTGGGTGTGATGGCTGGTGCGGATGATCACCTCCTGCACCGCCTCCAGATCTAGTCGGCGCTGGTGCAGGGCAGCGCCGATGTCGATGAGGGCCTGGGCCTGGTACTCGGCCGAGTGTTCTTTGGTATAGGAGCGCAGGATGGCCCGCAATGGCTCCCCGGGGGCCGGCAGCGGCACGGTGTACTCGCGTTCAGGCCCGCCCAGCATCCAGGCAATCACCGCGTCGCGGCCTTCGTAGATAGGCGAGGGCGAGCGCTCCCCCAGGCGGGCCCGCGACACCGCCTCGATGGCGATCTTGTTGGCCTGGGCCGGGGCGTACGCCTTCCAGGAGGTGATGTCCCCTTTGCGCGACTGGCGGGTGGCGCAGGCCAGGTGTACGCTCTGGTTGACGGCCTGATAGATCTCCGCCGCCGGCAGCCCCAGCAGGGTGCCGATGCCGGCGGCCACGGCCGGGGCCAGATGGGCCACGTGGTCGATCTTGTGTTCGTGCAGG
>SXGU01561498.1_pt1 | contig 16937 bp, 17 predicted proteins | sample 3174531 | NCBI WGS metagenome assembly SXGU01 (sample SAMN11356863, study PRJNA531348) | freshwater metagenome | isolation source: freshwater sample F1-140 | place: China: Fuxian Lake, Yuxi | collected 2017-12-25 | reverse complement strand
GTCGCCGATCCCTTCCTGCAGCAGCACACCCATAGACGCGGCGGAGGCGACGATGCCCTTGCTGCCAATTCCGGCCTCGGTCAGGCCCAGGTGCAGCGCGTAGTCACAGCGGCGCGCGAGTTCACGGTAGACGCGGATCAGATCCTGCACGCCGCTCACCTTGCAGGAGATGATGATGCGCTCGGCGGCGAGGCCCAGCTTCCGAGCCTGCTCGGCCGAGCCCAGCGCCGAGGCGATCAGCGCCTCGCGCATCACCTCGTCCGCCTCCAGCGGCTGCGGCCGGCGCGCGTTGTCGTCCATCATCTGCGCCAGCAACACCGAGTCGAGGCTCCCCCAGTTGACCCCGATGCGCACCGGCTTGTCCCAGCGCAATGCCGCCTCGATCATGGTCGCGAACTGGTCATCGCGCTTCGCGCCGCGGCCAACGTTGCCTGGATTGATGCGGTACTTGGCGAGCGCCTGCGCGCAGTCCGGGTAGCGCGTCAGCAGCTTGTGCCCGTTGTAGTGGAAATCGCCCACCAGCGGCACGCCGCAACCCAGCGCGTCCAGGCGCTCGCGAATCGGCGCCACCGCGGCAGCGGCCTCGGGCGAGTTGACGGTGATGCGCACCAGCTCGGAGCCGGCGCGCGCCAGGTCCGCGACCTGGCGCACGGTGGACTCCACGTCCACAGTATCGGTATTGGTCATGGACTGGACCACCACCGGGGCATTCCCGCCCAGCGCGATTCCACCCACCCTGACCTGCCGCGACTGGCGGCGCTGCACGGATTGCACGGCGTTCACTCCAGCGTGAGGCGCGCGACCGCGACCTTGGTGTGCGGTGCCAGGTCCACAGGCCGGTCGCCGTAGGTGAGGCGCACGTGCTGCGCCCTGCCAATGATGAGCTGGAACGGCGGCTCGCCGTCGACCTGGCGCTCGGTGCCCGCGGCGTTCAGCTGCGACAGCAGCAGCTTGCCGCCTCGGCCGCGCACCTGGGCCCAGGATTCGCGCTCAAAGCGAAGCACCAGCCTTCGGCTGCCTTCGGTGACCGCAGCCACCGCTGGTTGCTCGGCGGCGGCGGGCCTCGCTTCCCCCGCGCCTTCGGCCATCGGCGCCAGTTGCGGCGGGGTGACGACGCTGGAAGCCGCGGCGCTCGCCACCGGGCTGCGCGACGGTTCCAGCAAACCCTGCCGCGGCGCCTGCGCCGCCGTCACGAAGCTGAGCCGCGCGGCCAGCGATCGCTCCTGCTGCCATTCGATGACCACCGCCGCGATGACCACCAGCAGCGCGACCGACAGACCCACATAGATCAGGTTGCTGCGCCGCGCGCTGTCGGCGATCGGAATGGCACGATGGACCGAGGCCACCACCGCCGCAGTGTTGTCTGGCGCGGCCAATCGCGTCGCGACGCGGCTGACCACCGCATCCGGATCCAGCTTGAGCATGCGCGCGTAGGCGCGCAGCATGCCGCGCACGAAGGTCCCGGCGGGCAAGCAGTCGAACTGCTCCTGCTCCAGGGCCTCGATCTGGCGGGGCGCGAATTTCAAATGCTGCGCGACGTCGGCGATCGACAGTCCCAGGGCCTCCCTCGCCCGCGTCAGCCCGGCGCCAACGCTTTCCGTTTCGCCCGCCGCCTGGGCAATTTCCTCAGTCATATTTCCTGCGTTGCAGCCTGGTACTCGCGCGACGCCGGGAAGCGGCGCCCCGGCTGGTTGCCCAAGATCGCCTCGGCGTTCCGCTCTCCGAGCTTGCGCTCGATGCGCAACGCCAGCCAGAGCGATTCGGCCGACGGCTCCTCCTGTTTAATGACGCGGGAGACCAACATACGCGCTTCTTTTATGCTGCCCTGCTGGTAGCGCAATAGGCCCAGGTTGTACAGCGAGGTCCCGTCGTTCCGATCCCGCCTAAGTGAGGCCTGGAAAAAACCTACTGCCTCCTTGAACAGGCCTTTACGCATTGAATACACGCCCACCGCAGACGACGAGCGCCAGGGCGCCAGATTGAGCGGATTGCGGATGAAGTGCTGGAAGAATTTCAGAGAATTGGCCTCGCGCCCGGCCTGGCACAGGAACCAGCCATAGCGATGGTTGATTTCCGAGTCGGTTAGCGAAAGCTGCAGTGCGCGCTCGAAATTCTGCTCGGCGAGCTTGGGTTCGAGAAGTTCCATGAAGATCGTGCCCAGCATGCTATAAGCGAGCGCATAGGTGGGATCGGCGGCGACCGCCAGACGCAGCTCCTCCGGAGCGACTGCCATGTTCCCCAGCGAGTAGTAGAGCGACCCGAGTTCGGTGCCGATGCGCACGCGGTTGCGCTGATCGGACGGATCGCCGCTGCTGCTGGTGACATTCTCGATCACGGGCTCCTGCAGCCCGCCAGTCAATTCGCAACCCGACAGCAGCACGGCGGCGATCGCCGTCGCCGCCAGCAGCGTGATCCGGGTCCGCGTCGCTCGTGCAGGGGTCATGCGCGCACCTCCGTGATGGCGATGCCGCTCCGGCGCGTGCGGTCCTGCACCTCGCCGGCGAGCTGGCCACAGGCGGCATCAATGCCGTCGCCGCGGGTCTTGCGTGTGGTGGTGGTGAGGCCGGCGCGCTGCAACACTTCGGCGAAGCGGCGGATGCGCTCCGGCGGCGAGCGGTACAGGCCCGAGCCCTGGAAGGGATTGAACGGGATCAGGTTGAACTTGCAGCGCACCTGCGCGGCGATGTCCAGCAGTTCGCGCGCGTGCGCCGGACTGTCGTTGACCCCGTCCAGCATGACGTACTCGAAGGTGATGAAATCCCGCGGCGCGTGCACCAGGTACCGGTTGCAGGCTGCGATCAGCTGCACGATTGGGTACTTGCGGTTGATCGGTACCAGGCGGTCGCGCAGTGCGTCGTTGGGCGCATGAAGCGACACCGCCAGCGCCACCGGGCACGCCTCGGCCAGCCGGTCCATTCCCGGAATCACCCCGGACGTGGAGACCGTCACGCGGCGCCGCGACAATCCATAGGCGTTGTCGTCCAGCATCAGGCGCAGCGCCGGAATGACGGCATCCAGGTTGAGCATCGGCTCGCCCATGCCCATGAACACCACGTTGCTGACATGGCGTCCCTGGCGCGCGCGGCTGCCTGGGTTGGTGCGCTCGCCCAGCAGCATCTCCGCCAGCCAAAGCTGGCCGACGATCTCGGCGGTGGTCAGGTTGCGGTTGAAGCCCTGCTTGCCGGTGGAGCAAAAGGCGCAATCGAGCGTGCAGCCCGCCTGGCTCGAAACGCAAAGCGTGCCGCGACCGATCTCAGGAATAAACACGGCCTCGACCGCATTGGCGCCATCGACCTTGAGCAGCCACTTGCGCGTGTCGTCGGCGGCGAGGCTATCGCCCACGATTTCCGGCAGACGAATACGGGCCTTCGACTCGAGCTTGGCGCGCAAGTCCTTGGCGAGGTCGGTCATAGCGGCGAATTCGCCCGCGCCGCGCTTGTGGATCCAGGCCAGCACCTGCCGGGCGCGAAAGGGGCGTTCGCCCATGCCGGCGAACCAATCCTCCATTCCCTTGGCGTCGAATTCGAGCAGGTTGACCAGCATTTGCATGCGTCTCTAGCGCGCGAATACGTCGCAGGCGGGGAAGAAGTACGCGATCTCGATGCGCGCGTTCTCGGCCGAATCCGAACCATGCACCGCGTTGGCGTCGATGCTGTCGGCGAAATCAGCGCGGATCGTGCCCTTGGCGGCCTTCTTCGGGTCGGTGGCGCCCATCAGTTCGCGGTTGCGCGCAATGGCGTCATCCCCTTCCAGCGCCTGCACCAGCACCGGGCCGGAAACCATGAATGCAACCAGGTCCTTGAAGAAGGGCCTCTCGCGGTGCACCGCGTAAAAGCCCTCTGCCTGCGCCTGTGACAGGTGCGTCATGCGCGCGGCGACGACCTTAAGTCCCGCCGCCTCGAAGCGCGCGATGATGGCGCCGATGGCGTTCTTAGCCACGGCGTCCGGCTTGATGATCGAAAGTGTGCGTTCCACAGCCATTTCCAGCTTCTCCCGGCCCGGTTTGTATAAAGTTTAAAATTATAGCACGATGGGACCTTTCACCCAGAAAAACAAGGGCTTGCATCCATGTATCGCCATCTCGACCTGAGCGCTGCCGGCCGCATCGCGACCGTAACCCTGAACCGACCGGAGGCGCGCAACGCCATGTCCGCCGAATTGATGCGGGAAATGATTGCGTGCGCGACGCAAATCGCCCCGCGCGGCGACCTCGACGTGGTCATCGTGCGCGGCGCCGGCGTGTGCTTTTCCGCGGGCGCGGACCTGAAGGACGGCAGCCGCTGGGCGAACCAGGACATGCCGCTGCACGAGCGGCGCGAGATCGCCTCGCTCGGCTACCGCATGGCGCGCGCCTGGGAGGAACTGCCGCAGATCACGCTGGCCGCGATCGAGGGCTACGCCATCGGTGGCGGGCTTGCCCTCGCCGCGGCGCTCGACTGGCGCGTGGTGGCGAAGGACGCGTTCGTCTCCCTGCCCGAAATCGCGCTGGGCATCCCGCTTACCTGGGGCACCCTGCCGAGGCTGGTCAACCTGGTCGGGCCGGCGCGCGCCAAGCGACTCACCATCCTGTGCGAGCGCATTCCGGCCGACGAGGCGCTTGGGATCGGGCTGGTGGATTACGTTTGCGCTTCCGGCAAGGCGCTGGAGAAGGCGCGCGCGGTTGCGAAACAGGTGCTCGATTTGCCGCAGACCTCGGTGCGCATGAGCAAGGAAACCATCCACGCCTACGCCAGCATCGGCGCGCATGCCGCGACGCACATGTCGCACGACCAGATCCAGGTCGCGGCGGTGAGCGCCGAGGCGAAGTCGGCGCGCGAGGCCTTCGCGATCAGGAAGCGGGCAAAGGGCGCGGCGCCGAAGCGGCGCTGAGGGGCAAAATGTTACCGATCGTACACATTTGACGGGCACGCCGGGCGCCACTCCGGCAGCCATCCCACCTCACCGGCCCGGGCGCGGTACGGCGCGTGGACGCCGATTCCGGGCACCCACACCAACTCGGTTCTGCTGGCGAGCAACGGCAGCCTGCCGCGCTGCCACTCTGGAACTCCGGACTCCTGAAACAGGTTCTTGAGCGTGCGGCGGGGACGGTCAAGATCCTGCTGCAGGCGGTCTCCCGGCGCGCGCAGCCGCACGGTCAACCCGGATACCATGCGCCCGAGATCGATCCCCTGCCCCCGGACTTTCCGGAACCGGAGTTCTCCGCCCAGTTCCGGCAGGCTGAAGCGGCGCTCGCCATTCCAGCGCACCGGCTTGAATCCATCCGGCTCCAAGGGCCTGTCCACTAGCACCTTCCCGCGGTAATTCCGCAGCACCGCGCCGTCATGCTCCAGTTTCATGCGCGGGCTGCCCGAAGCAAGCTGCCGCAGCATCTCCGCCAGGCGCACCTCGCTCGGCGCACCCAATCCCTTCGACGCGAGGAATTCACGCAGCAACGCTCGCGCATCGACTCTTGCCGACGAAAAATGTCGCGCCGCGCGCGCCAGGCTTTCACGCCAGCGCGGAAAGCGCGTGGCGAGCAGCGGTCCGATGCAGCGCCGAATGAAATTGCGCGTCAGCGCCTCGTCCGCATTGGACTCGTCCTCGACCCACGACAGGCAGTTCGCCCTCGCGTAGCCGAGGATGGCTTCGCGTGGCACCGCAAGCAGCGGACGCAGCAGCAGCTTCTTTCCGAGCTTCCCCACCACGGGCATGCCGCTCGCGCCGGCGAGCCCGGCGCCGCGCAGCAGGTTGAACAGCACCGTTTCGGCCTGGTCGTCCAGCTGGTGGCCAAAGGCGATGGCATCGACGCGCAATCCCTCGAAGACCTTGCGCCGCGCCGCCCGCGCCGCCGCCTCGAGGCCTTTTCCGACCTTGACGACGCGGACGCGCCTCGCGTCGAATGGAACGCGGGAGGACCGGCAAAAGTCGGCGCAGGACCTGCGCCAGGCATCCGCGTTCCGGCTCAGGCCGTGGTGGACATGGACCGCCGACAGGCGATAACCGACTTCAGGCGCCAGCCGTTGCAGCACGTGGACCAGAACGGTGGAATCGACGCCACCGGAGAAACCGGCGGCCAGTCGCTTGCCCCGCAGATCCAGTCCCGCCAGGGCCGCGCGGGCGGCGGCGAGGACCTCAGCGCTCCGCGGTTTCCTTGAAGCGGCCATGGGCCATCAGGCGTTCCAGACGCTCCTCGACGAGCTCCTTGGGCTTCTTCTCCTGCAGCTGGCGCAACGCTTCGCCCAGCGCCTTTTTCAGCGTCGCGGCGGTGGCCTGCGGATCGCGGTGCGCGCCACCGAGCGGCTCCGGGACGATCTTGTCGATCAGGCCGAGGGTCTTGAGGCGGTTAGACGTGATCCCCAGCGTCTCGGCGGCCTCGGGCGCCTTGTCGGCGCTCTTCCACAAGATGGACGCGCAGCCTTCGGGAGAGATCACCGAGTAGGTCGCGTACTGCAGCATGAGGACGAGGTCGCCCACCGCGATGGCGAGCGCACCGCCCGAGCCGCCCTCTCCGATGACCGTGACGATGATCGGGGTCTTCAGGCTGGCCATGACGTACAGGTTGCGCCCGATGGCTTCGGACTGGTTGCGCGCCTCGGCGTCAAGCCCCGGATAAGCGCCCGGGGTGTCGACAAAGGTGAACACCGGCAAGGCGAACTTCTCGGCAATTTCCATCATCCGGCGCGCCTTGCGGTAGCCATCGGGGCGCGGCATGCCGAAATTGCGCAGAATCTTTTCCTTGGTGTCGCGCCCCTTCTGGTGGCCGATGACCACGCAGGCCTCGCCCTCGAAGCGCGCCAGTCCGGCAACGATGGAGGCGTCGTCGCCAAACATGCGGTCGCCGTGCATCTCCTCGAAGTGGGTGAACAGCAGGCCGATGTAGTCGAGGGTGTAGGGGCGTTGCGGATGGCGCGCCACCTGCGCCACCTGCCAGGGCGTCAGCTTGGCGTAGATCTCCTTGGTGAGCGCTTGGCTTTTCTTGGTCAGACGCTGCATCTCTTCGGAGATGTCCACCGCGGAATCGTCCTGGACGTAGCGAAGCTCGTCGATGCGCGTCTCCAGCTCCGCCACCGGCTGCTCGAATTCGAGGAAGGTCGTCTTCATCGGGGCCCCATTCTAAGCCCGGCAAAGCCGGGTCAATACTCCACCGGCAACGGGTCCAGGGACCGCCACAGGTACCAGGTCGCCACCGAGCGCCAGGGAGACCAGCCCTCGCCCAGCTTGCGCATACGCGCCACGGGCACCTTGCGCCCCTTGAAGTAGTGCAGCCGGACCGCTTTCTGCAGCCCCAGGTCGTCCAGCGGATACACGTCCGGGCGCAGCAGGTTGAACATCAGGAACATTTCCGCGGTCCAGCGACCGACGCCGCGCACCTGAACCAGTTCCGCGATCACCGTCTCGTCCGGCATCTCCGGCCAGCGCGCGACCTGGACGGTGCCCTCCGCAAAATGGCTGGCGAGGTCGGCGATGTACTCGGTCTTGCGGTCCGATAAGCCACAGGCGCGCAGCTTCGGGCGCGGCTGGGCGAGCACCTGGCGCGGCGTCATCTCCGGCACCAGCTCGATGACGCGGTTCCAGACGCTCTGCGCCGCCTTGACCGAGATCTGCTGGCCGACGATGGCCCGCGCCAGCGTGGCGAAAGGCTCGCCCCGCTTCTGCAGTGCGATGCCGGGATAGGCGCGCATGATGCCTCCCAGCACCGGGTCGCGCCGCGCGAGGGAACGCTTGGCGCTGCTCCAGAACTCGGGCTTCACGAACGGACCGCCAGCGGCAGGTTGGTGAGCAGGTTCTGCGGCTTGACCCGGACCACGTCGCCCTCGGTCGAGGACAGGGCTAGGTACACCGGGCGCCCCGCGATGTCCCCGCGCATCGCGGCGGCGTCTTCGAAGTCCATGCGGAACAGCGCAAGGATGCGCCGCATCCGTCCCTGCTCCACTTCGGTTCCGTTCCAGAGGTCGTTCAGGATCGTCGTGGACTCCACGTCCAGGCCGATGTGCCAGGCCCAGCGGGCTTCCTCTATTTTGCGCAGCGGCTTGACACTCACCACCGTGCCGGTGAAATGCGCCACCCAGGCTTCGATCACCCGGCACAGCGCGTCCAGCGCTGGGCGGCCGTAGGTGACGCTGATGACCGTGTCATGGCGTGAGTGGCGATCCCAGTAGAGCGCGGCATTGTTGCGCTCCAGCACGTCCAGGTTCACCGTGCCGAGCGCGCCCTGGGCCTCCACGATCAGGCGTCCTAGGCTGCCGAACTGGTTGCCCGAGGCGTGCATCTCGACCGTCTCCAGGTCGGCGAGCAACACGTGGCCGTCCTTCAGGCTCGCCTTTTGCTCGCGGAAGAAGAGTTCCGCGGCGCGCGCCTGCAACGGGTCGTCGCAGCCCTCCAGGATGCTGCGCAGGATGACGTGCGCCAGCTGCTCGACGAACAGCGGCGGCACGTCCACGCCCTGCCCGCCGAACAGCCCGGCGTAGCAGGCCTCGACCGTGCCGGCCGCCAGCAGGCGGTCACGAAAACGTATCAGGATCCGGTAATTCTGGCGCGCGTCGGCATCCGCGACCGCCTCCAGCTCGGTCGGCGCCACCGTCCGGCGCGGCTCGTGCATCAGGGCCTCGTGCAGCGCGTGCTCAGCGTCGCAGGACTCTTCCACCGGATGGATCTCCGGCCGCAGGTAGTAGGCGCGCAGGAAGTTGTCGGTGACCCGCAGCCGGCCGGCCGGATCTTTCTCCAGCAGGTGGTAGCCGCTGCTGCGCCAGAAATCCGGCATGGCGATGGCGGGCGCGATGGCAGGCCGGGCCGCAGCCCTAGGCCGGCACCAGCATCAGGCGAGAATGCTCCGCCACGTGCTGGCGCAGAAACCCCATCTGGTCCGAAAGAATGCGGCGGTTGGTGAGGATCAGGTACTCCGCCTTGTTCGGCACGTAAGGGGCGTACAGCAATTCCATGTCCGCCTCTTCCGGCAGCCGGTTGCGCTTGTGGCCGTTACAGTGCCGGCAGGCGGCGACCACGTTCATCCAGGTGTCGCGGCCGCCTCTGGAAAGCGGCCGGATGTGGTCGCGCGTGAGCCGGAAATAGTTGAACTCGCCGCCACAGTACGCGCACATGTGCCGATCGCGGCGGAACAGCTCGCGGTTATTCAGCGGCGGCACCTGGTTGAAGCCCTTGGCGGCCAGCGCCTTGCCGCGAATCGCGATGATGGAGTGCGCGGTGATGCTGGAGCGCAGGCCCGTCGCCCGCGACAGGCCGCCGTAGAAGGTGAACGTACGATCGCCGAGGGTCCAGGCGACCAGGTTCTTGGCGTAATAGAAGCAGCCCTGCTGCCAGCTGACCCAGCGGTGCGGGATGCCGTGGCTATCAAGCGTCAGGATGAGCGGACCGTCCATAGAGACGGATTCTGCCTACTCGCCTAGTGCTTTGCAATAACCGGAAAAACAAGGGGCTGCGAGGCAAACCTCACGGCCAGTGGAAACTAGCGCTCGCCCACCCGGTCCTTGAAGCCCTGGCCAGCGCAGAACGCCGGCACGGTCTTGGCGTTGATCTTGATCTCCTTGCCGTTGGCAGGACTGCGTCCGGCGCGCGCCTTTCGCTTACGCGGCATGAAGGTGCCGAAGCCGACCACGGTGACCCGCTTGCCGCGCGCGACGTTGGCGACGATGGCGTCGAACACTGCGTTGACCGCCTCGCCCGCTGCAAGCTTGGAGAGGTTGCCTGCGCGAGCCGCGGCGACTACGAGATCCGACTTGGTGACGACCGATGCCATGCGCTCTCCCTTTGAACATCCCAGCCAGACTTCCCGGCCGGGTATTTCCCGCCAACGCGCATCGCAACGAAAGTGAAATCTTAGCGAGTTCGATTTCCAAAAACAATCGCCGCCGCGAATTTTTTTCGCACAGCGCGATTTCTGGCTGCACGCAATCGGCGCGAGCGCGAAAAGTTCCTTTGCACGCGCATCGTTGCGCAGCATTCCGCATTCAATGCGCGAAATCTAACCGATGGCGAGCCTCCGGAGGCCCTGCTAAACTACGGCCTCCTTAAGGAGGAGTCCCCCAGATGAAGCTTCACCGTACCGTCCTCGCCGCGCTCGTCGGTTCGGCCTTCTCGATGCCCGCTTTCGCGCAAGCTCCGCTCACCTTCTCGTCCTGGGTGCCGCCCACCCACCACCTGACCCTCTGGCAGCAGAAGTGGGCCGCCGACGTGGAGAAGGCGACCGACGGGCGCGTCAAGTTCCAGTCCCTGCCCAAGCACCCCTCGGCCCCTCCCGGGACCTTTGATGCGGTGCGGGACGGCCTGATGGACATGTCCTACGTCACCGCCAGCTACACCCCGGCCCGCCACATCCTGCCGCTGATGGCCGAACTGCCCGGCGCAGGCGGCACCGCCGAGATGAACTCGGTCGCCTTCTCGCGCATGCACTGGAAGCACTTCCACAAGGTGGGCGAATACAACGGCGTCAAGTTGCTGGCGGTGTTCACCCACGGCCCGGGCCAGATGTTCACCAAGAAGCCCCTCAAGTCCATTGCCGAGTTCAAGAACCAGAAGATCCGCACCGGCGGCGGCATCGCCGAGAAGGTCGCCAACGCCCTGGGGGCCTCGGCCTTCGTCAAGCCGGCTCCGGAGTCCTTTGAGCTTCTCAACTCGGGCGTCGCAGACGGCGTGTTCTTCCCCTTCGAGTCCATCGTCTCGTTCAAGCTGGACAAGGTGATCGGCCAGGCCACGGTGTTCCCCGGCGGCCTGTACAGCTCCTCGTTCGGCTTCTTCATGAACCAGGCGAAATGGGACAAGCTGCCCAAGCAGGACCAGGACATCATTGAAAAGATGGCCGGCGAAGCCGCCGCGCGCAGCAACGGCAAGTCCTGGGACACGGCCGACCAGGTGGGCCTGGCCGCCCTCAAGGCCGCCGGCGCGAACATCGTTACCGCCGACGCCGCGATGATGGCCGAGGCGCAGAAGCGCAACGGCCCGATCATCGAGGATTGGATTAAGCAGGCGAGCGCCAAGCTGCCCAACGCCAAGGCGGTGCTGGAAGAGTTCCGCGCCGAGCTGAAGAGGGTCGAGGCCGGGAAGTAGTCTCCCGGACACGGGAAAAGGGCGCGGAGCGATCCGCGCCCTTTTTTCTACCGCCGCCGCCCGCATGAGCACGACGCAAGCCTGGGAACGCCGCTTCGACGCGGTGCTGGGCGTCGCCTCGTCCGTTCTGCTGTTCGGCATGATGCTGCTCACGTTCGTGGACGTGGTGGCGCGCTACCTGCTCAACCGGCCGATCCGTGGCGGCTTCGAGATCACCGAACTGATGCTGCTGGTGCTGATCTTCGCCGGGCTGCCGCTGGTATCGCACGCCGACGAGCACGTCACCATGGACTTCATCGACCGCATCCTGCCGCCGGCCGCGCAGCGGGTGCTGGTGCGACTGGTGCACGCGTTCTGCGCCGCGATCATGTTCTTCCTTGCCTGGCAGGTCTGGATCAAGGCCGGCAAGATCGCCGGCTACGGCGACACCACCGACGTGCTGCGTATTGCGGTGGGGCCCTTCGTCTACTTCATGGACGCGATGATCGCCCTGACCGGCCTGATCCACGTCTATAAGGCGTTCGCGCCCGGCGACGGCGGCGCGAACCAGGCCACCACCTAGGCCCCGGCGCGCGATGACCGAAGCCCTGGTCGGCCTGATGGCGATGATGCTGATCGCCTTCGTGCGCATCCCGATAGCGCTCGCGATGGGCATCGTCGGCATCGTGGGCTACGCCTACATGCGCGACTGGAGCTGGGGCGCGGCCTTCGCCACTGCGCAGACCAAGCTCTACGAGACCGGCCGCAACTACACCCTGTCTGTGGTGCCCCTGTTCATCCTGATGGGCAACCTGGTCACGCGCGCGGGCATGTCGCAGGAACTGTACCGCGCCGCCTACGCCTTCATCGGCCATTTCCGCGGCGGCCTGGCAATGGCCACCATCGCCGGCTGCGCCGGCTTTGGCGCCATCTGCGGCTCCTCGATCGCCACCGCCGCCACCTTCGCCAAGGTCGCCTACCCTGAGATGAAGAAGTTCGGCTACTCGGACGCGCTCGCCACCGGCGCCGTCGCCTCAGGCGGCTCGCTGGGCCTCCTGATCCCGCCCTCTACCATCATGGTCATCTACGGCATCATGACCGGGACCAGCATAGGCAAGCTGTTCGCCGCCGGCATCCTGCCCGGGATCCTCGCCGCCCTGCTGCTGTTCGCCGCGGTGCAGTACGTCACCTGGCGCGACCCAACGGCCGGCCCGCGCGGCGAGCGCCTGTCCTGGAAAGAGCGCTTCGCGACCCTGCACGGCGTTGGCTGGTTCGCGCTGGTCGGCGTCGCGGTGATCGGCGCGGCGAGCCTCGGCCTGGTGGAGTCGGACGACGCCGCCGTGCTCGGGGCGCTGGCGGTGTTCGCCCTGTCGCTGGTCTACAAGGGCGTCACCAGCGTGATCGCCTTGTTCGTGCTGGTCATGGGCGGCATCTACGGCGGTGTCTTCACCGCCGTCGAGGGCGCCGGCGTCGGCGCCTTCGGCGCCCTGGTGCTCGCGGCCGCGCGCCGTTCGTTGACGCTCAAGTCGCTCTACGCCGCGCTGGTCGAAAGCGCGCGCACCACCAGCATGCTGTTCCTGATCCTGATCGGGGCGCTGATGTTCGCCGAGTTCGTGAACATCACCTCCATGCCCAGGGACATGATTGCCTTTGTCACCCGCTGGGAAGTGAGCCCGGTTACAGTGGTGGCGGTGATCATGCTGATCTACGTCCTGCTCGGCACCGCGATGGAGGAACTGTCCATGATCCTGCTCACGGTGCCGGTGTTCTTCCCGCTCATCGTGCACCTTGGCATAGACCCGGTGTGGTTCGGCGTCCTGATCGTGGTGGTGGTGGAGATCGGCCTCATCAGCCCGCCGGTGGGGATGAACCTGTTCGTGCTCAAGACCCTGTTGCCGCAGGTGCCCACCGGCACGGTGTTCCGGGGCGTGCTGCCGTTTTTCACCGCCGACTGCGTCCGGCTGGCGATCCTGATCGCCTTCCCGGTGATTTCGCTCTACCTGCCCAGCCTGATGAAATAGAGACCGCTAGATCTCGACCTTCGTTCCCAGCTCGATCACCCGGTTGGCCGGCAGCTTGAAGTAGTCCGCGGCGTTGCCGGCGTTCTTCGACAGCGCGGCGAACAGGCGCTCGCGCCACAGCGCCATCCCGCCGTCGCCGTGCACCGGCACCACGGTCTCGCGGCTGAGGAAGTACGAAGTCACCATCGGTTCGTAGTCGAGCACGCCGAGGCCGCCCGCGATCTCCAGCGCCTTGGGCACGTCGGGCTGGTTCATGAAGCCGAAACGCACCGTGACCCGCAGGCAGCCGTGGCCGAGGCGGTCCACGCGGACGCGCTCGTCGAACGGCACCCAGGGCTGGTCCAGCGTCTCCACGGTCAGGAATACCACCTGCTCGTGCACCACCTTGTTGTGGTCCAGGTTGTGCAGCAGCGCGTTGGGCGTGAAATCCGGCGTCGCGGTGAGGAATACCGCGGTGCCGGGAACCCGCTGCGGCGGTTCCAGGAACAGCGACTCGAGGAACGGCGCGAGCGGAACCGAGGATGCCATCAGGCGCTCGAACAGGATGCGCCGGCCGCTGCGCCAGGTAATCATGACCACGAACAGCGCCACGCCCAGTGCCAGCGGGAACCAGCCACCTTCGAAGGTCTTCAGCAGCGCGGAGGAGAAGAAGGCGATGTCGATGACGAAGAAGAATCCGGTGGCGAACACGCACAGGGGCAGCGGCAGGCGCCAGTGGTAGCGGATGACGAAGAACGTGAGCACCGTCGTGATGGTCATGGTGCCGGTCACCGCGATACCGTAGGCCGAGGCGAGCCGCGTCGAGGAGCCGAAACCGAAAACCGCCGCCAGCACGAGGAGCAGCAGGATCCAGTTCACCGCGGGGATGTAGATCTGCCCGAACTGGCGTGCCGAGGTCTGGATGAGGTTCATGCGCGGCAGGAATCCGAGCTGGATCGCCTGCCGCGCCAGCGAATATGCGCCGGTGATCGTCGCCTGCGAGGCGATCACGGTGGCCGCGGTCGCCAGCGCCACCATGGGGTAGAGAGCCCAGCCCGGAACCGCGAGGAAGAACGGATTCTCCACCGCCTCCGGGTTGGCAATGAGCAGCGCGCCCTGGCCGAGGTAGTTGAGCACCAGCCCCGGCAGCACGACGCCGAACCAGGCGGCACGGATCGGCCAGCGGCCGAAGTGCCCCATGTCGGCGTACAGCGCCTCAGCCCCGGTGAACGCAAGCAGCACTGCGCCCAGCACCACGAACGAGGCGAAGCCGTGGCCGGTGACGAACTGCAGCGCATGTCGCGGGTCGAGCGCGTCGAACACCACCGGGTTCTGGACGATGTTCCAGATCCCGATCGCGCCCAGGGCAAGGAACCAGGCGAGGCACACCGGGCCGAACAGCGAGCCAACCACTGCGGTGCCCTGCCGCTGGAACAGGAACAGCCCGATGATCACGCCCGCGGCGATCGGCAGTACCCACGGCTTGAAGGCCGCCGTCCCGATTTCCAGGCCCTCTACCGCCGACACCACGGAGATCGCCGGCGTGAGCACAGCCTCGCCGAAGAACAGCGCGGCGCCGAACAATCCCACCGTCACCACGAACCGGCGCCACGCCGGGCGCTCGCGAACCGCTGCGCTCGCGAGCGCGATGAGGGCCATGGTGCCGCCCTCGCCGCGGTTGTCGGCGCGCATCACCAGGACGACGTACTTGAGCGACACCACGATCGCCAGCACCCAGAAAATCGCGGACAGGCCGCCCAGCACGTTGGCGGTGCTGAGCGCAATGCCGTGGCCAGGGGCAAAGGTTTCCTTGACCGCGTACAACGGACTCGTGCCGATGTCGCCGTAGACGACGCCCAGCGCGAGGAGCGTCAAGGCGGCCCTGGAGGATTGCGCCGGATGTGAACCGTTGGCCAGGAGGATGGAAGGATGGGAGCCAGTGAGGGCGAGCAGTCTCCTCCCGCGCTACAGCATTTGCAAACCGACCGTTCGTCGCAAGGAAAAATCTGCGTAAAATCATCGATATCCAGAACCGGCGGTTCAAGGGGTGGAAGTGAACGAGCGCGACAAGACTTACTTCATGGATCGCGTCAGCCGCGAGATGGACGAGGATCTGGGCGTCCTGCAGATGTCGTCGGCCGAGGCCCTCGCCGCTTGCTGCCGCATCCTCGCGCGCGAAGGCCACGAATCCGGCCTCGCCGGACAGGTCACGGCTCTGGGCGAGAAGCCCAATACCTGGTGGACGCTGAAATTCGGCCTGGGCTTCGAGGAAGCCACCACCGAGCGCATGGCGCTGGTGGACGAGGACCTGAAGCCATTGTCGGGAGGCCGCGCCAATCCCGGCGTGCGCTTCCATGTCTGGATCTACGGCAAGCGCCCAGACGTGAAGGCCATCGTCCACACCCACGCGCCCTATGCGTCCGCCCTCGCCGCCACCGGCAAGGCATTGAAGACCATCCACATGGACAGCGCGATGCTGCACGGCACCGCGCACCTGCCGGAGTGGCCCGGAGTACCGGTCGCCGACAACGAGGGCCGGATCATTTCCGGCGCCCTGGGTTCGGCCAAGTCCATCCTGCTGTCCAACCACGGCCTGCTCACCGCCGGGTCGTCGATCGAGGAAGCAACCTACCTTGCGGTGTTCTTCGAGCGCGCCGCGCGCATGCAGATCCGCGCCATGGCGGCGGGCGGATTCAAGGAAGTGAAACCGGAACTGGCGCAAGAGGCCCGCACATTCCTGCTGCAACCCTCCATCGTGCGCGGCACCTTCGCCTACTGGGCCCGCCGCAGCCCCCCTATGTAACCGGTCGGTTACATTTAAACGCCCAGGCGGCGCGCCCGGCCCTCAGCGCTGTCCGCCGAGCAGGTCTACCAGCACGGCGGGATCCCTCTCCGCCTTCCCCTGCGCCTTCAGAAGCCGGTAGAGCTCCGCAGCGGTTCGGGCCATCGGCAGGGGCACGCCGAACTGGCGAGCCACCGTCGCTGCGTTCTCGAGATCCTTCAGCATGGTGGAGTTCGTACCCAGCGCCGGCTCGAAATTGCGCGCCGCCATGCGCGCACCGAAAACCTGCAGCGGCAGCGAATCCGCGAATCCGCCCTTCAGCGCCTCGGGCAGCATCGTCGCGTCCAGACCCGCGGCTTCCGCCAGGCGGATCGCTTCCGCAATCACCGGCAAGAGGCTTCCCACAATCACCTGGTTGCAAAGCTTGGTCGCCTGCCCAGCGCCAGAGTCACCCATGCGGGTAAAGCGCTCGGCCATGTGCATGACGATAGGCCGGACGCGCTCGATGTCCTCGACCTTGCCGCCGGCCATAATGGCGAGCGAGCCTTTCTCTGCGCCCGGCACGCCGCCAGAGACTGGGGCGTCGATCAGCCCCATACCTTTCGCGGCGAGGCGATCAGCGAACGCGCGTGCCGAATCCGGCGCGATGCTCGAGAAATCCACCACCAGCTTTCCGGGCGCACCGCCGGCCTCGATGCCGTCCTTGCCGAACAGCACGGCCTCGGCCGCATTCTGGTCCGTCACGCACATCATGATGACATCCGCCGCGCGCGCCACGGCCGCGGGCGAATCCACCGCCTTCGCGCCCTTCTCCACCACCGGCGCGAGCTTGTCCTGCGACCGGTTCCACACCGCGACTTCGTACCCGGCGTCGAGCAGCCGCAAGGTCATGGGACGCCCCATCAAGCCGATGCCGATGTAGCCCAGTTTCATGAGCGCGAACGCACGCGGGGACCACTGTGCGTGACCGCACCGTGAAAGGCGGAGCCCACCTGCGCGGCGTACTTCTCCAACGCGCCGGAGAGCTTCTGTTTAGGCAGGGTCACCTTACGCTTTTTCAACTCTGCAGCGGAGACCAGCAGGTCGAGGCGACCCTTGTCCGCATCGATCAGGATGCGGTCGCCGTTCTTCACCAG
>SXGU01086992.1_pt1 | contig 16939 bp, 18 predicted proteins | sample 3174531 | NCBI WGS metagenome assembly SXGU01 (sample SAMN11356863, study PRJNA531348) | freshwater metagenome | isolation source: freshwater sample F1-140 | place: China: Fuxian Lake, Yuxi | collected 2017-12-25 | reverse complement strand
ATCTTCATAGAGGATCTTGCGTAGTTGCAGCGGGGAGTTGAGGTTGAACTCTTGTTTTGCGACTTGGTGCAGATGCTTGGTAAGTTTCAGACATTCACTGGTCAAACGCTCATTAATTATGTTCAGTTGCTTGACATCGACGAGCACGCCGAAAAACTCCATTTTTGCAAGCACTCGTACAAGTGGGTGCTCAATCTCAAAGTAAAGCTTGCTCAACTTTTGCTGCTCAAGTGCTTTGGTCAATAAATCTGCAACAACACAAACTCCCAACGCGTTATTCGCCGCAACAATGTTTGCTGATACTTCTGAATCAATTGGGTCAAAACTCAATTGACCATCTTTGGTGCCGGTCTCTGGCGACGAGATAACAAGACCCGCGTATCGTTCAACTACTTGTTTTATGTCGTAGCGAGATTCAGACGGGTCGAGCAAATATGCGGCGATCGCCGTATCGAGCGCCATATGTGTTAGGTCAATATCAAGTTGCAACAAACTTCGCAACAACGGCTTCACGTTGTGCCCACGAAATTGCCATTTGGCTGAGAGAAATTTTTTTACAGTCGGCTCGACCAGAAGTGACTTGGCGATCCAACTCACGGTGCGAGTCATCTTGTCAGTAACGACCGCGATTCCGAGCAAATCTGACCTTCCAGGGTCACCAGCCCATGCAGCGCCGATATCACTCACAGAACTTTTTTTAAGTGCCGCAAGGGCCGAATCCGCGTCTTTACAGTTTGAGACAACTGCTCGTAATTCGCTTGTCGCCTGAACATCAAGTGCGACCGCAGAGCGTGTTTCATCTATTGCGTCAGTCGTAGTAGCTTGCGTCAAATCAATTGGAAAGTGCTTTAGTGCCTCGACAAATCTCGCATTCATCGTGCGAAATTCGAATGTTGCGAACATCTGCTTGACATCGTCTATTCGTGGTTTGGGGATTGACTCATGAATATCGATTTCCACTGGCGAATCTCTGCGCAAAACCATCAATTTCGCATTTCGCATTACACGCTCGCGGCTTTCGACAAGAGCCTGTTTTAATTTTGGAGTTTGCTCATCGGCGTGGTCGAAAATATTCTCAAGAGTCAAGTATTTGACGATCAGCTTTGCCGCAGTTTTCTCACCGACACCCGGCACGCCGTCTAAATTATCGCTGGGGTCTCCTCGAAGCGCAGCGTAATCAACATACTGCTTTGGGGTCACACCCGTTCGCTCGAAGATTCCTGCTTCGTCATAAAGTGCGTAATCACTCACACCACGTTTGTTGTAGAGCACACGAATATGTGGATCGCACACCAGTTGATAGTTGTCACGGTCACCGGTGACGATGATCAAATCATCGCCTGCACGCTCGGCTCGATCGGCAATCGTCGCGATCAAATCGTCACCCTCGTAGCCAGCTGCATCAATCGCGACTATGCCCATGGCACTCAATAATTCACGAATCAAATCAAGTTGTTGGTACAAGATGTCAGGCTGCGCCTCACGTTGAGCCTTGTATTCGGGTGCGGCGTCGTGACGAAAAGTTTTTTCTTTACGATCAAACACGACAATGACACCATCAGGTTTGTGATCTTTTAAGAGCGTGAGCAACATCGAAGTGAATCCGTAGACGGCATTAGTGACTTGACCGCTCGCAGTGACCATGTCTGTCGGCAAGGCGAAAAAAGCACGGTATGCCAAAGAGTTGCCATCAAGAGCCATCAACTTCATAATTAGAAACTAGTCGTGATTCAGGGTTCGTTCAGATCGAGTCACGCGATCTTCAAATTTTAGGGATGAACCTCGCCACTGATAATCCGCTGCGAGATTTCACCCATTTTGACACGCTCGGCCATGGCCAACTTTTGAATGTACGCGAACGCATCATTTTCGTTCATCGCATATTTATCGAGCAGAATTCCTTTGGCCCGATCAACAAGTTTTCGAACTTCAAGCTGCGCGCCAAGTGCTGCAACCTCACCTGTCAAAGCCTGCATCTCGGCGAAACGGGCGATCGCCAACTCAATCGCAGGAACAAGGTCGGATTTTTGAAATGGCTTCACGAGGTATGCAAGAGCGCCTGCGTCGCGTGCCTGCTCAATAATCTCTCGTTGACTGAATGCAGTGAGCATCACCACGGGGCAAATTTTTGACGCAGAGATCAGTTTCGCCGCCTCAAGACCCGTCATCACCGGCATTTTGATATCCAAAATGACGACATCCGGTTTCATTTCATTCACCAGCACTACCGCTTCATCACCGCGGCCACAGTCACCAACGACTTCGTATCCCTCTTCAACCAAAGTTTCACGCAAGTCAAGACGAATTATCGCTTCATCTTCGGCGATCACTATTCGAGTCGTCATCAAAAACTTGACAATTAATTGGCCAGTTTGTCGAGCAACTCATCTTGATCTGCTCGATGATCGGCTATCGCATCCAATAGATGGTCGTGATGTCTCTGAAGAGCCTCGAGGTGACGCTGGGCTTCATGGTGTTCGAGTGCCGCATTCGGTGTTTCAGCCACCATCGCCCTGATTTCTTTGTCGCGAGCGTCGTCGGAAATAAATTCGAGTTGGTCTTTTGTTATTCGCAATTCGTCCTGTAATTCGCGAATAGTCTGCGTCCCTCGCTTCAATCGACGTTCGACGAAGCGATCCGTAAAATTATTTGCAACCACCTGTATGAGTGTATTGACGAAGAATCGCTACAAAGTGCCCGGGATGGGAGTCGAACCCACACACCCTTTCAGATAACGGATTTTGAGTCCGTCGCGTCTGCCATTCCGCCACCCGGGCTTGCGCGTATATCGTACAGATCATTATTGATTGAAGGCGCGAATAGGGTTGAAGGTAACAAACCGAATTTCTTCTACGATGTACAAGACAATGAAGGGTTTTTAACAAACGATGCTTGCGTTCACCTTTCCTGGTCAAGGCTCGCAACGGCCCGGCATGGGGCAACCTTGGGTTGGCCATGAAAGTTGGGAACTCGTTGATGAAGCATCCGAGATTGCTGGTCGCGATATCGGTGGTCTACTGCTTAATGCCGACGCCGAGATATTGAAAGACACGCGCAATGCGCAACTCACGACATTCGTTTCAAGTTTGATGGTGCTAGACGCCGTTGAGCGTCTTGGGTTTGAGCCAAGTCTTTGTGCTGGACACTCGCTAGGTGAGTACACCGCGCTAACTGCAAACGGTGCCCTTGGTTTTGAAGATGGAGTCCGATTGGTAATTGAACGTGCAGCCGCGATGCATGAGGTCGGTCAAACTTCGCCAGGGGTGATGGCTGCGGTTCTCGGTCTTGAAGACGAAGATGTCGAAACTGCGTGCCGTCGCGCCGACAGCGATGTTTGGGTTGCAAACTTCAACGCGCCCGGTCAAGTTGTGATCGCTGGTTCGGTTCGGGGTGTCGAACTTGCCAGCGATCACGCGAAACAGATCGGGGCAAAGCGCGTAATGTCTTTGCCTGTGTCCGGGGCTTTTCACACCCCATTTATGAGTGGTGCGCGCGATCGACTACGTGAAGCAATCGCCGCCGCCAAGCCTCGCGATAGTGATGTTCCCATCGTCTCGAACGTCGATGCCAAGGCTCACAATCTCGGTGACGAGTGGTCGACACTCTTATCTGCTCAATTGTCAAGCCCAGTTCGTTGGAGACAGTGTCTTTTGACGATGTCCGAAAACGGTATTAATAATTTTGTCGAACTAGGACCTGGCGGTGTACTTACGGGCATGGTGAAACGAACGCTCAACAACGCGCGCACGCTGAGTATTTCGAGTCCTGACGAACTGGACAAATTAATTGAATGGATCGGTGAATCGGCAAAGCCCACGCCGACGCTGCATGAAGGTGAACACCTCTTCGCTGTTGAGAGACTTGTTGTTAGCCCAAGTGCCGGAGTATTTGTTCCTAAAAAAGCTCTCACCGACGGTGCGCGGATTAGCGTTGGAGATGTGTTGGGGATGGTCGGTGATCACGAAGTCAGATCACTATTTGATGGTGTCTTGCAGAATTTCATCAGCGTTGAAGGTGAGCGCGTCACCTCGCACCAACCCATTGCTTGGCTCCGGACTATTTAGGTATCGCTGATGCCAGTAATCCCGAAAACTGCCGTGAGTGGGGTGATCACTGGCTGGGGTCGGGCGCTACCAAAAAAGGTTGTCACCAACGCCGACCTAGAAAAAACTCTCGATACTTCCGACGAATGGATTCGCGAACGCACCGGGATCGAGAGACGACATATAGGCGGCTCAACGGCCAGCCTGTCAATCGAGTCGGGACGCAAGGCAATTGAAATGTCTGGCGTTGACCCGTCGGCGATTGATGCATTAATTCTTTCAACCACTACCCCGGACCGAACCGTGCCGGCCACAAGCGCCGCTGTACAACACGGACTAGGTCTGCGATGTGGAGCGTTCGATGTCAACGCCGCCTGTTCTGGTTTTGTTTACGCTCTCGTTGCAGGCCACGGACTTCTTGCGATTGGTCTTAAAAAAGTTTTGATAATCGGCACTGACACCCTTTCAAGGATTACTGATTGGACAGATAGAAACACGGCCATACTTTTTGCCGATGGGTCGGGCGCAGCAGTTATCGAGGCTGTAGATGGCCCAGGTCAGTTACTTGGCTGGGATATCGATGCTGATGGTTCGCTTGAAGATCTCCTCTATTCGGAAATCGGCGGAACCTTATATATGGAAGGCAAAGAGGTATTTCGTCGTGCAGTGCGAATCATGGTTGATTCGGCGCAAAAATCTTTAGTAGCCGCGGGCTTGTCGAATAATGATATTGAACTTGTGGCGCCACACCAGGCCAACATTCGCATTATCGAAGCAGCATGTAGCCGATTAGAAATACCAATGAGCAAAGTTTCGTGGGTGGGCAACGAGACTGGAAACACATCTTCGGCTTCTATCCCGCTGGCGTTGTTTGAAGCCGCTGACACCAATCGTCTTAAGACCGGAGACAATGTGTTGCTTGTTGGTTTTGGTGCGGGTATGACAGCAGCCAGCGCAGTTATCAAATGGAGGCAGCCGTGAGTCGCGTGGTTCTTATTACAGGTGGATCAAAAGGAATCGGCTTGGCGTGCGCTCAACATTTTGCAAGCCTTGGCGACAAAGTTGCAATAACTTACAACAGCACCAAGCCAACGGCTGATTTTTTTGCAATCAAATGTGACGTGACTTCACCCGTTGAAGTTGACGCGGCGTTTGCCGCTGTCGAAGAAAAATTCGGCGCAGTACAGGTTCTAGTCTCGAATGCCGGCATAACAAAAGATTTGCTTCTGCTTCGAATGAGCGAGACCGATTTCACTTCGGTAATCGATGCAAATTTATCGGGCGCGTATCGCGTCTGTAAGCGGGCAACTCAAGGGATGTTACGCGCGAAATCTGGGCGAATAATTCTGATGTCTTCTGTGGTCGGGCTTTTAGGTTCGGCCGGTCAGGCCAATTATTCGGCATCAAAGGCAGGCTTAGTTGGTCTCGCCCGTTCACTGGCACGTGAACTTGGATCGCGTTCGATAACCGTCAATGTCGTCGCACCTGGTCCTGTTGAAACCGATATGACTGCTGCCCTCACTGATGAGCAACGAGCCAGGATGATCGACGCAGTTCCGCTTGGTCGCATCGCGACTCCGCAAGAGATTGCAGCAGCAGTCGCTTTTCTTGCGTCCCAAGATGCGGCTTACATCACTGGAGCAGTAATTCCAGTGGATGGCGGTTTAGGCATGGGGCACTAGACTTGCGACATGGACCAACAACTGTTTGATCGATTTAAAAAATGCGCTGTTGAAGTTTTGGCGGTTGATACCGGCAAATTGACCCTGGAAGCAAAATTCAAAGAAGACCTCGGCTCAGACAGTCTTGATCTCGTTGAATTTGTTATGGCACTCGAAGAAGAGTTCGGCATTTCAGTGCCAGAAAGCGATCTTGAAGGTGTTGACACAGTCGGCAAAGCCTTCGACCTCGTGACCTCGAAAGTCTCTTGATTTTTTAAGAAAATAATTTATGCAAGGCGCAGGACACCGAGTTGCAATTACTGGCTACGGCGTCGTGGCCCCTTGTGGAGTCGGCAAACAGAACTTTTGGAAAGGTCTTCTCGGCCCCGGCTTAAGAGGTGCGCATAAAGTCGAGATTGAAAATTGGGACGCCACACCCTATTTTGCGGGTCCTAAAGAAATGCGTCGTGCGGATCGTTGCGAACAATACGCTCTAGCCGCCGCACAGGAGGCTCTGCAGCAATCTGGCGACCTGCCTTACGATCGGTCGCGGATTGGCACGATCTTTGGAACCGGCATCGGTGGGCTCCGAACTTTAGAGGGACAAGTTGAAGTCCGGGTCGCTAAGGGCGCTGAACGAGTATCGCCATTTTTGGTGCCAATGATGATGTCGAATGCATCCGGTGCAGCAATTTCAATGCGTCACGGTTTTCAGGGACCGGCAGAGACTATTTGTACGGCGTGTGCCGCTGCCACTCATGCACTTGGTTACGCCGCGCGACAGATTTCATGGGGAATGTGTGATGCAGTAATTTCAGGCGGCTCGGAGTCAGCGGCAACTATCACCGCAGTGGCTGGCTTCGAAAACATGACCGCGTTGTCAACGTCGATGGTCAGCAAACCATTTGACGCAACTCGCGACGGCTTTATTTTCGGCGAAGGTGCAGCGGTCTTCGTGTTGGAGCGTCTTGATTCGGCTCTCAAACGTGGAGCAACAATTCTCGGTGAGATTGTCGGGGCTGGTAGCAATGCCGATGCACATCACATAACTGCACCGTCACCTGGCGGTGTTGGTGCCGCAGCATGCATGCAACTCGCAATAACCGATGCCGGTTTGTCACCAAGTGACATCAAGCAAGTCAACGCCCATGGAACTTCGACGCCCCTAAATGATGCAGCTGAGGCGCAAGCGGTGGCAAAAATATTCGGAAAGAATCCTCCTCCAATGACGTCTATCAAAGGTGTGACTGGTCATCCGCTTGGAGCGGCTGGTGCCCTTGAAGCGGCTGCTGTTTTGTTGTCATTGGAGCATGAATTGATTCCACCGACTGCAAATACGACCACTGTCGACCCTGACATGGCAGTAGACGTCGTCATTGGCAAACCACGCAGTTGGACACCAGGTCCGACGATTTCAAATAATTTTGGTTTCGGTGGCCATAACGGCTCAATTATTATTTCGCCGTACTAAAAATTCTCAGGCGTCAACGATCACAAAAAATAACTCGCATTGACATGCGATTTCACCTGTAACTGTCGCCAAACCTGAACCCTTGCCTGCTCTTGCAGACATTCTTGTGAGGGCTATTGACATCTCGAGGGTGTCGCCAGGACCCACCTGTCGGCGAAATCGGACCGAGTCTATTCCGCCAAAAAGCGGCAATCTATTGGTGAACTTTGCATCACTAAGAATCGCAATTGCACCGACTTGGGCGATGGCTTCGCACATCAGTACTCCGGGAAGTGTCGGTCGACCTGGAAAGTGGCCTGCGAAAAAATTTTCGTCGCCTGTCAGATGCCAGATACCTGATGCACTTTGACCAGGCACTAGCGCGGTTATTTGATCTACGAAAAGAAACGGCGCACGATGCGGAATTAATGACGACGGCTTTGGAAACTCACTCATTTCTCAAGCGCCTTCAATAAATTCTTTGGTGTGTCTTTCGGCGAAATTTTATACCACGCCTGCTCAATTTCGCCTTTTTCATCTATCAAAAAAGCTGAACGAACGATGCCCATATATTCACGACCATACATCGACTTTTTTTGCCAGACCTTGAATGCTTTGGCAACAACATGCTCGGTATCAGCAAGAAGAGTAAAGCCGAGATCAAACTTTTTATCGAATTTCAGTTGCTTGCCTGAATCGTCTGGACTAATGCCAATAATCGCTGTTTTGCCAATGGTCTTACGAATATCTCGCAATAAACACGACTGCTCAGTACAACCGGGTGTGTCTGCCTTCGGATAAAAATAAATCAGTACTTTTTTGTTCTCGAAGTCTTTGAGAGTAACTTTTTTTTGATTCTGATTCAATAAAGAAATCGACGGTGCTTTGTCTCCTGGCTTCAACATAATATCAAATTAGCGTTTCGCATAATTCTGACTATCAAGAGCCGTTCGAACTTCGGCAACATAGCTTCCGACGGCATCTGGGCCTTCGTGTAGTAATCGCCGCACGACGGAGGCACCTTGAATCACACCATCGGCGACGTTACATGCTTGCTGTGCCTGCTGTGCATTAGAGACACCTACACCGACCAACACCGGAACATCGGTAATTTTTTTCAATCTTGTTGCCATTGAGATTGCGGTTGTTGCTAGTTCAGTTCGCTCACCAGTAACGCCTAACAGGCCGACCGAGTAGACAAAGCCTCTGGCACGCTCGACCACTCGGGGTAAGCGCTCATCGGGTGCCGTTGGTGCGGCCAACATGATTGTTTCGATGCTGGCGTCATCAGCCGCATCGCACCATGGTCCTGATTCTTCAAGCGGTAGGTCGGGCACAATTGCCGCAACTACACCCGCATCGTGAAGTGCATTTGCAAATCGTTCATGACCTGCACGAAACACTGTGTTGTAGTAACACATCACAATCAACGGAATCTGCACATCAACATTTCGTAGTTCGTTAAAAATTGAGGTCGGTGTTGTTCCGTCGCGCAACGCCTTTTCAGACGCCTGCTGAATCACTGGTCCATCCATAACTGGGTCCGAAAAAGGAATTCCGATTTCTACTGCATCGGCTCCATTTGCTGCGGCAGCCCGAATGGCATCGATCCAACCTGTTAAACCTCCCGTTATATACGGCACGAGAATTTTCCGTAATGATGAACGGGAGGTTCTCAAACTTGTCTCGAGAACGCCGTACTTTGATTTGTCAGCGCCCATCAGCCGAGAGAGTCACCCAAGATTGACATCATTTGAGCAACGTCTTTATCACCACGACCAGACAGATTCATTAATACGGTTTGACCCTGGATCTTTGGAGCCTCTTTTGTAATCCACGCAACAACATGAGCGCACTCAAGTGCTGGGATAATGCCTTCACTGCGAGCGAGCAATTGAAATCCGGCTATAACTTCATCATCGGTGACGCATGGGTACTCGGCACGACCGACCGACGCCAAATACGAATGTTCGGGCCCAACACCTGGATAATCAAGGCCCGCACTTATTGAATGAGCCTCTTGAACTTGTCCGTGTTCGTCTTGCATCAAATAACTTTTCATTCCGTGTACGACACCAGGTACACCGCGACCTACTGCCGCACCACCAGCGGGTTCAACCCCAACCAATCGCGAGTCCGTGTCAATGAATCCCGAGAAGATACCAATTGCGTTCGAACCTCCACCGACACACGCCACGACGATATTTGGATCTTCACCATCAAACATCGTGCGAAATTGTTGACGTGCCTCTTTACCGATGACACTTTGAAATTGACGAACCATAAATGGATACGGATGCGGACCCATAACCGAACCAATTGCGTAATAGCTTGACTCGACTGTTGCTACCCAATCACGCATTGCTTCATTGACAGCGTCTTTGAGTGTGCGACTACCTGAATTAACTGCTTCAACTTGAGCCCCGAGAAGTTTCATCCGGAATACATTCAAGGATTGCCGATCAACATCAACGGCACCCATATAAACCTTGCACTCGAGGCCTAACAACGCCGCCGCGGTTGCCGAAGCCACGCCATGTTGACCGGCACCTGTTTCAGCGATGATTCGCTTCTTGCCCATTCGCTTTGCCAGCAACGCTTGACCCAGCACACTATTAATTTTGTGAGATCCAGTGTGATTGAGATCCTCGCGCTTAAGAACCAAACGAATGCCAAGTTGTGCACCAAGGTTGTGGCATTCGGTCAAAATTGAAGGTCGGCCCGCATATTCGCGCAAAAGGTCATCAAGCTCGGTTCTAAAAACCGTGTCGTTCCATGCCGAGTTGAAAGCGGCTTCCAACTCCTCGCACGCCGGGACCAAGGTTTCAGGCACGAATCTTCCACCAAATTCGCCAAACCTTCCGTCAGCACCGGGAGTCAGCAATTCACGAGGCACAGAATTATTCATAGGCTCATAACTTAACTGTTGAAAGGGAGAATTTAGGGTGCACTAACTCAGGGAGCGCGCGTTCGTTATGAAATCCTGCATTTTCGCTCTGTCTTTGATCCCTGGCGAAACCTCAACGCCAGAACTGACGTCAACACCCCACGGCGAAACTGTTCTAATTGATTTGGCGACATTCGTTACATTTAATCCGCCGGAAAGAATGCATCTTATTGAAGATGGGATTTGCTGGAGCAAATTCAAGTCATAACTTGTTCCAGTGCCAGGGTGAGCCGAATCAACCAAAATCATCGGTGTACCAAAGTCGTCGGCGGTTCGCGCCTCATGCGAACCTGCGATAACCGATTTTGCGACCCAAGCAACCTCTGACATAACTTCTGAAACTTGGATAACTGATTCGCGACCGTGCAATTGAGCGCCAACAAGGCCAACTTTGTGCACGGTATCTATCACCTCACTTGAATCCTGATCTCGAAACACTCCTATTGTCAAAATATTCGTCGGCAACTGTTTGACGATCGCCCGCGCCGTATCCATTGAAATCTTACGCGGTGATTCAGTGAACAAAAACCCCAAGGCGTCTGCTCCACATGCGACTGCATCTAATGCGTCTTGCGTGTTGGTGATTCCGCAAATTTTGATGAACATCTAGACAAGCAATTCGTAAACACTTTTCGAAATATCAGAAGCGGTCACAAGTGATTCACCGACCAAAACTGCGTCATAACCTGCGTCGCGTAAATTTTGAGCATCGTCGCGAGTTTTAACACCCGATTCAGCGACTCGAATCACATTTGCAGGCATCATTGCCGCCATACGCACAGCACGTTGATGGTCAACTTCAAATGTGTGCAAATCTCGCTGATTGACACCGATCAGTGTCGCACCAATTTTAATGGCTGTCGTGAGTTCTGATTCATCATGCACTTCAACTAATGCATCCAAACCCAGATCGATCGCAAAGTTAAAAAAATCAGCTAGTTCGCTAGGCGTTAACGCAGCCGCGATCAGTAACACACAGTCGGCTCCCATAATCCGAGCATCGCAAATGTCACGAAGTGACACCGTGAAGTCTTTGCGCAATGTCGGAAGACTCACTGACGAGCGTGCTCTTTGCAAGTCACTGACCGATCCCCCAAAAAAGTTCTTATCCGTGAGAACAGAGAGACAACTTGCACCACCTTTTTCATAGGCCTGTGCAACTACAGCAGGATCCAAATCGCTGTTCAGCAAACCTCGCGATGGTGAACGCCGTTTGATTTCCGCGATTACTGCGAGCTTCTCTACTGAATTATTGCGCAACCGAGCAGCAAACTCTCTCGGCATCGGGCATCTTTTCGCCTCAATTTCTAACTCGTCTAAATTGCGCTTATCTGAACTCGCAATTTCACGATGCTCGGCAAGAATCTTGTCCAGGTACAAGATTTAAAGACCCTTGCCGCCAATCGGCGTAAGAAATGATATCTCTGGAGCGCCATCAACAAATGGGGCAAGAGTCCTTGACCAAGACTTGAATGCATCGGAGCCCATGTGCAGATTCGCCGCATCTTGATCGACATAGAGCTCGTAAAACCATACAGTGTTCGGTTCAACGACGTCGTGATGAAACACATAGAACTGCGTGCCAGCCTCTCCTTTGGCTGTTTCAATGCCAGGTTTGACTGCGACGGTCATCGCGTCGCGTTGGCCCTCTTTGACTTTCACTTTTACTACTACTGCTACTTGCGACACTTTTTCTCCTTTGATCGTTCTTTTGACAAATAATTGCTTTCTAATTTTCTTTTTAATAGCCGAGTTTCTGAGAAAGTTCGGCCATCAACTCATCGATCTTCACCCGACTCTGTGCCGTTGAATCTCGCTCACGAATGGTCACCGAATCATCTTCAAGCGAATCAAAATCCACGGTTACACAATATGGCGTGCCAATTTCGTCCTGTCGACGATATCGACGTCCTATCGCCTGTGTTTCGTCGAAGTCACACATGTATCTGGCACCAAGCATCACATGAATTTTTTTGGCCAAGGGCGTGAGGGTGTCTTTTTTCGACAGCGGCAAAACTGCAATTTGATAAGGCGCCATCCTCGGGTGCAAACGCAACACAGTCCTTGGCTCATCGTTAACGACATCCTCGTCGTAGGCGGCCAGGAGAAAAGCCGCCATCGCGCGATTAACACCCGCCGCTGGCTCGACAACAAACGGCACATATCTTTCGTTTGTTGCCTGATCAAAATATTCAAGTTTCTGTCGCGAATGTTCGGCGTGCTGTTTGAGGTCGTAGTCGGTTCGTTGAGCAATACCTTCTAGCTCACCCCAACCCCAAGGAAACTTAAACTCGATGTCGCTTGTTCCCGCAGAATAATGCGAGAGTTCATCTTTGGCGTGCTCGCGAATTCTTAACATTTCGGCTGGAATTCCGTGGTCGATATACCACTGCATGCGGGTTCGGCACCAATACTCGTACCACTTAGTGCTCTCACCTGGCGGAACAAAGAACTCGAGTTCCATTTGCTCGAACTCGCGGGTCCGAAAAATAAAATTGCCAGGCGTAATCTCATTGCGAAAACTTTTACCAACTTGGGCAATACCGAAGGGCGGTTTTTTGCGACTTGTCTGAAGCACATTCGCGAAATTCACAAACATTCCCTGAGCGGTTTCGGGACGCAGATAAACAGTCGCACCTACGCCTTCAACAGGTCCTGCCTGAGTCCGAAACATCAGGTTGAACGCGCGGGCAGACGTAAAAACACAAGCCTTTTTTGATTCTGGGCAATCACGATCTTCTAACTGATCTTCGCGAAATCGCCGTTTACAAACGGTGCAATCAACCAATGGATCACTGAAATTACTGAGATGACCACTGGCTTCAAAGACTTGCGGCGCACCAAGAATTGCAGCGTCAATCAAAACGACATCATCGCGTTGTTGCACATTGGATCTAATCCACGCGTCTTTAACGTTTCGCAACATCAGAGACCCCAGGGGGCCGTAATCATACGAGGATCTAAAACCACCATAAATCTCGCCACTTGGATAAACGAACCCGCGTCGCTTGCAAAGGCCGACAATTTGGTCAAGATCTTTCGCTGGCACGAGTTAAGGCTATTACATCATCACGCCATTTAGCGTTCGGGATGTTCAAAAACCGAAACCGAGCGCAACTTTCTTTCAAGATGGTGCTCCATGCAATGCGTTGCGAGTGTTGAAACCTCTCGGCTGGCAAAATTTTCTGGCATTGCCAGGACCTTATTCAACCGACCACCGACGATGTCACGGATAATCTCGAAGGCCTGAAAAGATAAGTTGGTCCCAGTGCGACATTCCCGACACTGTCCCCCGCCTTTGAACACATCAAATGCGACTAATTGCTCGTTACCCGCGCCACATCCGACGCAAATATCAACCTGTGCACCGACTCCTTCGACAACCAATAGCTTGAAATAAAACGCCGCCAACACCAATGATGAATCATTCTCATTAAGCCAAGTCAGCGCACCAGCCAGCATTTTATATAAATGAGACGTTGGCTCTCTATCCATCCCGAGTTGATCGACTGCCTCAAGCATCGCTAAGCCCCTGGTTAGACGATCTAAGTCGGTGTAAAACCCGCGTGCTGAACTCACCAATTCAACTTGGCTAACGATGTCAAGATCTTTACCAGTTGTAGAAAGCAGAATATCAACATGACTTAAAGGCTCAAGCCGTGCCCCAAATTTCGATGTGGTCTTGCGAACACCTTTTGCCACGGCGCGAACCTTGCCGTGGCTTTCGGTCATCATCACGATTATTCGATCCGCCTCGCGCAAATCGTAAGTTCTCAACACGATTGCTTTGTCGCGATACAAACTCACGAATCAATTCCGCCAAAGCGGCGCTCTCGTCGCTGGAAATCATTGATTGCCATATGAATATGTTCGACATCGCAATGAAGCCAAGGCACATCCAAAAAAACGATTTCACTGTATGCGAGTTCCCAAACCAATGATTTCGGAATCTTCGTTGGCGAACCAAGTATCAAAGTTAAATCTGGCTCACCTGATGCTGGGGCAATAACGGTTGCCGCAAGTTTCGCCTCATCGATTACTTGATTTTGGCCGAACTGCGCAACAGCGTTTACCAATCTTTGCTGGCCGTCGGGGCAAGTATCGATCACTACAAGCAAACCGTCAGATGCGATTATTGAAACACGGTCACCAGCAAGATCTCCGCCGTGTGCAGAAATAATTGTGTTGCTGATCAAAGTTTGGTCATCGGCGTTGCTTTCACCGCTATATGGGCAAATCGTCAGGTATCTAACATCCTCCCCGCTAACCGCCCGCACTAAAGCGTCGACCTGAACTTTCCATTGTTCGGGTGTCGTCGCCATCCATTCAGACATAGTGCCCGCACACACAAGGACGTGCGACAAGTCCCCCGTCTGTGCACGCTTCGAACTTGACATCGTCCTATTCTCTCACCTAACTCGTGACAAACAATCGCCACCGCTCAACATCTGACCATCTGTGCACTATGAAGCACAATTTAAGGCTCCATTAAATCCTTATAGTCTTCCAAATCCTTGAGTCGACAACCAGAATCGGAAAATATCCCATATCGAATTTGGGCCGTCACATTGAGATTTTTATCAAAAAGCAAACCGGTCAGAATACCGTTCACTCGAAAGGCATCGACAAATCCAGAGCCTTTATCGTTTGACTCAAAAGCAAGGCAATTACTGAACTCAAGAGGAAGAATCAACAATGACTTTCCTCGAGATTTTGCAATTATCTTTAAATCGCCACCCTCTAAAATAAGTTTCGAACTGTTCGCTTTTACGAGCTCGTTGACAATGGGTTTGTACACAACCACATCATCCAGCAAAGAAAAATCACTACGATCCATCACTGAAAAAGTTTCAGGCAAAGTGTCGACCTCAAAATAGTTGATAGGTGAATAATCACCGATGTTCGTATTCTTTAAAGTCACTAGATAATCGCTCGGAGCGAATTGGCGCACCGGGTACGAGTTCGTTTCACTGAAATCACTAAGCAACGAAGTCGGAGAATCCGAGCGTAGATATTTCACGCCTAAAAGACTGTAGATAGCCGTATTTCGAGCGACAAACTTATAGTGATTTCGAACTTGTGTCACTTGCGGATCAAATAAATAATGCTGATAGAACTCAAAAGACAACGGGGTAACCAAATGAGATATGTCATTAAGCACTGGTATACGACCCTGAAAAACTGCCTCATAATCTGTGTATTCCATTACATCCACCAAACGACCTTTGAATTGGCTACTTGGAAGTAAAGCGATCTGTTTTGACAGAAATATCTCAGTTTTATCCAATGCGACCGTCAGAGGACGACTTTGGGCTCCGTTATATCTAACGTTATCTAAAGTCGTTGTCACGCAGATAAAAATTATTAGCGGAATGTAAACATAGTTTTCCTTCAAGGTTTTTTTGACACGCAAGAGCCTTGAATCCTTCATAAACTTTTCAAAATAAATAAGGACTGTAAGAGTCATCTGTGCCACCGCGGTCGCATACAACGGAACTGCAAACCACACGAGATACACATGTCGTGGCCCTAACTCAAACAACCACTCCCTTTGCCAAAGGCGATAAGCAAACACAATCAAAAAAAATACAGCCGTCGAATGATAAACGGTGTTACGCGCCTTTTTGACGATTATTCCGTGCACAAAAAATGCACTGATCAAAAGAGATGCAATTTGGGTTACTAGACCATTACTTAGAGGAAAAAACGATTCGAATACAAAGTTGTCGAAATCTCTTAGCGATGAGGGGGTAAATGACTCTCGTGCATTTTGAGTTACCGAGGTGTTGCGATAAAAGCCACTCAAATAATCAACCACTCCAAGTAGCCATAACACGCAAAGAATCAAAACAAGCGACAAAGACCTCCTGACAGCGACGACATACTGTCGATCGACGAGCAGCTTGATGTAGCTTCCAAGACATACTGAACCGATCAGACCGAAGGTCAGAACTAGCGTTTGCGTTAGTACTGCACACATGTACAGAATTATCAATAACGACGCAATCGACCAAAGAAGATTCTGCCGAAGGCTGCCGGGTCCGACACTCTCAATACACATCAATAGCAACATGCTGAAAAGTAATAAAGAGGCTGTTTGTGGCACCAATGCATAATTTTGATTGTCGACCAGCCCATGGGCATGTGACCAAACTGTACTAAGGGGAACTAAATAGGCAACAAAGATTGAGACGTTTTCTGGTGCACGAAATTTTCGCGAAAAACAATAACTACAAAAGAACAACAATATTGAGATAATTACAGTTACAACATATGGATTATAAATATCACCAAATGCCACTCCTAAAAATGAAACAGGATCGAATCGCCACAAATAGCCTTGCTGCAAGTTTCCCAATCCAAAAAGAAAATCACTTCTCAGCGAAAAAATACTTTCACTGTTGCGAATCTGATCGCTGGCCATCAAGGCGGTGAATCTCGCATCAAAATCGTTCAGGTCAGTCTTGCCTGAGAATACAGTGATATAAAAAGTAGAAAAGACGGAAAACACCAACGAATGGAGCGCAAGCATTTTCAAACGAGGGTTAATCAAATATGACACCGTGTGCGGATCCTTTCACACATTACGCGCGCGTTTCAGAATATTAGTAAAAGAGCGGTTGCTGTGCTCCTGAAACCTCATAAAATCTTTGTAAAGTTAGTAGCGTTCAAGTAATGACTGTTCACGTCGCCTGCATTATTGACGGTAATGGTCGCTGGGCACGCGAACGAGGTCTACCTCGAACTTCTGGTCACACTGCAGGCGAGGAGACCTTATCTGATGTCGTAAGAGCAGCATCTAAACGCGAAATTGATTACCTGACCGTATTTGGTTTTT
>SXGU01074714.1_pt1 | contig 16939 bp, 16 predicted proteins | sample 3174531 | NCBI WGS metagenome assembly SXGU01 (sample SAMN11356863, study PRJNA531348) | freshwater metagenome | isolation source: freshwater sample F1-140 | place: China: Fuxian Lake, Yuxi | collected 2017-12-25 | reverse complement strand
CGGCTTGATATGCACGTCATTAATGCGCGCAATGCCGGCTTGTGTGCCGGCGTCCAACTTAAACCAGACCTCGCCATTTAATTTAGCCAGGTGCTTTAAGCTAGCCAGCACGCTGGCCTTGTCCATCAAACTGCCGTTGCTGATTAAGCGCACTTTGATAGGATGCGGCTGGCCGCTACCCAACAAGTTAAAGTCGTGCAAGACTTTTTCTAGCAGGTTTAATACGTCGGGGAATTCTTTCGCGCTGGTGGGTTCACCGTTGCCGGAAAAAGCAATGTCTTGCAATTGCCTATCGCCTATCGCCACATACCGCGACATAAAATCGCCGTGCAAGGCATAGTCTAAAAAACTTCTTAGCTCACGTTCCAACAAGGCCAAATCGATAGGCGCTGGCGTGCCACGGCTCAGATTAGGTACTTGGCAATACACGCAACGCCAATTGCAGGCATTGTTGACATTGAGGTTGATGCCTATGGACACCCCGCCCGCCCGCCTAGACACGACCGGATAGATGTAGCGCATGCCGCTTACGTCGCGGTTGTGATCGGTCACTGTTAAGAATTGTTGGTCAGTCATGGCTTACAAGCAGCGCTGATGCAAACAGCGGGGTTATACGCAACCAGTAGGATTGACGATTTTCTTTAAAGCAGGCGCGTTGAGTATGCCTACGTAACGCTGCTTCACTTCGATGATGCCTTCTTCGCTGAATTTGGAAAAAGCCCGACTCACGGTTTCCAGCTTCATGCCTAAGTAACTGCCTATTTCCTCACGCGACATTCTAAGCACGATTTCTGTCTGAGAAAAACCACGGGCGTGCAAGCGTTGCACCAGGTTTAAAAGAAACGCCGCCAAGCGCTCTTCCGAACGCATATTGCCTATGAGCAGCATCATGCTGTTTTCACGCACGATCTCACGGCTCATGATTTTGTGCACATGGCGCTGCAATACCGGAAATTCACGGGACAATTCTTCCACATTGGCAAACGGCATCACGCACACTTCAGCGTCTTCCAAGGCCACCGCATTGCAACTGTGTTGATCGTTGACTATGCCATCCAAGCCTATGATTTCCCCGGCCATTTGAAACCCGGTGACTTGCTCGTGCCCATCCGCCGTTGAAACACTGGTTTTGAAAAAGCCCGTGCGGATAGCGAATAAGGATTTAAATGCATCGCCGTCCCTAAACAACAATTCGCCTTGCTTAACCTGATGGCGCGTTGCCACCACTTGGTCCAATTTTTTCATGTCGTCTTGGTCGAAGCTAATCGGCATGCAAAGTTCACGCAAATTACAGTTTGAGCAAGCGACTTTAATGGTCTCTATTGTTGCCAAGTTCATCATCCATTCATTAGCTATACAGTTTACGATTATACCGTTTTCAGGCCCAAGTGACTAAGGGATAACTGACGCTTTGTTAGGATTTTGCTTGTTTTTAAGCCATTTTGCTATCTTTTGATATGCGTCAAAATGGCCGCTTGTTAAAACTGGCATAGTGGCATCCTGAGACAATTGTAGAACAAATACCATGAGCACTGCCACCACACTTAATTTAGACCGTATCATGCCTGGGGTCAGTACCGAGACCTTAAGAAAGTATGACATCTCTGGCCCAAGGTACACCTCTTACCCCACGGCCGATCGCTTTGTGGATGCGTTCACCGAAGACTCCTACAAGCTTGCCCTAGAGCAGCGTCGGGCAATTGCCGCCAACCAGCCTTTGTCTATTTACGTGCACATTCCATTTTGCGAATCTTTGTGTTTTTTCTGCGCCTGCAACAAAATCGTCACCAAACACCACGAACGTAGCGTCGAGTATTTACGTTATTTAAACCGTGAAATTGATTTGCACATAGCACACCTAGGGGCAGGCCAAACCATATCGCAATTGCACTTAGGCGGCGGCTCGCCGACCTTCTTCTCCGACGAAGAACTGTCTGAACTGATGGCCATGCTAAAACGCAACTTTATCTTTGCCGCCGGGGGCGAATACTCCATAGAAGTCGACCCACGCACGGTGAACGAACAAAGATTAAAGCATCTGGCTGACTTAGGCTTTAACCGCTTAAGCTTTGGCGTGCAAGACTTCGACCCCGAGGTGCAAAAAGCCGTGCATCGCATCCAACCGGCTGAACAAGTGTTTTCTTTAGTTGAGGCCGCCAGACGCTATCAGTTTAAATCGGTCAATGTCGATTTAATCTACGGCTTGCCCATGCAAACACCGGAATCGTTTAAACACACCCTGGCACAAGTGGTTGCGCTCAAACCCAATAGAATCGCGTTGTACGGTTATGCGCATTTACCCGAACGCTTTAAACCACAGCGCCGCATCAGTGAATACGAGCTGCCGGCTGCCACCGACAAAATCACCATGCTGGCCAGCGCCTTAAGCACTTTTCTAGCCGCCGGTTATGTCTACGTGGGCATGGACCATTTTGCTTTGCCCGATGACGACCTCGCCATCGCCAAACGCCAAGGCCGATTACACCGCAACTTTCAAGGCTACAGCACCCAACCTGATTGCGATTTAATCAGCTTGGGCGTATCCGCCATAGGCCGAGTGGGCGCCACCTACAGCCAAAATGCCAAAACCATAGAGGAATATTACGACCACCTTAACCACGGCCGCTTCCCTGTGGAGCGTGGTCTAGCCCTATCGCGTGACGACATCGTGCGGCGCGCGGTCATCATGGCCATCATGTGCCAAGGCGCATTGCAATACGAAGCCATCGAACTGGCCTACATGCTGGACTTCAAAAGCTATTTTGCCGACGAACTGGAAGCACTCAAAGCCTTGGAAAAAACTGACATGGTGGTACTGGAAAACGATGGCCTACAAGTCACTGACACCGGCTGGTTCTTTGTTCGTGCGGTAGCCATGGTGTTTGATAAGCACTTGCAAACCGACCGCAACCGTGCTCGGTTTTCCAAAATCCTTTAACGCCCATTCACCACAGCCTAAGAAAAGCCATACCCCCATTTTGACGCCGATAAACGCAGATAAATCAAACCCATTCACCACAGAGGCACAGAGAAGATCAAAAACTTTGGTCGGGATTAATCCCGACATAGGCTGATAGTTAGCCTAAATCAAGCTACGGCTAAGCCATCAATCAATAGAGTAAATCAGCATAAAAAAAGCCCCTACCGAGGGAGGCAGAGGCTAAAGTGGAACCAGCTGTTCCGCTACAAAACTTAAGGGATTAGAATTTTTTACCGATACCCACGCTCACTACCAACGGGTTAATGTCTAGGTTGTCAATTTTTTGGTATCCAGCAGGAGTCAATGTACCAGTTGCATCAAGTTTCACATCGGTATTGAACCAGATTTTTTTCACATCAAAGTTAACCAACCATTTGTCTTGCAAGTTCACGTCAAAACCGGCTTGCAACACCGCACCAAAAGCGCTTCTATCAATACGAATTGGCAAATAGGCCGCACCACTTGATACATTGGCAGTTAATTTGCGGTCTAATCCAAGCACAAACGCACCACCAGCACCGACATATGGGTCTATCATTTGATCTGGATTAAAGTGCCATTGTGCAGTTAAAGTAGGCGGCAACAAGTTAACACTACCTAGGTCATGACCTACCACACCACCCGTACCAGAAACGCTTACATCATGACGCGTCCCAACTGCCAAAATCAATTCAGCCGCAATGTTTTTAGTAAGGTAGTAAGAAATATCCAGCTCAGGGATGGTATTAGTTTCCACTTGCAAGTCCGCTGTATTGCTACCGTACAAAGTTGCACCCGTACCAGCACCATAAGCCGCATTAGTTGTCTCACCTAATGTACTTTTTGTACTAGGGTTTATATTAGTAGCGCGCAAACGCACCACGATGTCACCGGCTTCGGCTTGTGCTAACGCAGGGGCAAAGGCTGACAGCAAGGCCACGACTAATAAGGATTTTTTCATTTAAAACTCTCCGCTTGATAAATAAGATGTACACAAATTCGATGAGCCATCATAGCCAAAGGCTTAGGCCATCGATTTGATATTTATCAAGTGCTTGCGGAAAAATAGGGCTTGTTGTTTTTTTACCACAACAATTTTGTAGGCGCTCTACATCAATTCAAATAGGGCGATGGATTCCACGTGCGAGGTGTGCGGAAACATATTAATCACCCCAGCGGCTTGCAAGGCGTAGCCTTTTTCGTTGACCAAGACGCCGGCATCGCGCGCTAAAGTAGCTGGGTTGCAGGACACGTAAACGATGCGTTGCGGGCTGTTGCTGGCATCCAAGGCTTTAATCAATTCAAAGGCGCCGTCGCGTGGCGGGTCGACCAACCATTTATCAAAGCGACCTAAGGCGGTTAACGATTCACCGGTCATTTTGAATAAATCGGCCACGCCAAATTGACTGTTGTGGATGCCATTTAAGGCCGCGCTTTCGTTGGCTCTGTCGACCAAATTCGCCAAGCCTTCCAAGCCCAACACCTGCGCGCCACTCCTGGCAATTGGCAAGGTGAAATTGCCTATGCCGCAAAAGAAATCGGCGATTTTTTCATGGGGCTGTGGATCAAGCAATTGCATGGCACGACGCACCATCACTTGATTGATTTGCGGATTCACCTGGGTAAATTCGTTAGGCTTAAACGGGTAGTGCAAAGCAAACTCAGGCAAGCTGTATTGCAAGCCTGGCAAGCTTTCATCCGCCGGCGGATAAAAAGGCTTGATGGTGTCTGGGCCTTTGGACTGCGTCCAAATCTGCACCGCATGCTCATCGGCAAAGGCTTTTAATACGTCTTCATCACTTGCCGTTAATTCAGCCATGATGCGTAAAATCAATACGATGACGGCTTGCTGACTGCCCACTGCAGGCTCGCCCACGGCCAATTCAATTTGCGGCAATTTATCGCGCAAGCTTAGCTGAAAAATCATGCCTTGCAAGGGGGCTATCAAGGCGGATACCGCCGGCACCAGCACCTCACAACTGTTCATGTCGGCCACGTAGCGGGTGGCTTTTTCATTAAACCCCACCAGCACGCGCTGTTTCTTTTCCACGTATTTAACACTCAAGCGTGCTTTGTGGCGATAGCCCCAAGTCGGGCCATAAATCGGCGGCAGCATGTTATTGGGCTGCACTTTACCGATATGCCATAAATCGTTTTCCAGCAGGCGTTGCTTATGCGCCACTTGGGCGGCAAAGTCCAAATGCTGCAATTTACAACCGCCACACAGGCCAAAGTGCGGACACTTAGGCGTCACCCGTTGATTGGATTGCTTGATGACGTCGACGACATTGGCCACTTCGTAGCTGGGCTTGATGCGATGCGAGCGAAAACTGACTTTTTCTTGCGGTAGCGCCCCATCGATAAAGATGGTTTTACCCTCGACATGGGCCACGCCTCGCCCCTCTTGGTCTAGCGATTCAATGACTGTACTTAAAACAGGATTCAGTGCCGGATCTGCGGCAGCTTTGTTGCGTCTTTTTCTCATGGGCGCTATTTTAACACCGACTAACTTAAACCCAACAAACCAAGTGCATTCACCACAGAGACCTTAAAAGCATTCTAACGCCGATAACCTCCTAGTAAAATCCTATTACCACGATAGAGCTTACCAATCAGGTTGAGAATAAAATAGATGCCCGCATGCGCACCACAAGGGCATTCTAATTGACTAAGCGCTTGTGAGATCCGTGCACGAAGGTGGCATATTAAGGTTTTGCTGTGGGTGCTAGGTTTTATCTGCGTTTATCGGCGTCAAAATGGCTTTAGAAAAAATTCCAACTATGACCAAGCCGCTAAAAACTCAGTCCAATGACTCGCACCACCGTTTTGCTGATAGCCGCTTAAGGTCTCGCGGACCAGCGCGATTTCCGCATCGTAAGCCGCTTGGCTTAATTGCCCACGCATCAGCTTAAAGCGCAAAAACACCAAGTGGGTATTGGCCACATCGGTCTCGCAATAATTACGTATGTCTTCTATTTTGCCGTCTTTATAGGCATCCCAAACCTTGCTGCCGTCCATGCCCAGCTTGCCGGGAAAACCACAAAGCTTAGCCACGTCGTCCAAAGGCGCGTTGGCCCGCGCATTAAACATGGCCATCACGTCCATTAAATCCAAGTGGCGCATGTGATAGCGACTGATGTAGTTATTCCACTTAAACTCTTTATCGTCCTCGCCTAAATCCCAATAGCGCGCGGCATTGATGCCGTGTATCAAGCCCCGGTAGTGCAAGACCGGCAAGTCAAAGCCACCGCCATTCCACGACACGATTTGCGGGGTGTATTTATCGATGCCATCGAAAAAGCGTTGGATGATTTCCGCCTCACTCGATTGCGCATCCCCCAAAGTCCACACTTTGAAATGGTTGCCTTCACGCATCGCGCAAGAAATGGCGCAGATGCGATGCAGGTGTAGGGCTAAAAAATCCGTGCCGTTTTGCTGGCGCCGCTGATGAAAAGCGATGTTGGCGACTTCTTCATCGGACAGGTCCGCCGGCAAGTCGTGTAACTTACGCAAGCCATCGGTGTCGGGGATGGTTTCTATATCAAACACTAAACTCGGTGTCATTTTTTCACCCAAGCGTTGTCTTTTTCATAATACCAACCGGCTTGCGCCTTATCTATCCAACGGCCGGCAAAGGTGCTTTGAATTTCGCCGCGCCATTCCGGATGACCGTTGCCGGCGGCAATCTCTTTATACAAAGCGACCCTGTCGGCATTTTCTGCCGCGACCAAGGCATTCATGCCCTGCCGGTCTTTTAAGGGCACGGCCGTAGTATCGCGCAGGGCAATCAAGCCGTCTTTGCTTAAGCCCACGGCGCCACTTGCGTAGTGCGCGGCTAACTGCACATGGCGGGCTTGCATGCTGTTTTTAAGCGCAGACACGGCTGGCGTATTCAAATCCAAATCCGCCGCCGCATAAGCCCAAGTGGCCACGCACAACAGCCCCATTAAAGCGTTTCTAATCTCGGTTTTCATGCTGTTTCCTTTTATAGAATAACTCACTTAGGCGCGTCTTCCGTCTTAAGCGCCGGGTCTGGCGCCGCGTCTTTTAAACGCCAAACGTCATCAATGATTTTATCGGCGGCTTTTTCTGCTGCAGCGGCCGGAAAATAGATATTGATGGTCACGCAGGCCGACAAAAGTGCCGTGATGGCCAATGCAATTGATAATTTTTTCATGGTCATTCCTTATACAAACAATGGCAAGGCTAAGCAACCCAGCTTACTGAATAACGGCTTTGGTATTGCTAGCGGTAATGCGTTTAATTCTGTCGATTAAATCCGACCAACTGATATGCTGCGTGTAGCCGTTGACGTTCACCGCGGGTATGCCCTTACCTTTAACAATCACATAGCCAGTGGCGGTGGCTTCTACCCCAGCCATTTCACAGACATCTTGCCGTAATTTACAACTTAAGCCTATCTTATCGTAGTTAAATTCTTTAAAAAATTGTAGAAAAGTCCGTTGCACCGCGGCGGCCGTGCCCTCGCCACCCAAGGCCGTGATGTTTTCTACCGCGCGTTGGGATATTTTCTTCACCTGCTTGCCCGGACTGGTTTGAATGGACGCGTCCAAGTAGACCGGCTTCCAATTTTCCAGCAGCATATTGTTGACATCCCCGTCCAGTTTACCTTCTATCCTACCGAAGCTAAAGGTGCGGGTTAACTCGCCTAAATCCAATTGGCGCATGCTTAAATCCGCGCTCAAGCGTGGCACCACCCCCAAGGGATCGTCAATTTTCAAATGATTCATGCCTATGCTGCCATTAAACACATTAAACGTCATGGCGCCATTCATGAGTAACTGCTTATCGGCATAACTGACTTGTGGCACTTGCCCAGAAATTTTGCCTTGCATGACAGGCCAAGCCATGGCATGGCTGAATTCCGCCATGCTAATCGGCGTTAAAGCCATGCTCACGTGCCAATACCATTGCCCATCAATGACGGCCGCCGACAAATCGGTAAAATTGAGTGCGCCATCGAGGATGGGCAAGCTTAATTTGGGTGCGCTCAGCGCATAACGGTTAATGTCGGCTGTTAACTGCGTTTTGCCTAAAGGCATATTCAGCAACTGCCCTGAGGCATAGGCCAGCGTCTGCGTTTTAACCTGGTCGTAGTCCCAAGGCAGGTGCGCTTGTAGCTTATTAAAAGCAAACTTGCCATTATCGTCAGTGATGTTGGCATCCCTCAGATTGAGCTCAAAACGACGGGGCTGCCCCTCTTTCATCTCGAATTGCCAATCGGCTTGACCCGATACCGTTAAATGACCAAACACCGACTTTTCTGTCATGGGCTTTAAAAATAAAGCATACAAGCCAGCAAAATCAACATCCTGCGCACTCAAAACGGCATCCTCAAGGCGTTTGCTTGCGGTATTGATGCGCCCTTGGGCATGCACCCTGCCCACCCCATTCACCAGCAAACTGGCTTTTTCAACCAGCAAAGTGTCTTCATCCCAGCGACCGTTAATGTCAAAGCGATTGCCGGCCTTGGCAAAATAAAACGGTTGCCAATACAACTCGCCGGCATCCCAGCGCACGAAGCCCTGCCAAGCCCAACCGTGTTGCGCCTGTTTAGCCGCAAGCTTCACCTGGCCAGTCAGCTTTTCCCCGGCATGCAAACCAGACGCATCGCTAAATTGCGCGTCATGAAACAGCACATCCACACTGAAGTCATCGGGATGCACTTGGCTGCGCAAAGAAAATGGCACGTTAATTTGCTGGGCCTGCAAGCGGCCGTTTAAGCAGTCTATTTGCCCAGTTTGATCGCTATTAAATGCTGCGCAGCTTAGATTAAATGCAGTGAAAACAGCCGACGAGCTGGGTTTGAGTTCGGCTTTTAAGGTGAGCTTGGGTGCATCGCCCTGCCAATTTAAGCTTAGGTCGGCATTTTTTAACTTGGCCGTGGGCGTGTCTATTTCGCCGATTTGCACCCGTATCGCAGTCAAGGCATAGACGGCTGGACTGTATGCGCTGGCCAATAAAACACAGGCTATAGCGAGGTGGCGTAGCATGCGCGCGACTACCTAAGCGGGAAACACCCCGGTGGATAGGTAGCGGTCACCTCTATCGCAAACGATGGTCACTATCACGGCATTTTCCACCTCTTTAGCCACTTGCAAGGCGGCGTAAAGGGCTCCGCCACTGGATATGCCGGCAAAAATACCTTCCACGGCGGCTAATTTTCGCGTGGTGTTTTCTGCCTGTATTTGGCTGACATAACGCAATTCATCCACACGTTTGGCCTCATAAATTTTCGGCAAGTAGGCTTCTGGCCATTTGCGTATGCCAGGGATTTGGCTGCCTTCTTCTGGTTGCACACCGATAATTTGAATGTTTGGGTTTTGTTCTTTTAAATACCGCGACACGCCCATGATGGTGCCGGTGGTGCCCATGCTGGAAATAAAATGGGTGATTGGGCCGGCCGTATCGCGCCAAATGTCTGGGCCAGTGCCCTCATAATGCGCCAGCGGATTGTCGCTGTTGCCAAATTGATCGAGCACCACGCCTTCGCCTTCGGCTTGCAACTTCATGGCCACGTCTCTGGCCAGTTCCATGCTACCGTCTTTGGGCGTTAACACCAGTTCCGCCCCATACGCCGTCATGCTCTGACGGCGTTCTATGCTTTGATTTTCCGGCATGACCAAAATCATTTTATAACCGCGCATGGCCGCCACCATGGCTAAAGCAATGCCGGTATTGCCACTGGTGGCCTCAATTAAGGTGTCACCAGGTTTGATATCGCCTCTGGCCTCAGCACGGCTAATCATGCTGTACGCTGGCCTATCTTTAACCGAGCCGGCTGGGTTATTGCCCTCTAATTTCAGCAAAATAGTGTTGCTGGTATTACCCGCCATGCGTTGCAGTTGCACCAGAGGGGTATTGCCGACAAAGTGATCTATGGTTTTAAATGGCATGTGATGGTCGTTTGCTATTTTTTCGTTAAATATAAGGCGTAAGCCGCCAAGCCCAGGTAAGCCAACAAGGCCAATTGCGGCAGGCTTAAGCCTAAAAAGGTCCAATCAATCGCGGCACAATCGCCGGTGCCTCTAAACACCAAGGTCAGCGCTTTTTGCAGGGGAAAGTTTTCAAACATGTAATCGAAACCCACCCCGCAATCGGCAATGATGCTATCGCGGTGTGCCTGCAACCACCAATGCCGTAGCGCCACGCCAGCACCGCCTAAAGCGGTCAAGACCAACAGCCCAGCCACTGTTCTTTTACATGCCGCTTGTGGCGGAATGAACGCGCCCAGTAAGAACAACAGCCCCAAGCCCATGAACACCATGCGCTGCGATATGCACAGCGGGCAAGGGTTCAACTGGTAACGGGTTTGTATCCATAAGGCCAAGCCCACCAAAGCATAGCTGGCAATAAAGCCGAGCACATAGCCTGCTTTCCCAGTAAAGCACTTATTTAGCATGGTGATCACCTTGTTTGTATGGAATGTGCGCTTATAATTGCGAGACCTGTCCATTGTAATTGATAACGCCTCATGACTGAACCCACTTTAGCGTATAGCCAGCAAATTAGTAACACTAAGATACTGACGGTCTCTGAGCTAAACCGTTTGGCCAATCAATTGTTGAGCCAGAGCTTCCCTTTATTCTGGGTATCCGGCGAAGTATCCAACCTGACCCGCGCCGCCAGTGGTCATTGGTATTTCTCACTCAAAGACGCCGGTGCACAAGTGCGCTGCGTGATGTTTAAAGGGCGCAACAGCTATTTAGACTGGGCACCCAAAGAAGGCGACAAAGTCGAAGCGCGTTGCACGGTGACGCTGTATGAGGCGCGTGGCGATTTTCAGCTCAGCATAGAATTCTTACAACGCGCCGGCTTAGGTGTATTGTTCGAAGCCTTTGAAAAACTCAAAGCCAAACTGCAATTAGAAGGCTTGTTTGACCCAGCCCGTAAACAAGCCTTGCCCGACCACCCTAAGCAAATAGGCGTCATCACCTCGCCGGACGCGGCCGCCTTAAGAGACGTGCTAAGCACTTTGCGGCGACGCATGCCCAGCATAGCGGTGATTATTTACCCCACACCGGTGCAGGGCAAAGGCGCGGCGGCATTGATAGCCGAGGCCATTAACACGGCCACGCAACGGGCTGAATGCGACGTGCTGATTGTTTGCCGTGGCGGTGGCAGCCTAGAAGATTTATGGTCGTTTAACGAAGAGAGCGTTGCCCGTGCGATGGCGGCATGCCCCATCCCCATCATCAGTGGCGTCGGCCATGAAACCGACTTTACCATTGGCGATTTTGTCGCTGACGTACGTGCAGCCACCCCCACCGCCGCTGCCGAATTAGTGACGCCCTCGCGCGAAGCCATGTTAAACGCGCTCAAGCAACTCAATCTACAATTAACCAGGGCCTGCCTATCGCTACTTAACCAACGCAGCCAAGCCTTGGATTACCTAGCGCGCCGACTGATTTCACCTTTGCAACAAATCGCCGGGCAAAAATCGCAACTGGCGCAAGCTGCCTACCGCTTGAGCCATGCTTGGCAGCAACAACTGCAAACGAAACAACAGCATCTGTTGCGCTTGGGGCAAAATTTAAGCCACCTGAATCCACAGGCCGTGCTGACCCGTGGCTACGCCTTTGTGCAAAATAAAGACGGCGCCATCGTCAGCACCAGCAGGCAATTGCAAGCCGGCGAAGCGGTCAGCTTAACCTTTGGCACGGGCTCAGCCGACGCCACGGTCACCAAAGTCAAAGCCTAAGCAATCATGCCCAGCATGGCCAACCCAGCAACCCCCACTGACTTTGGCTTTCATTTTGCTAACAGCTATTTGCAACTGCCAGCGGCTTTTTACCAAAAACAAGCGCCCAGCCCGGTTAAACATCCCACCATCGTGGTGTTTAACCAAGCCCTCGCAAAAGAATTAGGCTTAAACGCGGCCGCGCTAAAAAACCAAGGCGCCGCTTATTTGGCTGGTAATGCGCTATTTGCTGGCGCAGAGCCGATCGCCCAGGCCTATGCCGGCCACCAATTTGGTCATTTCACTCGCCTAGGCGATGGCCGCGCCATTTTATTGGGCGAACACCTGACGCCGAATCAACAACGATTTGACATCCAATTAAAAGGGGCCGGTCGAACCGCTTATTCGCGATCGGGGGATGGCCGTGCCGCGCTGGGGCCCATGCTGCGTGAATACCTGATAAGCACCGCCATGCACGCACTGGGCGTGCCCAGCACACTAAGCTTGGCCGTCACCACTAGCGGTGAACCCGTCTACCGCGACGTCGCCTACCCAGGCGCCATATTAACCCGGGTAGCGGCCAGCCATCTGCGGGTAGGTACGTTTCAATTTGCCGCGGCCGAGCAAAATCCGCCCCTATTAAAAGCCTTAGCCGACTACGGCATCGCTCGCCATTTTCCGGACAGCCACCTGCATGCGCAGCCTTATTTGGCCTTGCTGGATGCCGTCATAAACCGGCAAGCCCAGCTCATCGCTAAGTGGATGCACATAGGCTTCATACACGGGGTGATGAACACCGACAACATGAGCATTTGTGGCGAAACCATAGACTATGGCCCCTGCGCCTTCATTAACCGCTATCACCGCGACGCGGTATTTAGCTCGATAGATGAAGATGGGCGCTATGCTTATGGCAATCAACCGCCCATGGCTTTGTGGAACCTAACACGACTGGCCGAGACCTTGCTGCCGCTGATAGACGCGAATCAGGAGCATGCCATAGAACTGGCTCGCGCCAGCCTGGAAAACTTTAACAACCTGTATGGCCACTATTGGTTATCGGGCATGCGTAAAAAATTAGGCCTATTTAATGACGAGATCGACGACCAAACGCTAGCCGTACAACTGTTGCAGCTTATGCAAAACCAGCAGGCCGACTACACCCAGACTTTCTTATCCTTGACCAGTGACGCTTTCAAACCCAGTGCGCTTTATCAAGATGTGGATTTTCAATACTGGTTAAGCTTATGGCGGGCCAGATTGAGCCGACAAGCACAAAGCTGGGAGGACAGCATGCAACTGATGCAAAGCGTTAACCCAACGCTTATTCCGCGCAACCATCTAGTGGAGGATGCCTTGCACGCGGCCGTGTACGCCAAGGATTTGTCCGCATTTAATGCATTGTTGGCGGCCGTCAGCCAACCTTACACCGCGGCCAATGCTTTAGACCCCTACCAGAAAGCCCCTAGCGCCTCTTTTGATCAAAGCTACAAAACCTATTGCGGCACTTAAGTTAACTAGCCATTAAATGGATTAAGTATAGGTACGTGAAAACGTTCAAAATCACCTACATTGCGAGTCACGACGGTGAGCTTATGTTTTAGCGCAGTGGCCGCAATCATTGCATCCTCATAAACGGTATTGGATTGACGATGCATTAGCCTTGCCCATAGCCTAAAAGTAGCCGCATCCATTGCCAGCACATTGTAGGTGCTGGCCACTTGATCTGCCCAATACTCTATCACTGCGGCTTTTTGTGCATCTTGCTCACGGGTTATTTCAATACCTGCCTGTATTTCACCTAAAGTAACAGCACTCAGATACAAATCTTCATCGGCAATGGCTTCTAACCAGGCCACAACGGCAGCATGTGGGCGAGGTTTACGCAGTTCGGAAACAATGTTGGTATCAAGTAAATACATACTGATTTACAAGGTAATAGTAGCGCGACGATTTGCCATGCCGCGCGCTGGTATTTCAAAATCGGTGCGGCCATCCTCAGAAAGCAACAATGCTTTAAGTGACGTACGGGCCCCCTTGTTCAAACGCTCCCATTCAGCAATAGGCATGAGCACGGCCGTTTTAGCACCTCGCTTTGTGACTAGCTGGGCACCCTCGCTGACACAAGTGTCTAACAATTCACTGAAACGTGATTTCGCATCTTGCACAGGCCAAACATTCATTTTGCACCTCCATCCTTAACTGACTAGTTAGATGACCAGATTAAATGTTTTTACCCAGAAGCGCAAGACCTAAACTGGAATTTAACCGCACATCAAAAAAATCACCTCAAACGGCAAGCGTTGAATTGATCGTCAGCTACGACTGCGCCAAATAAAAAAGGCCGACCCCTTACGGAATCGGCCTTTTTTGTATTTGGTGCCCGGAGCCGGAGTCGAACCGGCACACCCTTACGAGCGAGAGATTTTAAGTCTCTTGTGTCTACCAATTTCACCACCCGGGCGGATAGCAGGTCTACAACAAATTGCGGTGCGTATTCTAACACCTTAGTTGGCTTTTTTCTAAGCAAAAAATCGCTTTTTTCAAGATTATTTAAAAAAAGAAGGGTACGTTGATTTTTTACATTTCAACCATGGCCGGCTAAATTGCAGCCGATTAAATAGATGAAAAATCTATTGGTTTACTGTAAAAGTTGGTTGATAATAGCGCTCTCATCTAAATGGCAGCGCATTTTAATGTCAACCACTACTGGCAGTAAAACAAAACTTTCCGCCCTCACCTTAGCCGCACTGGGCGTGGTATTTGGTGACATTGGGACCAGTCCGCTGTACACCATCAAAGAAGTGTTTTCTGTAGGCGCCCACCCGGTGCCCCTCACCGAAGTCAATATGTTTGGCATTTTATCCTTGATCGTGTGGGCTTTAATCATGGTCGTTTCGGTTAAATACGTGGCGTTTATCATGCGTGCCGACAACCGCGGTGAAGGCGGCATCATGGCCTTGCTCGCCTTGGCCAGCCACAATGCCGCAGGCGACCCGAAAAAACTGCACACCATCATGTTGCTAGGCATACTGGGTGCTTGCATGTTCTATGCGGACGGCATGATTACCCCAGCCATTTCGGTGCTGTCCGCGGTCGAAGGTCTAGAACTGGCCGCGCCAGTTTTACACCCCATGATACTGCCGGTTACCTTGCTGGTCTTATTCATTCTATTTTGGGCGCAAAGCAAAGGCACTGCCTTGGTCGGCGCATTCTTTGGCCCCATCATGTTGCTGTGGTTTAGTGTGCTGGGCGTTTTGGGCGTGCTGGGCATCATGCAAAATCCGACCATATTGCACGCGCTTAATCCCATTTACGCCTTTAATTTCTTTAGCGTCAGTCCTTGGATCGCCTTCGTCGCACTGGGCGCCGTGGTGCTGTCCGTTACCGTCGCTGAAGCCCTGTACGCCGACATGGGGCATTTTGGCCGATTCCCTATACGCTTGGCTTGGTTTGGCTTTGTGCTGCCTGCCCTCATCCTTAATTATTTCGGCCAAGGCGCCTTGATTTTGCAGCACCCGGAAAGCGTTAAAAATCCGTTCTACTTACTCGCCCCAGAATGGATGCTCTACCCACTGATTGTACTGGCCACGCTGGCCGCGGTGATTGCCTCGCAAGCGGTGATTACCGGCGCTTTTTCCGTATCGCGCCAAGCCTTGCAATTGGGTTATTTGCCGCGCATGCATGTCGAGCACACTTCCGAAAGCGAAGAAGGTCAAATCTACATGCCACGCGTCAACTGGGGCTTAATGTTAGCGGTCATGGCACTGGTCTTAAGCTTTAAATCTTCGGGCAATTTGGCGGCCGCTTACGGCCTCGCCGTGACCGGCGACATGGTCATTACCACCTTGCTGGCCGGCATCGTGTTTCATCACATTTGGGGTTGGAGTAAATTACGCACCGGCCTATTGGTCAGCTTATTCTTGGTAGTGGATGTCGCCTTCTTTAGTGCCAATGTATTAAAAATACCCGACGGCGGCTGGGTGCCCTTGATTATAGGCATCGTCATTTTCACCTTGATGCTGACTTGGAAAACCGGTCGCGACATGCTCTATGCCATGCTTAAAAGCGACGCCATGGCCATCACGCCGTTTATTGAAGCGGTCGGCGCACACCCACCGTTACGCGTGAACGGCACGGCCATATTCATGACCCCCAACCTAGACGGGGTGCCGCATGCCATGTTGCACAACTTAAAACACAACAAAGTGTTGCACGAAAAAATGGTCTTGCTCACGGTTAAATTCTTGGATTACCCCCACTCTGCAAATGAAGAGCGGGTCACGGTGGAAGCCCTGCCCCATGAATTTTACCGAGTGACGGTACGCTACGGCTTTAAAGATGAGCCGGATTTGCCGCGTGATTTAAGCTTGTGCACCGAACAAGGCTTGGCACTGGATGCCATGGACACCTCGTTTTTTGTCGGCAAAGAAATTCTCATCGCCAGCAACGCCCCTGGCATGGCATTTTGGCGTAAAAAAATATTCATCGGCCTATTTAGAAGCGCTGAAACCATCACCAACCAATTCAAATTGCCGCCTAACCGCGTGGTCGAATTGGGCTCACAATTAAAAATTTAAACCCCTAGCAAAGCCTGCCAGCGTGCTTTGCTAGGATTTAGTTTAGGCTAAGCTTAGCCGATTAGGGTAAAATGGCGCTTGCGCTTTATTTAGCCTCTTTCGCAATTTAATTTTGGACTATTTTTACCTTACCATGACTCAATTACAACAAACCATTGAAGCCGCTTTTGAAGACCGTGCCAACATCAACCCAGCCAACGCCAGCGCGGAATTAAAAGCAGCCGTCGCCAGCGTCATTGCCGACCTCGATGCTGGCACGCTACGGGTCGCTTCACGCGTAGGCAACAGCCAAAATTGGGAAACCCATCAATGGATAAAGAAAGCCGTGTTGCTGTCTTTCCGCTTGGACGACAATGTCTTGCTAGACGGCGCCAGCACCCAGTATTTTGATAAAGTACCGCCAAAATTTGCCAACTTCACGGCCGATGACTTTAAAGCCGGCGGCTACCGCGTGGCGCCAGGCTCCATGGTGCGCCGCGGCTCTTACATAGGTAAAAATGCCGTGTTGTTGCCATCTTTTGTTAACATCGGCGCCTACGTGGGCGAAGGCAGCATGGTGGATGCTTGGGCTACGGTGGGCTCATGCGCACAAATTGGTAAAAACGTGCACTTAAGCGGTGGCGTCGGCATAGGCGGCGTATTGGAACCCGTGCAAGCCGGTCCGACCATCATTGGCGACAACTGCTTCATAGGCGCGCG
>SXGU01089524.1_pt1 | contig 16956 bp, 15 predicted proteins | sample 3174531 | NCBI WGS metagenome assembly SXGU01 (sample SAMN11356863, study PRJNA531348) | freshwater metagenome | isolation source: freshwater sample F1-140 | place: China: Fuxian Lake, Yuxi | collected 2017-12-25 | reverse complement strand
CAGGATTACAATCATGTTGAGAATGTCTCGGGCGGAACTTTTCTGACTGAACAGGGCGGCAGCCAGAGCAAAAAACCGGAACCGACATTTTTGGCTTTAGCCAATGACGTCACCGGGACTGATCCGCAGCTGTCTGCTTTGGCAAATAACGGCGGCACGACACAAACGCAGGCGCCGTCTTCGACCAGTCCTGTGGTTAATACGATTCCCAGCGGAACCAACGATTGCGGTACGACAATCACAACTGACCAGCGCGGTGTTGTTCGCCCGATTGGAACAGGCTGCGATAAAGGCTCGGTCGAAATTGCCGCGGCGCCGACTGCGGCGGGAGCGGATATTGCCGGTCGCGTGAGAACAGCGAACGGGCGCGGAATCAGCAACGTCGTTGTCACAATTTCCGGCGGCGATCTTGCCGAACCGCTTTACGTCAAGACTTCGGCATTCGGTCACTACCGCTTTTTGAATTTGCCGTCCGGTCAAACATACGTCATCAATGTTTCGTCCAAGCGGTTCTCTTTTCAAAATTCAGTGCAAATTATAACGCCGTTGGATTCTTTAACAGACGTTGATTTTATTGCTGACTCGCAATAAATATCAGCAATAATTTAATAGCCGTCAAAAAGTTCGAAATTTAAGCGATTAAATTTCGAACTTTTTGACGGCTATTTTTTTCATTAACACATAAGAACGCATTTAAACAAAGATTATCGCTTCAAAATTGTGAAAAGACTTGCAAAATAATACATTCACAGGTAGCAAATGAAAATAATTTCAGTGTATGCTTATATTTTAATGGTTGGGGCGAAATCCTTCTCTTGTTACAAAGCTCTAGCGGTTTTTAGAGAGCGTTTTCTACTTTTCAAACACCGATAATTTAATAATATATTTACACGGAATTTAATATAAAATGGCATTAAAGTCTTTATTTAGTTTGTTTTCGAGCGATTTGGCGATTGACCTCGGCACGGCGAACACGCTCGTTTACGCCAAAGGTCGCGGCATCGTCGTTTCGGAACCTTCCATCGTCGCAATTAATAAAGTTACCAATCAAGTCGAAGCGGTCGGACGCGACGCGAAAGAAATGCTCGGCAGAACGCCGGGAAATATCGTGGCGATTCGTCCGATGAAAGACGGCGTGATTGCGAATTTCGAGGTAACGGAAAAAATGCTCCAGCATTTTATCCGCAAAGCACACAACGGCAAAAGTTGGGTGCGCCCGCGCGTCGTGATTGGAATTCCGTCGGAAATTACGCAAGTTGAACGTCGCGCCGTCGAAGATTCGGCTTATCGCGCCAAAGCGTCGGAAGTTTATTTAGTTGAAGAAGCGATGGCGGCGGCAATCGGCGCGGGCTTGCCGATCACCGAACCGCACGGAAATATGGTCGTTGACATCGGCGGCGGCACGACCGACATCGCGGTTATTTCCTTAAGCGGCATCGTTTATTCGCGCGCCGTGCGCGTCGCTGGCAACGAAATGGACGAAGCGATCACGCAGTTTATCAAGCGCAAATACAATCTGCTGATCGGCGAACGCACGGCGGAAGCGATTAAAATCGCGCTCGGTTCGGCGTTTCCGCTCGAAGAACCGCTTTCGATGGACGTGCGCGGGCGCAACTTGATCGAAGGAATTCCGAAAACCATTACCATTACTGATGAAGAAGTGCGCGAAGCGCTGTCGGACGCGATTTCGACGATTATCAATGCCGTACGCGTCGCTTTGGAGCGCACGCCGCCGGAACTTTCCGCCGACATCGTCGAGCGCGGCATCGTTTTGACCGGCGGCGGCGCGCTGCTCAAAAATCTCGACAAACGCCTGATGATCGAAACCGGTTTGCCCGTCGTGATCGCCGACGATCCGCTTTCATCAGTGGTTTTGGGAACCGGAAAAATGCTTTCGGACATCGAACTTTTGAAACGCGTTAAATGGGATAATTCGTTAATGACAGGAAGTTAAATCAGTTACGAATTGTCAATTACGAATTACGAATTAAAAGAAAATTTTCTTGGCGTTCATAATTCGTAATTTGAAATTCGTAATTCGTAATTGAAAAAAATGGCAGAGCGAAGTCAAAAAGAAGTTTGGCAGTTGACGCCTTGGCTGATGATTGCTCTTCTTTTGGGAAACTTTATTTTAATGGCGTTCGATGCCAAGGAAATCAATTCCGGGCAGCGAATTATCCGCGTTTGGACGCAGGTTGCCGCCGATTTCGTGCAATCGCCGGTTACTACTGTCAGCTCCGTCGTTTCCAATTATTTTCGCTCGATCGCCAGCCTGCGCAGCGCGCAGACGGAAAATGATCTGCTTAAACAGCGCGTTCAAGAACTCGAACTGGAAATCAAACAAACCGAAGAATTGACAGCGGAAAATCAGCGCTTGAAATCGCTGTTGAATCTCAAGGAACAAAGTCAATTCAAAGTTCTTCCGGCAAAAATCATCGGGCGCGATCCGTCCATTTGGTTTGATTCTTCGATTATCAATCGCGGCAGTCTCGACGGCATTAAACTCAATATGCCGGTCGTCACCGACGGTGGTTTGGTCGGACGAGTAACGGCGGTCAGCCCGCTGACGGCACAAGTTGATTTGATTACCAGAGATAAATCCGGTTTGGGCGCCGTGATCGGCGAAATCGGCACGTCAAACGCTCTCGGCGTCGTGACCGGAACCGGAACAAAAGAATTGCTCGAAATGCGTTACGTGCCCGGCAGCATCGAAGTGCAGAGCGGAACGCCGGTTTACACGACCGGACAGGACGGAATTTATCCGAAAGGATTAAAGGTCGGCGAAATCGTCGAAGTGCGTTCCGGATCGGCGACCGTCACGCATCAGATTTTCATTCGCGCGAGCGCGCAGCTCAATTCGATGCAGGAAGTCGGCGTGCTGATTTACGAACCGCCGCCGCGCCCGGAGTTTGATCAGAAATTGCCGAACGCGGTTAAAGACGAGAAGAAGAAGCAGTAAGTTATTTTCGGTAGATGGAACAAGTTAAAATCACAGTCGCACTCATTGTTGCCGTATTTTTGCAGTGGACGCTTCGCAATGTCGCTGAACCGCTGGCGTTTGTTGATTTTCCTCTTATTATTATCGTTTACGCCGCGTTACAAAGAAACGCCATCAAAGCTATCATTTTCGGGACGATTGCCGGCATCGCGGTTGATGCGCTGAGCGGCGGTTTGCTCGGCGCCAACGGTTTCTCTAAAACACTGATAGCATACGCAGTTGCGGAGCTGGCGCGGCGCGTCTACCTGGACAACCTTTTGCTGCGCATTCCCGTCATAGCTGGTGCTTGTCTGCTTGACGATTTGGTTTATTACGGAATGCACAAACTTTTGGGACAAGATCCGTCCGCGCAAGTTTTGGTCATCATTTCATACACGGTCATCGGAACCACGATTACCGGAACTTTAATCTACATGCTGTTGGATAAATTTTCCGAAACGCCGCTGCGCCGAAAACGGGAAATGTTTACGCAGCGCCGCCAGACCAGACGCCGTAATCCGATTCGGCTGGGCAAATAAACTTAAACTTCAAGTGCGAAAGCAGACGTTTTACGATTTATTTTTCGCGCATCACTTTTTTTTACTCCGGCAATGAAAATTAACGATTACACCCAAAATCTAAGTTTCCGAATCGGCACTATTCAAGTTGCCGCTTTCATTCTGCTGGCTCTGCTCGGCGTGCGGCTTTATTATTTGCAGGTTGTCAGAGGCGAATATTTCAGCGAGCGCGCGGAAAACCAGCGCATTCGGCTGATTCCGATTCCCGCTCCGCGCGGCGCTATTTTCGACCGCAACGGAAAAATCCTCGTTGATTCGCGCCCGACTTACAACGTCACGCTGTCCAATGAACCGATCAAAAAAATCAACGTCAACGACCGCATTGAAGAATACGCCGACGGACTCACGCTCGAACCGGAATTCGTCGTCGAGCGGCTCGGTTTAATCAAAAAACAGCCGGAATTTGAAACGATGGTTTTGAAGGAAAACGCGACGATGCAGGATATCGTGTGGGTCGAATCGCATTCGCAGGAATATCCGGAACTGCGCGTCGAAATTCAGCCGCAGCGATTTTATCCGCACGGCACGGTTCTGGCGCACGTCCTCGGCTACGTCGGCGAAATCAGTCCGAAACAACTGGAGAAACCGGAAGTGCAGGCGAAGGGATTGCGTCCCGGCGACATCGTCGGCAAAGGCGGATTGGAACAATCGTACGATGAATTTCTGCGCGGCAAACCGGGTTATCGAAAAGTGATCGTTGACAGCCGCGGGCGCGTGCAGAGCGAAATCGAAACGGTGCAGCCGCAAGCCGGACAGGATTTAATCACGACGATTGATTTCGATTATCAGCTCGCCGCCGAACAGCAGCTTGCCGCAACGCCGACCAAGCGCGGAACCGTGATCGCAATGGATCCGAACAACGGCGAATTGCTCGCGATGGCGTCGCTGCCGTCGTTCGATCCGAATATTTTCGTGCAGGGCAGTTCGACGCCCGAAGGTCGTCGCCAAATTGCCGCATATTGGCAGGATGAATCGCGTCCGCTCTACAATCGCGCAATTCAAGGACGTTATCCGCCCGGCTCGACGTGGAAAATTCCCGAATCGGTCGGCGCATTGCAGCAGGGCGTGATTACCGTCAAAGATTCAAACGTCGCGTGCGGCGGCGGAATCACCATCGGCAGCAAGTTTACGCGCTGTATGGGCAGCCACGGTTCGCCGCCGCTGTCATACGCCATCACGAAATCGTGCGACGGATATTATTATCGTCTCGCGTTGAAAATGAAAATCGAAGGTTTGATCGAAATGATCGAAATGTTCGATTACGACAAACAGACGGGAATTGATTTGCCGAACGAAAAAGTCAGCCAGACGCCGAAATCGTGGATGCCTTCGGTCGTGAAAAGAGAAGGAAAATGGAGCGACATTCGCACGGTTTACGCTTCTATCGGACAAGATACGGTTGTCGCGACGCCGATTGCGATGCTGCGTGCCGTTGCCGGAGTCAGCGTCCAGAATATGTACACGCCGCATTTTTTGAAAGAATTCAAACCGATTGGCGCCATCGGCGAAATCGGAAGTTCGACTTATATTCCCGCGCGCGCCGGCTTCGGATTTCAGCATCCCGAACCAAAGCCGATTCCGATGACCGAAGAACAGCACAAATTAATGCTCGACGGAATGTGGGGCGTGGTCAACGCAGGCGGAACGGCGGCGCGTTTGAAAAACGAGCATCTGGAAATTTCCGGCAAAACCGGAACGGCGCAGGTCGCATCCTTGGGTAAAGACGTTGGCGCAAACAAGGACCACGCGTGGTTCGTCAGTTTCGCGCCGTCATACAAACCGGAAATCGCCGTGATCGCGCTTGTGGAAAACGTCGGTTTCGGCGGCAGTTTCGCAGCTCCGGCGGCAAAAGGCGTTTACGATGCTTTTATGGTCAAAAAAGGTTTGATTACCGCTGATTCGCTGACGGCTGGAAAAACTCAGAAAGCGGCGGGAGCCGAAGATTAATTTTAGAAGTAAAACAAGTAACAGACTGAAAAAATGGTTGCAATAATCGAAAAACGCGATTTAAGAGATTTTGACTGGCTGACCTCGCTGCTTGCCGTCGCCATCGTTTGTTTCGGCATCTGGCAGATTTTCAACGCGCAGCCGGAAATGAATTACTGGTCGAAACAAATTCTCGGTCTGGGAATCGCGCTCGTCGCTTTTATGGTCGTCGCCTTTAGCGATTACCGCCGCATTATTGACGCCGCGCCGGTTTTTTACGTCGGCGGTTTGGTCTTGCTATTGCTCGTTTTGACACCGCTCGGCGTTAAAGTTAACGGTCAGCAGGCGTGGCTCAAGCTGCCGATTATCGGACAATTTCAGCCGTCGGAATTCGTCAAAATCCCGACCGTGCTGATGCTCGCCAAATATTTCGGCGCGCGGCGCGCCGGAACTTTGCGCATTAAAGAAATTTTAATCGGCGCGGCGATTCTCGCCGGACCGGTCGGACTGATTATGCTCGAGCCGGACGCCGGACAAGCGATGACGTATTTTCCGATTCTCGCCGTCGTCTTTTTTCTTTCGGCGGTGAAGATTCGTTACGTTGTGCTGACACTCGTCGCCGGCGCGATTTTTATTCCGACCGCGTATATTGTCGGCGTCAATACCGGCGCGATCAAAGTTTACCAGCAGGAACGCATCATGGCGATTATTGATCCGGAAAGCGCCGATCCGCGCGGCTTTGGTTATCACACCGTCCAATCAATGATTACGGTGGGCAAAGGCGGACTTTCCGGCATCAAAGGTGACACGGAAACATCGCAGAGCGTTTTGAAATTTTTGCCCGAACCGCACACGGATTTTATTTTCGCCGTAACTGCTGAAAACACCGGTTTTATCGGCTGCGTTTCGCTGCTTCTCGCTTACGCGCTGCTTTTATCGCGGCTCGTTGCGGGCGCGCGGCAATCGAATGACCGCGCGGGAATGCTCGTTATTATGGCGATTACGGGCGAGCTGGCTTTTCAGATATTTATCAACGTCGGAATGGTTTTAGGCTTTTTGCCGGTGATCGGCGTTCCGCTGCCGCTGATGCGCGCCGGACTTTCAGCCGTTTTGGCGACGTTTATCGCCATCGGCTTTGTCATTAGTATTAAATTGCGACGATTTGTTAATTAAAGATTCAAGATTCAACATTGAAGATTCAAAGTTTTAATTAAGAAACAGATTCTGGAATTGTAACTTTTGAATTTTAAGAATCACGAAATTTCAAACTTCCAGAGAGGTTTTTATGGCACGAGAAATGAGAAAAATCAATACGAGAGAGGTCGAATCCATCGAACCGAAACGGCGGAGCGCGTGGAAATTCGTCTGGCTTCCGGTCGCGCTGATTCTGGCGCTTTCGGCTGGCGGTTTAACAGGCGTTTTGGCTTCTTATTATCTGAATAATTCGCGTTACACCACCGAAGTTTCCGCTCTTGCCACTTATCGTCCGCCGCAAGTGACGACGATTTACGCCGACGACGGAGAAACGATTCTGGCGGAGTTCGCGCTCGAAAAGCGCATTCCGATCAAGGAACAGGACATTCCGAAAAACGTCGAAAACGCGCTGTTGGCGATCGAAGATTACCGTTTTTACGATCACATCGGCATTGATCCGTATCGTATCGGCGGCGTTATCGTCAAAAATATCTCGACCGGCAGAATGGAAGGCGCTTCGACGATTACGCAGCAGCTTGCCAAAAACCTTTTTCTTTATCGCGACCAAACTTTAACGCGCAAAGTAACCGAATGGATGGTCGCGCTGCAAATCGAAAGACTTTACACGAAGCGCCAGATTTTGGAAATGTATATGAATTACGTTTTCCTCGGCGCCGGAGCTTACGGATTTGAAGCCGGTTCGCGCACGTATTTCGGCAAATCGTTAAAAGATTTGAGCTTGGAAGAAGCCGCATTGCTCGCGGCGGTTCCGAAATCGCCCGAGTATTCGCCGACGCGCAACATGGAAAAAGCGAAAACGCGCCGCGATATTGTGCTCGATCAAATGGGCAAATATTACCCGGAAACTTATTCGGCGGCGGCAATCAGCGCAGCGAAAGCAAAACCGATCAAACTCGCCGACACGGCTTATTACCAATCGCTGCCAAAATCAACTGCGTGGGATTACCCGGTTGAAGAAGTGCGCAAATATTTGGAAGAAAAATACACGACGCGCGTCGCGCAGGGCGGTTTGAAAGTTTACACGAGCATCAACGTCGAAGCGCAGCAGGCGGCAACGAAAGCGATTCGCGAAGGTTTGCGCACGTACGACCGAAATCGCAGCTGGCGTTCGGAGTATAGAGACATTCTCGTCGGCGAAAACAATGAACCGCTGACCGACCCCAAAGAAATCGCGCGTAAGCTCGAATCGTTTAAACACGCCGATTGGTACGGAGATCAATACGAAAAAGGCGAATTTATCAAGGGTTTAGTAACAAAAGTTAACGCTTCGAGTGACGAAGCCGAAGTGCGTTTCGGCAAATATAAAGCCGTTGTAACGGCGAAAAATATGGGCAGAAGCGGCAAGAAACCGAGCGCCGAATTAAAGCCCGGACTTTTGCCGGAATTTGAAGTCAAAGAAGTTGATGAAGCCAATCAAACGCTGACCGTTCAACTTTCGCAAGTGCCGGAAGTGCAGGCTTCGATTGTTTCGCTGAACGCTAAAACCGGCGAAATCGCGGCGATGGTCGGCGGTTACGATTATCACACGAGCAAATTTAACAACGCGACGCAAGGGCTGCGTCAAACTGGTTCGTGCTACAAACCGTTTATTTACACGGCGGCGGTCGAATGGGGAATCACGCCGGAAATGCAGGTGAGCGGCGCGCCGATTAAACGCGGCGGCTGGATGCCGCACAATTACGACGGCTCTTTAAGTCACGGCAACGTGCCGATGAAAACGGCGCTCGCCAAATCGCTTAATCTGGCGGCGGTTCATCTGCTCGATCAGGTCGGCGTGCAAACCGGCGCGCAGATGGTGCGGCGTTTCGGCATTACCAATCCGATGTCGCCGAGCTTGCCGTCGGCTCTCGGCGCGTCCGAAGCGTCGCTGATCGAGATGGTTTCCGCTTATTCGGTGTTTCCGAACAAAGGCGTTCGCGCTACGCCGCATCTGATTCGCAAAGTGATCAGCCGCGACGGAACGCTTTTGGAAGAAACGAAATTGACGACTTCCAAAGTAACGAGCGAATACGTTGCTTTGACGATGGTTGATATGATGCGCGCGGTGACGAGCGCGGGCGGAACGGCACCGAACGCGCAGGCGGCGGGACACGCGCTCGCCGGAAAAACCGGCACGGTCAACGATCAGACCGACGTTTGGTTTATCGGCTACACGCCGACTTATGTGACCGGCGTCTGGATGGGAAATCCGGAAAGAAAAGAATCTTTAGGCGCGGGAATGACCGGCGGACGCGGCGCGCTGCCTTATTTTAATGCCTTTATGAACGAATTTATGAAGGGCAAGCCGAAGGAAAAGTTCGCCGAAGCTCCGGCGATGCCGAGCGAGATTAAATCGCTCGTCGAACAGCGCAAACGCGAAGAACAGGAAAAACTTGAAAAAGCTGAACAGGAAGGCAACAAAATCGCGGCGACGACCGGCATTAGAATTACCAGATCGAGGCGCGTTGACGATGCGAGCGGCGAATCAACAACGCCGAGTTCGCCTGTGCCGACCGATTCGACAACGCCGGCGACGACATTAACGGAAACGCCGAAAGTATCGGTGCCGGCTAATGATCCGCCGGTCGTTAAACCGATCAGCACTCCGCCGCCGGTGAAAAAGCCGGAAGTGAATCCGCCAGCCGAAAAGCCGAGCGAAGGCACGAAAAGAAAGAGTAAGAAAGGCGAAGGTTAATTAAGCCTTTCGCGTTGGCGGCAAGCTCGACGCTCAATAGTTGCCGAAGAAAAAGGGAAGAGACGATCTGCGAACGATCATCTTTTCCCTTTTTTGACGATTACGCGGTTATCTTAAACGTAGATTTCTTCGATTATTTTACGGCGGTAATCGAAGATATATCGGAGTTCTCGTTTCACGTACCAATGCGCCAGATCGCCGAGCGGTTCGAGCGGCAGACGATAGCGCACGCGGTCGCGCATAATCGTTTCGCCGCTGCCGTTTTCTTCAAACGTGTGCAGATGAATCCATTGTTTATACGGGCTTTGCAAAGCGGTATCAACGAAATCGTGCGGCGGATTCCATTGCGTAATCTCGGTTTTCCACGTGATCGGAATGCCGCGCAGTTTCAAGCGGTAATCAATGAGCGCGCCTTTTTTGATGTCAATCGGCTGCGGGGAAATGATCTCGAAGTTGAGTTCGGGCGGCGTGATGCGTTCGAGATTTCCCGCATCGGCGAAAAATTCAAACACTTCGGCGCGCGGACGTTTGATGATTTGCGTGCGTTCTAAAACGTGTTCTGCCATTCGGTTGGAACCATAAATCAAACAATAGAATTGCGCACGGCTGCCGCATTTCGGCGGTCGCGTCAGGCGCTCTAATTTTTAACGCTTTTCAAGTATTTTGGCGGCAGCGGATTCTCCGGCGTTTCGGCTTGCCAGAAAATATTCAAAACCCACCAGCGTTTGCCGTCGTTTAGGAGTTGAATGCTGTTGATGCCGCGCAAAAAAGGCTTCTTGTCAGTTTTCGAATGGACGGCTTCGTAGGTTGAAAAAACGTGCGCGATGTTGTTGAAAACTTCGGTGCGCCGCGCGACTTCGCGTTCGTAAAAGCCTTCTTTGGCAAACACCGGTTCGACGCGTTTGATGTAATCTTCGGGCGAGAATGCGCGCGCACTAACCAAATTGGTCTGCGCATTTTTGCCCGACGGAATCATTCGCGCATCCGGGTGAAACAATGTGCGAAATCTGTCCCAATCGCGCTTTTGTCCGGCGTCGCCGCTGATAACGTCGTAAACGGCTTTGATAATCGCGTCCATCGAACCGACATCCGCCGGATTCGCTTCTTTCAAAGCATTGGTTTGCGCTGTTGTGTGCATCAGAAATAAACCGAACGTTAGAATCAGGAACAGAAACGTTTTTCGCATAATCAGTTGTTACGCCCGAAAAACGCTTTTGTTTCCGGTTTGAGCCAGAAAATCAAGAGCGGAATGCAGAACGGCAGAAAACAACAGCTCGTCATTCCGAGCGCGATCATCACAATGCCGATAATCCAGTTGTAAGGTTTCGGCGGCAGAAACAGCGCGACGGCAAAAATGATAAAAAAAATCGCGCCCAGCACTGCGTAAATAACGCCCATCATCGTCGTTTGTTCAACCGAATATTCGCCGGTCGCCGGTTTCATAATCGCGAGCGCAATGCCGGCAACGGTGACCAAAAGATAAATCGCGACGAGCACCGCGCAATAAACGCGATACCAGAAAAACGTTTTCCGTCCGGTTTCGTTGTTGGAAATGGGAAGATTGTTCTGCATCATTTTGTATATCGCACCTCAGTTTTTAGAGTTGATTGTCCGTTTTCGTTTCGAGCGCGTTCTGCACGTTCGCCGGTAAATTCGAGAACAGGTTATACCCGGTTTTCTGTTCGATGTCGCGCGCCGTCGTTCGATAAACCTGCCAGTCAGCGCGCAAAATGCCTTTAACATTCGGCATATCAACGGCGATGACGCGCGCCGATTCGTTGATTGCCGACGGCGCGGTTCCGGCGGGCACGGCGACAGCGACTTTCCACGTGTTCGTCGGCACAGAGACTTTGTTTTTCAACAAACCTTTTTCGCCGTAAGCGCCCGCGATGATGTAAACATCGCTGCCGCGCGTGACGAGCGTGCGCAAATATCCTTCAAGTTTCGCCCACGGTCCGCGATTGAGGTCGCCGGTTTGCGGCACCATATTCGACATCAGAAAAGTCTCGCTCATTCCTTCGATTGATGCGCTGCGGTCGGCGCTCGGCGCAAGATGTCCGCGATCATAACCGCTGCCCGAATAATCGGACGGCACGACCGGCTTCCAGCTTTTCGGCAAGCGCGCGTCCGGTCGAAACGGATCTGGTTCGGGACGCGGAAAATCGCCAAGCTCGCCGCGCGAAATGCGCCACGCGACCCAATTCGGCGCGCCGCGTCCGCGATTGTACGAAATGGCAAAGTAATTGTTGACGAGCAGAAAATTGTTCGGGTCGGCGGTTCCGGCATTTGACGGATTGCCTAAAGCGAGAAAAACGCGCTCGGCTTCGGCGGGCGAAGCGGGAATGCTCGGCAGCGTCGGCGCGGTCGGCGACTGCGGATTCGATCTGGTCGTCTCCGCCGTGTTCGCGGTATCGCGCAGATTGTCCAAACCTTTTTTGCCAACCCAAAAGCAGAAAATGACAATCAAAACGAGGATTGCCAATGCGATTAAACCGCCGATGAGAACTTTGTTTTTCATAGCTGAAAAGAAAAATGACAAGTCTTCGGGCAGTGTAGCACAGCGCCGAACGAGTTGCATCTGCCATTCAATTCGGAACGCGAAAGCAAGTTTCGATTAAATAGTCCGCGTGCTTTGACTTGAAGCTGGTTACACGTTGAGGGAAAGTTACGCAGAACTTTTAGTGAAAGTTTAAAAATTTAATGGGAAGCGCGCTGACTTGCGGCGCACGAGTGAGTTGAAAAAGCGCGAATCGCAGATTTTTCGACATTTTCGCAATGCTTTCGCTTGAGCTACAATAAATGCGATGGGTAAGATTCATCTGACCAACTTAAACGAGCGGGAGCTCGCCGAATTCGTCGAAAATGCGGGCGAGCCGTTGTTTCGTGCGCGGCAGATTTTTAAGAATCTGCACGGTCGGCGGCAGCTTTCATTCGACGAGATGACCGATTTGCCGAAACGTTTTCGCGCGAAACTGAATGAAACGGCGACGGCGACGAGTCTGCGCGTCGAAAAGCGTTACGTTTCCGAAGACGGAACGCGTCGGTTTTTGATGAAGACGCACGACGGCTATCCGGTCGAAGCGGTTTTTATCCCGACGGAAAATCGCGACACGATTTGTTTTTCGTCGCAGTCCGGCTGTCCGCTTAAATGCGATTTTTGTTTGACGGCGAAACTCGGTTTATTGCGAAATTTGACGACCGGCGAAATCGTCGAACAAATTATCACGGTGCTCAACGACGTTTACGGCGCGGGCGCGGAAACTCCGCACGGCACGAATCTCGTCGCGATGGGCGCGGGCGAACCGTTTCTCAATTTCGAAAATTTAATCAAAGCGTTAGATCTGATGGCGAATGAAAACGGGCTGCACATCGTGCCGAACCGCGTCACCGTTTCGACGGCGGGCATCGTGCCGAAAATTCGCGAGTTTACTCGGCTGGAAAAACGCCCGCATTTAGCGATTTCGCTGTCGGCTCCGAATGACGAACTGCGCGACAAGCTGATGCCGATCAACCGGAAATGGAATATCGAAGAGCTTTTCGCCGCCGCGAAGGAGTTTCAAAGTTCTCTGCGGCGCGGCGAGCGTTTTACGTTTGAATACGTTTTGCTCGGCGGCGTCAATGATACGGACGAACACGCGCGCAAGCTGGCAAATCTCCTTAATCGTCACGGATTGGAAAAGGTAAAGATTAATCTGATTCCGCATAACTCTGCCGAACCGCTCGAATATAAACCTTCGACCGCCGAACAGGTGGAAAGATTTCAGGATATTCTCGCATCGAAAGGCGTTTCGGCGTTTGTACGCCGCCCGCGCGGACGAGACATTTACGCCGCGTGCGGACAACTCGCCGCGAAGGATGCGGCGGCGCCCGTGCAGATTACGAGATGAAAAATTTATGGAAATACTGATAATCGGCGGTATCTTCGTGGCACTGATGGCATACGCTTCGACGAGAATTAAAAAGAGCGCGGCGCAGGCGTTTGAGCGCGAGGAAATCGAAACCGATGAATTTTACATCGTCAAACCGGAAAACTTTATCAATCCGGTCAGCGACGACGCGAGCAAACCGTTCATCGCGCACACGAAAGATGTTGGCACGGATGCGGCGGAAAAACTGCGGCGGGCATCAATCGTCGTGCGCGCCGTAAGCGACGGCGATTTTGAGCGGCTGCGCCAAAGTTACGCGGCAAACGGCGAAACGCTCGTCGCCGAAGAAACGGGCGATCTCGAAAGCGGTCGAATGTGTTATCAGAAAACCGAAAGCGTCGCGAACGGCGTCGCGGTCGAAAACACCTACAAAATCATCGAAAGCCGCCGCCGCCGCAAAGTTTACGTTTTGCGCATTGTGGTCGTCGGCGAATACGCGGACGATTACGCCGCCGCCGTTGACGAGATTCTGCGCAGTTTGACGATCAAGTAATCGCGCAAATTCGGCAGTAAACAAAACGAAGCGCATTCGGCGCGGCACAACCTGAGAAAATCCCGATTCAATCGAAATCAACTGTTATTGACGAAAATCTATGAAAAAACTTATCTTCAGCGCAATTTACGCTTTTATCTTTTTATGTGCGGCAAGCGGTCTGCAAGCGCAGACGGTGAGCGGTTCCATCGGCAACGGAACGGTTAGTCGCGGCGTCGCCGCGCGCGGCACCATCGTGCTCGATATTCCGGGCGGTCTGCACGTCAATTCAAATCGTCCGAACAGCGAATTCGCCATCCCGACCAGCGTGCGCATCACGGCGGCGGGTGCCAAAGCCGGAGCGGTCAGTTACCCGCGCGGCAAAAACAGGCGCTTTCAGTTTTCCGAAGATACGATCAACGTCTACGAAGGACGCACGGCTTTTAATTTTAACCTGACCGTTCCGGCAAACTTCAAAGGCAACACGATTCGCGTCCGCGCCGTCGTTCGTTATCAAGCCTGTACGGACGAAGTTTGCTATCCGCCGAAAAATAAAGAAGTTACTTTGACGGCGCGCGTGCGGTAAGAGAAAGCGACGGGCGCGCAGTGAAAAAGGTAATATGAAAGCCCGTCGGCTCAGTCAATTACTTTTTGCGGCAAAATATTTCGATGGCAATCATTTTTATCGCCTGTCTTTAGACTCGTCCGATGACTGACAAGAGACGTCCCGTTTTTCCGTGCAAATTCTTTTCTTTGCGGTAAGAAAAAAACAGATCCGTTCGTTCCATCGTGCAGAAAGGCGCGGTGAAAATGTTTTCTTCGAGAACGCCCGCGCTTAATAATTGTTCTTTGTTGGCGCGGTGCAAATCAATCAGCGCGTGGTTTTCACGGGTCGCCGTAAAAAGTTTTCCACCTGTGGAAAACTTTTCCGCAAAAGCGTCAATCACGTCGCGCCCGACTTCATAATTCTGACAAGTCGCCGCCGGACCGATGGCGCAAATCAAGTTTTCCGCGTTCGTGTCGTAATGCGCGCGCATTTTTTCAATCGTTTTAACGACGATTGATTCGACCGTTCCGCGCCAACCGGCGTGAACGGCGGCGAATGCGCCCGTTTTTGCGTCGCCGATTAAAACAGGAACGCAGTCAGCGGTTTTCACGCCGACGAGCAGATTCGGCAAATCGGATGCGACCGCATCGAATTTATCTTCGGTGTTTACGATGTCGTCTTCACTGGCGACGATTTTTACCGCATAGCCGTGAACTTGCCAAACAGTCGTCAAGCGGAAATCTTCGGCAAAAAGGCGCATAAAGCGGCGGCGATTTTCCTGAATATTCGCGTCCGTGTCTTCGCCGAATCCGGCGAGATTCAAATCGCCGGCGGGAAACGGCGAAACGCCGCCGACACGCGTCGAAAAACCGTTGGCGAAACCTTTTTCCTCTAATGCGCGGCAAACGAGCGCCTTTACCGCGCCCGATTCGCGCCAGAAAAATCCGCTTTCTGCTAAAATCTGATCTTCGGACGAAGCGCGGGAAATCGGAAGATTTTCTTCTCCGTTCTCCTGTCCTTCGTCTCTCGTTCCTGAATTTATGATCATTTCCATCGGCATAGATATTGTTGAAGTTTACCGCATCCGCGAAACTGTGGAAAGAACCGCGCGTTTCGTCGAGCGCGTGTTCACCGCGACCGAGCGCGAGTATTGCGCGGCAAAAGGCGCGGCGGCGGCGCAGAGTTACGCGGCGCGTTTTGCGGCAAAAGAAGCGTTTTTAAAAGCGCTGAAAACCGGCTGGCGCGGCAAAATAACGTGGCACGATATGGAAATCACCAACAACGCGCAGGGCGTGCCGACGCTCGCAATTTTCGGCGAAGCGCGCACAATTTTAGCGGCGACCGGCGCGAACCGCATTCATCTTTCGCTGTCGCATACGACCGATCACGCGGTCGCGCAGGTTATTTTGGAGAAGATTTAGTTTGAAAGAAAAAGAAACGGGACGCGGATTGAGCGGATGAAACGGATTGACGCGGGTAAAATCAAATAAAAGGTATTTTTGTTTTCTATTTTCAGACCCGTGTACATCCGCTTTATCTCCGCTCAATCCGCGTCTCATTTCTTCGTTCTTTTATTCATCGTTGGCGCTTACTTTTTGGCAGGCGGCGCGTCGAATGTAAAATAGGCGACCGCCGCGTCGTGGTCGGAAAAGCGTTCGACACGCGCGGCATCGTTGCGGTAAATTTCGGGAAAATCCGCATTGATGCGCGCATAACCGAAACTGTTAATGTGTTTTCTCAACGCTTCATTGACGATAATGTGATCGAGAACCTGCGCGTTGCCGTCGAAGCTGTATGAATATTTCTGCTCCGGTTTGATTAAATCAACGAGATCAATCAATTCGCCGTCGAGCAAATCAGCCGACGCGTTCATCACTTCTTCTTTCGCCGCCGGTTTGCCTTTGATCGTGCCGATCATATCAACAATTCCGTCGTTAAATTGAAAAGCATTAAAATCGCCGACGAGCGCGATGCGTTCGTTTGGGTCGGCTTTCATTCTTTCCTGCACGAGTTTTGCCAAAAATTCGGCTTGCAGTTTCTTTTTCATTCGCACGAACGGCGCGTCTTTTTCGTCGTTGTAACCGTTAAACGATTTTAAGTGATTGACGACGACCGTAAATTCAAACGGCTGAACAGTTTTCGCGTCCGTAATCGCGGCTTTCAAGAGAAACGGCGGACGGTCATTGAGCAAAACTTCTTTTTTCGACACGGGATTAATGAATTTATCGTCTTTGCCGTATTGTTTCGTTTCCAAAACTTTGACGCGCGCGGTTTTTACCAGAAAACCCGAATCAATGCCGCGCGGATCATTGCCGTCGGCGAGAAACGCTTCGTATTTCGGGTTCGGTTTGCCGGAAGTCTGCGCGTCTCGGTTGATGCGGTCGGCGAGTTTTTGCAAAACGGCGAGATTTTCCGCTTCGATGATGCCGACGACATCCGGCGTCTGCATATATTCGCGAATGGCGAGCGAAATCTTTTTCAAACGTTTTTCAAACGCTTCCGCCGTCACGATATCTTCTTTCATCGCCGGGTCGTCTTCGTCGTCAAAAAAATTTTCGACGTTGAGACCGGCGACGGAAAATTGATTATCTTTGAGCGCGGGCAGCGGTTCGGCTTTGACGGATTTGGAAATTTCCGGTTT
>SXGU01134576.1_pt1 | contig 16958 bp, 19 predicted proteins | sample 3174531 | NCBI WGS metagenome assembly SXGU01 (sample SAMN11356863, study PRJNA531348) | freshwater metagenome | isolation source: freshwater sample F1-140 | place: China: Fuxian Lake, Yuxi | collected 2017-12-25 | reverse complement strand
GGTGATCTGCGAGAACCCGCGACACAAGCAGCGTCAGGGCTAAGAGGACAACCAACATGGCACGTATTTCCGGAGTCGACATTCCGCGCGAGAAGCGGGTGGAGATTGCTCTCACCTACATCCACGGCATCGGTCGCCCTTCGTCGGCCAAGATGTGCCAGGACCTCGGCATCAATCCGAGCGCGCGAGTTCGCGACCTCTCCGACTCCGACGTGAACAAGATTCGTGTCTACATCGAGAACAACCTGAAGGTCGAGGGCGATCGTCGTCGCGACGTGCAACAGGACATCAAGCGCAAGATCGAGACCGGCTCCTACCAAGGCACACGCCACCGCAAGGGATTGCCGGTTCGTGGTCAGCGCACGCACACCAACGCCCGCACCCGCAAGGGACCCAAGAAGACCGTCGCCAACAAGAAAGTCGCCGTGAGGAAGTAAATGTCGGACACAGCAGCAACACCAGCAGCGCCACGCAAGTCGCGCAAGCGCGAACGCAAGAACGTCAACACCGGAGTGGTGCACATCACGAGCACGTTCACCACCCCGATCGTGGCCGTCACCGACGCCGCGGGCAACGTCATCGCCTGGGCGTCGTCGGGTGGAGTCGGCTTCTCTGGCTCACGCAAGAGCACCCCGTTCGCCGCACAGATGGCCGCCGAAAAGGCAGGTCGTGCAGCAATGGAAATGGGATTGCGCCGTGCCGAAGTGTTGGTGAAGGGTCCGGGCTCGGGTCGTGACACGGCACTGCGTTCGATTCAGAATCTCGGCATCGAGGTCACCAGCGTGAAGGACGTCAGTCCGGTACCGCACAACGGCTGTCGTCAACCCAAGAGGAAGCGTCCGTAGTCATGGCTCGTTACACAGGTCCCAAGGTTCGCATTTCGCGCCGACTCGGTATCAACGTCTTCGAAAACGCCAAGGGCACGAAGGCCCTCGAGCGTCGACCGTTCCCGCCTGGAGCCCACGGTCGCACCCGTCGCCGCTCCAGTGACGGCGAATACCTCAATCAGTTGCAGGAAAAGCAGAAGGCAAAGTACATCTACGGCGTGCTTGAGCGTCAATTCCGCAAGATCTACGACGAGGCGGTGCGTCGTTCGGGTCCGACTGGTGAGAACATCCTCCGTCTCCTCGAGTTGCGACTCGACAACGTGGTCTATCGCGCTGGTTGGGCAGCATCGCGCCCGCAGGCCCGCCAATTCGTGAGCCACGGTCTCGTCAAGGTCGATGGCAAGCGCGTGAACATTCCGTCGTACACCCTGGACAAGGGGCAGGTGGTGAGCCTGAGCGACAAGGCGCGCAACATGATCGTCATCCAGCACAACATCGACACCCTCGGTCGTGCACCATCGGCGTGGCTCGACGCCCAGGATGGCGGCAAGGCCGTCGCAATCCGCGACGTTCCAACACGCGAACAGATCGACGTTCCCGTCAAGGAACAACTCATCGTCGAGCTCTACTCGAAGTAACCCCCAACAACAGCCAGGAGATACCACCATGCTCGTCATTCAGCGCCCCACAGTTTCAGCGGTCGGCGAATCGGTCAACAATCGTCAGAAGTTCTCCGTCTCGCCGCTCGAGCCGGGTCTCGGCCACACGATCGGCAACTCGCTCCGTCGCATGTTGTTGTCCACCATTCCCGGTGCAGCAGTCACCTCGGTGAAGTTCGACAAGGCCCTGCACGAGTTCACCACCATCGAGGGCGTCACCGAGGACGTCACCGAGATCATCCTCAACCTGAAGGACATCGTGGTGAAGAGCGAGGTTGACGACGTGGTCTCCGTGCGCATCGACGCCACCGGACCCAAGGATCTCCCCGCCGGCGACATCAGCCTTCCTGCCGGAGTCGAGTTCATCAACGCCAAGCAACACATTGCGACGCTGTCCGCCAAGGGCAGTCTGTCGATGGAAATCACCATCGAGCGAGGCAAGGGTTACTTCGGTAGCGATCGTGACGCTGGACGGCGAACCATTGGAGTGATCCCGGTGGACGCATTGTTCTCGCCGGTTCGTCGCGTGAGTTTCGAAGTGGAGCCGACGCGCGTTGCGCAGTCGACCAACTATGACAACCTCATCCTCGATGTCGAGACCGACGGTTCCATCACTCCGGCCGAGGCGCTTGCGTCGGCTGGTGCCACGTTGCGCAACCTGCTCGAACTGGTCGCGTCGTTGAGTGACGAGCCGATCGCGCTCGAACTCGGGGAATCCACGCTCAGCGGCTCGGGCTCGCCCGAACTCGACATGCCGATCGAGGACCTCATGCTCTCGCAGCGCCCGTACAACTGCTTGAAGCGGGCCAAGATCGACACCATCGGTGATCTCGTGGCTCGCACCGAGGAGGAACTCGTAGGTCTTCCGAACTTCGGTGCGCAGAGCATCGCCGAGGTGCGGGGCAAACTCGACGAGCGCGGGCTCGCACTGCGCGTCTGACGCGCAGACCACACAAGGAGACGATTATCCATGCCAGAACCACGCCGTAGCAAGAAATTCGGCGGATCCGCCGGTCACCAGCGGCTGATGCTCGCCAACTTGGCTGCGTCATTGTTCGCAGCCGAGGGAATCGAAACCACCGAGGCCAAGGCGAAGGCGCTTCGTCCGATTGCCGAGCGACTCATCTCCAAGGCGAAGAAGGCGCAGACCAACGACGCCGCCAGCCTGCACAAGATTCGCCAGATTCAGGCGTATCTCAACGACAAGGAAATGACGAACAAACTCGTGAAGAACGTGGCGCCGCGTTACATGGAGCGCAACGGCGGCTACGTTCGCATCCTCAAACTCGGTGAGCGAAACGGTGACCGCGCACCAATGGCGCGGATCGAACTCGTCTAATCCGTTCCGGCCGTGAGCGTCGAGCGGCCGTGAACTCTCTACAACGTCGAACGGCGCGCCTTATCGTTGCCTATGAGGGCACCGCATTCCACGGCTTTGCGCCGAATCCCGATGTGCCGACCGTCGATGCCGCTTTGCGTGAGGCGCTCGAGAAGATCGCCCAGGTTCCCGTCGAACTCGTCGCCGCAGGTCGGACCGATGCGGGTGTACACGCTCGCGGACAGGTGGTGAGCGTCGAGTTGCCGAGTCGGTTGAAGTTGGAGTCCCTGCCGAGCAAGCTCAATTCGTTGTGTGGTCCGAACATCGCGGTGCGAGATGTGCAATGGGTCGATTCGTCGTTCCACGCGCGGTTCTCGGCGATCTGGCGTCATTATCGCTACACCATCCTCAACTCGCCGACTCCGGACCCATTCTCTGCGACGACCGCCTGGCACGTTCGCCATCCTCTCGACCTCAGACCGATGCAACTTGCGTGCGACGCGGTGATCGGTTCGCGCGACTTCTCGGCATTCTGTCGCAAGCCCGCGCGAGGTGATGACGACAACGACAAGTCGGTTTCGATGACTCGCTATGTCATGCGCGCAACGTGGAGTCGAATCGACGACCGATTCGTCTTCGAGATTCGTGCCAATGCCTTCTGCCATCAGATGGTTCGTTCGTTGGTGGGAACCTTCACCGACATCGGACTGGGGAAGCGCCCGCCGAGCGACATGATGTCGTTGATTCGCTCGGGTCGCCGCCAAGACGCGTCGACGCTTGCTCCCCCCCACGGTCTGTGTTTGTGGGAAGTCGGCTATCCGGGTTCCGTCGAGTAGTTCGACGAAACGCCGCGATGCGCATCATTTGCTTGTCGACCCCGGTCGGGCCCCTGGGTTCGGGGCTGGGCGGCGGCGTGGAACTCACGCTGCGCACCCTCGTGCGGGGTCTCTCCACCCTCGGGCACACGGTCACCGTGGTGGCACCCGTTGATTCGCACGTTGCACCGACGACGACGATCGAACGCGTCGGTGGTGCGCTCCACGTGCCGAGCCAAACGCTGGACAGATCGACGCCTCCGGTCGTCCCCGACGATTCGGTACTCGTCAATATGTGGCGTCGTGTGACGGAGATGTCGCGCTCCGGGAACTTCGACATCGTGCTGAACTTCGCCTACGACGCGCTGCCCTTCGTGGCGTCCCGGGAATGTCCGATTCCCGTCGCGCATCTTGTCAGCATGGGCTCGCTCAGCGACGAAATGGATCGGGCGGTCGCAATGGCGGTCGATCGGTCCTCGCGTTGCGTTGCCATGCACAGTCATGCCCAGGCCCGGAGCTTCGGGCGCGAGATTGCAGGTCGGGTGACGGTGGTGGCGAGCGGTATCGATCTTTCGGCTTACGACTACGTCGAAGCACCCGATACCTCGCTCGCGTTCGTGGCGCGGATTTCGCGCGAGAAAGGAGTTCGCGATGCGTTCGCGGTGGCCACGCTCACCGGACGAGTCGTCAATGCGTTCGGTGTCATGGAGGACCGGAGCGTGTGGGACGACGCGGCGAGGGAGTTTCCGAATGCGACGGTGGAGTATCGAGGCTTCCTGACCACGGATGTCCTGCAACGCGAGCTCGGTCGGAGCGCGGCACTCATCATGGTGCATTACTGGGTGGAGGCGTTCGGCAATGTCGCCATCGAGGCACTTGCTTGCGGTGTGCCGGTCATTACCTACGATCGAGGCGGACCCGCCGAGATCGTGCACCACGGTCGTACCGGATTCGTCGTTCCCCCCGACGATGTGTCCGCCGTGGCGGGAGCCGTGGATCGACTCGGCACGATTCAACGCCGCGATTGCAGATCGGACGTAGAAGACCGCTACTCGGAGCAAGCGTTCGCCGGACGGGTGGCGGCCTGGCTCGCAGCCGTGGGTCGGTAACGACGGTGCAATTCACGGTGTGAGCGGGAACCTGGCGGGGAGTGTGACCCGTCGAAAATCGCCGTATCCTTCATGGGTCGGGCATGCGCCGCCAACAGGTGCGCTCGTCAGATCGAAAGGCAAACGACATGCGAACCTACACCGCCAAGCCGAGTGACGTGCAGCGTGCGTGGCATGTGATCGATGCGGAGGGTCTCGTACTCGGCCGGATGTGCACCACGGTGGCCACGTTGCTTCGCGGCAAGCACAAGCCGATGTTCACACCGAGCATGGACACGGGTGACCACGTCATCATCATCAATGCGTCGAAAGTAGTGCTCACCAGCGGAAAGGCCGACGACAAGATCGTGGCTCGACACAGCGGATTCCCCGGCGGTATCAGGGTGGAGAAGTACTCGCAGTTTCTCGACCGCAAACCGGAGGCGGCGATTCGTCGCACCGTGCACGGCATGCTTCCGAAGGGTCGTCTCGGGCGTGCGATGATCAAGAAGCTGCAGGTGTATCCGGGTGCCGAGCATCCGCACTCGGCACAGCAACCGATCGTCGTCGACATGAGCGACGCAAAAGCCCGATAATCAACTCCACCGTCGTAACGAGAGGAAACACCGTCCACCATGGCAACCAAGCCACTCACCCAGACCACGGGTCGTCGCAAAAGCGCCGTCTCACGAGTTCGATTGCGACCCGGTTCCGGCAAGGTCACCGTCAACGGACGGGCCTTCGACGAGTACTTTCCCACCGCGATTCACCGCAACAACGCCACCGAGGCCTTGCGCATCACGAGCACGTTGCAGACCTACGACCTTGACGTCGACATCGTCGGCGGCGGCAGCGCCGGACAGTCCGGCGCGATGCGACTCGCCGTTGCTCGCTCGCTCGTGGAACTCGACCCGACGCATCGCCCGGCACTGAAGCGCGCCGGACTTCTTGCTCGCGACGCGCGCAAGAAGGAGAGCAAGAAGTACGGTCTCAAGAAGGCGCGCAAGGCGCCGCAGTACACCAAGCGCTAAACCATTTGGTTGCTGCCCAGAGTTGCTGGGCAAGATGGATGCGTGGTGCATGATGGCTGAACGCATTCGTTTCGGTACCGATGGTGTCCGCGGTCGAGTGGGAACCGACTTCGGCACGGACGACATCGAACGTCTCGGCGCGGCCGTGGCAGCCGAGTGGCCCCGGCATCACGTGTTGATCGGTCATGACGGTCGGGAGAGCGGTGCGATGCTGTTGAGCGCCTTCGCGCGAGGCGTGCAGTCTCGGGGTGGAACCGTGGTGAATGCCGGGCTGGTTCCGACTCCCACCCTGGCATTCGCGGCAAGGCACCGCAACTGTGTCGCCGCTTCGATCACTGCCTCGCACAATCCCTGGCAAGACAATGGCGTGAAGGTATTTGCCCCGGGTGGCAGCAAGTTGAGCGACGAGACACAACGGCGTATCGAGACGCTGTGGCACGCAGCCCCACCGGCCGGTGCGACGACCCCGAGGTCGGACGCGAGTGCCCGGCCCAGCGTTGAATCGAGCGGTGCCGAATCGAGCGGTGCCGAATCGACCAGTGTCGATGGAGCGGTCCTCGAGGAGTACGTCGGTGCACTCGTCAAGACGCTCGGAGTGGCGCCGTTCGGCGACGTCGGCATCGCGGTCGATTGTGCGAACGGCGCGATGAGTTCGGTGGCAGGTCGGATCCTCGCGGCGCTCGGTGTGCGTGCCGACATCGTCAACGACGAACCCGACGGTCGCAACATCAACGAAGGTTGCGGTGCGACCCATCCAGAGGCACTCGCCGCACGTTGCGCACGACTCGGTGTGGTTGGCGTGGCATTCGATGGCGACGGCGATCGACTCATCGCCGTGGACGAGAAGGGCAACGTCGTGGACGGTGATCGATTGATCGCCCTCGCCGCTATCGACCTGAAGCAACGCAATCTCCTCGCCAACGACACCGTGGTGGTGACGAGCATGACGAACCTCGGATTCCATCGCGCGATGAAGCGTCATGGCATTACCGCCGTGGTCACCGAGGTCGGCGATCGAGCGGTGCTGGCAGCGATGGATGACGGTGGCTTCGTCCTGGGTGGTGAGCAAAGCGGCCACATCATCCATGCCCGTCATGCAACGACGGGCGATGGTTTGCTGTCGGCAATCTTGTTGTTGGACCTCGTGCGTCGCAGCAAGCGAACGCTCGATGATCTCGCACGTGACGTGATGACCCGCGTGCCACAGGTGTTGCGCAACGTCCGGGTGGCGCAGAGACCCGACGACGTCGAGTCGTTGCTTTCCGATCTGCTGACTCGCGAACGTGATGCGTTGGGCGACGACGGTCGAATCGTCGTTCGAGTGTCGGGAACCGAACCGTTGGTACGAATCATGGTCGAGGCACACTCGCAATCGGTCGCCGACGATGTGGCGACGAGACTCGAGCGGGCAGTCATCGCGCGTGCATAGGTAGAATTGCCGCCATGTGCGGCATCATCGCGGTACTGTCGCGCCCCGAAACCCGCGAAGTACCCGATGGCGACGGGCTCCTCGCTCGGCTCGACGCGATTCTCGCTACGTGGGGTGCCGCGGGAGTCGGGCTTCCGAGTGATGACGTGTTGGCAACCATGGCCGCGGAGTCAGCCAAGGTGGACGCGACGCTGCGAGGCGATGCCGGTTTGTGGCTCATGGCGGGGAATCGTGAGTTCATCTCCGGTCTGACGAACCGATTGGATCGATTGGAATCGCGTCTCGGTGACGCCGATCGGCACCTCGAGCGGGCCGACGCATCGCAGGGCGCCGTTGCACTCGAACGCACCGCCAACTTGCTCACGGCGATTCGTGACGCGGTGTGGTCACTCCGCAGTGATCGCATTCGTACGGCACTGGCAGTCGAGGGGTTGGCTGGTGCCAGGGCGAGCAGGTCGTCGCTGGCTGCCTATCTCTCGATTCAGCAGGCGTTGTCGGCGATCGATCGGCTCGAAGTTCGCGGCCGCGATTCCGCCGGCGTGCACGTCATGGTCTGGAACCATGGGGTGAGTCGCGAGGACCCACGGGTGGTGCCGCTCCTCGCCAATCGGCACGACGACAATCTGTTCACCTCCGGCGCCGTGCGAATCACCCGCACGGCGTGGTCGTTCGTCTACAAGGCAGCCGCGGAGATCGGGGAACTGGGCGACAACACGCGAGTGATGCGCACCGCGGTTACCAACGACGATCTTCTCCGACTGCTCGTGAGTCAATCGGGTTCGCGGGTAGCCGTGCTGGGGCACACGCGTTGGGCGAGCGTCGGCATCATCTCCGAACCCAATGCCCATCCGGTGAACAGTGAGGAAGTGGAATCAACCGCCGACGCCGCATACCTCGTCGCCGCACTCAACGGTGACGTCGACAATCACGCCGACCTGCGGGCACGTCATGAACTTCGACTTGCCCAGCCGATCACCACCGATGCGAAGGTCATTCCAACCCTCGTCTCGCGATCGATCGCGAAAGGAACGCCGCTCGCCGACGCTTTCCGCGAGACGGTTGCCGCTTTCGATGGTTCGGTGGCGATCGCCGCGGCGTCGGCGGACGAACCGGACACCCTGTTGCTGGCGCTCAAGGGAAGCGGTCAAGGCTTGTGCGTCGGACTCGCAGAGAATCGCTACGTGGTGGCCAGCGAACCGTACGGCGTGGTCGAGGAAACCCAACGGTACGTGCGCATGGACGGCGAATCGCTGGCGCACCCCGACCGTCCTTCGAGTCGTGGGCAAGTGCTCGTCTTGGATGGCGCCCTCGCCGGCTTGGAGAGTGGAATTTCCTTGCGGGCCTATGACGGCACCGAGTTGTCGCTCACGCCCGGAAACATGATCACCGCAGAGGTCACCACCAGGGACATCGATCGTGGTGAGCAACATCACTTCCTTTCGAAGGAGATCAACGAAGCACCGAAGAGTTTCGCCAAGACCCTGCGCGGGAGAATCGTCGAACGGGATTCGCGACTGTCCGTGGTACTCGACGAGTCCCAGATGCCCGAACGCATCGTCGACGAACTCGTCGCCGGCACCCTTCATCGCGTACGCGTGATCGGTCAGGGTACTGCAGCCATTGCCGGACGTTCACTTGCCAACCTGTTGAAGCAACTCTGCGACGATCGACTGCGGGTTGACGCACTGCCGGCCACCGAGCTCTCGGGCTTCGGGCTCACCCTCGACATGAGCGACACGTTGATCATCGCGATCAGTCAGAGTGGTACGACCACCGACACCAATCGCACGGTGGATCTGGCTCGATCGCGTGGTGCGCGCGTGCTCGCCATCGTCAATCGACGGGGAAGCGAGCTCGCCGCGAAGGCAGATGGTGTCGTGTACACGTCGGACGGGCGCGACGTGGAGATGAGCGTGGCCAGCACCAAGGCCTTCTATGCGCAAGTGGCCGCGGGCGCACTCGTGTCGTGCGCCATTGCCCAGGCGATCGGAACTGGTTCCGCCGACGATCGACACCAATTGCTCCTCGCATTGCGTGCCTTGCCCGATGCCCTCACCGAGACGTTGCAGTTGCGCCCGCAGATCGCCGATGCTGCCCGCGCATTTGCGACCTCCCGCCGCTATTGGACGGTCGTCGGCAACGGGTCCAACGCGGTTGCCGCCGAAGAAGTGCGCATCAAATTGAGCGAGCTGTGTTACAAGTCGATCGCCTGCGATATCACCGAGGACAAGAAACACATCGACCTGTCGTGCGAGCCGCTGATCTTCGTGTGCGCGGCCGGCCTCGGCGGAGGAACTGCATCGGATGTCGCCAAGGAAATCGAGATCTATCGGGCACACAAGGCCTTGCCAATCGTGGTGGCGACGGTGGGAGAGGAACGATTCGGTGCCGCCGCTGCGGTCATCGAGGTGCCGTTGGTCGACTCGCGTGTGGCATTCGTGCTTTCGGTCATGGTCGGCCACTTGTTCGGCTACGAGGCCGCACTCGCCATCGATGCTCTCGCGCGACCCCTACGCCAAACGAGGGAGGTGGTGGAACACGCGGTGGAGCGAGGCGGTCAAGGTGCTGCGTTGCTGCAGAAGGTGCACGCGGAAATCGGGTTCGCCGCGAACCGTTTCTTCGATGCGTTGTCCACCGGTGCCTACGACGGGAATCTCGAGGCCTCCACCGCGGTTCGCGTGGTCGGAATGTTGCGAACCGCGATGTCGCCGAATCCTCTCCAGACCTATCAGCGCGACTTCGGCAAGATCGCCACTCCGGAGGCATTGCTCGATGACATCACCGCGGCACTCACCCGGGCCATCGACGAACTCACCCGTCCCATCGATGCCATCAAGCACCAGGCAAAGACCATCACGGTCGGAATTTCGCGCAGTGAGGAAGGTCTGCTCGATCGAACGTTGGTGAAGGCGGTGCTCAATGCCGGCGCCGCACGCGAACGGCTCCCGTACGGTGTGTTGAAGGTGCTGGCTGACCTTGATCCGGCGATCGCCTCGGTGGTCGGCTTCACTCGCTATCGAATCGAAGGAGACCCTTCGGCCGCCGACTCCACGGTGATGATCGTCGATCGTGGCGGAATAGCGCGTGACCTCCAGTCACGCGTCGATACGAACAATTCGCTGCGCGGCACCAAGCGCCGGGTAGCGACGTCACAGGAAGTACTCGTGGCGCGCGGACGGCGCGACAATCGAACGGTCATCCTGGTGCCCGAAACCAAGGGCAGTGAGACCACGGGGATCACGCTGTTGCACGTGCTCTTCCACGATCGACTCCCAGCCGGCGTGATGAAGCAGGTGCTGCAGGGGTACGACAATCGGTACGAACGTCTCGTCGACGCCGTGACGGAGACCGAGTCGTCGTTCCGCGAGGATCGACTCGCGGAGGTGTCGCCTGCGGACGCCTTGATTCTGCCGATCACCTCCACGGCCGACATGTGGCGCGCCGGTGAATAGCCGAGTGCTCTTCGACCACGCGAAAGGGCGTGGCACATGATCGGGCTGGGCATCGACGCCGTGGACATTCCACGATTCAAAGAAGCGCTCGCCCGGTCACCGCGCTTGCTGGAGCGACTCTTCACCGACGGCGAACGGGACCTCGCTGCTCGTCGTGCTGACGCGTCAGCCATGCTGGCCGCGCGCTTTGCCGTTCGTGAGGCGACGATGAAGGCGTTGGGTGTCGGAATCGGGGCGTTCGACTTCCACGATGTGTCGATCGTGAGCGCCGACGATGGTCGACCCGCGTTGCGCGTTGCGGGTCGCGCCGCACGACTTGCCGAACGACGCGGGGTATCGGGATGGCACGTTTCGATCTCGCACACGGACGACGTTGCCGTGGCAGTCGTTGCCGCCGAGTAGACGTCGTGAACTCATCGCGGGCCACTCGTGCCGTGATCGACCTCGGTGCATTGCGCGACAACGTCTCGACGTTGCTGTCGCACGTCGCCAAGGGTGAACTCTGGGCTGTCGTAAAGGCGAATGCGTACGGTCACGGCGCGGTCCCGTGTGCCCGAACCGCGCTGGTGGCCGGTGCATCGGGGCTGTGCGTGGCGCTCACGCAGGAGGCGCTCGAGCTCCGTGACGCGGGAATCGACGCTCCGATCATGGTGATGAGCGAACAACCCGTCGTTGATGCGAACGTCCTGGCGGCCAACGACGTGACCTGCGTGGTGTACAACGAACGAGTCATTGCGGCGCTGGCGGGTGCTGGACGACGACTCGGCAAGAAGGTGCGTGTGCATCTCAAGGTCGACACGGGAATGCACCGGGTGGGGGTTCCGATTGCGGACGCGGTCGAGCGCGCACGTCGTATCGTCGCCGATCGAGACGTGCTGCTCGAAGGTGTGATGACGCACCTTGCGACGGCCGATGACCCGGGCAGTGCCGCAACGCAACGTCAGTTGGACGTATTCGAGTCGGTGGTCTCGCAGATTCGAACGATTGCCCCCGACCTTCGACACGTGCATTCGGCCAATTCGGCGGCGACGCTGCGCGGCATCTCGCCGACGAGCACCATCAAGCGAGCGGGAATCGCAATGTACGGGTTGAATCCCGGAGCACTCGCCGACGCATCGATGTCCGGATTGCGACCGGTGATGTCGCTTCGAACCCAGGTGTCGCACGTGCAACGCGTACGTGCGGGCGAAGGCGTGAGTTACGGTCTGCGCTCGGTGATGGAGCGAGAATCGACTATTGCAACCCTGCCACTGGGGTACGCGGACGGCATCGCTCGACGATCATGGCAAACGACGGCCAGCGTGTTGGTGGGTGGCCGTCGGCGACGAATCGTCGGCGTGGTGACGATGGACCAGATGATGGTGGACTGTGGCGACGACGTCGTGGGGATCGGTGACGATGCGGTGCTCTTCGGTGTCCAGGGAGATTCGCAGGTGACGGTGGGTGACTGGGCGGCCGCCCTCGAAACGATTCCCTACGAGGTGGTGTGTGCGATCTCGGGGCGAGTTCCACGAATCTACGAAGAAGTGACCCAATGCTGAAACTCGACGTCACGTCGCAGGATGCAGACGGCACCGCACGAGTCGCCCGGTTGATTTCCGATGAACTTCGACCTCGCGACGTACTACTCCTCACCGGCGAACTCGGTGCCGGCAAGACCACGTTCACCAAGGCGTTGTGCGCCGCACTCGGTATCACCGACGTCGTGACCTCACCGACGTTCACGCTGGTACACGAATACGTGGGTGGTCGACTGTCGGTGGTGCACTCCGATTTGTATCGACTCGAGCGAACGGGTGAACTCGACGATCTCGGTCTCGAGGAGGCACGGCGACGCGGTGCCGTACTCGTCGTGGAATGGGGAGACCTCGTGCCGGGGGCGTTCGACGACGCCCTCGTCGTGACGTTCGCACATGCCGGTGGGGACTTGCGAAACATCACCCTGACTTGGCGGGGCTCGGGCTGGGAGGCACGTTTCGTGCGTCTCGCAGATCGACTGCGCACGGGGGTCGGGTCGTGATCATCCTTGGAATCGATACCGCGACCGAAATGGTGAGCGTTGCCGTGATCAACGGCACGTCGGTGATGGCGAGCAGCGAAACCAGGAGCGAACGCCGTCATGCGGAGGACCTCACCCCGATGATCGACTTCGTCAGACGGAGTGCCGGCGTCTCCCTCCGCGAACTCGATGCGGTCGCCGTCGACGTGGGTCCCGGGTTGTTCACGGGCATGCGCGTCGGTATCGCCACGGCGCAGGCGCTCGCCTTTGCGTTGTCGATTCCACTCGTCGGCGTGGACGGATTGGAAGCGTTGGTGGCAAGCCTGCCGGCAACGGGCGTCGAGCAGGCGGAGGTCGTTGTTCCCACCATCGATGCCCGACGCCGAGAGGTCGCATGGGCAGTACATCGCGCCGCGGGAACTCGCGTCGTTGCACCTCGTGTCGGGGGAATGGACGACCTCCTCGCCGGCATTCGCGAACGCGACCAACGTTCGCTGCTGGTGGGGGAGTACGCGAGTCGTCACCGCGAGGAAATCCTCGCGGGTCTCGGACCACAAGCGTGGAACGTGACATTCGGTGATCCTGGCAATGATTGGCCGCATGCGCGATGCATCGCGACGATCGCCCACGAGCGTTTGATGCGTGACGACGCGACACCTCCGAACGTGCCGAGTGTGGTCGCCATGTACCTACGCGAGGCCGATGCGGAGATCAATTGGTTGACTCGGAGCAGCGCATGAACGTGTTGAGTCGGTGGTTCGGTCGGTACGAGCGCCCGACGGACTCGGACGCCCTCGTGATCGAACCGATGCGTCGTTCGCATCTGTCGGAAATCATGGACATCGAAGCCACCGCGTATCCGCAACCGTGGACCGAGGGCGTGTTTCAGGATGAACTGGCGATGCAGGCACGCGGATCTCGGCACTACCTCGTGGCACTCATCGGTGGACGGGTGGTCGGGTACGGGGGGATGATCTATATGGACGAAGCAGCGCACATCACCAACGTGGCGGTGGATGTCGCGCTGCGCCGCCGGGGCATAGCGACCGAGGTGATGTTGGACCTCGCTCGCGAGGCGCGACGTGCGGGCATGACGTCTCTGACGTTGGAGGTGCGTGAATCCAACGTCTCGGCGCAGTCGATGTATCGGCGCTTCGGCTTCGCGCCGGTGGGTGTCCGCGCGAAGTACTACGAAAATCGGGACGATGCAATCGTCATGTGGTGCACCGACATCCAATCCGCGGCCTTCGCCGAACGTCTGCAGGCGATCGAGGCGGAGAGGAGCGAGTCCTGATGACTCACGACACGACGTCGTCTACTCCGAGCGTCGAAGTTTTTTCATCCATGCCGCAAATCGATTCGGCCACCGTCGTACTCGGCGTCGAAACGAGTTGCGACGAAACCGCTGCTGCCGTCGTGATGGGTGGAACCGACGTGTTGTCCTCGGTGGTGTCGAGTCAACTGGACGTACATGCCCGTTTCGGCGGAGTGGTACCGGAAATCGCCAGTCGTGCGCACGTTGAATCGATCCCGCACGTCGTGGCCGAGGCGTTGGAACGAGCGAACATCGACCTCGACCGGGTGGATGCGGTGGCGGCAACCGTCGGTCCCGGTCTCGTCGGTGCACTGTTGGTGGGCGTGTCGGCCGCCAAAGCCACGGCCTTGGCGCTGGAGGTGCCCTTCATCGGAGTGAACCACCTCGAAGCGCACCTGTATGCCGCGCTCCTGGACGAACCGCGCGCGGAATTCCCGATGCTCTTCGTCTTGGTCTCGGGTGGACATACCTTGTTCGTCGAGATGGTCGATCACGATTCGTACCGCGTCATCGGGCAAACCATCGACGACGCCGCAGGTGAAGCGTTCGACAAGGTGGCTCGCTTCCTGCACTTGTCGTATCCCGGCGGACCGGCTATCGACAAAGCGGCAACCCGCGGCAATGACACTGCGGTCGCGATACCTCGCGCGATGTTAAACGATGGATTCGACGTCTCGTTCAGCGGAGTAAAGACCGCCGTCATCAACTACGTGCGCGCCAACCCGACGGTCTCGAGCGACGACGTCGCCGCGTCGTTCCAACGCGCCGTCGTGGACGTTTTGGTGCACAAATCTCGTCGCGCCGCTCGCCACGTCAACGCTCGGACCATCGCCCTGGGCGGCGGTGTTGCCGCCAATTCGTTGCTCCGTAGTGAGATGACCAAGGCTGCAGAGTCCGAGGGTGTGTCCCTCGTGCTGCCCTCGCGGGAGATGTGTACCGACAATGCCGCAATGATTGCCAGTGCCGGTTGGTATCGGCTGCGTCGTGGAGAGAGCACCGCCCTCGATGCTGGAGCGAATCCGAATCTGAAGCTCGGATCGGGCCAGCGATGAACCTCGGGACCACCACGACCGCGCCGCTGTCCATTCGTGGCGTCACCACCGACGGCAGCCCCGGTCGGGGCATCGACGTCTGGCCCCCCGTCGTGCTTGCACCCATGGCGGGGGTGACCAATGCGCCGTTCCGATCCTTGTGTCGTCAATTCGGTCCGGGACTCGTCTATGTGAACGAGATGATCATGGCGGCAGCCCTCGTGTACGGGAACACCCGCACACGGTCGATGGTGACGTTCTCTCCCGACGAGCAGTTTCGCAGCATGCAGTTGTACGGCAGCGACCCGGTCATCGTGGAGCGAGCCGTCGACATCTTGGGCAGCGAGAACCTGGTCGACCACATCGACCTGAATTTCGGATGCCCCGCCGCAAAAGTCACGCGCAAGGGTGGTGGCGCCGCCGTGCCGTTGAAGAAGAACCTCCTTTCGGAGATCGTGCGGGCGGCGGTGCGCGCGGGATGCCGCTACGGCATCCCCGTCACTTGCAAGTTTCGGATGGGCATCAACGAGGAGCTGATGACCTTCATCGACACCGGAAAGATCTGTCGCGATGCCGGTGCCGTCACCATCGCGTTGCACGCACGCACCGCCCAGCAGCACTACGCACCGAGTGCGCGCTGGGAGGCCATCGCCGAATTGAAGGCCCACGTCACGGGCATCCCCGTGTTGGGCAACGGTGACATTTGGTGTGCCGATGACGCCATGCGAATGATGCGTGAAACCGGTTGTGATGGTGTGGTGATCGGTCGAGGCTGCCTCGGCAAGCCATGGCTCTTTCGTGACTTGGTCGACGCCTTCGCGGGACGACCCGTTCGACCCGCACCGCTCCTCGGGGAGGTGCTCGATGTGATGATCACGCACGCCGAATCCCTCATGCGGCACCATCATGACAATGGTCGCATCGATGACAAGAAGGGCATTCGTGAGTTTCGCAAGCACTGTGGCTGGTACTTGACGGGGTATCCAGTCGGCCCGGAGGTTCGACGCTCGTTCGCCGAGGTTTCGACACTCGACGAAGTTCGCGCACTTGCGGCATCGCTCGATCGTTCGGTGGCACTCGTTGCCGGGGGAGAGCGATTGCCTCGCGGACACACCAACGGACCCATCAACGTCGTGCTACCCCACGGGTACCTGGACCATCTGGATGACCTGCAAGTACCCGATGATGCGACGCTCACTTCCATGAGCGGCGGATGACGACGCACCCACCGCTCGTTCTGGCCTCGCGTTCACCGCGTCGTGCCGATCTGCTCACCCAGTTGGGAGTATCGTTCGTCGTCGATTCGGCCGACATCGACGAATCACCGCTTCCTGGAGAATCCCCGCAAGCGATGGTGACGCGTTTGGCGACGGCGAAGTGCTTGGCGGTCGCGTCCCGCTATCCGTCGGAATTCGCGATTCTCGGAGCCGACACCACGGTGGACCTCGACGGTGAGATCTTCGGTACCCCGATCGACCTCGACCACGCCCGACGAATGTTGGAACGCCTCGCTGGACGTACTCACCAGGTGCACACGGCGGTCTGCGTCTCCCACGCCGGCACCCATCGGACGGAGCTCGACACCGCGAGCGTGACCATGCACCCGATCGAACCCCCTCGTCTCGAGCGCTATCTCGCCACGGGAGAGTCGCTCGACAAGGCCGGCGGGTACGCGGTGCAGGGCCAGGCTGGTCCGTTTGTGGAGCGGGTCACAGGACAACTCACCACCGTCGTTGGGCTGCCGGTCGAGGTCGTCGAACGCCTACTGACGCCACTCGGGTTGTTGCCCCGCCCGCCTCACCCCTAGCATTAGCACTCGCCTGCGGAGAGTGCTAACTGCTCTTTTCGGGTGCCAGATAGCCCGTCTCCCACCTGGGGGACCTGCACGAAAAGGAAACAACATGAACCTGAAGCCCCTTGATGACCGGATCGTGGTGAAGCCTTCTGAGGCCGAGCAAACCACCGCATCGGGTCTCGTCATCCCCGACACCGCC